>SXGQ01273654.1_pt1 | contig 46929 bp, 39 predicted proteins | sample 3178371 | NCBI WGS metagenome assembly SXGQ01 (sample SAMN11356859, study PRJNA531348) | freshwater metagenome | isolation source: freshwater sample F1-20 | place: China: Fuxian Lake, Yuxi | collected 2017-12-25 | reverse complement strand
GGCATGACGAGACGCTCAAAGCGTAGGAGTGCCGTTTCGTATCCGGTGGCAACACGGCCGGCATGACGAGACGCTCAAAGCGTAGGAGTGCCGTTTCGTATCCGGTGGCAACACGGCCGGCATGACGAGACGCTCAAAGCGTAGGAGTGCCGTTTCGTATCCGATGGCAACACGGCCGGCATGACGAGACGCTCAAAGCGTAGGAGTGCCGTTTCGTATCCGGTGGCAACACGGCCGGCATGACGACACGCTCAAGGCGTAGGAGTGCCGTCAGGCGTGCTCCAGCGTCTCGATCGCGTTGACGTGAATCAGCGCCGCGTGGACCACACGATCCTCCTCTGGATACGTCACGATCACCTTCGACTTCGTGATCGCCACGCACTCGGGATGGCGGATCTCGTGGGATTCACCGTTCGAAAGACGGATCACGAACGGCTCGAACGGCTCGCGCCGGATGAATTCACGGATCGATTCCATCGTCATGACGCCCTCCTTTGGAACGTGGATGCTGTTCAGACGTTCATATTCACCGGAAATACGATTCCGGTCAATCCGCTGCCCGGCCGCTCACCGCCAGGGTGTGGCGTCGAACTCGAGCGCCTCCCCCTGCCCGCGCCGCCAGGCGATGCCGTCGGCGCGCACGGCGAGCCACCACTCCTGCGTCTCGCGGTCGGGCACCCGCTTCTTGAAGCCGGTGGGATCGAGCAGGGCCACACAGGTGCCGTCGTCCGGATCGCGGACGGAGCGGTAGGCGATCGCCCCCGCGGGCGCCTCCCGGGCCACCCGGGCGAAGGCCTGCGTGCCGGTGTAGTCGGTGGGATCGGTCCAGACGGCGGCCGCGCGGGCAAACGGCGCCCGGCGCAGGTCGACTGCCCGGGTGTCGACGTGCACCCGGAAGGCGGTCATCGCCACCGGGTCGACCCGCGTCAGGGCAGGGGCGTCGGTGAGGAACCGCCAGCGCCAGTAGCCCACCTCCGCGCACCCGGTGCGCAGATCCTCGCAGCCGTAGAACACGCCGGGATCGGCGGGCCCACGGAACCGCGATCCGTGCCGCGCCGACGGATAGCGGAACGGCGTGGCGAGCAGGTAGTGGAGCTTCTCGGTGCCGAGCGGCCGGGCCGGCTTGGCCTCCTCGACCAGTTCCTCGAGCAGCGCCTGCTCGGCGACGCTGTCGACGAGTTTCATCGTCGATGCGAAGCGCTGCGATTCGACCACGCGCCACAGCGGCCCGGCGTAGGGCTGGAGTTCAGACGACACCCCGGTGGGCGTCCAGGTAGTGGACGACACGGACCAGTCCCTCCGCGGTCTGGATGAGTTCGATGGGCACGCCGCCGAGCGCCGCGTTGCGACCGGTGATCCAGGCCCGCGCCGCCTCGTCGGTGCCGACGATCGAGTCGAGCGAACGGAAGAGGCGCACGAAGAGCAGCGCCAACTCCCATTCCTTGGCCCCCTCCTCGAGTTGGTAGGTGCCGGAATGCATCCGCGAGAGGGTGGGCTCACTGCGGCCGACGATCTTCGCGAGCACGGTGCGGGGCACGCCGAGCCGCTCGCCGGCCCGGACGAACGCCTTGGTGAGCACCGTCTCGCGCCGCGGGGCGGCGGCTCCCTGCCGGCTGGTCGCGCGCCCCTGGGCAGCGGTCCGCGGACGGATGGACGGGGTCATGGCTGGATCCTTTCTCCAGAAATGATAGCATCAAATCGTTTCCAGGGAAATTCCATTGGGAGATCCTGCATGGCCCGCCGCCGATCCCGATCCCGTCGCCGCCGTCCGGAGGTGGCGACAGAGGCGACGTATGTCTGCGACTCCTGTGGCGAGGAGATCGTGGTCCCGCTCGACATCACGGCGGGGGAGCGGCAGGAATATGTCGAGGATTGCCCGGTCTGCTGCCATCCGATGGTGCTGCGGATCGAGTTCGACGACACGGGCGACGCGACGGTGGACGGGGAGCACGAGTAGGGGAGGGGCCCGCGGCCGCCGCCATTGCCGGCCGTTTCCCGCCTGTGCGACACTGCCATGTCGCGGAGTCGCCGGGTGGGCAGGGCCTCGCGGTCGCGGCCCTGCCGGCAGCACGTGGCACGGCGATTCCCACCGATTCGATCAGCCGTCTCGCTCCACGGGGGGCGTTCCAAAGCGCCCTCGACGGACACGCGATTCCGTCAGCCCTCGCCCTCGACAGGCGTTGTCCAGTACGCGTGCCCGCCATGCCCCCCCGCAGCAGTCCCGCGAAGCTCGTCGTCGACAGCATCGAGATCGCCGTCGTCCGCCGGCGGATGCGCCGGCTGCGGCTGGTCGTCCGCCCCCCCGACGGGCATGTCGTCATCTCCGCGCCCCAGTGGGTCGCCCGCCGCGAGCTCGAGGCCTTCGCCACCGCCAAGGTCGCCTGGATCCACGCGCAGAAAGCCCGCATCCGGGCGCTGCCGGCGCTGCCGAGCCTGGACTACCGCTCCGGTGAACACCACCCGGTGTGGGGCCGGCCCTGCACGCTCGACGTCGTCGCCGGCACGAGGCGCGCACGGGTCACCATCGACGGCGACCGGCTCCTCCTCGCGATCGCCGCCGATGCCGACCGGAGCGCCCGGTTCCGGGCGCTTGAAGCCTGGCACCGCGACGAGGCGGCGCAGGCGATCGGCCCACTCGTCGCCGCCTGGGAACCAACCCTCGGCGTGGAGGTGGCGGGGTGGAGCGTGCGGCGGATGAAAACCCGCTGGGGTAGCTGCACGCCGCGCACCCGCCGGCTGCGGTTCAACAGCGAGCTGGCGAAGCGGCGGCCGGAGCTCCTCGAATATGTCGTCGTCCACGAGATGGCCCACATCGTCGAGCCATCGCACAACGCCCGCTTCAAGACCCTCCTCACCGCCCACATGCCCGACTGGCGGGAACGCCACGCCGAACTGGCCGCGCGGCCGATCGACCGCGCGCCGGCCGATTGCTGATCGCGTGCCGAGCGGCCGTCGGCGTGCCGGCCCGCCGCGGCGTCACTCCACCTCGAGCCGATAGGACCCGTCGTCATCGGCGACGATCTTCACCAGCGGCGGCCCCGACGGGTTTTTGATCGCCCCACGCTTGGCGTTGATCGCGTCGAAATCGACCACCTCGCCACCGGCGCGGGTGATGAGCTTGCGGAGCAGGTCCGGGTCGGTCGCTGCCGCGAGCACGTGGACCGCGCCGTCGGTGAACAGCGTGAGCGCCACCGGACCGGCGCCCGTGCCGGCGTCGATGGTGCCGATCCCCGCCGGCTTGCCGATCCCGGGACAATCGCCGTCGACCACGAGGTCGTCGGGCTTGGTCCACGGGATCTTCCGCTCCGCCGGCACCGTGGCAAACGCCATCGTCATGCTCGTGCCGTCGGTCACGTGCGGGAAGAAGGGGCGATTGCCGCGGGTGAGGCAGGCCGGAAAGTCGTCCTTCGCCTGCATCCGCACGCTCTCCGGCGTGAACAGCGCCTCCTTGCCGACGATCGCCGCGTAGCCGGTCACCGGCTCGTCGCCGGGCCGCGCCGGGTCGCGGTAGACGTCGACGATCTTGGCCGCGACCGCGGCGTTCTTCGGGGAGTCCCACGGCTCGGAGAAGTCGTACTGTTCATACAGCTTCGTTTCCTCGAGGAAGGGCAGCAGGAGCACGCGCCACGAATGCCAGGGCCGGCCGTCGGGGCCGATCACCGCGGCCGGCGGAAACGACCGGTAGGTGTCGGCATAGTTGTGGAAGGCGAGGCCGATCTGCTTGAGGTTGTTCGACGACCGCCGGCCCTGTGCGGCGGCGCGGGCACGGTTCGCAGCGTCGCCCCGCACGCCATCCCGGCCGCCCGGAGCGCGCGTGACGACGTCGGGCAGGCTGCGGATCACCTTCGTGGGCACGAGGGAGGTGAAGCCCTCGCTGGCGTCGCCCGCGAACGGGCGGCCGAGCAACACCGGCCCCTGCTTGATGCTTTCGGCAGCGGCCCGCGGAAAGGTGATCCGCGCCGCGCCCCCCTCGAGCACTTCCGCCACCTCGACACGCACCGCCCGATCGAGGCCGGTGCCTCCCTCACCCCCCACGAACAGCAGCGCCGGCCCCTCGGTCACACCGAGGAATCCTGGGGCATCGGCCTGCCGTTCCACGCGGGCTTCGCCCCGCCCCTGATCGACGGCGGTGATCCGGTGGATCGGCTCGGGGGTGAACCGGGGGAGGCTCATCACGACCCGCTCGTCGCCGCGGGAGACCGTCGCCGCGCCCGAAAGGGCCGCCAGCACCACCGCGCCCCGGCCAATCGCACTCATCGCACCGCATCGCATGGGTGATCCTCCCTCGGGGATGGCTCTCCGGCAGGAAACGCCCACAGTCCATCCCGGCGTTCCCCTCATGCCGCGATCATGCGCTGGCGCGGCCAGGCGCCGCAATCACCACCCAGCGATCGAGGGAGGGCCGTCGCGGGAAGGGGCCGCTCATGACGGCGCTCCACGGGTCGTGGACGGGCAGGACTACACTGTGACGATCGACCGGGGCGATCGGTTCACGACCGCGGGAAGCCTGCCGATGCCGCCGCACCACAGCCAGCAGGCCGCCCCTGAAGCAGATGCCGGCCGATCGGTGCCGATCGCGGGTCTGCTCGTCTTGTTCCTCGCCATCCTACTCGGAGCCGGCCTGGCGGCGGGACCAGGGGCCGCCGCGGCGGCCGAACCGGAATCAACCGATGCCACGGCCTGGCGCGTGGGGGTGGCTCGGGCGGTGATCACCCCCGACACGCCGGTCTGGCTCGCGGGCTACGGGACGAAACGCGAGCCCGATGGAAAACTCCACGACCTCTGGGCCAAGGCGCTCGCCTTCGAGGCGGCTGACGGCGGCCGCGCGGTGCTCATCGCCACCGACTTCCAGGGAGTGCCGGCGAGCATGAGCGACCGGGTGTTCGCCCGCCTCGCGGCCGACCATGGCCTCGACCGGAGCCGGGTGATGCTCGCCTACTCCCACAACCACTCGAGCCCGCGCCTCGGCGACGATCTCGTCGATTACTACCCGGTCGATCCGGCGCAGGAAGCGCTCGTCGATCGCTACACCGCCGCGTGCGTCGAGACCTGCCTCCGCCTCGTCGGTGCGGCGCTCGCCGATCTCGCGCCGGCGACGATCCGCGTCGGTGCCGGCCGCGCGGGCTTCGCCGTCAACCGCCGCGACAATCCCGAGGCCGAGGTGGCGGACCGGCTCGCCCGGGGGGAACCGCTCCGCGGCATGACCGACCATGCCGTGCCCGTGCTCACCGTCACCCGTCCCGACGGCGCGCTGGCCGCGATCCTCTTCGGCTACGCCTGCCATCCGACGACGCTCTCGTCCACGACGTACTGCGGCGACTACCCCGGCTTCGCCCAGGTGGCCCTCGAACGGTCGCATCCCGGCACGACGGCGCTATTCGTCAACACCTGCGGCGGCGACCAGAACCCGCTGCCACGCCGCAGCGTCCCCCTCTGCGAGCGCTACGGCACCATGCTCGCCGCCGGCGTCGAGGAGGCGCTGCGCGGCCCGCTCGACAGCGTTCCCGCGCGGCTGCGGACGGCGTTCGCCTCGATCGATCTCGACTACGAGCGCGTCGTCACCGAGGCCGACCTGCGGCAGGCCGCCGCCGATCCCAACGCCATCAAGGCCCGCTGGGGGCGGAGGTTGCTGGCGAAGCTCGAAGCGGGGGAGCCGTTCGCGTCGGCCTATCCCTACCCACTCCATGCGTGGCGCCTCGGAAACACGCTGGTGCTGGGGATGGGCGGGGAGACGGTGGTCGATTACGCCCTGCGCTTCAAGCGGCAGTGGGGCGCGGGCACCTGGGTGCTCGGCTACACCGACGACATGGCGGCCTACATCCCCTCGCGGCGGGTCTGGGAGGAGGGGGGCTACGAGGGGGGTGCGTTCCTGTATGAATACGGCCGGCCGGCGTTCCGCTGGGCCGGCACGGTCGAGGAGCGGGTCGCCGCCACGGTGACGACACTCGTCGAGAAGGTCGGACCGCCGCCGGCCGCGGAGCGGGACTGACCCGGGAGGCGCGATGCGCATCGTTTCGCTGGTGCCGGCGGCGACCGAGATCGTCCACGCCCTCGGGCTCGGTGACCGGCTCGCCGGCGTGTCGCACGAGTGCGACCACCCGACCACCGTGCGCGACCTGCCGCGCGTGACGCGGTCGCTGATGCCGCACATGAACGTGAACCGTGTCGTCCCGCGCTGCATCCGCGCGGTGGCAGCGATGATCTGGCTGGCTCCGCCGGCCGGCACCGCACCCGCCGCGGATCTCGTCGCCCGTGCCGGGGCCGACCGCGTGGTGGTCACCGAGGCGGGCGGGGCGCCGGTGGCGGAGTTCGTGTTCGCCGATCGGGCGATCGGCCGCCCGGCGCTTCGCGACCTGCGTGCCCCCGGCGGCACGATCGTGACGCGCCCCTGTCCGCCGCGGCCGGGGATCGACGCCGACGACCATGCGACGATGCACCCGGGGGTGATGCTCTGCTTCAGCGACCTCTCCGGCGCCGATCCCTGGCGTCACAAGACGGCGGTGCGCGTGACCGCCTGCGCACCCGAGCCGGGGCTGCCCGGCAGCGCCGTGATCACCTGCACGAACGACTATCTCGACACCCCCGACGACCGCCCGACCGCGGGCATCGTCGGACGCGAGCGGTCGCGGATCACGCTCTCCGACCGCACCGTCGCCGGCCATGCCGTGCGCGTGGTCCTCTGGGAGGGCACGCTGACACCCGGGGAGAAGCCCCTCGTGCTCGGCGACGTCGAAGAGATGGGGCTCGGGATCCGCCTCGTGAAGGAGCTCGCCCCGCGCGCCGGCGCCCGCTATCGCGCCGACCACGGGGGCGTGAACGAGAAGGGGGTGTTCGGCAAGCCGGCGGCGTGGGTCGATGCGGCCGGCATGACGGGGCAGGGGCGCGTGGGGGTGCTGCTCGTGCCCGCCCCGGGGAATCCGCGCGTCTGCCGGTTCCACGCGCGCGACACCGGCTGGCTGCTGGCCAATCCGGTCGGCAGCCGCGCCTACGGGGCGGCCGAGCCGGGGGGTGCGGTCCTCGAACCGGGCCAGTCGCTCACCCTCCGTTTCGCGCTGGTCCTCCACGGCGACGTCGCCGACGACGCCCTTGCCGCGATCGCCACCGGCGTGTGGGCGGCGCGGTAGGCTGCCGGCCGCCGCGGGCGCGGATGCCGCGACGCGGTCTTTTGCACACCCCATCACACCGATCCCGGAGCCGAACGATGGTTCTCCCCGCCGACACCGCCGCCCCCGAATCGTCCCTCAGCCGTCGCGGCGCCGTGACCACGCTCGCCGCCGGGTTCGCGCTCGCCGTCCAGCCGATCAGCGCCCAGACGATCACGACCGACACCGACGGCCTCGACGCGGGCGTCGTCCAGATCCCCGTCGCCGACGGCACGATCCCCGCCTACCGCGCAGCGCCCGCCGCCGGGGGACCGTTTCCGGTCGTCCTCGTCGTCCAGGAGATCTTCGGCGTCCACGAGCACATCCGCGACATCTGCCGGCGCCTCGCCAAGCTCGGCTACCTGGCGATCGCTCCGGAGCTCTACGTGCGCCAGGGGGATGTCTCGAAGCTCGCCGACATCGGCGCGATCCGGCCGATCGTGTCGCAGGTGCCCGACAGCCAGGTGATGGCCGACCTCGACGGCGCCGTGAAGTGGGCCGGCACCGAGGGGAAGGGCGACACGGCGCGGCTGGCGATCACCGGCTTCTGCTGGGGGGGCCGGATCGTCTGGCTCTACGCCGCCCACAATCCGCAGCTCAAGGCGGGGGTCGCGTGGTACGGCCGCCTCGTGTCGCCGCCAGACGAGCTCCACCCCACCAATCCCCTCGACATCGCCGCCAAGCTCCACGCCCCGGTCCTCGGCCTCTACGGTGGCGCCGACGGCGGTATCCCGAGCGACACCGTCGAGCGGATGCGCGAAGCGCTCACCGCCGCAGGGAAGAGGCACGAGATCATCCTCTATCCCGACACCCCCCACGGGTTCCACGCCGACTACCGGCCGACCTACCGCAAGGAACAGGCCGACGACGGCTGGAAGCGGCTGCGCGACTGGTTCGCGAAGCACGGGGCTGGCTGAGCGGGTGACCAGAGCCGCTGGCGGCCCGCCAGCGGCGCGGTCCCGCTGCCCGGTCAACGGGCCGCGGGGGCGAGACGGCGCTCGAGCCACTCGTAGGCCCGGCGCCGGACCTCCGGCGGGAAGGTGTGGCCGCAGGTCGGCGTCTCGAGGACGAGGCGCTCGGCCACCGGCGCCACCCCGGGCTCCCCGTCGAAGAGCCGCTGCACCGTCAGCGCCTCGGCGAACGCCCGGGCGGCACCGGCGACGGCGAAGTTGTCGTCGCCGATCGGCGAATTGGAGAACAGCGCGCGCGGCGCGAGCCCGGCGATCAGCTCCGGGAAGTCGAACGGGATCCGCGCCGCGTCGAGGCCGTAAACGTCGCGGATCCGCGGCATGTAGCGGTCGCTCGTCCAGCCCTTCACGGCGCCGCCGTAATAGTCGGGGAAGGGGGTGAATCCGCAGCTGGTGACGACCGCGGCCACGCGATCGTCGAAGGCGGCGGTGAACAGCGCGTTGTGGCCGCCGAGCGAGTGGCCGATGACACCGATCCGGGCCGCGTCCACCTCGGCCAACCCTGCGAGGAGATCGATGCCCCGGATGTTGTTCCAGACCGCCTTCATGCTGCCGCTGGCGTAGCCCCGGTCGGGCGTGGTGAAGTCGTGGCGGTACTCGCCGAACGACGGATAGTCGGGCACGAGGCAGACGAAGCCACGTTCGGCGAGCTCGTGGGCGTAGTGGAGATCGGGCAGACCGCCGAGGCCGGCCGGCTCATCCTTGCCGACGTTGTTTGTCTGATGGAGGCAGAGCATCGCGGCAGCCGGGGTGGCGGCCGCAATGCCGTGCGGCACGAGGAGCCAGGCCGGCACCCGGTCGCCGGGCTCGGGGGTGTAGTGCACCTTGCGGCGGAGATAGCGCGCGGTGCGCTCCTCGGCGACGGTCTCGACCGCGAGCGCCACGCGGCGCTCGGGGCCGGGCAGCGTGCCCATCACCAGCTCCATGCGCCGGCGGATGTCGGGAATCTGCCGACGCCACTCCGCCGCCGACTCGGCCCGCGGCGGGCGTGCCCGATCGGCGTCTTGCGCCTGGGCCGCTGATGCCACCAGGAGCAGAAGCAGGAGCATCACCGGAAGTCGAGCGACGCAGCGCGGCATGGCGATTTCCCTTCCGGCTCCCCTCGCGTTCCCGACGGCGGCACCCGTCACGCCGCGGATCGGCTCCCGCCGGGCCGCCAGCAGGCTGTGGAAAAACAGCCTGCGGCACCTCACGGATGAGGTGCCGGGAGCGCAGCGCTCGCGAAAACCACAGGTTCTCAATTGGCCAAAGGCCATGGATGGACTTTGGCCACGGACTACTAGACTACCCCCCGGTCCCGCGGACGGCACCCCCCGCCATCGGCCCGGACCGGCCCCGAGGACGCGCCACCGATGACTGACGACGCCGGAAAGTCGAGAAAGCCCGCGCCGCGGAATGGGGCCGACGACGAGACGGGCCGCGACGACAAGCGCACCAAGGCGCTGCAGCCGTTCGGCACGGTTTGGGCCGGCCGCCAGCGAGTCGATCCGGTGTTCGAACGTGACACCGAGATGGCGAAGATCGCCCGGCAGATCACCTCGACCGGCCGGTCGTTCGTGGTCGTCGGCCGCGCCGGTGTCGGCAAGACGGCGATCCTCCGCGGGGTGATCCACGGGTTGGCCGCGCTCCCCGCCGACCGGGCGTGGCGCGTCGTCCAGACGTCAGCCAATGGACTGATCGCCGGCAAGATGTTCCTCGGCGAGTGGCAGGGCCACGTCGAGAAGCTGCTCGCGGCCGCCGAACGGCGGCGGCGCGCGGCGATCTGGCTGACCGACCTCGTGCAGGGGCTGAAGACCGGCCGCTCCTCCGGCGGCGACACGAGCGTCCTCGACTTCATGGCCAGCGCCATCGAGCAGGGGAGGGTGATCGTCTTCGGGGAGGCAACGCCGGAGGCCTTCGAGTCGGGCTTCGCCCGGCACCCGCGCCTCTCGCGCCTCTTCGACCAGATCCGGGTCGAGCCACAGCCCGCCGAGGTCGTCGGCCGCATCGTGGCCGCGGTCGCCGCGCAGCGGCTGAGCCGGGCACCGGTGCCGGGCGGTGCCACACTCACGTGGCAGCCGGCGGCGATCGAGCGCTGCGTGCAGCTCGGGCAGGCATTTTTTCCGGCGCAGTGCCCGCCGTCGGGCGCGGCGCGGCTCGTCGAAGCGGTGCTCGAGGAAGAACCGGTCGCGAAGCTCGTCGCCCAGCCGCGCGACGCCGATGACGGGAGCCGGGTGATCCCGATCCCGCCGACGGCCGTGGTCGAGGCGCTCGTGCGTCTCACCGGCGCCCCGCGCGTGATGCTCGACGACGCCCTGCCGCTGGCGATGGCCGACGTGCGCCGGTTCTTCGAGAACCGGATCGTGGGCCAGCGCCAGGCGCTCGACACCGTCGTCGACCTCGTGGCCACGATCAAGGCCGGGCTTTCCGACCCGGCGCGGCCCGCCGGCGTGCTCCTCTTCGTCGGCCCGACGGGGGTGGGCAAGACGGAGTTGGCGCGGACGCTCGCCGAGTTCGTCTTCGGTCATGCCGACCGCCTCATCCGCCTCGACATGTCGGAATACGCGCGGCCCGACGCGGTCCCGGCCCTGCTCGGCTGGTCGCACGAGGCGGAGCGCGGCTCGGCGCACGGTCTCCTCGACCGGGTGCACCAGCAGCCCTTCTCCGTCGTCCTCCTCGACGAGATCGAGAAGGCCCACGACACGGTCTTCGACCTGCTGCTGCAGCTCTTCGACGCCGGCCGGCTGACGCGCACCAGCGGCGAGACGGTCAATTTCACGCAGACGGTCATCATCCTCACGAGCAACCTCGGCGCCGGAGCGCCGCCGGCGGCGGAGTTCGGCTTCCGCCCCGGCGAACCGCCGTCGGCCGAGGAACTGGTCCGCGGGGCGGTCCAGCAGTTCTTCCGGCCGGAGCTCGTCAACCGCATCGGCCGGATCGTCGTCTTCGAGCCCCTCTCCAAGGCCGACGTGCGCACCATCGCCCAGCGTGAACTGGGGCAGGTGCTGCTCCGCAGCGGGATCGTGCGCCGCCGCCTCCAGGTCGATGTCGACCGGGGGGTGGTCGATCTCCTCGCCGAGGCGGGCTACGACCCGCGGATGGGAGCGCGGCCGCTGAAGCGCGCTGTCGATCGGCTCGTGGTCGGCCCGCTAGCCCACGTGCTCGCCGAGACGGGGGGCACGCGCGTGCCGACGCTCGTGCACCTGCGGCCGCTCGGCGACCGTGTCCGGGTCGAGGCGATCCACGACGATCGTTCGCGCCGCCAGGAGGATCTGCCGCACGTCGCCGCCCCGTTCGACGGGCGCACGCGCGAGGCGACCCCCGAGGCGCTCCGCGGCTGGGTGGAGGAGCTCCGTGAGGCGGTCGACGAGGCGCTCGCCGCCGCCGCCGGCCGGGAGGTGAACGAGCGGCGCTCGGCGATCGTGGCGGCGACCGCCGCAGCGACGTTCTGGGACGAACCGGCCACCGCCCGTGAGCACCTCGCGGAGCTCTACCGGCTCGAGCGGGTCGCCGAGGCGCTCGCCGCCTGCAGCACCGAGGCGTGGCGCATCGAGGAGGCCACCCGCCGGCTCGACCGGCGCACCGCCGCCAGCCGCGGCGCGGCGCTGGCGCGCGACATCGATCGCTGCCACCGGCAGGCCTCGATCCTCCGGTTCGCCGTCCTCTGCGACGTGGCGCTGCGGCGCCGCGATGCCTTCGTGGTCTACGAGACGCGCGACCCGGCCGGCGGGCCGCACGTCGGCCAGTTGGCCGAGTGCCACGGCGCCTGGGCCGACCGCCTCGGCTACGAGGTGCTGCGGATCCACGAGGAGGCGGGGGACGGCGCCGTCGGCCCGGTCGCGCAGGTCGTCCTCCAGATCAACGGCGCCGCCGTGGCCGGCATGCTCGAGGCGGAGGACGGGTTCCACGAGTTCGCCGACGGCCGGTCGGCCAGCCGCCTCGTCAAGGTCACGGTGATGCCGGCGGTGCCGGAGGACGATGGCGACGTGACCACCGAAGTCGGCGAACCGGGCCGCGATGCCGCTGGGGCGATCGTGCCGGTCCGCGCCACCCACCGGCCGTCGGGCCGGACGGTCGCGATCCGCAGCCGGCAGCCACGCGCCGATGCCGTGAACCAGGCGCGCGAACTGCTCGCCGCGGAGATGGCCCGCCAACGGACGCTCGTGGCCGCCGCTCCCCACCCGGCGATCGTCCGCCGCTGGTGGCTGGGCGACAATCCGGATGTCCGTGACCCGCGCACCGGCGTGACGGTGCCCCGCCTCAAGGAGGTGCAAAACGGCCAGATCGAACCGTTTCTCCTCGCCTTTCTGGAGCGGCAGCCGCCGGCCGCGCGTCTCCCGTGAGCAGCGGCCCCGGGCGGCGTGGTTCCGGGCCGGCGTTCAGGGCCGGTCGACGGGGCGCGCCGCCTGCTCCACCGCGCGGCGCACCGCCTCGAGGCGGGCGGGGTCGGTCGGCTTCGTGCCGTCGGCCTCGACGACATGGAAGGCGTCGACCACCTGATCGAGGACCGTGCCGATCTTCGCCGACCGCACCGACACGCCGGCCTCGAACAACGCCCTCGCGATGGCGTAGAGCAGCCCCGGACGGTCGTGCGCGAAGACCTCGACGATCGTCGATTCGGCGGAACTGGCGGCGTCGATCACCACGCGCACCGGCAAGCCCGCCGCCGGCCGCGGGGCGAACGGATTCCAGACGCGCGCGAAGGCCGGGGCAGTGTCGGCCCGCACCGCCTGGCGGAGCGCGGCGGCGATGTCGGCGAGGCGGTCGCCCGGGGGCTCACCGGCGGCGTCTGGCCGGGCATGATCGGGCCCCGCATGATCGGGCCCCAGATGGTCGGGCCCCAGATGGTCGGGCCCCAGATGGTCGGGATCGTGGACGACGAAGCGGTCGATGACGAGGCCCCCGGCGAGGGTGTGGATCTCGGCGGCGAGGATCTCGAGACGCTGGCTCGTGAGCCCGCCGGTGAGGCGGTGGAAGATGCCGGGCGCCGCATCTTCGCGCGTCGCCACCGTGATCACGAGGGTCCTCGTGCCGGCGTCCCACTCCTGATGGACGTGCACCCCCTGCGCCGGCAAGCGCACGAGCTGGTTGAGCTCGCGGAGGATCCGCGGTGCCGTCGTGTCGCCGAGATAGGAGAGGGGCAGGTCACGGGCCAGCCGCCGCACGTCGGCGGGGTGGTCACCCGCCGCGAGCAAGGCATCGAGTTCGCGCCGGTGCCGTTCCGCCCCGAGGCTCGGCCCCTCGCCGTCGAGGTGGGCAAGCGTGCGCTGGTAGAGGTCGCCGAGCAGATCGGCCTTCCAGTGCGTCCAGGTGCCAGGCCCGACGGCGGCGACGTCGGCGGCGGTGAGGAGGGAGAGCATCCGCAGCACCTCGGGGGAGCCGACGTCCCGGGCGAAGGCGACGACGATGCTCGGGTCGCCGGCATCGCGGCGGAAGGCGAGCTGGGCCATCGCCAGGTGACGGAGGACGAGGAACTCGACGAGGCGCGCCTCCTCGTCTGCCAGCCCGAGGCGCCGCGCGGTGGCGAGGGCGATCCTGCCGCCGACCTCGCTGTGGTCCTCGATGAACCCCTTGCCGAGGTCATGGATCAGGAGGGCGAGGAGCAGCGGCCGCAGCCGGCGCGTGCCGCGCCAGGCACTGCCCAGCCAGCCCGGTTCCCCGCCGAGGCGCACCACCTCCTCGACGGCGCGGATGCAATGCTCGTCGACGGTGTACTTGTGGTAGTTGTTGAACTGGAGCAGGTCGCGGGCGTGGGCGAAGGCCGGCACGATCCGTTCGAGCAGACCGACATCGTGGAGGCGCCGCAGCGCCGTCGCGAGCCCCGCCGGGGCGTCGAACAGGGCGAGGAACCGCCGCCGTGTCTCCTCGTCGAGCGGCGCCGTCGCTGTGTCGTCCGGCGCTGTTTCACCTGGCGCTGTTTCACCTGGCGCTGTTTCACCTGGCGCTGTTTCACCTGGCGCCATCGGCGCTGGGCCCGCCTCGGTCCGCACCCTGTCCCAGGTCTGCGGTTCGATCGGCAGGTGGTAGACGGTCGCCAATTCCACCAGACGGCAGACCACCGCCGGTTGGCCGGCGGCCGCCAGCCCCTCGGCCGTGAGCCCGACGTCGAGCGGGCCGACACGGTAGATCCGATCGACGCGGTGCCCGAGCACCCCCTTCACCGCCCGCGCGGCGGAACCCGGTCGATCGACCCGGGCCGCGAGCGCCTCGACGATGCGGGCCACTCCGCGGGTGTGGCGGAAGTAATCGCGCATGAAGCGCTCCACGCCGAGCTCGCCGCCGCGGCGCTCGATGCCGCGTGCCGTGGCGAGCCGGGCCTGCTCGTCGCGCGTGAGGTCGTCGGCCGCCCGCCCCGCGGCGAGGTGGAGATCGATGCGTACCCCGATGAGGAACTCGGCCGCGTCGCGCAGGGTCGCAGCATCGCGCCGGGAGAGAGCCGCCAGCCCCACCAGGTCGTCGAGGCTGGTGGTGCCGTGGAGCACGAACCCGAGCCATCCGACCATCTGCACGTCACGGAGCCCGCCGGGGGAGCGCTTCACGTTGGGCTCGAGGAGCGACACCGTGTGGCCGAACGTGTCGCGCTCCTTCCCCCGCGAGGCGAGGAGCATCCGCCCGATGCGGCGCCGCGACCGGCGCGCGAGGGCCGACAACCCGTCGGCGAGCGCGGCGAGCCGATCCTCCCGTCCGGCGAGCAGCCGGGCATCGACGGCGGCGGTGAAGATCGTGGCGTCGCCGGCCGCCATCCGCCGTGCCTGGGTCACGGTGCGGACGCTCTGCCCCACCTGGAGACCGGCGTCGAACAGGTCCTGCACGAGCCGGCGCGTCGCCGCCGTGACCGGCGGCCCGGCGGCGGCATCGTGGAGCAGGAGGAGATCGACGTCGGAAAACGGCGCGATCTCCCCGCGCCCATAGCCGCCGAGCGCCACGAGCGTCGCCTGACGGCCGACCTCCGGCGGCGACTCGGCGAGGATCGCCTCCCAGACGCCGCGGACGATTTCATCGAGGCGCTCGGCAGCCAGACCGGCCGTCGGCACTCCGGGGCTGCCGGCGGCTCGTTGGTCGGCCGTCTGCTGCCGCAGCGCGCGGACCGCGGCGGCGGCCCGCACCACCCCGTCGTGGAAGCCGGGAGGCACCGCGGGGGGCGGTTCGGCCGATCGACCGTCGGGTGAGCCGTTCACGTCGTGCCACCCACGAAAAAGCCGGCTGGGGAGTGCGGGGCCTGAAGCGGGGGTCTCACCCGGCGGGATGCCAGGGATCGTCCGCCACACCGGCGGCCTGGTTGGCGAACCGCGCCAGGACGAACAGCAGGTCACCGAGGCGATTGAGGTATTCGATGGCATTGGCGGGGATCGCCGTGCCGGGCTGGGCGGCGAGTTTCACCACCCGGCGCTCGGCCCGCCGGCAGACCGTGCGGGCGACGTGGATGGTCGCCGCCAGGGGGGTGCCCGTGGGGAGGATGAACGACGAAAGAGGCGGCAGCCGCTCCTCGTGACGATCGATCTCCCGTTCCAGCGCCGCCACGTGCTGCGGGCCGATCCGTTCGGCGGCCGCATCCGGCGTGGCGAGCTGGGCCCCGAGATCGAAGAGCTCTCCCTGGATCCGGCGGAGCAGCGGATCGAAGTCGGTGGCAGCGGCGAGGGTGCGGACCAACCCCAGATGGCTGTTGAGTTCGTCGACGGTGCCGAACGCCTCGATCCGCGCATGGTCCTTGCGAACCCGGGGACCGCCGAACAGGCCCGTCTCCCCCGCGTCACCCGTCTTCGTGTAGATCTTCATCGGCTGCCTGCTCCCTGGCTCCGGTGCCCGGTCGACCCGCCAGGGTCGCCTCGTCTGCTGCGGTATACTCCGCTCCATGAACAAATCCGACAACCAGAGCCCCGGGCACGCGCCCGCCGCGGTCTCGCGCGGGGTCGACGCAATCCGCTCCCGTCTGGGACTCGTGCTCGCGGGAGCGGCCGTGACGGGCAGCCTCTGGGCTGGGGTGTCAGCGGGACCCGCGGCCGAACGATCCATGCTCGAAGGCCGGTATTTCTCCGCGCCCGAGCGGGTGACCGACGGCCTCACGAAGGCAGGGGAGGGCTACTTTGCCCCCGACATGCGCTCGATCTGCTACCAGGGGGTGCCCACCGGCTATCCCTTTTATCAGATCTACGTCCAACCCTTCGCCGACACCGCCCTCCGCCCGACCGCGCCGCTGCGCGTGAGCACCGGCCGCGGCCGCACCACCTGCAGTTGGTTCTTTCCCGACGGCAAGCGGTTGCTGTTCGCATCGAGCCACCTCGATCCGGCGATCGATGCGACCGAAGCGGCCGCCCGACAGCAGGCGGAGGAAGACGCCAAGACCGGCCGGCGCCGGCGTTACCAGTGGGACTTCGATCCCTGGTCGGAGATCTTCACGGTCGCCGCCGACGGCACCGGCCTCGTGCGCCTGACCGATTCCCCCGGGTACGACGCCGAGTGCTCCACGTCGCCCGATGGCCGCACGATCGTCTTCGTCAGCGACCGTGACGGCGACCCCGACGTCTATCTGATGGATGCCGACGGCAAGAACGTCCGCCAGCTCACCGACGCCCCGGGCTACGACGGCGGGCCCTTCTTCTCCCCCGACGGCAGGTGGATCTGCTACCGCACCGATCGGCTGGAGAAGGACATGCTCCAGATCCACGTCATGCGGGCCGACGGCTCGGGCGACGTGGCGGTGACCTCCGGCAACGGCGTGCACTGGGCGCCGTATTGGCATCCCACGAAGCCGTGGCTCATCTGGACCGGTGCCGACCACTCCGACCCGAACCGGCGCCCGAACTACGATCTCTGGATCGCCCGCTACGAGGCCGGGGGCAATGGGGCTAGCGGCAATGGGGCTAGCGGCAATGGGGGAAGGGCCGACGCCCCGTTCCGCACCGGGCCGCCGCTGCGGCTCACCGACCATGAAGGAGCCGATGTCCTGCCGGTGTTTTCCCCCGACGGTCTCCTGCTGATGTGGACCGCCAGCCGCGATGAACCCGCGCCCGGCAGCCCTCCCGGCCGCCCGAGCGCGAGCCAATTGTGGGTGGCACGCCCCGACAGCGCCGCCATCGAGCGCGACTTGCCGGCGGTCGGGGCTCAGGGAGCGCGGCCATGAACGCTCCCGCGCGCTCGATCGCCATGGTGGGCGGTGGGCAGATGGCGCTGGCCCTGACGGAGGGTTTCTGCAGGGCGGGCCTCGTCGCCCCTGCCGACATCGTCGTCTACGATCCGGCCCCGTCGGCCTGCGAGCGCCTGGCGAGCCGCGTGCCCGGAGTGCGCTTCGCCACCACCACCGCCGCGGCGGTCGAGCGGGCCGGGATCGTGTTCCTTGCCGTGAAGCCGCAGCAGGCAGCCGATGCCTGCCGGGCGTGTGCCGGCTCTCTTGCCGCCGATGCCACCGTGGTGTCGATCGTGGCGGGGATCCCGATCGCGACCCTGGCACACTGGCTGGGAACCGAGCGCGTGATCCGCGTCATGCCCAACACACCGTGCCTCGTGGGGCAGGGGGTGGCGGCGATCAGCCGCGGCCCCGGAGTGCCCGATTCCGCCCTCGAGCGTGCCCAGGCACTCCTGGCGACCGTGGGAAGCGTGCACCCGGTCGATGAGCATCTGCTCGACGCCGTCACCGGCCTGTCGGGGTCGGGACCGGGCTTCGTGGCGCTCGTGGTCGAGGCGCTGGCCGACGGCGGCGTGAAAGCGGGGCTGCCGCGGGCGCTCGCGCTGGCTTTGGCGGTGCGCACGGTCGCCGGGACCGGCATGCTCATCGAGCAGACCGGCGATCATCCTGCCGCGGTCCGCGACCGCGTGGCGAGCCCCGGTGGCACCACCATCGCCGGGTTGGCGGTCCTCGAGCAGCGCGCCACACGGGGAGCGCTCATCGACGCGGTCGTGGCCGCGGCGAACCGGGCCGAGGAAATGGGACGCGGCCCGGGTTGATCTGGCCGGGTCCGCTCGGGCTGGGTTGGCCGGGGCTGGGTTGGACGGGGCTGGGTTGGACGGGGCCAGTCGATCACCGGCCGCTGCGACCCGCGGTGGCGACGGTCACTTCTTCTTGGCACCGGCCTTGCGGCCCGCCTTCTTGCCGCCGGCAGCCTTCGCCTTCGCGGCTGCTTTCTTGGCGACCTTTTTCTTCGCGCCACCCCCCTTTCCGAAGACCGACGCCCAACCCTCTGAATACTTTGCGTTGCTACCCACTCGGATCACCGACATCAGATGGTCTCCACGGGAAGGATCGGGACGCCGCGTCAAGGCCCGCACGGGCAAGGCATCCGCTCCGGCGAGCAGCGGTCGCGTCCACCTGCCGAGTTGGTAGCGGTCCCGCCGGGCAGATGTCAAGCAGACCCGGTCGCGCCATCCGCCACGATCTCGAGCCACACCCGGCCGACCGCCTCCGGCAGGTCGATGCGCCCGTGGCGGGCCGGGTTCCCGACCACCCGTCCGACGACGGCCGACGTGAGCCGCAGTTCATTCCGTGCCGCGATCAGTTGGGTGATGTCGTGCCTCTGGCACGCCGGAGGCTCATGCTCCTGGCTCGCCGGAGGCTCATGCTCCTGGCTCGCCGGAGGCTCATGCTCCTGGCTCGCCGGAGGCTCATGCTCCTGGCTCGCCGGAGGCTCGACCGCGAGGGGGATGCCGTTGAGGACCACCGCGACGGCGTCACCCGCAACAACCAGCACGACCCGCGGGCCGGCCGCTGGGTGCGCCCCCCGTCCCTGGTCGCCGAGGCCCGCCGGTCGCCCGAACCGACGCACCCACACCGGCCGTGCCGGGTCGAGGGGTGGCTCCCACGCGGCCGACAGGCTGATGCGGTGGGGATTGTCGGCCATGATGGTGGCTTCCGGAGTGGGCAAGCACGGTCGTCACGCCTGCCACGGCAGGCTCTCGTGGCAGGCTGTCGCCAAACAGCCCGCTGCCCCCCAAGGATGAGGTGCGGCAGGTTGTTTATCCACAGCCTGCTATCCTGCACCGCGGTACGACCTCCGCAGGGACCCACCAGGTGAAGCCGGGTTTCGACCCCACCGCCGAACGCGCGCTGGCGCTCAACCTCGACTCGAGCGTCTACGGCACATTCGCGGAAATCGGCGCCGGGCAGGAGGTGGCGCGCTGGTTCTTCGCGGCCGGCGGGGCGTCTGGAACGGTCGCCAAGACGATGTCGGCCTACGACATGACCGTCAGCGACTGCATCTACGGGAAGGCGACCCGCTATGTGTCGCAGGAGCGGGTCGGGGAGATGCTCGATCACGAGTATCCGCTGCTCGTGGAGCGACTGGGGGCGACACGCGGCGACCGGACGCGGTTCTTCGTGTTCGCCGACACGGCCGCAGCGCGCGCCTACGGCGGCACCGGTGAGTGCCACGCCTGGTTGGGCCTGCGCTTTCAGCATGCCTGCGGTGCCGAGCCGAGCGACATCCTCCTCCATACCCGGCTCCTCGACGCCACCGCCGTGGCCCAGCAGGACGCGCTCGGCCGCCTCGGCGTGAACCTCGTCCATGCCGCCTTCAACCGTTTCGAGGCGCCACTCGCCCTGCTCGGCGAGCTCCTCGACGACATCGGACGGGCGCGACTCGAGATCGACTGGGTGAACGTCTCGGGCCCGGCGTTCGCCGGTGCCGACAACCGGCTGCTCTGCCTGGAACTGGTGCGGTCGGGCAGCACGCCGGCGATGCTCTTCGACACCGCCGGTGATCCGGTGCTGGCGGCGGAGGCGATCCGCCACTGCCGCGTGCTGGTGGAGCGCGGGCGTTTCGCCCCGGTCACACGCCTCAATCTCGAACTCCTCGACCGGGCCCGCCCGGCGTTCGCCGCCGATGCCCCTCCGGGAGAACAGGGCAAGCCGCCGCTGGAGGTGATGGAGATCACGATGCGGAACCTGCGCGACGGCGCATCGGCCGATGGCAGCGATTTCCGCGACCGCATCGACCTCCTCGCCGGGATCGGCAAGGCAGTGCTGGTGAGCGATCTGGGCCCGTTCCACCGACTCGCCGGCTACCTGGCAGCCCGCAAGGTGACGCAGGCGGGGATGGTGATCGGTGCACCGCTGCTGCAGGATCTGTTCGACCAACGGCACTACGACGACCTACCGGGCGGGATCCTCGAGGCCTTTGGCCGGCTCTTCACCCAGGGGCTGCGGCTCTATGTCCACCCTGCCCGCGATGGCGCGGGGGGCGTGGTGACCGCCGCCACGGTCCCGCTGCCGCCGCACCTTGACCACCTGCGCCGGCATCTGCTCGAAAACGACCTCCTCCACCCGCTCGATTGCCCCGCCGAGGCGCTCTCGAGCCACGGGAGCGACGAGGTCCGCACACGGATCGCCGCCGGAGATCCATCATGGCGGGATCTGGTGACGGCGGATGTGGCGGCGATCATGGTCGAACGGGGATATTTCGGCGCCGCCACGGTCCGTTGAATCGCCGGGCGACAGCTGAATCGCATCGCGACAGCCCCTCCCGGCGCCGGCGACCGGCTGCTTGCCCGCCGGGGGCTGGGGCGGCTAGATTTCTTTCGTTCCCGGCGGCATCGCCATGACGGTGCCTTCTCATTCCAGCTTCCAGGAGTCAGCCGCGATGGGCCAGCACGCTCTCGAGTTCACCGACACCAACTTCCAGCAAGAGGTGCTCCAATCGGCCGTCCCGGTGCTGGTCGACTTCTGGGCACCGTGGTGCGGTCCGTGCCGGATGATCGGCCCGGTGATCGAGGAATTGGCCGCGGAGAATGCCGGCAGCGTGAAGGTGGGCAAGGTCAACGTCGACGACAACTCGCAGGTCGCGATGGCCTACAACGTGTCGAGCATTCCCACGCTGATGGTGTTCAAGTCGGGCAAGCTGGTGCAGCAGATGATGGGGGTGCAGCCCAAGGCGCGGCTCCAGCAGGTGCTCGACGAAGCAAAGTCTGCCTGACGGCCGGGAGAATAAATCGGCCTGAGTTGTCGTTCAGGACGGTCAGGAGAAGACCTCGGCGCCGGAACCCGCCGCGCTGCCGACCAATTCGCCGTCGAGCGGCGGCAACGGCGGGGAAGCCGTGTGCCTGGGTTGGGGGCGCCGGGGTTGGGGGAGGGGGTGTGGAAGGCGGGTGAGACGTTCGAGCGCCGCATCGCTCACGAACCCCGCCAGCGAACCCTGAAGCCCCGGCTGGCGGAGTTTTTCCACCGCCTTGGCCTCGATCTGCCGGACCCGCTCCCGGGTGACGCTGAAGATCGTGCCGACCTCCTCGAGGGTGTAGGCGTAGCCGTCGGCGAGGCCGAACCGCAGACGGATGATCTCCCGCTCGCGGTAGCTGAGGCCCGCGAGCGCTTCGCCGATCGAATGGCGGAGTGCCTGCTGGTTGGCGTTCCGCAGCGGATCCTCCTCGCGCGGATCCTTGAGGAAGTCGGCATGCCCTGCGTCGTCGTCGTCCGACAGCGGCTGGTCGAGCGACACCGGCTGCCGCGACATCCGCCACACGCAGGTGGCTTCCTCCACCGACATGCCGGCAGCCTCCGCCAACTCGGCCACCGTCGCCTCCCGGCCGTGCTGCTGGCGGAAGGTGCGCGCGACCGTGCGCAGCTTGGTCATCGTGTCGATCATGTGCACCGGCACGCGGATCGTCCGGCTCTGGTCGGCGATCGCCCGGGTGATCGCCTGGCGGCTCCACCACGTGGCGTAGGTCGAGAACTTGAAGCCCCGCGCGTGCTCGAATTTGTCCACGGCGCGCATCAAACCCGAGTTGCCCTCCTGGATGAGATCGAGGAACGAGAGCCCACGGTTGCGGTAGCGCTTCGCGATCGAGACCACGAGCCTGAGGTTGCCCGCCGCGAGATCCCGCTTGGCGGCGTCGTACTCGCGCTGCAGGTGGTCGAGCCGCACGAGGCGACGGGCCAACGTGTGGCGGCTCTCGCGGGCGAGGAACAGGAGCTGACGCCGCTCCAGGTCGGCCGCCGGCGACTCGCCGCGGAGTTGCTCGGTGCGGGCCGCGAGCTGCCGCAGTTCACGGAGGAGCGGATAGAGCTTCTGAATCCGCAGGTGCATCTCCTCGACCAAGCGGACCGCCTTGGCCCGTTGCCGCAGCAGACGACGCCAGGCGGCGCGACGGACAGTCTGCGGAGCGGAGCGTGACAACGCCAGCCGGAAGAGACGGTCCTTCTCCCGTTCGATGCGATGGAGTGTCTCGAGATTCGGACCGAGACGCTTCAGCGCCCGGCGTTTCTCGGCCGTGTCGGTGACCGAGACCTCGATCGTGCGGTCGAGGCGGACGGTGCCGGCGTGGATGCGCTCGAGCAGCCGCACCGCCCCCGACAACACCATGTCGTTGCCGAGCAGGGTGGCGCGGAACTGCCGCCGCCAGGATTCGATCCGGCGGGCGTTGGAGACCTCCGTGTCGCGGTTGAGCAGAGGGATGCCACCCATCTGCAGGAGGTAGAGACGGACCGGATCGTCGATGGCGGCAGCACGCCGGGGGGCCGTCCGCGGGGCCTTGCGGAGCGGAATCGGGGGGGCGGACGACGGGGGAAGGCTGGCCCGGCTCATCGATGACTCCACGGAGGGTCGGCGACCACTGCGGTCACTCGCTCCCGGGAAACACGCAACCCCGGTGCCAAGCTGTGCCGTGCCACCCCGGAATTCCGTCCCGGGGGCTGGAATGGCCGCGTGAAGGGGCGCGGTGACGGCTTCGGGAGGGGGGTGGCCGGACCGCCCCGCGTCGCCCGCCGACGACGATCCGGGTGACGCGTCGCCCCAGGAAGACGCGGAGACGGGGAAATCGGCCTCGCCGCGCCCGTGGGGGCCAGGGCTATACTCCGACCCGGCCGTGGGTGAACAGCCCCGGCCGTGACCCAGATTCCCGTCTCCACCCAGGGTGACGCATGACGCTGATCCTGCTGGCCATCGTCGGTGTGGTTTTCCTGCTGGGTGCCATCGCCCTGGGGATCGGTCACAAAGGCTGGAACTGGGGCACCGTGGCCGCCGGATGGCTCGTGCTCTTGTCGGCGCTGGGGGCGTTTTTCCTCATCGCCATGCTCGGCCAGCGCGAGCGGTCCTGGCGGGGAATCATCAAGACCTATGAAACCAACATCGCCCGCGAGCGCGACGCGCTGGTGGCGTCAGGCGGGGCGACCCTGCGCCCCGACTCCTCGCAAAAATCACTCGCCGCGCTCGGCCAGGAGCGCGCCCGCTGGCAGCGGGTGAGGGAGCGGATCAACACCTGGCGCGGTCGGCACTGGGACAACGCCGCGTTCACGCCGCCGGCACAGGGGCAGCCGGCCAGCCTGTCGATCGAGGGACTGGAGAGCACCACGCTCAATCCGGGGGCCGAACTCTACCTCTTCGACCGCCGGCCGGTGGAGGAGGGGGGCCGTTACCTGGGGGCGTTTCGGGTCGATGCCGTGGATCGGAACCTGCTCTCGATCTCGCCGCTCTCCGCTCCGGACGCCGCCGACGCGAAGCTTTGGGCAGAACCGCGCGACGCGGTGGATGTCTACGAGACGCTCCCGGTCGATCGGGGGCTCGCCTTCTCGCGCACGCTCATGCCCGCCGGAGCGGATGGGGGTGGCGAAGGTGCCGGAGCGGCTCCAACCGATCCGGGCACCGGTGTGATGCCCGGTCAGCGGCGCATCGACCCCGAGGCGATGCTCAAGCATCTCGAGGAACGGCTCGAGCAGGTGAGGCTCCATGACCGGCCCCTCGGTGCCGGTTCGTCCGGGACCGGGGACGGCGAACCGGGAGCCACGCCCGGGGCAGGGGATGGCACGCCGCCGCCGGCGGATGGCGCCGACACACCTGTCGCTGCCGGCGGAGAGGCCGGAGAGGCCGGCGCCGTTCCCGCGCCGGAAGTCGCCGAGCCGTCTGTCGCCGTTGCCGATCCGCACCAATCGCCCGAGCCGCCGCGGGGGGTGCGCTGGGCGAAGGTCACGCTCAAGGCCGACCACCAATACACCTGGCCCGACGGCACGTCGTCACAGTTTCGCAAAGGGGAGACGATCCCCGCATTTCCCGCCGACCAGCTCGCGGCCCTGCGCGACAGCGGAGCGGACTTCACGTCGGCCTGGGTGATTCCGCCGGGGCTCTACTGGGCGACGGTCACGTTCACGCAGAGCCACACCTTTCCACGCCCGCAGGGCACTCCACTCGAGTTCCCCGTCGGGGCCAGCGCCGAGTTCGATCTGGAGACCGCCCGCAGCCTCGTCGCCCAGGGGGTGGCCACCATGGGGCAGGTCATCTACCGGCGGCCGCTCGCCGACGGCTACACGGCGCTGCGGGGTGCCGGCACCTTCGATGCCGCCGGGGCCCAGCTGCCGGTGTCGGCTCGTGGGATGGTGGTGATCCGTCAGATCCTCCGCGACGACATCGCATCGATCCGTTCGATGACCGAGCAGTTGGGGCAGGCACGTACCAACGCCGCGAACGAACTCGAACTCCGCCGCCGGGAACTCGCCGATCTCGAGGCCGATCAGACGGAGTGGAAAGCCGACGTCGAGGCCGCACAGCGGGTGGCAGACGCGTTTTCCGGCCGCACCGCAGCCGCCGGCCGGGAGTTGACCGAGGCCGAGGAGACGATCGTCGCCCTCGGACAGGAACTGACTGCCGCCAGTCGCGAACTCACCAACACCATCGACCAGGCCGCCCCGCCGCCCGTGGTGCCGGCCGTGCCCGCGCGCTGACAACCGGTGGACGCGGTCGATCCAGGACCGGGTGGCCCGGTCCCAAAGCCGGGCTGGCCCTCTGGCCGCCGACGACGCGATGGTTTTGCCCGGGGAAAAAACCGACGGGGGGGGACTTTTGCCGCGGCCGGCTAAACTGTCCGTTGGGCACATGGCCACGCCTGCCGTGGTCTGCAGTACCGATCCACACCCGGGGACAGGGCCTTCCATGGCTTCCACCTCCACGCACACCCCGTCCACACTGCCGGGCAACAAGGCCCGCCTCCGCAAGGCGGTCCACCACCATCGCCTCGCCAGCAAGCGCGGCATGCTGGAGCGGATGTTCACGCTGTGGTTCCGTGGGTTCGTCTACAACCAGATCTGGGAGGATCCACGGGTCGATGCCGAGGCGCTCGGGCTCGGGCCCCATTCGCGTCTGCTGACGATCTCGAGCGGCGGCTGCAACGTCCTCAACTATCTGGTCCACCGGCCCGCCAAGATCGTCGCCGTCGATCTCAACGCCAACCACATGTCGCTCCTGCGGCTGAAACTGGCTGCCCTGCGGCACCTGCCGGACTACGAGGCGTTCTACAACTTCTTCGGCCACGGCCAGCACCGCGACAACGTCGCCAATTATCACCGCTACCTCCGGGATCACCTCGACCCGCTCACCCGCTCGTTCTGGGAGACGAGTGATTGGCCAGGGCGGACGATCGGGCCGAAGCGGATCGGGTACTTCCAGCGCGGCCTCTACAACCAGGCGAAGCTCGGCCAGTTCTTCCGCGTGGTGCACGGCATCGCCCGGACGATCCGCCGGGATCCATCTCGGCTGCTCACGGCGCGGAGCCGGGCCGATCAGGAACGGATCTTCGACGAGGTCTTCGATCCGCTGTTCCGGAACAAGCTGATCCGCTGGCTGGGCAGGCAACCGGTTGCCGTCTACAGCCTCGGCATCCCCCCGAGCCAGCACGAGGCGATGCTGCGCGAGAGCGGCAACGACGGTGCGAAGCTGTTCGACACCTACCACGAACGGGTCCGTCGCCTCGCCTGCGGATTCCCGTTGGAAGACAACTACTTCGCCTGGCAGGCGTTCGGGCGACGGTACGACCACGAGCAGCGCAAGGCCATTCCCGACTACCTCAAGGAGGAGAACTACCAGACCCTCCGCGAGATGGTTGATCGGGTCGAGACCCACGTCGCTTCCCTGACCGACTACCTGGGGGCCGCTGCCCCCGGCAGCCTCAACGGATTCATCCTGCTCGACAGCCAGGACTGGATGCCGCCTCCGGTGATCGATGAGCTGTGGGGCGAGATCGCCCGGGTCGGTGCACCCGACACGAGGGTCATCTTCCGCACGGCCGGGGAACTCTCTCCGGTGGAGAGCGCCCTGTCGCCGGAGGTGGCCGCCCGGTTTCGCTACCGTCCGGAGCAGTCGCGGGAACTGCATCGGGCCGATCGCTCGGCCATCTACGGCATGTTCCACCTCTACGAGAGGGTGCCCGGAGACGCGGGAACTCCATGACGAAGTCGGCCGCGACCGGAGAGGGCGCCGCAGCCGAGCCCGCAGCGAACGACCAGGCCGCGGCGATGGACCGGATGTATCGCATCACGCGGCACATCTACGACTTCACCCGGCGCTACTATCTGCTCGGACGCGACAGGATGCTCGCCCAGGTGCCCACGGGCCGCGACACCGCCACTCTGGAGGTGGGCTGCGGCACGGCCCGCAACCTCATCCGCCTGGCACGGCGGCCGGAACCTGGGCGGCTCTATGGGCTCGATGCCTCCCAGGAGATGCTCGACACCGCCGCCGCGAGCATCGCCCGTTCCGGGGTGGCCCGGGGGCCAGGGCGCGGGATCACGCTCCGGCAGGGACTCGCCGAGGAACTCGACCCGCAGCGGACGTTCGGTCGCGACGAGCCCTTCGACACGGTCTATTTCTCCTACTGTCTCTCGATGGTACCGACCTGGCCGGGGGCCATCGAGGCGGCCCTCGCCGCCCTGCGGCCCGGTGGCCGCATGCTGATCGTCGATTTCTGGGACCAGGGTGATCTCCCTCCGCTGTTCGCGGCCGGATTGAAGCGCTGGCTGGCGCGGTTCCACGTGCACTACCGCCCCGAGGTGCACCAGGCGCTCGAGGCGCTCGGGGCGAGCGGCCGGGCCGAGGTGACCTTCGAGTCGGTCGCCCGTCGCTACGCCTACATCGCCAGTGTCCGCAAACCGGGCTGATGCGGCCGGCCCACCGGCCGGCATCAGCACGTCCTTGCGGAACCGGAAAGCGGACGGCGCGATCAGGGAAGCAGGAACACGAGCCCGGTGATCGTCGCCGCCTCGACGGCAAACCCGCGCGGGCTGATCGGCACGGCCGGACAGGTCCACGGTGCGCAGCTCCCCGGGCGATAGTAGCCCAGCGGATAGATGCACTCCCACGGCAGTTCCACCCCCGCCTTGTAGGGCAGGACCGGCAGCGTCACGAAGAAGTGGGCCGCCGAGACGAACGGGTCGGCCAGGCAGCCGTACCCGTGGCCGTAGCGCTCCATGTTCCAATCCTCGAAGTAGAGCGGCTTGTGGCACACACCCGTGGCCTTCCAGGTCATGGTGGTGGAGGCGAAACGCCGTGGCTGGAATGTCTCCCCCTCCAGGCGGCACTCGCACGGATAGTCGTTGCCGGCCCGCCCCCGCACCCGGATGTCGAGGTCGATCGAGGCCAGCCCATCTTCGCGGAGCACTTGCAGCGCCTGCCGGCAGGCGGCATCGGCTTCCGCGCATGGGCTCTTCGCCTCCCGGCGCCTGGCGTCGGCACCGACCCGATCGGCGGTGCCTTTGCCGTCCCGAGGAACCGTGTCGGCGCGTGACGAGCCGCCGGAGCGGGGCGTGGTGATGTCGTCGACCAGGCTGATCGCCGCCGCGGAATCGGCCGTCTCGAACGTCGCGGCCCGCAAGGCCGGCGCCCCCCCCGACAGCCCCAGTCCCACGATGCACCCCACGAGCCAGAGGCGGCCAATGGCATACCGGGGAGGCGCGGCGAGATGCCGCAGTGGCTCAATCCCCCTGCTTGTGCTCGACCGAATAGTTCGGTGCTTCCTGCGTGATGACGATGTCATGGGGATGGCTTTCGCGGACGGCGGCCGAGGAGACCTGGATGAAGCGCCCATCCCGCCGGAGCTCGTCGATCGAGCGTGTGCCGCAGTAGCCCATGCCGGCCCGCAGGCCACCCACGAGCTGGTAGACGAACACGCTCAGCGGCCCCTTGAAGGGCACGCGTCCCTCGACTCCTTCCGGCACCAATTTGTCGCGACCGCGGCCCGTGGCCCGCTGACGGTACCGCTCACTCGAGCCCTGGACCATCGCCCCGAGCGATCCCATGCCGCGGTAGGCCTTGAACGTCCGTCCCTGGTAGAGGACGGTCTGTCCCGGACTCTCCGCGACACCGGCCAGCAGCCCACCGATCATGCAGCTGTGGGCACCGGCCGCGATCGCCTTGGTGATGTCTCCCGAGTAGCGGATGCCTCCGTCGGCGATCACCGGGACCCCGGCGGCGGCCCCCTCCTGCGCGGCCTCCCAGACCGCCGTGATCTGGGGGACACCGACACCGGAGATGATCCGCGTGGTACAGATCGACCCGGGACCGATCCCGACTTTGACACCATCCGCGCCGGCACGGATCAGGTCGCGGCATCCCTCCCGGGTTGCCACGTTTCCGGCAACCACCTCGATCGCCCAGCGTTGCTTGATTGCCCGGACTGTCTCGATGACGTTCGACGAGTGGCCATGGGCGCTGTCGACGATGAGCACGTCGACCCCCTTGGCGATCAGGCTCTCCGCCCGTTCGTAGTCGAAGACCCCGACCGCGGCCCCCACCCGCAGCCGTCCCTGGCGGTCTTTGCAGGCGTTGGGGAACCGCTTCATCATGTCGATGTCCTTGATCGTGATCAGGCCGGTGAGCAGCCCCTCCGCATCGACGAGGAGGAGCTTCTCGACCTTGTTGGCCATCAGGATCTTCTCGGCCTCGTCCAACGACACCGCGCCGGTGGCGGTGACCAGACCGCTGCGGGTCATGATGTCGGCGATCGGGGTTTCGCCACGGTCGAGGAACCGCAGGTCGCGACGGGTGATGATGCCGGCGAGCTTCCGGCCCGCCACCGTGATCGGCACGCCGGAGATGTTGTACTGATCCATCACCTCCCGGGCCTTCTCCACCGTGGCTTCGGGGGGGAGGGTGACCGGGTCGACGATGATGCCGTTGGCACTCCGCTTGACCTTGTCCACCTCCTCGGACTGGCGCTCGACCGAGAGGTTCTTGTGAATCACCCCCAGGCCGCCCTCCTGGGCGAGGGCGATGGCCATCTCGCTCTCGGTGACGGTGTCCATCGGCGAGCTGACGATCGGGATCGTCAGGCGGATCCCCCGCGTGAGGAGCGTGGAGACGTCGACCTCGGCGGGCACGACCTCCGAATGCCGGGGGACGAGAAGCACGTCGTCGAAGGTGATCCCGGTGGCGACGATTTTGCCTTCCATGACGACGGTGACCTCCCGGCGGGAAAACGGCGGATTATGGGGCAGCGCCCCCGGAGGGGGCAACGAGCCGCCGTGCGGCCGCCGGGATTCCGTCCCGCACGGCCATGATCCATGTCCTAGGGTTACTCGGATGCGTCGGGATGCCGCCGCATGCCCCCTGGCGATGCCCCTCCCGAGCGACCCTGCGAATGCCGTTCTCCGCCCAGTTTTCCCCGACCGGCGACGACCGGATGGCCAGCGAACCCGCCGCCCTCGAGGCTCATCTCGCCCGCCGCCGCTATGGGCGATTCACGCTCACCGAGGCGATCCGTCCCGGTTGGCCACTCGAGGTGGTGCCCAGGGCGGGCTACCGCCACGACTCGTTCGTCGATTCCCAGGCTAACCGCCTGCCGGCGCTCGTGGCGGCGGTCACCAGCGAGAACCTGTTCGACACGTTCCTCGACCTTCTTCAGCCCATCGGCGACGTCTGCGACGTGATCCTCGAGACGGCGCACGACCGGCCGCGCGGGGACCATGTCGATCTCGTGCGCCACGGCATCGAGCGCACGGTGCTCGAGAGCGTGCTCTGGGATTTCGACGACGTGCTTCTCGACGACGGCTGCACCGGGATCGCGGTCATGCACCCCCAACTGCCTCTCGAGGTGCAGTTCGACGCCCACAAGCTGCTCGTCGTCTACGCCCCGGAGACGGCCCCGTTCGAGCGGATCCTGCGCGCCCGCGGGGTGCCGGCCGACCAGTCGATCCGGTTCCTGTTCCAGGCCGAGCACGTCCACGCCTCCCACACCCGCCTTGCCCGCCGTTTCGAGGAATTGGCGAACCGTCTGGCGGCGGAATGAGGGCCCCCAGACCGCCGAACTGGCCTTGAGTCAGCGCGGCGGTTTGACGACCATCCCGCCCCCGGTCCCGGCACGGACCGGATCCGGTGGAAACGGCGTATGCGACGGGTGGCCTCGATCGCGGTCCTGCTGCTCCTGGCGTCGGCCGGCCGGCCGACGCCGGCCCAGGAAGCCCTTCCCGCTCCGGGTGTTTCCTTCGACCCCCGTGCACCGCTCCCCGCGGGCACCGTCATCGGCCCGGCAGGGCCCGCCACCCTCGGCCCACCGCCGCTTCCCGGCCCACCGCCGGGGCCGCGCAACACCGCCGTGATCCCGCCGCTCGATGCCGAGCAGGTGTGGGGGAATCTGGTGGACGTGGTCGACGACTACTTCAAGATCCAGGCCGAACAGCGCGTGGTGTTCGCGGATGGAATCCCGGCGGAGGGTCGGATCGACACCTATCCGCAGACGGGCGCGACGCTTCTCGAGCCGTGGCGGGGCGACTCGGTCGGATTCCGTGAACGGCTCGAAAGCACCCTCCAATCAATCCGCCGCTCCGCGGCGGTGCGGATGATCCCCGACCCGGCGGGTTGGCGCTTGGAGGTGGTGGTGCTGAAGGAACTCGAAAACCTGCCCCGGCCGATGCGGGCCACGGCAGGAGGGGCGAGTTTCCGCAACGACTCATCCCTCTACCGCTACGGCACCCCGCTTCCCACCCTCGGGCAGCAGGTCGGCGACCAGCCACGGCCGGTGGCGAATCCCACCGCCAACATCGGCTGGATCCCCCTGGGCCGCGACCCGCTGCTGGAGCAGCGGATCATCGCCAAGGTCACTTCCCGCCTCGGGCTGCCTCCGGTCGCTGCTGCGGCCGCGTTGATCGGCCAGCCGATCACGCTCGGCCCCGGTCCACTGCCCGGCCCGGTGCAGCCGGCAGCCCCACTGCCGCCCCCTGCGCCGGGCCCCGTCTTCGGCGCGCCGATCACCGCCGAGCAACTCCCCCCCGGCGCCACGATCGCTCCGGGGCCCCCAGTTCCGATCGAGACTTTGCCGGTGCCACGGTGAACGGGTGAGACCCGGCACGAGACCAAAGGCAAACACAGTTCCGATCGAGACTTTGCCGGTGCCACGGTGAACGGACTGCGGGGCCGATCCACCGGGGCTCAGACGCCGTCGGTGACACATCCGGCCGAAGCCGGTGCCACGCAGCGGACATACTTGCCGAGGATGCCGGTGGTGGCGGTCGGCGGCGGCTGGTGCCACTCCCGCTGGCGGCGGGCGAACTCGGCCTCGTCCACTTCGGCATCGAGCGTCGCCCGTTCGGCATCGATGACCACCATGTCGCCGTCACAAAGCAGGGCGATGGGGCCCCCTTCCTGGGCCTCCGGCACGACATGGCCGACGATGAAGCCATGCGAGCCGCCGGAGAACCGGCCATCGGTGATCAGCGCCACGTCGGCCCCCAGCCCGGCACCGACCAGGGCCGACGTCGGGGTGAGCATCTCCGGCATGCCCGGCCCTCCCTTGGGACCTTCGTAGCGGATCACGACGACATCACCACGGTGGATGCCACCCTGCTCAAGGGCCGCCAGCATCGCTTCCTCCCGGTCGAACACCCGGGCCGGCCCCCGGAACCGCGCCCCCTCCTTGCCGGTGATCTTCGCCACCGCACTGCCGGGAGCGAGATTGCCGTGGAGGATGGCGATGTGGCCCGTGGCTTTGATCGGATCCTCGACCGGCCTCACGATCTTCTGCCCGGGCGCGAGGCCGGGACTTCCGGCCAGATTCTCGCCGAGGGTCCGACCGGTGACGGTGAGGCAGTCGCCGTCGAGCAGGCCCTTCTCGAGGAGATACTTCATGCAACCGCTGGTTCCCCCGACGGCATGGAGGTCCTCCTGCACGAACCGGCCACTCGGCTTGAGGTCGGCCAGGTAGGGAACCCGGCGGGCGACCGCCTGGAAATCGGACGGTCCGAGGTCGACCCCCACGCTGCGCGCCATCGCGATCAGATGGAGCACGGCGTTGGTCGAGCCGCCGAGCACCATCGTGACGACCATCGCGTTCTCGAAGGCACGCCGCGTCATGATGTCGCGCGGCTTGATGTCGCGCTCGAGGAGGAGGCGAACCGCCGCCCCCGCGCGGAGGCACTCGGCATGCTTGGCGGGATCCTCCGCCGGGATCGACGCGCTGTCGGGCAGCGCCATGCCGAGCGCCTCGATCGCGGTGGCCATCGTGTTGGCGGTGGACATGCCACCGCAGGCGCCCGCCCCGGGGCAGGCATGCCGGACGATGTCGCCGCGCCGTGAATCGTCGATCCGCCCGGCGACGTACTCCCCGTAGCACTGGAAGGCGGAGACGATGTCGAGGGGAGTGCCGTCGGCGAGGTGACCGGCGCGGATCGTGCCTCCGTAGACCATCAGCGCCGGGCGGTTGAGCCGGCCCATGGCGATGAGGCAGCCGGGCATGTTCTTGTCGCAGCCGGGAATCGCCACCAGGCCGTCGTACCACTGGGCGTGCATCACCGTCTCGATCGAGTCGGCGATGATGTCGCGCGAGGGGAGCGAATAGCTCATGCCCTCGGTGCCCATCGAAATGCCGTCGCTGACGCCGATGGTGTTGAACCGCATCCCCACCATGCCGGCCGCCATCACCCCTTCGCGGACCCGGGCCGCGAGCCGGTCGAGGTGCATGTTGCAGGTGTTGCCCTCGTACCACATGCTCGCGATACCGATCTGGGCTTTGTCGAGATCGGCCGGCTGCAGGCCCGTCCCCAGCAGCATCGCCTGCGAAGCCCCCTGGGAACGGGGCTGGGTGATGCGCGAACTGTAGGCGTTGAGAGGGGTCATCTCGGTGGCTCCAGCGGCCGGGGAAGGGGCAACCGGCGGCCGGCAGCCGGTGGTAACACACACGACGACGATACGACACCGTGCGGCCGGCCGCCCGTCGGCCCGTTGATTGCCTTTTTTTGCCCGGTGGTCGGCCACCGGTGCAGTCGGCATGCAGCCGGTTCGGGCTATCCACCGGCAGCGGCGGCAGAATAGTCTCTCGGCGACCGGCAGGAAAGCACCGTCACCCCTTCAGAGCAGCCATGCCGCCCACGCTCCGCCGTCCGAGTTTCGTGTTCCTCGACCTCGGCAACGTCATCGTGACGTTCGATCGCGACCTGGCCCACCGGCAGATGGCCGCGGTCGCCGGAACGAGTCTGGCGGCGGTCGAGGCGGCAGTCGCCGACGATCTGCAGACGCGGCTGGAAAGCGGCGTGATCGACTGGTCGGGGTACCATGCCGAGTTCTGCCGCCGCACCGGCACCCGCCCCGACGCCGCCCTCCTCGCCACGGCGGCGAGCGACATGTTTGCCCTCAACGCGGCGATGCTCCCGGTGATCGCCGGGCTGGAACGGGCCCGGTGCCGGATCGGCATCCTCTCCAACACCTGCGGTCCCCACTGGCAGCATCTGCTCGGCTGCCGCTACGCCCTCCTGCCGGGGCCTTTCGAGTGCCTGGTGCTGAGCCACGAGGTGGGTGGGGTGAAACCGCATCCCGGCATCTATGCCACCGCTGCGGTGCGGGCGGGGGTCCCCCCGGATTCGATCTTCTTCACCGACGACATCCCCGCCCATGTCACGGCCGCCCGGGCCGCCGGCTGGGACGCGGAGGTCTTCGAATCGGCGGTCGGTCTCGCCGACGCGCTCATGCGCCGGGGGATCCCGCTGGGCCTGTGAGCGGTCGCCCCGCGGGCCCAGCCCGGACGGTGTGACGAAACCGGAGATGGCGGCGACGGATTCAGGGGCCTGCCGCATCCGCTTCCCGCGCGGCGACAAGTCCCCGGGAGAGGTCGGGAAAGTCGAACCCCCCCTCGGCCACGACCCTTCCCCGGTGCAGCACCACGGGTACCCGCACGCCATATTCCCTGGCGAGCGCGGGATCGGAATCGATGTCGATCGTGGTCACCACGGCTCCGCACGCCTCCAACCAGTCCGACGCCCGTTGGCAGAGGTGGCAGCCGCGACGCGAATACAGCACAATGTCCATGGTTTTCCCGCGCACCATACCACCGAGTCCACGACGCGGGCCACCGGCCGCTCCCCGCCGGTGACGGGGTCGCCCGTGGCTCCGGGATCCCCGATGGCCGAGCCGCCGCAGACGATCGACGAGTTCCTCCGACTGCTCCGCGCCAGCGGTCTGGTTGAGGCGGAGCGTCTCGATCGTTTTCTCGAGCCGTGGCTCGGTTCGGCGGGGCAGGTGCCCGACGCCCTCGTGGCGGCGCTCGTCGAGGGGGGCCTCGTCACCCCCTGGCAGATCGACCAGCTCCGCAAGGGTCGGCACAAGGGCTTCATCCTCGGGAAGTACAAACTGCTCCGCTTGTTGGGCACCGGCGGAATGAGCAGCGTGTACCTCGCGGAGCACTCCACGCTCCACCACAAGGTGGCGATCAAGGTGCTGCCCGTGAAGCGCGTCGACCAGAGCTCGTACCTGGCCCGCTTCGAACGCGAGGCCCAGGCCTCGGCGCGCCTCAACCACCCCAACATCTGCCGGGCCTTCGATCTCGACACCTACGGGTCGATCCACTTCATCGTGATGGAGTACATCGAGGGGATCGATCTCTATGCCAAGGTCAAGCGGGATGGCCCCCTCGAGGTCCGTGAAACCGCGGAACTGATCCGGCAGACGGCACTCGGCCTCCACTACGCCCACGAGGAGGGGCTGATCCACCGTGACATCAAGCCGGCCAATCTCATCCTCGACAAGCGCGGCACGGTGAAGGTCCTCGATCTCGGTCTGGCACTGGCCCACGACGACGACCGGTCGTCGCTGACGCGCGAACACGACGAGAAGGTGCTCGGCACCGCCGATTACCTCGCGCCGGAACAGGCCCGCGACAGCCATCTCGCCGATCGACGCAGCGACATTTATGCCCTCGGCTGCACGCTCTACTACCTCCTCGTGGGGAAGGCGCCGTTCGCGTCCGGCACGCTGGCCGAACGGATCCGCGCCCACATGAACCAGCCGGCGCCCAACCTGCTCGAGAAACGGCCCGACGTCCCGACCGCGATCGCGGAACTCTATTTCCGCATGATGGAGAAGCATCCTGAGGCACGGCAACAGACCGCCCAGGAGGTCGCGGACGCGCTCGCGAATTGGCTCGCCGGAGGAGCCACCACCCGCGGCCGCGGCCGCTACGAGCCTCAGCGACGGCCCGCCCCGAGGCGGTCTGCCGATGCCGTCGCACGCCGCGCGGCGCCGCTCCCCGGTCCGCGGCCCGGCGGCGACAGCGGATCGCGTCCCGACGAACGGGATGGCGACTCGGGCAGCGCCGTGCGTCCTGGTGGGCGCGACACCGTGCAGCCCACCGCCACGGTCGCCGGCGTGGACGACTCGATCGCCGCCCGCGGGGCCGACGGTTCGCAGATTCTCCTCTCCGGGTTGTCGCTCGCCCCGCCGCCAACCGGAGGAGTCGAGTCGAGTGGGCTCCCCCAGATCGACGTCGGCTCCTCGCGGAAGGGAGGGGCCGCGCCCGCCAGCGCGAAGGCGGGCCGCAGTGGTTCGCCGACCAGTGGCACCTCGTCGAGCGGGAGCAAGTCGAGCGGGAGCAAGTCGGCCCCCAACCGCGAGGCTGGACCGCCGCGTCCCGCCGTCCCGTGGACGGAGAGAACGGTGGCTGGGCTACCGGTCGTCTTCTGGCTTCTCGTCCTCGCCGGGGTGCTGATCGCGGGCGTGCTTCTCGCCAAGAACCTGTCGTCGCGGAGGACGCCAGGGAAAATCCCTGCGCCCCAGGCGCTCGACCGCATGTTCGAATCCGGCGCGGTCGATCGTGTCATGACGGAAAAGGCGACACCCGGCAAAGCGACTGGCGAAAAGGGCACTGGCGAAAAGGCTGCGGCGGAAAAAGCGGGAGCTGGCAAGGCGGCGCCGGCGCGGCCCGCGGCCGCCGGCCCCGGCGCTGGTGGAAGCCGCCCACGGCCCGTCGGCGACAAAGAGTCCCCCCGGAGCGGCGAGCCACCGGGCGACGATCGCAAGGATGATGGGGAGAAACCGGGCGCCGCGAAAAATCCCCCCGGGAAGAATGCCGACGGGAAGACCGGGCCCGAAAAGCCCTCCGGAGGGGCAGGGGGATCGGGATCCACTGTTCCCAACAGCCCGTGACCAAAGTCCATCCTTGGCCTTTGGTCACCTGAAAAGCTGCGCTTTTTCCGGGAGCTGCGCTCCCGGCACCTCATCCGTGAGGTGCCGTAGGCTGTTGGTCCACAGCCTGCCAAGGCGTGTGCGCCAGCCCCCGGGCAACCGAACGCGGACGGAAAGACGACAGCGGAGAAGGCGACAGCAGATGGGAAGGGACGGGGACCGGTAGGCGGGGCCGCCCCCACGGCCGCGACGCCAAGGGGCCGTCAAAGAACTGACCGCCCGTGGCCACGGGCCAAGCCGGCGCCCGCCACCCTCACCTTCAGTCACCGGAGCGGCGACCGCTCCCGGGAGGTGCGATCGACCACCCGCCGGCCGCCAGCGCGGCGATCGAGGCCCGATGGGTGAGGTCGTAGTCGAGTGGTGTCAGCGTCACCCTACCGGCTGCCAGCGAGGTGACATCCGACTCCTCGGGGGAGGGGGGCGGAGGCGGGTCGTTGGTGGCCCAGAAATAGGGCCGCCCGCGGGGATCGACCCGGCGCTCGAATGCCTCCCCGTACCGGACCGTGCTCATCGGCACGACACGCAACTCCGGGCTTCCGGCGAGGGCCCGGGTCGGAATATTGAGATTGAAAAGGCTGCCCGCAACGGGGCGTCGTCGCAGGAGTTGCTCGATCACCTCGACCGCGATCTCGGCTGCCCGGTCGAAATCGGCATGCTCGTCGAACTCGAGCGACACGGCGACACTCGTGATCCCGAAGAACGCCCCCTCGACGGCCGCTGCCACGGTCCCCGAGTAGAGGACATTGATGCCGGCATTGAGGCCGCCGTTGATGCCACTGACCACGAGATCGGGCCGACGCGGCAGGAACTGCCCGATCCCGAGTTTCACGGCATCGGCCGGGCTGCCATCGACCGCCCAACCGCGGCTGCGTGGCCCGTCGAAAACTTCCTTCGCCGTGAGCGGCGTGAGGAACGTGATCGCGTGTCCGACACCGCTCTGCTCGGTCGATGGAGCGGCGACCCGCACCTCGCCGAGCCGGGGGAGGACCCGTTCAAGGGCCGCCAGCCCCGGAGCGAAAATGCCGTCGTCGTTGGTGAGGAGAATGAGCATCACGGCTCCCGCGGGTGCGGATCCGGGCACGAACAAGAACCACTATACCCGTATACCCGGCGCGCCAACCCGGGCCTGCCTTCCCGCTGGCGGGAGGTGGGAGTCGTCAGCGGCGGCGCGGGAAAACCGCGTGGAACACCCGCGCCGTGGTCGGATACACTGTGGTGTTTTTCCCGCGCCGTCCACGTGGCCACCCATGACCTCCCATGCTCCTCCACCGGCCCCCACCGGATCGGCCGCGGCCCGTGCCGAGCGCGTGCTGGTCCTCGACTTCGGCTCGCAGTACGCCCAGTTGATCGCCCGCCGGGTGCGGGAGCACGAGGTGTATTGCGAGATCGTCCGCCACGACATCTCCGCCGCACGCATCCGCGAACTCGCTCCGCGGGGGATCATCCTTTCCGGCGGTCCGGCGAGTGTCTACGAGACCGGCGCCCCACAGTGCGACCCGGAACTGTTCCGGCTGGGGATTCCGGTCCTCGGCATCTGCTATGGAATGCAATTGGCCTGCGCGAGCCTCGGCGGCCGGGTCGGCCGGGCCGCGGCCCGGGAATACGGCCGAACCGCATGCACGGTCCTCCGCGATGATCCGCTGCTGACGGGCTTCCCCGCGGAAACGGAAGTCTGGATGAGCCATGGCGATCAGGTCGACACCGTGTCGGCCGATTTCGTGCCTCTGGCACGCACCCCCACCTGCGGTCTGGCGGCGGTCCGCCATGCCAGGCTCCCCGTCTACGGCCTGCAGTTTCACCCGGAGGTCACGCACACACCCGCCGGCGGAAAACTCCTCCGGACGTTCGTCCGAACGATCTGTGGCTGCGGCGGCCACTGGCGTCTCGGCGACATCGCCACCGAGACGATCACGGCGCTACGGGAACGGATCGGCACGGAGCGGGTGATCTGCGGTCTTTCGGGCGGTGTCGATTCGGCCGTCGTCGCCGCGCTGCTCTCCCGGGCGATCGGCGGACAATTGTCGTGCATCCTCGTCGACAACGGCCTGCTGCGCGCCAACGAAGCGGCCGCGGTCATCGAGGAATTCACCACCCACTTCCGCACGGACCTCCACGTGGTGCAGGCGGAGGACATCTTCCTCGCGACGCTCGAGGGGGTCACCGATCCGCAGGAGAAGCGCCGGCGGATCGGCCGTGCATTCATCGAGTGCTTCAACACCGAGGCGGCGCGGATCGACGGCGCCCGTTTCCTCGCCCAGGGCACCCTCTATCCCGACGTCATCGAAAGCGGTGCCACTACCGACGGACCCGCGGCCACGATCAAGCTGCACCACAACGTCGGCGGCCTGCCCGCCGACCTGCGGTTCGAACTCGTCGAACCGCTCCGCGACCTGTTCAAGGACGAGGTCCGCAGGCTCGGGCTCGAATTGGGTCTTCCGGAGCGGATCGTCTGGCGGCATCCCTTTCCGGGACCCGGCCTCGCAGTCCGCTGCATCGGCGCGGTGACCCGCGAGCGGCTCCGGACCCTGCGGGCCGCCGACGCGATCGTACTCGAGGAACTCGACCGGGCCGGGCTCACCCGCCGGGTGGGGCAGGCGTTCGCCGTGCTTCTGCCCGTCCAAAGTGTCGGCGTGATGGGTGATGCACGCACGTACGACGACGTGCTCGCTGTCCGGGCGGTCGAGACCGAGGACTTCATGACCGCCGATTGGAGCCATCTGCCCTACGAGGTGCTGGGACGGATCTCCACCCGGGTGATCAACGAGGTGCGCGGGGTGAATCGTGTCGTGTACGACATTTCGAGCAAACCGCCCGCGACGATAGAATGGGAGTGAGTTTCGGGCTGCCCGTTCAGCCCGCTCACCCGACGCCACATCCCGTACCCGATAGCCGATCCGACGGCCGCCGACAGCAGAGGGAACGGAGCATGCAAATCGCGATCATCGAGGATGATGTCATCGTCGCCCGTGCCATCCGCACGGCGGCGGAGGAAGCGGGTCATCAGTGCTCCTGTTTCGAGGACGGTCAACGGGCGTCCGAGAACGCAGCGATCCTCGGCAGCGACGTGGTGGTGCTCGACCTCATGCTGCCGAAGCGGCCAGGCATCGAGATCCTGCGCGAAGCGCGGCGTGAGGGGGTCCGCACACCGGTGATCGTGCTCACCGCCCTGGGCACCGTGCCCAACAAACTCGAAGCGTTCGAGGCAGGCGCCGACGACTACCTCGTCAAGCCGGGCTCGATGGACGAACTCATGGCACGGGTGGAGGCGGTTCACCGCCGGGCGAGCCATCGCCCCGCCATGGAGTTGAGTGTGGGGCCGTTGCACCTCAGCCTCGCCAACAAGCGGGTTTCGGTGGACGATCGATCGGTCGATCTCACCCCCACCGAGTTCAGCATGCTGGAACTGCTGATGCGGTATCAGGGGCAGGTGGTCACGCGGAAGATGCTCTGCGAGCACGTCTGGGGCTTCGATTGGGACGGCCCGACCAACGTGATCGAGGTCCATATCAACCGTCTGCGCGGCAAGATCGACCGGGGCCGCGCCGAATCGCTCGTGCGCACCATCAGGGGCCGCGGCTATGCGTTGGCCTCTGATTGAACGACTGAGGGCCCTCCCGCTTCGCGTCCAGTTGACACTGCTGAACACGGCGGCGGTGTTCGTCACCCTCGCCATCGTGTTCGCTTCGGCCCGCGTGGCGGTGCGTGCCGCGCTTTTCAACGAGGCCGGCGATGTGCTCCTCGGCGAAGTCCGCGCGACCGCTCTCGCGCTCAACGAGCTCTATCCCGACATCGACGCCGTCGTCGCTGAGCTCCGCCGCAAGAGTGTCAGCCACGTCGACCGGGGGTGGTTCGTCCATCTCGTCAGCGGAGATCGCGAGACCGTGTGGCGCAGCCCGACGTGTCCCGAAATTGTCGCCGAGAAGCCCGTCGACGAGACACGCTCCGAAGCGATGATCTCGCTCGGCGACTACATGTGGGCACGCCGGCGAATCACCGACCCCTCCGCGGCCCCCTTCTACGTGCGGATCGGCCTCCAGCGGCACATCATCGAAGACCGCGTGAACGCCGTGACCGTATTTCTTCTGCCGATCGGCCTGATCGTGTCGGTGTTCACGCCGTTGGCCGGACACTGGCTCGCCCTGCGGGCCACGCGGCCGATCGCCGAAATCCTCGCCGTCGCCGACTCGCTGTCGCCGACGAGGATGGGTGACCGGCTCAAGGTGCGCGGCACCGGCGACGAACTCGACCGACTGTCGGGGAAGATCAACATGCTCCTCGACGACGTCGCCGGGCATGTGGACCGGCAGCAGCAATTCGTCGCCGACGCGGCCCACGAGATCAGGGGCCCCCTCACCGCCATGCAGAGCACCCTCGAGGTCGCGACCGTCAGGGGCCGTACCGAGGGCAACTACCGGAACACGATCGACGACGTCCTCGAGGCATCACGGCACTTGGCAAAACTCGCCAACGACCTGTTGCTGCTCACGGAGGTCGGAACGCGTGACGATTCCCTCAGCCACGATTCCTTTGACTTCGCCGCGATCATCGGTGACACGGTCGCCATGTTCGCGGCGGTCGCCGAGGATCGGGGAATCGAATTGCGCGTCAAGCTGCCGACGGCTTGCCTGATCCGCGGCGAACAACGGCATCTGCGCCAGACGGTCGCCAACCTCCTCGACAACGCCATCCGCTTCACCGCGCATGGTGGGACGGTGACGATCGATCTCGCAATCGACTCCGCCGTGCGCCTGTGCCGGCTGTCGGTCACCGACACCGGCATCGGGATCGCCGAAGTTCACCTGCCCTACATCTTCGACCGCTTCTACCAAGTCGATCCATCCCGGGACCGGAGCGATGCAGGTCGTGGCGGAGGGCTCGGGCTGTCGATCTGCCGCTCGATCGTCGAGCGCCACGGAGGGTCGATCGACGTGTCAAGCAGCCATGGCGTGGGAACCAGCGTGAAGGTCTGTTTCCCGATCATGAGCGATTCGTGCGCGCCCCTCTCAGGGGCGTCCCCATTCGCATCACCGCCGTCACCGGCGGCGATCGCGTGAGTGGGCCCGCGGCAGTGGGCTTGTGGGCCGCGGGGCGGCGGGAGGGCCTGGTGAGTGACGACGGCAACGGGTGCGATCCTGCGCGAGCGGCCGGACATCCGGCACCGCTCACCCTCGGGATCGTCTTCGCCTTGGAGATCGAGGCCGACGCCTTCTCCCGCCTCGTCACCCGGAGCGTGTCGCTGCGGACGGCAGGGGGACTGGCGATCCACACGGGACTGATCGGCGGTCGTAGCGTGGGCTGGGTGGTCGGTGGAGTCGGTGCGGAGCAGGCCGCGCGGGCCGCGGCCTTGCTGATCGAAGGTCATCGACCACGGCTGCTGGCCAGTGCCGGCTTCGCCGGCGGGTTGCAGCCGGGCTATCCACGGGGCGCACTCGTGGTCGTCACCCGGGCGCTGCGCAGGGGTGCGGCAACGCTCGAGCTTGCCGACCCTGCGCTGTCCGCGGCTCCGCGGGCCACGATCGTCACGGTCGATGATCCGGTATCGACCCCGACGGACAAGCGGGCCCTCGCTGAGTCGACGGCTGCCGAACTCGTCGACATGGAGACCCATGCCGTGGCCGGCGTGGCCCGATCGATGGGGCTGCCATGCGTCGGCCTCCGAGTCGTTTCCGACGCGGTCGATGATCGGCTGCCCCCGGAGGTCATGAGGCTCAGCCGACCCCAGTCGGGTTGGCGGCGGCTCGGCGCGGCCATGGGAGCGGTGGGGAGGCGGCCCGGTGCCGCGATCGACCTGTGGCGGCTCTGGGAACGGGCCGTGGTCGATGGCCGCCGGCTGGCGGATGGTCTCGCATCCCTCGCGCGCACGATACCGCCCGTCTGATCCACCACCCTCGCGCCCGAGGTCAGTCGGCACGTCCTGCCAACAGCCGTGTCATCCAACTGCGCGGAAGATCGGGGACCGTCTCCGGCGTGGGCACCCCGAGGTGTCGGCATGCCGCGGTCGCTGCGGCGCGGCCACTGCGCACCGCTCCCTCCATCGTCGATGGCCAGCCGGTGGCAGTCCAATCCCCCGCCAGAAACAATCCCGGCACCTGCGTTGCCGCCAGCGGCCGGACGGCATCGACCCCGGGTCGCACCGACAGCACTGCCGTCGGGTCGGTGATCACCCGGGACTCGCGGAGTGTCGCGTCACGGGCGGCAGGAAAGACCTCGCGCAGTTCCGCCACCACCGTATCCACGAGTTGCTGACGGTCCCCACCGCGCAGGCCGCGTGAGGCACTGATCACCACCTGACAATAGCCGGTGGCCCCCGACTGGCCGCGCGCGTCGGGGCGGAACACCCATTGGCTCGTGCGTCCCACGAGCACCGCGTGCGGCAGGTCGATGATGTCGCGGTCGAACCAGAGGTGGATCGCGGTGATCGGGGATCCCGAGAGTTGCTCGTCGGCGGCAGGGGCGATCCCCGGGAGGAGCCGCGCGGCGGCCCGCCAGGGGACGGCGACGACCACCGCGGCGGCCGGGGATTCCGCGCCCGACGACACGGTCCCGCAGGCCACCCCGTCGGAGCCGATCCGCACGGCGTCGACCGTGCACCCGGTCCTGATCGTCACGCCACGGCGCGCCAACCAGCCCGCAAGTCGCACTCCGAGCAACTCCCCGAGAGGAACCACGGGCACGAGCAGGTCGGCGGCCTGGGGATGGGCCAGAAAGCCGTCCACGATCACCTTGCGGGCCGCCCCGAGACCGACCAGATCGAGCGATTCCCCCAGCGCGCTCTCCAACACCGGTTGCCAGAAGAGGCGGATGACACGTTCGGGCTGCCCGATCGCCAGCAACCAAGCGGCGGCGGTGAGCGTGGGGTCGATGGTGCGCAGCCGCGCCAGACGCAGCATCCCGACGGCCAATGCCCCTCGTTCGCCGAGGCTGAAGTGCCGCATGCCCACCAGCAGCGGTGCCAGGTGCAGCGGTGCGGGCAGCCAGCGCACGGGGGTGCACGCGGAGCGGCGACCGTCCGGGCCGATGAACCACAGGGTGCGGTCGGTGCGCAGGGCATCCGCGAGGCCGGCACGGCGACAGAGGTCGCGGAACGTCGTGCAGCATCCCATCGCCACGTGCTGGCATGCATCGACGAGACCGCCACCCCGTGGATCCTCGAAGGATGCAGCCCGCCCCCCGAGGCTCCGCCGCGATTCGAGCAGGGTGACGTCCAGACCGGCCCCGGCCAATGCATCGGCTGCCGCCAGGCCGGCCAGCCCGCCCCCCACGACGATCACCCGACGCGCTTCACCCATCGTGCCACCGCCGTGAACGAAGACGCGACAGTGCCAGGACGGCCTCCGGCCCGGCTCCGAGCGCCAGGAACGAAGCCGCGACGAGCATCGGCTTCGCCGGCCGCACACGGCGCACGAAAACACCCTCGCCGGCCCGCTCCACGGCCCGGAGCAGTGACTCATAGACTCCGAACATCGCCCGGAAGACGATCCGTCCGTCCGTCGACAACAAGCGATCGAGTTCGGCGGCCCGGTGGAAGTAGCCGCGGGCCCGTGCACACTCCATCCGGGCCAAGCGGCCACGTCCCGGACGGGTCCCTGCCGCGTCGAGATCCTCCATCCGGCAGCCTGCCGCAGCGAGACTGTCGGCCGGCAGATAGAGGCGACCGCGTTGGCGATCCTCGGAAATGTCGCGGAGGATGTTGGTCAACTGGAAGGCCATGCCGCACTCGTGCGCCACTTCGAGCGCCCGGGGGGAACGGTAGCCCCAGATGTGCACGGCGGCCAGCCCGACGGCAGTTGCCACCCGACGGCAGTACTCTTCCACCTCGGCAAACGTCCCGAAGGAGGCTTGCCCCAGATCCATCCGCACCCCGGCGACGATCTCGCGCAGGTGCACCGCGGGCACGGCGAAGCGACGGACGGTGTCAGCGAGCGCGCGGAGGATCGGATCGGCCGTCGGCCGGCCCGCGAGGGCCCCGTCGAGATCGCATGCGAAGGCGTCGAGGGCGCGGGAAGCGGTCTGCACGTCGCTGCACTCGTCGACGATGTCGTCGGCCCGCCGGCAGAAGGCATACAGCGCGGTGGTGCCCCGCCGCTTGGCCACCGGCAGGAGACGGATCGGCAATGCGAAACTGGAGCCGGAACGGCCAAGCAGGTCCGCACAATGGCAATGGTCTGCGGCCAAGGGGTCGGACGTCATCGGACCCCCACGGGCATGGCCCGCCCGGGGGCGGCCGCGGAGCGCCGGCCCAGCGCCATGGCGATGACCGCCCGCGCCACGAGCCAGGCCTTGGTGATCGACGAGACGGTCGGTCGGGAAGCGAGTGTATCGCAGCCCGACCGCTCGATCGCTGCGGCGATCGCCAGGCCACCCGACCGGAACAGCGCGATCGCCGGGCGGAGGGATGGAGGTCCCGTCCGCTCGAGCGCGGCCCCGGCGGCGAAACACTCACCGACCCACTCGACACCCGCCGCCACGAGGGAGCGCACGCCGGGGGAGGCGCGGTCGGCTGCGAGGTCGTCGGCTGACACCCCGTGGCGGCGCAGATCGGACTGCGGCACATAGACCCGTCCGGCGAGTCGATCGCGGCGGAGATCCTGCCAGAAGTTGACCAACTGCAGACCGCTGCAGATCGCGTCGGACTGACGGAGGGCCGCCGGATCAGTGCACCCCTCCAGCCCGAGTACGATCCGCCCCACTGGGTCGGCCGAGCGACGGCAGTAGGCCAACAGCGACTCGCGGTCCGGGTAGCGGACGACCACCCGTTCGCGGTCGAAGGTGAGATCCTCGGTGAAGGCATCGAGAAGATCGAGGAACGGCCCGCCGTCGAGGTGGTGTCGGCGGATGGTGGCGTCCAGAGCGACGTACAACGGGTGCCCCGGTCGGCCGCCGAGGCAGTCGTGGAGTCCACGCCGCCATGCCTCGAGGGCGGCCAGCCCCGCGGCCGGATCGTCCGACTCGTCAGCCAGATCGTCGCTCCAGCGGCAGAAGGCGTAGACGTTCGCGAAGTCCTGACGGAGGCGTGCCGGCACCAGCCGGGTCACGACGCTGAAGTTCTCGTAGTGGCGCTCGGCGACGAGCCGGCAGAACGCCTCGGCAGCCCCGCGATCGAGCGACGGCGGCAGCGGGGCGAGATCCCACGCGGCTGGAGCGCGCCCGTGGGACGAAGGCAGGGGCCGGGCGGCGGATGACGATACTGCGGGGTTCACGGAACTCGGGCCGGCGCGGAATCTGGTCTGCACCCACCGGCTTCACTCGCAGCCAGCGGCCTCGCGTTCGAGGAGCCTGGCTGCCGGTCCACCGCGGAGGGTGGAAAAGTCCCTGGAGGCACTTCTCCAACGACTGCTAGGATAGCAGCGGTTGGGCGATCGACCCGCGGCCACCCTCGACGGTGGTGCCGGGTGACCATGTGCACCCGCAGGATGATCGCCACCGGAACCCGCTCTGGATGGCTGGCCTCTCACTGGCCGGCCTCCCGGATGGATGGCCTCCGGCAGAATCGCACCGCCGCTGGCTCGTGCCAGCGGTGGCTCGTGGACGACGTCGTTTTCCAGGGTGCCCCGCATGCTCACCATCCTCCTCGCCGGCCCCCGTGGCTTCTGCGCCGGCGTGAACATGGCGATCGAAACGCTGGAGACTGCCCTCCGTCTCTACGGGAGGCCGGTTCACGTGTTTCACGAGATCGTCCACAACAAGCACGTCGTCGAAAGGTTCACGCGCGAGGGGGCGGTGTTCGTCGACCGCGTCGAAGACGTGCCCGAGGGGGGGGTGCTCCTCTTCTCCGCCCACGGTGTCGCCCCCGAGGTGCGTCGGGTCGCTGCCGAGCGGCGGCTGACGGCGATCGATGCCACGTGCCCGTTGGTCACCAAGGGGCACCTCGAGGCGATTCGCTACGCGTCGGCTGGATTCCGCATCATCCTCATCGGTCACGAGGGGCACGACGAGGTGATCGGCACCATGGGACAGGCGCCTACCGCCTTCACACTCGTCGAGACGGAGGCCGATGTCGACAGGCTGCCGTTGGCCTCCGGCGAACGGCTCGCCTACCTCACCCAGACGACCCTCTCGGTGGATGACGCATCCCGGATCATCGCCCGGCTGAAGGAGCGTTTCCCGGACATCGTCGGGCCGCCGAAAGACGACATCTGCTACGCCACCCAGAATCGACAGGAGGCTGTCCGCCTCCTCGCGGAAGGAGCCGACGTCGTGCTGGTGATCGGCAGCCGCAACAGTTCGAACAGCCAGCGGCTCGCAGAGTTGGCGGCGGAGGGGGGGCGCCTGGCGAGGCTCATCGACGGGCCGGCGGAGATCGACCCGGGCTGGTTCCGCGGCGACGATACGGTCCTCATCACCGCCGGCGCGAGCGCCCCGGAGGATGTCGTCCAGGAATGCGTCGCCTGGCTGCGGAACCGGTTCGGGGCGACGGTGGAGGAACGCTCCATCCGCGAGGAGCAGGTCTATTTCCCGCTCCCCAAGGAACTCCGATCCGCCGCAGCGGTCCGGCTGCCGAGCCTCTGACCGGACGACCGGTTCACCTGACCGGACGACCGGTTCGCCTGACCGGACGACCGGTTCACCTGACCGGACGACCGGTTCGCCTGACCGGACGACCGGTTCGCCTGACCGGACGACCGGTTCGCCTGACCGGACGACCGGTTCGCCTGACCGGACGACCGGTTCGCCTGACCGGACGACCGGTTCGCCTGACCGGACGACCGGTTC
>SXGQ01635251.1_pt1 | contig 47039 bp, 34 predicted proteins | sample 3178371 | NCBI WGS metagenome assembly SXGQ01 (sample SAMN11356859, study PRJNA531348) | freshwater metagenome | isolation source: freshwater sample F1-20 | place: China: Fuxian Lake, Yuxi | collected 2017-12-25 | reverse complement strand
TTTTTTTAGCCAAAAAACTAAAGCAACAGATTGGTATTTGAATAGTAATACTTCACTTAATTCTGCTCTACTTAGTTCTTGGACCAGTAATTCTAATGGCTCTGCTGGATCTGTTCCATCATCATTTACAAGTGCTGGTGATATTTGGCATTTTCAAAATCGCCCAACTATTGTCATATTAAGTATTCCAATAACTTTTGCTTCTACCTCAACAGTTTATATTGGTGATGGCACTTCTAATTTTAAAATTAGATTTAATGGGACGGCTCAATTTTCTGGCAGTCCAGTAATAATTGCACAAAATCATTCAACAATATATATTAATGGTCAGTTTGATAGTTTTGATGATCAAACTACAGTTTTCAATACAGGAAGTGCAGTTTTTATTACTTCTAATTACTCTTATATTGGAGAGATTAGAGATTATTTAAACCCTTACTATGATTTATACATTACTAAAACCAATTTAATTTCAAATAATGTTACAAGATTTAATGTTTCGCATAATTTATATATAGGTGATGGAATATACAGCACGAGTAATACAGAATACCCCGGCGATGCAACACAACTTACAAATTTTAGGGTTATGGGCGATATTTATGTTAATACAAATAACTGTTCTTTGAGCACTTTTACTGCAACTAATGTTTTTGTTGGAGACGGTATAATAAATGCAGATAGCTATTACAATGGACTTAATCTCAATATTGGAGTCTTATCTCCCACTACAGGTGTTCCGGCAACTAGAACTAATATCTCAGGACTACTAAGTGATAAAAGCTTCACCAATACTTTCCAACAATCAAATTCAACCTTTTCAAATGTTATTGCTGGAAGTATGTCTTTAACAGGTCAATCATATAATATATCCACCTCTACAGTAACTTCTCTTTTAAATGATATTAGCCAGTCTTCATCAACATATAGTAATATTACAATTAATGATTTAAATTTAGCAGGTACAGGAACTTACACTGCTTCAAATAATTTAATAGTTGGAGGCGGGTTTACCCTTTCTGCAACTAATGGTTTTAGTTTGAACCCCACAAATATAACACCAATTACTTTTTCTGCGAATAGCTGTGTGCTCAATACCAATTTAATCTTAGAAGCAAGTACTGCCACCATTTCAGGCGCAATATCTGGAGCTGGACTAATTATTGGAGATAATGCTGCATCATTAGTTTTAAATGGAAGCTCTTCTGGTAGCTTAAACCTGCAATCGCCTTATGAGTTGCAAAATTTAACAATTGATGGTACTGCTAATGTTAGCCTTGGTACTAATTTAAATATTATTAATAATGGAAATTTTAATTTAACAGGAGGTGAATTATCTTTAAATAGTAAAACATTAAGTATTGATGCATCATCTTCTGCAAGTTTAACAGGGGGATCAATTTCAGATAATGGTACCTCAACATTTTCTATTGGTACAAATAATATTTTGGGTTCAGGTTTACAAATGTCTGCTGTAAATAATAGATTAAATAAATTAATTACAGGTGGTAGCTTACAATTAATTAATGCACTGAATATAAAAGATTACATTCAAGTAGATGGAGGAACATTTACAACAGGCGGTTTTTTAAATTTAAAAGCAGATAATATATTGTCAGCTAGAGTTGCATCTATGAGTTCGGGCACAATTTCAGGTAATGTAACAATCGAAACTTATATTCCAGGGGGAACTACAGGTTGGTCTCTTTGGGGTGCAAATGGACTTCCTAGTTTGATTGTAAATAATTGGGAAAATCAAATTCCTATGACTTGTTCTGACTGCCCAAATACTTGTTTTTCAACAGGCGGTGTGTTTTTTTCATCTATTCAGGCTTGGGACGAAACTTCTAATATTGCTAGTGCTTATATCACAAATATATCTAAAAATGACCCTATAACTTCAGGAAAAGGCTTTTGGGTATATGTAGGAACCACTTCTTCAGTTTGTGCTAATATTACTTTGTCAAGCAATGGTTCATTAAATCAAGGCAATATTACTTATCCTATAACTAAATCAAATAATAATTTTAATTTAATTGCAAATCCTTATGCTTCACCAATTGATTTTGACCTTTTTAAAGCACAAAATAATTCACTTATTACCGCTTCTATGTATGGTTATAATGCTGATGTAGGCCTGATGGGTACTTATGTTTCTCCAGCAGGTTCTCCAAATAATGGGGTTAATAGAATTATTCCTGCAGGTCAAGCTTTTTATGTTGAGTGTACTAGTGGGGGAAATGTTACATTTACTGAGGCAATGAAAACCTCAAATAATACCAGTGCTAATCCAGTTTTGAGGGCTTCATCTTTAAGCACAAATTTAAAGTTAAAAATTAAAGGATTTAATGGTAAAACAGATGAAACGATTATTTCATCATCTCCCATGGCATCCATAGATTATGATCCTGAATACGATGGAAAAAAAGTTTCTTTAGCGCCTAAAAATTTTGGTGCCCCACTTTTAAATAATAACGCTACCACAATTTCAACTAAAATAGGTCAGGATAATTTTGCGGTAAATAATGTGGGTGTTATTTCTAACACATTAACTATCCCTTTATTAGCAAAAGCATCTGTTACAGGGCAATATACTATCTCAGCAGAAGATGTTTTAAATTTTGCTGGTTGTGTTATCATTAAAGATAAATTAACAAACACTTTTACTGATTTAAGTATTAATCCATATATTTTTAGTTTAAATGACACCACCACAAGCCCTCGCTTCGAATTAATTTTATGTCCTCTTAACAAAACGGTTTCTGTAAAAGAACTCAGTGAATCAAATAATATTTTCATTTCTCAAGATGAAAATGGTGTTTTTGTAAAAACTTTTTTCGAACAAAATACTAAAACGGTTATTTCTGTTTATAATATTTTAGGACAGAAAATGGCAAAAGATATTATTTTAAATGAGGCAAGTGCTATTACACGTTTAGATATTAATAATCAAAATCAAATTTTGTTTATCAAAGTGTCTGCCAATAATCAAAGTGTTACAAAAAAAATAATCACACATTAAAGAAAATAATTATTTATTTTAAAAAAGCACGGCTATTTGAACCGTGCTTTTTTATTTTAATAGTTGTTGAACAATAATAATATTTTTTTATATTAAAAATTAAATAAATAAAAATTAACAATAATTTTATAAAATCCTTATTTAGAATTATTATAAATTACAAAAAGCCAACAAATTGTTAAAAATATAGCATAATAATCCCTAATCTTCTTATAAATTTGTATTTAATTTTATGTCACCAATTTGTCATAATATTAAATTTAAAGGTTAAAAATTTTTCATTTCTATATGAACAACCAAGTAGGTCAAATTTCAATTAAAGCTCTGATAGCGCTATTTTTCTCGGTATTAATTTGCTCCAATATTTTAAATGCTCAAGATGGAGAAAAATTATTTAAACAAAATTGTGCGGTTTGTCACTCAGCTCATACCGATCAAATGTCTACAGGTCCAGGATTAAAAGGGGTTTTTGATAGAGTGCCTAAAGGAGATTGGATTACTAAATGGATTATTAACAATGAAAAATTGATAAAGAGCGGTGATGCTTATGCTACTAAAATTTATGCTCAATATGGTAAAGCAGCAATGACTGTTTTTGAAGGGCAATTAAACGAAAAAGATGTTGAGGCAATTTTAAATTATATTAAAACTCCACCAGTAGTTGTTTCAGCTGCATCAGGAAATACCTCCGCGGATACTTCAGAACCATCAGAAAAAACAAATGGCATAGATCCGTTGTTTTTAATATTAGGTTTTATTGTTGTATTAATTATTTTATTGTCATCACTTCGTAGCGTCAGAACTTCACTTCAAAATTCAAATAATCGATCAGAAGGAATTGAAGAAATACCTGAGCAAACTTTTTGGAAAGAGGTAAAAGCTTGGTTAAGTGGGCACCGCCGTTTAGTTGGAGTTTTCGTAATTATTATATCTTTTATTGGAATGAAAAGTTGTTGGGATGCCTGTTATAACATAGGTGTTTACTATGATTATAAAACTCAGAAAGGTTATAAGCCTGAGCAACCTATTAAATTTTCTCACAAGTTACATGCAGGTGAAAACGAAATAGCTTGTCAATATTGCCATAGTTCGGTAGAAAAGTCTCGTCATGCAGGTATACCATCAGTAAATATATGTATGAATTGTCATAAAGCAATTCAAAAAGGACCTCAATATGGTGAAAAAGAAATTGCAAAAATTTATGCAGCTAATGGTTTTGATCCAAAAACAGCAACTTACGATAATAATATACAAAATCCTTTAAAATGGATAAAGATTCACAATCTTCCTGACCATGTTTATTTTAATCATTCACAACACGTGGTGGTTGGTAAAATTGAATGCACAACTTGCCACGGAAATTTAAAAGAAATGACAGTAGCTGAGCAAAAAGCACCTTTGACTATGAAATGGTGTATTGAATGTCATCGGAAAACAGAAGTTGTAATGGAGGGTAACGCTTATTATGATCGATTACATAAAGCATTAAAAGAAAAATATGCAGGTGTTCAGGATGTGAAATTTACGGTTGAAAAAATAGGTGGCTTAGAGTGTGGTAAATGCCACTATTAACTGATAATAACATTAAGAATTTATATAAGTAAAATCTATGTCAAAAAAATACTGGAAAGGTTTACCCGAGCTAAATAATAGCCCAGAATTCCAAGAGCAGCAAAAAAACGAGTTTGCTGAAGCACCTCCAATGGATGAGTTTTTAAGTAGCAGTGAAGCTGAAAATTCAGGAACGTCCAGACGAGATTTTCTCAAATTAATGGGGTTTACAACAGCAGCCGTTGCTCTAGCAGCTTGTGAAACCCCTGTAAATAGATCTATACCTTATATTTTAAAACCTGAAGAAATTACTCCTGGCGTTGCAAATTTTTATGCCACTACTTTTTACGATGGTCATGATTACGCGAATGTATTAGTTAAAACCCGCGAAGGACGACCAATTAAAATAGAAGGAAACGATTTAAAAGGCATTGCACATAGTGGCACAAATGCTCGTGTTCAAGCTTCTGTATTGGGTTTATATGATGGTGCTCGTTTACGTGGCCCGCTTCTAAAGGGAAAAGAAGCAACTTGGAAAACCACAGATGAAACCACAAAAGCTTCTCTTTCAAAAGGACCTATTCGAATTTTAACTTCTACCATTATTAGTCCATCCTCTCTTGCAGTAATTGAAGAGTTTAAAGTTAAATATCCAAATACTAAACATATTACTTACGATTCTCTATCTTACAATGCTTTAACTTTAGCAAATAAAAATATATTTGCTAAATCGGTAGTTTCTTCTTACGATTTTAGTATGGCAAAAATTGTGGTAGGAATAGCTTGTGATTTTTTGGGTAACTGGTTATCAGGCGAAGAATTTTCAAAACAATATGCTAAAAATCGTAAAGTTTCAAAAGAAAATCCTGACATGAGTCAGCACTTTCATTTTGAAACAACGCTTTCTTTAACTGGCGCAAATGCTGATTATCGTTATATGGTATCTCCCAGCGAATTAGGTAAAGTAACAGCGGCTTTGTTTAACGAAGTCGCCACCGCTACATCAAATGCCACAGTTCAAGCAAACACAAAAATAGAGAATAAAGAGGCAACTCAAGCTATTAAAAAAATCGCACAAAAATTAGTTAAGCATAAAGGAAAGTCATTGGTTGTTTCTGGATTAAATGATGAGGGTGTTCAAACTTTAGTTAATGGTATTAATCTAATGTTAGAAAATTATGGTAAAAGCGTTGATGTTGAAAATTATTTAAATTTAAAACAAGGAAATGATTCTGAATTTGAAAATCTTGTTACTGAAATGGCTTCTGGCAAGGTAGATACATTAATTACTTATAATTGTAATCCAGTTTATACATCGCCAGCAAGTTTAAAATTTACCGAAGCATATAAAAAGGTAAAAACAAAAATTTCATTTGCTCAAGTTTTAGACGAAACCGCTCAATTGGCAGATATAGTTTGCCCTGATAATCATTATTTAGAATCTTGGGGTGATGCTAATCCTGAAAAAAACACTTATTCATTACAACAGCCAACAATTAATCAAATATTTACTCAACCTCGTCACGAAGGTACCCGCCAATTTCAAGATTCTTTATTAAAGTGGTCGGATATTAAAACTGATTATTTAAAATATTTACAAGGTTATTGGAATAATCAAATTTTTCCACTTCAAGGAAGATTTACTGATTTCCCTTCATTTTGGGCTAACGCTTTGCATGATGGGGCAATAAAAGTATCAATTTATAAAGAGTCTACATTTGTTCCTATCATTGTTGATTCAACTGGTACGCCTGTTATGAAAGGAGTTGCTTCAGTTTTTAAAACCGATTCAGCTTCTTCAAAACCAAAAGTTGATCTTAAAAACTTTGTAAACAATTTAAAATCGACGGCAGATTTATTACCTACTTCTGATTATAATTTAGCAGCTAAAAAAGCGACTTCTATAAATGGAACTAAACTAGAATTATTTGTTTATGAAAAAGTAGGCATAGGAAATGGTAATTATAGTAACAACCCGTGGTTAATAGAGTTGCCAGATCCTATTTCAAAAGTAACATGGGATAATTACATTACCATGAGCCCAATTGATGTTAAAAAAATGGGTATAAACGAAATGTTACGTCAGGACATTAATGGTACTATTGTAGAATTAACAGTTAATGGTATTACCATAAAAGCTCCTGTTTATCCTCAGCCTGGACAAGCTCCAGGTACAATTGGATTAGCAGTAGGTTATGGCAGATCAGCCGAAACATTAAAAGTAGCCAACGGAGTAGGTGTAAATGCATTTCCATTTTTAGGAATGATTAATGGAACTATCCAACCGATTGCGACTAATGTTTCAATAAATCCAACTAAAGAAACACATCAGTTTGCCGCTACTCAAATTCAACATACTATAATGGGTAGAGAAGAATTTTTGTTACGCGAAGTATCTTTAAAAGAATTTAAAGAGAATGATAAAGAATATTGGAATCCTGCTCTAGAATTAACTGTTTCAGGTGGAAAGAAAAATGTAAATGATGTTGATTTGTGGGCCGAACACCCTCGCCCTGGTCATAAATGGGGAATGAGTATAGATATGAATTTATGTTTTGGCTGTGGCGCTTGTGTTGTAGCTTGTACCTCTGAAAACAATGTAGCGGTTGTAGGTAAGGCTGAAGTAGCTAAAACTCGCGATATGCATTGGTTGCGTATTGATCGTTATTATAGTTCGGATGTAACTAAACATAATGCTCAAGCCGATGGCTTACTAGAGACTAAAAAAATGTACATTGACATGGAAAACCCTTCGGCAAATCCGAAAGTAACTTTCCAGCCAATGATGTGTCAACACTGTAATCATGCACCTTGTGAAACAGTTTGCCCAGTTTTAGCTACAAGTCATAGCAGCGAAGGTTTAAATATGATGACTTATAATCGTTGTGTGGGAACTCGATATTGTGCTAATAATTGTCCATTCAAAGTTCGTCGTTTTAACTGGTTTAATTATAATGGTAATGATATGTTTGCTGATATAAACCCTGCTCAGATGGAGTTAGGTCGCATGGTATTAAATCCTGATGTGGTAATTCGCAGTCGAGGGGTGATGGAAAAATGTTCTATGTGTCAGCAAAAATTACAAGCGGGTAAATTAGAAGCTAAAAAATTGGGAATGCCTTTAAAAGATGGAGCTGTTAAAACGGCATGTCAATCAGCCTGTTCAACTGATGCTATTATTTTTGGTGACTTAAATGATGCTGAATCAATTGTTTCAAAAGAAAGAAAAGATGAAAGGACATATTTTTTGTTAGAAGATGTAGGAATAAAGCCAACTACTTCATATAAAGTAAAAGTAAGAAATCAGGATGAACAAGTTATTTTTCATGACCAATCATTTAAAAAAGATTCTGCTCACGGAGAAAAACATTCATAATAATATTTACAAAAAAAAATTAATAAATCAATATGCACGCAGAATCAGAAATTAGAATACCACTAATACTTGGCAATAAAAACTATCGCCAAATTACTGATGATATTATATCACCAATAGAGGGTAAGGCAGCAAAAGGATGGTATATTTTAACAAGTATTTGTGCTTTATGTTTTTTATGGGGAATTTTATGCTTATCATATACAATTGGAGTTGGAGTTGGAGCTTGGGGTAGTAATAATGGTGTTGATTGGGCTTGGGATATAACTAATTTCGTTTGGTGGATTGGAATTGGACACGCAGGAACTCTAATTTCAGCCGTTTTATTATTGTTTCGTCAAAAATGGCGTATGGGAATTAATCGTTCAGCTGAAGCCATGACTATTTTTGCTGTAATGTGTGCTGCCATTTTTGTATTGTTGCATACTGGTCGTCCTTGGTTAGATTACATGTTATTTCCTTTACCAAATCAATATGGTTCATTGTGGCCAAATTTTAACTCGCCTTTATTATGGGATGTTTTCGCAGTAAGCACTTATTTCACTGTATCTCTTGTATTTTGGTATATAGGGTTAATTCCTGATTTTGGAATGATTAGAGATCGAGTTATTAAACCTTGGCAAAAGAAAATGTACAGCTTACTATCTTTTGGTTGGGGTGGAAGTGCTCGTCATTGGAGTCGATTTGAAGAAGTTTCTTTAGTTTTAGCCGGATTATCGACACCTTTAGTGTTTTCAGTTCACTCCATTGTATCATTTGACTTTGCCACCTCTGTTGTTCCAGGATGGCACACCACAATTTTTCCTCCTTATTTTGTTGCAGGCGCAGTTTTCTCTGGATTTGCTATGGTTTTAACCTTAATGCTAGTGGTCAGAAAAATTTATAGATTAGAATCATACATCACTATTATGCATATAGAATATATGAATATTGTAATTATAGTTACAGGATCTATCGTAGGAGTTGCGTATTTAACAGAATTATTTGTGGCATGGTATTCAGGTGTTGAATGGGAACAATATGCTTTTTTAAATCGTGCAACTGGACCTTTAGCATGGTCTTATTGGATAATGATGGGCTGTAATGTTGTGTCGCCCCAACTATTTTGGTTTAAAAAAATTAGAACTTCTATAATAGCTACTTTTATTTTATCAATTGTTGTAAATATTGGAATGTGGTTTGAGCGTTTTGTAATTATTGTAACAACATTATGTCGTACTTACGTTCCATCATCCTGGAATACTTACTCACCCACATTTATAGATATTGGTATTTTTGTTGGAACAATAGGCATGTTTGGAACTTTCTTTTTATTATTTTCTCGTTTCTTTCCTGTTATAGCTCAGGCAGAATTAAAAACTATTTTAAAGTCTTCGGGCGAAAGTCAGAAAAAATCAACTCAAATCCACCATGCACATCATTAATTTTAATTGAACTTATTTAAATATGACAACTAATAAACATATTATTCACGGAATTTTTGGCGATGAAGTGCCAATGATGGAGGCGATAAAAAAATTGAGAGCCTCAGGCATTCGAATCAAAGATGTATTTTCTCCAATGCCAGTTCACGGTTTAGATTCATTGATTGGCATACCAAGAACTCGTATTGCAATTTGCGCATTTATATATGGTTTAACCGGATTAGGTTTAGCTACTTTAATGATGTGGTACATGATGATTTCAGATTGGCCAAATGATGTTGGTGGCAAACCAAATTGGCAATATTATTTCAATATTCCTGCTTTTATTCCAATTACTTTTGAAAGTACTGTGTTTTGTGCTGCACACGGAATGGCATTAACTTATTTTTTACGTTGTTGGCTTGTACCTGGAGCAAAAGCTAAAAATCCAGATCTAAGAACTACCGATGATAAATTTTTAGTTTATTTAGATTTAAACGATGTTCAAGCAAAAACAGCAAAAATTATTTTAAAAGAAAATGGTGCAGAAGAAGTAAATCAAGTCAAATCTTATGTTGTTGAACCAAAATACACTTTAGAAGAAACGCATTAGTACTTAAATAATGAAAAAATATTACAAAACTATCAAATTAACCTATGCCATTTCATGTGTTGCGCTATTAATGGTAGGATTTTCATCTTGTGGAAAAAAAGATGAAAACAGTCCAGGTGTGGAATTTATGCCTGACATGTATCGATCACCATCTTTAGAATACTACAGCGTTCATACCGTTGATGGTGATACCCTTAATAATGCAATGAAACCAGTATCGGGTTCGGTGGCCAGAGGATATCTTCCATACGCTTACCCTAATACTCCCGAAGGATATGAAAAAGCCGGATTAGATCTTCATAATCCATTAAATTCTGAATTAAATCGTGCAGATTTTGAAAAAGAAGGAGAAATATTATTTAGTAAATTTTGTATTCACTGTCATGGCGAAGCTGGTGCAGGAGATGGAAAAGTATCAGCAAAATTACCTGGGCCGCCTCCAGCATATGATGGGCCATTGAAAAATTTACCTGAAGGAAAAATTTTTCATTCCATTACATACGGAAAAGGTACTATGGGTTCGCATGCTAGCCAGCTTACTCAAGAAGAGCGATGGAAATTAGTTTATTATGTTCAAAAATTACAGGGTCCAAAGATTGCTCCTACTGATAGTTCAAAAATCGTTACATCTAGATAATAATATTTAAGATATAATTATGAATACCGAAAAATTAAATTTTATTTTTTCTTCAAAAGCAAAATTAGCAGCTTTTATTTTTATGGCTGTTGGTTTAATATCTATTATAGTCATGTTTTTAACAGATCATGTTGAGGGCGATGATAATTATCATTTAAATAGAGCTTGGAGTAATTTGTTTGCTGGTTGTTTTTTCTTTATGGCATTATCTTTGGCAGCGGCCTTTTTTTTAGGCCTTCAATATGCCGCCGAAGCTGGCTGGTCTACTACCATTAAACGAGTTATAGAAGCTGTTACAATGTACTTGCCTTGGGGTTTAAGTTTTATGTTGTTGTTATTTATTTTAGGTCAAATGCATGTACATCATATTTACCATTGGATGGCAGATGGAATTTCTACTCCTGGCAATGAACATTATGATAAAATTATAGCCGATAAAATAGGTTATTTTGGCATATTTTGGTGGATAAGAACCATTTTATACATGGTTGGTTGGTATTGGTTTACAATGAAATTACGTAAAAATTCATTAGATGCTGATAAATTAGATATAGATATTAATAATAGTTACCATTGGAAAAACATTAAACTTGGTGCTTGGTTTATGGTTTTATTTGCAGTTACTTCTTCTACTGCTTCTTGGGATTGGCTGATGAGTATCGATACTCACTGGTTTTCTACTTTATTTGGTTGGTATATTTTTTCAGGAATGTGGATCAGTGCTTTAGTAGCTATAACTATTTTATTAGTCTGGTTAAAAAAAATAGGATACATGGAGTTTGTTACAGAAAGTACTGTTCACGATATGGGTAAATGGATGTTTGCTATCTCTTTTTTGTGGACTTATTTGTATTTTTCTCAATTCATGTTAATTTGGTATGCCGATATTCCTGAAGAAGTTGTTTATTTTCAAACCCGTTGGGAAAGTTATAAGGCCCTTATGTGGACTGTATTTTTTGTAAATTTTGCTTTTCCAATGGTTATGTTAATGAGTCGTGATTGTAAAAGAAATTTTTTCTTTTTAATGTTTGTAGGCACTATAATTTTTATTGGTCATTACTTAGATTTAATAATGATTGTGATGCCAGGTACAGTTGGAAATCACTGGACAGGATTAAGTTGGATGGAGTTCGGAACATTCTTTTTCTTTTTAGGTGTATTTATTTACGTAGTTCTTAATGCACTCTCCAAAGCGCCTTTACTTGTAAAAAATCATCCGTTCTTACAAGAAAGTATTCACCATTCAACCTAATAATTAAATAAAAAGTATAAACAACGATAATTAATTTTTTTAAATATATAGTAAAATGAGTTTATTAGTTCTTTTAGCCATAGTATTATTGATAATTGCCGGGCACCAATTATTAAAAATTATTGAGTTAAGTCGAAGTCTTAAAAAAACAAAAGAGTGGCAAATTAGCGATACAGATAATAATTTGATGGGCAAAGCCATGTTGTTATTTATGTTTTTGTTTTTTGCTTTTTTCTTTTGGCAAGTTGACCGTTGGATAAGCCGTTCTTTGCCTCCAGCTGCATCCGAGCATGGTGTAAAAATAGACGAGCTATGGGATGCAAATATGTATTTAATTACTGTAATATTTTTAATTACTAATTTCTTTTTGTTTTGGTTTGCATATAAGTATAGGGGTAACCAAAAAAATCAAGCTTTTTACTTTACTCATAATAATAAATTAGAAATGCTCTGGACTATTATTCCTGCAGTAGCTCTGGCAATTATTATTATTTTTGGTTTAAAGTATTGGAACGAGATAATGGATGATGCAACTGATAAAAATAAAATAACTATTGAGTTATATGCAAAACAATTTGATTGGTCTGCTCGATATACCGGAAAAGATGGGAAATTAGGTGAAACTGATTATAGACAAATTTCAGGAACTAATTCAGTTGGCATGGACACTACTGACATTTTTGGATATGATGATTTGATTGTTAAAAATGAATTTCATATTCCAGTTGGACGCCAAATTGAATTACTCATGAGAAGCCGAGATGTTATTCATAGTGCTTATTTACCCCATTTTCGTGCTCAAATGAATTGTGTGCCTGGTATGATTACAACCTTTAAATTTATCCCTACTAAAACTACTGCTCAAATGCGTAAAGATCCCTATACCATTAAAATGATGGATGGTATTAACAAACAGCGTGCTAAATTTAATGAAGAACCAGTTGATTTTGACTTTCTATTATTGTGTAATAAAATTTGTGGTGCCTCGCATTATAATATGCAAATGAATTTAGTGGTGGATTCTGAGGAAGATTATAATGCTTGGATTGCAAAACAAAAAGCAGTTAAAGTTGTTGCAATTAAATAGTTATTTTAATTAAGATTTATAAATAGTATATATATGGCTACCAAAACTAAAACCAAAACAAAAGTAGAAATAGAACATTTGGTTCATCATGAACATGTTCAAGATCACGCTCACGATGATGATCATGAAGAAAGCTTTGTGAGTAAATATATTTTTAGTCAAGATCACAAAATGATTTCTCGTCAGTTTTTAATTACTGCAATAATTATGGCGGTAATTGCAATGACGATGTCAGTCATTTTTAGATTACAATTAGCTTGGCCAGGAGAAAAATTTGCCTTTATTAATGCTTTATTAGGAGATAAGTGGGGTAAGGATGGAATTTTAGATCCTAATATGTATTTGGCATTAGTTACTATCCACGGTACAATAATGGTTTTTTTCGTTTTAACTGGTGGTTTAAGTGGAACTTTTAGTAATTTATTAATTCCTTATCAAGTTGGGGCCCGTGATATGGCTTCTGGCTTTTTAAATATGTTGTCCTATTGGTTTTTCTTTGTTTCTACATCTGTTATGCTTGTTTCTTTGTTTATTCAAGACGGACCAGCCTCCTCTGGATGGACAATTTATCCTCCATTATCTGCTCTACCTGAAGCTATTCCTGGTTCTAAATTAGGAATGACCTTGTGGTTAGTTTCTATGGCTATATTTGTAGTATCTTCATTGTTAGGAAGTTTAAACTATATCATAACCATTCTTAATTTAAGAGCAAAGGGAATGACGATGACTCGATTGCCTCTAACTATTTGGGCATTTTTTGTTACTGCAATTTTAGGGGTTTTATCTTTTCCAGTTTTATTTTCTGCAGTATTGTTATTAATTTTTGATAGAAGCTTCAATACTTCATTTTATTTATCTGACATTTATATTGGTGGAAGACCTTTAGATAATGTTGGTGGAAGCCCAGTTTTATTTGAACACCTTTTTTGGTTTTTGGGCCATCCGGAAGTTTACATTGTTTTGTTGCCGGCTTTAGGTATTACTTCGGAAGTAATCTCTACAAGCTCTCGTAAACCTATTTTTGGTTACAGAGCAATGATAGGATCAATTTTAGCCATTGGTTTTTTGTCTTTTATTGTATGGGGCCATCATATGTTTATGACGGGCATGAACCCTTTTTTAGGTTCTGTATTTGTTTTTACAACCCTTTTAATTGCAATACCTTCTGCTGTTAAGGCCTTTAATTATATTACAACTATGTGGAAGGGAAACATTCAATTTACACCAGCAATGTTATTTTCAATCGGATTGGTTTCTTCTTTTATCACTGGAGGTGTAACTGGTATTATTTTAGCCGATTCTACTTTAGATATTAATGTACACGACACTTATTTTGTGGTAGCACACTTTCACATTGTAATGGGTTTAAGTGCAATTTTTGGTATGTTTGCTGGTATATACCATTGGTTTCCAAAAATGTTTTTACGTATGATGAATAAAAAGCTAGGTTATGTTCATTTTTGGTTAACGATTGTTTCTGCTTATGGTGTATTTTTCCCTATGCACTTTTTAGGACTTGCTGGTGTTCCAAGAAGATATTATACAAATAGCGCTTTTCCAATGTTTGATAATTTGGTTGATGTTAACGAGATTGTAACCTATTTTGCCATTTTTGGAGCTATTGCTCAAGCTATATTTTTATTTAACTTTTTCTATAGTATCTTTCGTGGCGAAAAAGCCCCTAAAAATCCTTGGAAATCTAATACACTAGAGTGGACAACCCCAATGGCTAATATTCACGGTAACTGGCCTGGTGCTCTACCTGTCGTTCATCGTTGGCCTTATGATTATAGTAAACCAGGAAATGAATCAGATTTTATACCTCAAACTGTTCCTCTAAAAGAAGGAGAGTTAGATGGTGGTTCTCATTAAATCTCCGTTTATATTATTAAAACAAAAAAACCTCTTGTTAAAAATAAGAGGTTTTTTTGTTAAATATAAAAATTATAATGCTTGAGAAAAACCAGATTTAATTTTATCAGCAGCATATTCGCCACCATATAGTTTATCTTTTATTTTACTATAAGATTCAACGGTATATTTTACATCATCGAGTGTGTGCAGAGCTGTTGGAATTAATCGTAAAATTATCATCCCTTTTGGAATAACAGGATAAACTACCATTGAACAAAAAATGCCATAGTTTTCGCGCAAATCAATTACCATATTTGTGGCTTCGGGTATCGAACCCCTCATATAAACTGGGGTGACCATAGTATTGGTTACGCCAATATCAAAACCTGCCTCCACTAGTCCTTTTTGTAAGGTTTTAGCTACTTCCCATAATTTTGCACGATATTCTGGATGTTTATTTATTAACTCTAGTCTTTTTATTAAGCCATAAACCAATGGCAATGGTAAAGATTTTGCAAAAATCTGAGAACGCATATTGTAGCGTAAAAAAGTAATAATTTCTTTATTTGAACTTATAAAACCACCAATTAATGCAAATGATTTAGCAAATGTACCAAAGTAAATATCAATACCATCCTGACAATTTTGTTCTTCACCTGTGCCACCTCCGTTAGGTCCCATAGTTCCAATGCCGTGAGCATCATCAACTAATAAACGGAAATTAAATTTTTTCTTTAATTCGATAATTTCTTTTAATTTTCCTTGGTCTCCTCGCATACCAAATACGCCTTCGGTAATTACTAGAATTCCGCCGCCGGTTTGTTCTGCTAATTTGGTAGCTCGCTCTAATTGTTTAACACAATCTTCTACGTCATTGTGTTTAAAAACATAACGTTTACCCATATGTAATCTTACCCCATCTAAAATACAAGCGTGACTTTCGGCATCGTATACAATCACATCATGCCGATCAACTATAGCATCAATACTTGAGACAATGGCTTGGTAACCAAAATTACAAAGTATGGTATCTTCTTTTTTTACCAATTGAGATAAACCATGTTCTAAAGCCTCATGATAATCAGAGTTGCCACTCATCATACGCGCTCCCATCGGTGCTGCTAAACCAAACATTCTACTACCTTCTAAATCAGCCTCTCTAACTTCGGGATGGTTTGCTAAGCCTAAATAATTATTTAAACTCCAATTGAGCATTTTTTTATTTCTAAAAATCATATGAGGATTTATATCCCCTTCTAATTTTGGGAACGTAAAATAGCCGTGCGACTCTTTGGCATGCTCACCAATTGGGCCTAAATTAGTTCTTATTTTTTCAAAAATATCTTTCATTAAATTATTTATTTTACAAAGGTAATTATTTTTAATAAATTTCTTGCATCAATAGTATTTCAATTATAAATTATATTATTAAATTTTTTAATTATTTTCAGAAAAATTTAAAACTATGCAAAAACAAAACTCATCTTATAAATTAATTTTAACAGCATTAGTTATTTTCTTTTTTATTATTTGTGGTAATGCTCAAATCTCGGCTAATGCCGAAGGTTAGATGCTAATGGTAGCGTTGGCTCGGTTGCCTATTCGGTAGGGTAACCTTTTATATTACTTATACAGGTGCTAATGGCAAGAGCAGATAGAGGTGTTGAAAAAAATAAATAGCTAAGGTTTAATTAAATATTTTGCCAGGGTTTAAAATATAATTGGGGTCAAATACTTTTTTAATATCTTTCATTAATTGTAAATGGTATGGGCTAAAAATAATGGGTAAATAGTTTTTTTGCACCAAGCCAATACCGTGTTCGCCACTAATAGTGCCACCCAGCGATTTGCATAGTTCAAAAATTTCGCTTATTGCTTTTGGTATATCTATATTCCATGTATGGTCGCTAAGAGCACCTTTAATAATATTTACATGTAAATTACCATCGCCAGCATGGCCATAACATACCGAGTTAAAGCCGTATTTTTTTCCTATTTCCTTTACACCTTTTAATAAAATTGGCAACTCGGCACGAGGCACCACGGTATCTTCTTCTTTATAAACACTGTTACTTTTAACAGCTTCGCCAACTTTACGGCGTATTTTCCAGATGGCATTTTTTTGTTCAGCACTATCGGCAAATAAAATTTCGTCGCATTGGTTTTGCTGCATTACTGCGCTTATTATTTCGCAGTCGCTCATTAATATATCTAAATTATTGCCATCAACCTCTACAATTAAAAGTGCTTGCCATTCGGGTTTTACTTTAAAACTGAGTTCGCCCGAATATTTTATGCTCCAATCGATGGCATCTTTTTCCATAAATTCCATCGCGCTTGGGTTAACACCTGCTTTAAAAACTTCGGCAACAGATTTGCAAGCCAATTCGGGACTATTAAAAGGAATAAGCATCAGCAAATCGTGTTTTGGCAATGTAATTAATTTAAAGACAATTTTAGTTACAATGCACAAAGTACCTTCGCTACCAACCATTAAATGAGTAAGGTTGTAACTTGTAGAGTATTTTAGTGTGTTGGCCCCTGTCCAAATTATTTCGCCATTGGGCAATACGATTTCTAAATTTAAAACATAATCGCGGGTGGTACCATATTTAACTGCTTTTGGTCCGCCACTGCTGTGAGCAATATTACCGCCCAAACTACAACTACCCCAACTGGCAGGATCGGGGGGATAAAATAAACCCACTTGTTTTACAGCTTCTTGAAATTCGTAATTAATAACACCAGGCTCAACGGTAGCTTGTAAGTTACGTTCGTCTATTTTAATAATTTTATTAAATTTTTCCATGCTAAGCAGCACTCCCCCTTTAATAGGTAGTGCACCGCCACTTAGCCCAGTGCCTGCTCCTCGAACTGTGAGTGGTATAATATGCTCATTACAAATTTTGGCAATTTGCGAAATTTCTTTAACCGAGCTGGGTTTTAAAATTACTTCAGCAAAAAAAATTAAATCTTCGGTTTCGTCTTGTCCGTATTTTTCGAGTTGCTCTTTTTCTGAACTAATATTTTTTTTGCCAACAATTTGTTCAAATAATAAAAATGTTATTGACGTTACTTTGTTATAATTTATGGCATTCATAATCATATTCTGTAAATTAAAAGTAATATGTTTGATTTGTAAATTTTATTTAAAAAAAAAATAGTTTCAGTTTGTTTATTAACACCCATACTCACAAGCAATTATTTGATGCCAAAATAGAATTGATAAATTTAAATATAAATGCATTAGAAAAACCTAAATATTATAGTTATGGGATACATCCAAAGAAAATAGATACAAAAGAGTATCAATTAGAGTTAAAACTATTAGAGCAAAAGGCTCAAGAAAAAAAGTGTTTAGCAATAGGTGAGTGTGGTTTGGACAAGCTAAGTTCGGTAGATTTTTTATTACAACAACAGGTGTTTAATGAGCAAATAAAAATAGCTAATCGAATAAAAAAACCATTAATAATACATTGCATAAAAGCATTTAATGAGTTATTAAATTGTTTGAATTTGAATAATAATGAGGTACCTGTTTTGATACATGGTTTTAATAATAACGAAAATATCGCAAGAGTATTGCAAAGTGAGGGGTTTTATTTTTCATTTGGTAAAGCATTATTAGGGTATGATTCTAATGCAGCCAAAGCGATTAAACAAATTAGTAGAAAAAATTTTTTTTTAGAAACAGATGATGCCGATTTATCAATTAAATATGTGTATAAAAAAGCTGCTCAATTACTGGGAATAGATGAAGCGATAATAAAAGAGCAATTAAAACATAATTTTGAAACAGTTTTTAAAATAAAGTTATAAAATGGATATCAGCTGGATGGAACGCACCGCTTTATTAGTGGGAGAAAAAGGTTTAAAAAAATTAAATAATGCACATGTATTAATAGTTGGATTGGGAGGCGTGGGCTCATATGCTGCTGAAGCTATTGGTAGAAGTGGAGTAGGTAAAATGACTATTATTGATGGTGATACTGTAGACCCTACGAATAGAAATCGTCAGTTACAAGCCTTAAGTTCCACTCATGGACAAAATAAAGCCAAATTAATGGGAGAGCGATTAAAATTAATAAATCCGGAAATAGAAATAGATGTAATTGAGGAATTTAAAAATCCTGACGATATGAAATTATTTTTGGCACAAAAGTTTTCTTATGTAATAGATGCGATAGATAGCATATCGCCAAAATTATATTTGTTACAAACGGCATATTATAATAATCAACGTATTATTTCGAGCATGGGGGCAGGAGGTAAAATGGATCCAACAAAAATAAAAGTTGTTGATATTTCGCAAACTAATATTTGTCCGATGGCACAATATGTAAGAAAAAGACTGAGATATATGAATATTTACAAGGGCATAAAATCTGTTTATAGCACAGAGTTTCCTGCTAAGTATTCGATTATGAAAACCGATGGTAGTAAGTTTAAAAAATCGGCTTATGGCACTATATCTTATTTGCCTGCTGCGTTTGGTTTAACCTGCGCATCGGTTGTTATTAGAGATTTAGTTTTATGGAAAGAAATTAATACAGGTAAAAAATAAAAAGATATAAAATTATTTTGTACTGCTAACAGGTACCATAATTCTGGTTAGCCAATTATTTGTGTTTTTTTCAATCATAGGATCGGAAATATAAAATTCGCGCATGGGTCCGCTTTGAAAAAGTTTATTATTTGATAAATATAAACGAATAGTATCGTATGCTGTTGATAGATTTTGATAAGGCCCGAAGTAATTATAAATCAGCATTTTTGAGGATTCTAGTACAATAATTTTCGATTTTTTTGGTAAGATATTAGGCATTTTTTTAATTAGTAAAACACATTCGAACTTAAAATTATTTGGATTATTGTTATAATATAAAACTCCGGGAGCGCCATCTATTTCGGATTTAATTTCTTTTAATTCATTTTCTAATATGGCAAAGTTATTGCCTAGTTTATCGCTTAAATATTTTTGTTCTGTTGAGTCGATAATGCTCAGGCATAACATTTCGGGCACATCAAACAATCCAATAATCCCCTTTTTTTCAGAATTAATATCAGTAATTAAAGGCTTTAAAATTTCGTTTGTTTGATTTAAGTTTTGAAGAACAGATTCTTGTTTTTTTTGTTCTTGCTTATCGTTATCAATATTTACTTGATTACATGAAAATAAAATTAAGCAGCAGACTATGCCAAAGTTATAATTTAGCATAAATTTGTTTTGCCAGGATATATTTTTAGTGCTTCTTTTAAGCAATCCATTGCATTTTTTAAATCATTAAGATTTAATACATAAGCGATTCTAACTTCATTAATTCCGGCATTGGGAGAGGAATAAAATCCTGTAGCAGGAGCTAACATAATAGTTTGCATATTGTAGTTGTATGATTCAAGAAGCCATTGGCAAAATTTATCGGCATTATCAATAGGTAATTTTGCAATACAATAAAAAGCCCCGCTTGGTTTTGGGCAAAAAACACCTTCCATTTTATTTAAGGCCTCAACTATAAAATTTCGGCGAGCAACATATTCTTTTTTTACCCCTTCAAAATAACTTTTAGGAGTACTTAAAGCGGCTTCAGCGCCAATTTGACCGAAACCAGGAGGGCTTAAACGTGCTTGAGCAAATTTGAGGGCTGCTGCCATCACTATTTTATTTTTGCTTATTATGGCGCCAATTCTGGCGCCACAGGCGCTGTAACGTTTACTAATAGAATCTAATAGTATTACATTATTTTCGATACCCTGTAAATGCATTACGCTAATATATTCTTTATCATCGTAGCAAAACTCTCGATAAACCTCGTCGCTTAATAAAAACAAATCATATTTTTTTACTAAATCTCTTAAGGCTTCTAATTCTAATTTAGAATATAAATAGCCTGTAGGATTACCAGGATTACAAATCATAATGCCTTTTGTTTTTGTAGTGATTGCTTTTTCGAATTCAGAAATAGCAGGCAAAGCAAATCCGGTTTCGATAAAACTGCGTATTGGTTTTACAGAAACATCGGCTGATTTACTAAAACCATTATAATTGGCGTAAAAAGGTTCAGGAATAATAATTTCATCGCCTGGATTAAAACAAGTTTTTAGGGCAATTTCTATGGCCTCGCTGCCTCCACATGTAATCATAATATCGTTATGATCGAGTAAAATATTGTATTCTTTGTAATAAGAACATAATTTTTTACGATAGCTTTCATTACCAGCACTGTGGCTATATTCAAGTACTTTTATGTCAGCAGTTTTAACTGCATTTAAAAAAGATTCAGGCGTTTCAATATCTGGCTGCCCAATATTTAAGTGATAAATTTTTATCCCTTGTTTTTTTGCCAATTCGGAATAGGGAACCAATTTTCGAATCGGAGAAGAAGGCATTGAGAATGCTTTATTTGAGATAGTAGGCATTATTTTTATATTATTTACACAAATATAAAAAACACTCTTTTAATTAAGAGAGTTTTTATTTTAAATTAAATAAACTTTTAATTTAATTTAACTGGATTTAAAATTTACTTTTTCCGAAACTTCTTTTTTTGTCCCCACTTCTTTTTTCTGCATCTCGGTTAAAAGAGCTTCTTTCTGAATTTCTTTTTTCATAATTACCAGAATTAGTTCTTGGGCGCTTAAAACCACCTTCGCGTTTTTCGCCGCCACGGAATCCACTATTGCTTTCACGTTTTTCGCCACCACGGTATCCCGCACCACCACCTCCTCTGTATCCGCCACGTTTTTCTCCATCGCTACGAGCTTCTTTCATTCTACGATTACTTACTTCTAAAGAAATTTTACGATTATTAAATTCTATATCGTTTGTATTTAAAGTTAAAAAAGTATCTACTAATTTACTTTCAGTTTCGAAAAAAGAAAAGCTACTTTTTACATCCACATTAAAAATCATTCGGTTATGAACTTTTACGGTATCAGCTAAAAATTCTTTTAAACTGTTAATATTAAATCCATCCATCATTCCCATATTAACAAAGAATCGAGTAGTGCGACTATTGCCGAAAGCTCCATCAACAGAACCTTTAACGATATTAAGATCTGGAGCGTTTTGATAATAATCGTGAAAACGATTAAATTCTTCGCTAATTACTCGTTTTATTAATTCTTCTTTACTTAATTCTTTTAATTCATCATAAATAGCAGGCAAAAAACTTTCAATTTCATCATCTTTGACTTCTACATTATGAAGTTTATGAACTAAATTAAATAATTGTTTTTCACAAACATCCGATCCGTTGGGAACTTCTTTTTTTTCAAACTTCTTTTTAATAATTCTTTCAATATCTTTAATTTTACCATTATCTTTTGGAGTAATAATGGCAATTGCAATACCTGACTTACCAGCACGAGCAGTTCGGCCTGTGCGGTGAGTATAGTTTTCTACATCCTCTGGTAAATTATAGTTAATTACGTGAGTAATATCACTTACATCAATGCCTCTTGCTGCAACATCAGTTGCTACAAGCATTTGTAAAGTACGGCTACGAAAACGTTTCATAACAAAATCGCGCTGACTTTGAGATAAATCTCCATGCAGGGCGTCGGCACTATATCCGTCTTTAATTAATGAATCTGCTACTTCTTGAGTTTCGACTTTGGTTCTGCAAAATACAATTCCAAAAATTTCGGGGTAATAATCGGCAACTCGTTTTAATGCTAAATATCTATCACGTCCTTGAACAACATAATAAATATGTTCTAAATTATCAGCACCTTCATTTTTTTTACCAGTGCTAATTTCGGCAGGATTAGACATGTAATTTTTTGCTATACGCTCTACTTCTTTTGGCATTGTGGCGCTGAATAGCCAGGTGCTTTTTTGGTCGGGTGTTTGGCGTAATATAGTATCTAAATCATCTTTAAAGCCCATGTTTAGCATCTCGTCGGCCTCGTCGAGCACAACGGTTTTTACCGTGTTTAAGTTAATAACACGTCGTTCGATCATATCAATTAATCGACCAGGAGTAGCAACAACAACTTGAACGCCACGTTTTATATCTTTAATTTGCCCATCGATACGGGCCCCACCATAAATGGCAGTAACATTAAACCCTTTTAAATACTTGCTATAATTTTTAATATCATTCGTTATTTGCACACATAATTCGCGCGTTGGAGCTAATATAAGTGCCTGAACAGATTTATTATCACAATTAATCGAATTTAAAATTGGCAAACCAAAGGCAGCTGTTTTTCCGGTACCTGTTTGTGCTAATGCCACCATATCTGTTTCTTGTTTTGCAAGTAAAAGAATAGTTTGTTCCTGAATTGGGGTTGGAGTTTCGAATCCTAAATCGGCAATAGCTTTTAAAAGGTCACTATTAAGACCTATTTCTTGAAAAGTCATTTTAATTTTATTTAGTTAAACATTAACTGCTAAAAGTACCCCGCAGTTAATGAACTATGCCAACAAAAATGGCGAGATAATCTTAAGACAGTACAAATTTAAGCTTTAAAATCTTTTAAAAAAAGCTATTACATTTTTTTAACCAAAATAGTTTCAAAATGACTACTTTTATATTCGTTTTATGAAACACCATTATGCAATAATTATGGCTGGAGGAGTTGGTTCTCGTTTTTGGCCTATGAGCACTATCAACCATCCAAAACAGTTTTTGGATATTTTGGGTAGTGGAGAAACTCTATTGCAACAAACCTTTAAACGATTAGAAAAAATTTGTTTAAAAGAAAATATATATGTGGTTACAAGTAATATTTATAAACAACTAGTTTTTAAGCAGTTACCTGAATTAATAAAGAACAATGTGCTTTTTGAGCCTGTAAGAAGGAACACGGCACCCTGCGTTGCATACGCTTCATATAAAATACATAAACGCGATCCTAAAGCAATAGTAATTGTTGCCCCCAGTGATCATCTTATTAAGAAAGAAGCTGTTTTTATAAAGTCAATATTATCTTGTTTTAAAAAGGCAGAAAAAGAAAATTGTTTAATTACTTTAGGGATAAAACCTACTCGGCCAGATACTGGTTATGGTTATATTCAATTTGTAAAAAGTGACAAAGAAGAAATCGATCCAAGAATAAAAAAGGTAAAAACCTTTACAGAAAAACCTGATTACGATATGGCCAATTTTTTTGTAAAGAGTGGAGATTTTTTATGGAATTCGGGCATATTTGTTTGGAGTACTCAAAGCATTATTAATGCAATGGAAAAGTATGATTCTGAACTTGCTAATTTATTTAAAGAAGGTTGGGATATTTATAATACCCCTCAAGAAGAGGAATTTATTAATCGTGCTTATGCAGTTTGTAAAAATATTTCGATAGATTACAGTGTGATGGAAAAAGCAACTAACGCTTACGTGCGTTCTAGTATTTTTGGTTGGAGCGATTTAGGGACATGGGGAAGTTTACACGAGCAAATTGAAAAAGACAAAAATAATAATGCTATTGTTGGTAGAAATATAATTACCTATGATTGTAATAATTGTATTGTTCAGGTTCCGAAAGAAAAATTGGTTGTTTTACAAGGGTTAGAAGATTTTATTGTGGTTGAGAGTGAGGGTGTTTTGATGATTTGCAAAAAACAAGACGAACAACAAATTCGAAATTTTGTAAATGATGTTAAAGTGAAAAAAGGTGAAAAGTTTGTTTAGACAAACTTAAATCTATTTTTTAATCCCAAAACTGCCATTTATTTGGCCAAAAATCTACAACTTCTATTTTAAATTCTTTTAATATTAAATTTTCTTTTCCTTTATTCCACAGATAACATTTTATTCTAGCTTTCCCTTCTTTATTGACAAGAGAATGTTTACTTCCAATAAAACACATTGTAAACATGTTTATACTGCTATCTTTATTTAATATGGACTCAGAAGCATTGTTTGAATTATAACTAATTAATTGATTGTCGGCTATGGTATTTACAGAAATACAAACAGCAGTTGAAGAAGCTAAGTATTTATTAGTTTTATATGTTGTTTTAATTAATACCACTTGTCCTTCATGCGAAGCTATTTTACTATAATCGGCTGAGGCTTCAAAAGGAAACTCTTGAATTGAATCGAGAAGAATAACATTATTAATGGGTTGATTAATTGCTTTATAAATTGTGTATGTAAAGTTATTTTTATTTTTAATAGTCGAGCTTTGAATAATTTTTTCTTTAGTTTCGAATGGTCCAATATTTTGTTTTTGTTTTGAATAAACTTGATAATTAATTGCCTGAGTAATTTTATTTTCGATAAGATGAGGAAAATAATGTTGAGCTATAGCCTGATGAATAGGCAATGCAGATGCTAATACTAGATAGTTTGTTTTACAGTTTTTAAGAAGTTTAATAAATGATTGTATTGATTTTATAGCAGAATCTGAAGAAATACTGCAATTAAATTTAGTATTATATTTTTGAGAATAAATTTTTATCATAATCGAATCGGCATCAAAAAAAACATTAGTTAAAGAATTATTACCATACAATTTTTGATAATAATTAGTTCTTTCGAATTGATATTCGAAAATTGTTTTAACTGCTTGATTAAAATAATCTTTTTTGACATAGCTTTGAAATAGTAAGGTGATGCTTAATATACATGCAATCAAATAAAACAAGAATTTATTTTTAAATTGAAGAAATGAGCTTATAAAAATGATTAAGCCAGCAGAAGCAAACAACATTACTGAGTTTTGAAAAATGGGTGCTCGGTAAATAGAATAGAGAATAACAATGGTATAATTTATGATGAATAATGTAAATAAAACAAGATGTTTTTTTGAAAAGTTGGCAGATTGACGAAATAATAAATTAATAATAATAGATCCAATAATGATGAGATAGGAATACCCCGTACCAAAAATTACTTTTAATAAAATAAATAAGTTACTGATCCAATTTGGCTTTTCAAGCCAACCTCCCTGATCAATTCCTATGCCTGCAACTCCAAGTTGAAAAAGCGTAATAGAAAGATGAGGTAAATATGCAATTATTATTAGTAAACAGGTGATAAGATAATTTTTTCTATTATTTTTTGTGATTAAAAAGATTCCAAAAATCACGACTGTAAATGCGAATAAAGCATTAATATGATGATTAATAGATGATAACCAAGCAAAAATTCCAAATCCAATGAACGATTTAAGTTTTGAAATATCTAAAAAAATAATTTTATAAAAATAATATAATAAGGCAATACTAAAGAAAACACCAGTAGTGTACATGCGAGCTATTGGGGCGTAAAATATAAAGATTAAGGAATAGCTAAAAATTATACTGCTAATAATTGCAATTTGTTTTGAAAAAAATCGATAAGCAAAAAGATAAGCATATACAATGGCAGCTAGGCTAAATAATAAAAAAGGTAATTTGATTATCCAATTACTATAGCCGAACCAACGAGTTAGGTAAAACAGTATTACTTGAATTAATGACGGATGCGCGTCAACTTTAACTCCTTTTTCAATTAATTCTTTAAAGGAAAAAAATTGAGTTCGATCTAGGCCACTTAATTCATCAAGAGTAAATTGATAATTAAAAAGTGGAAATAATCTCAATATGGTAGCTGAACCAATGATTAATAAGAATACACGATGCTCTTTTATTTTTTTATACCACATCCTTATAAAAATAAAAAGCTGGCATTTAGATGTCAGCTTTAAGTATTAATTTTATTTTGAGGTTTAAATTATTTTAACCATCCAATTCATTTTATCTTCAAGTTTACCTTTACGAATTTTACGCAAAGTTTCATCTACTTTGTTAGAAAACTTACGGCCTGCTAATGGAGTTAATTCAAAATCTTTGCCATTATATCCAATGCATATAATTTGAGCAATAGTTGCCGCTGTTCCGCAGCCAAACACTTCTTTTAGGGTTCCATTTTCGTGAGCTTCGATTACTTCTTTGATGCTAACTTTTCGTTCTTCAACCTTAACGCCCCAATCGCGGGCTAATTCTAAAACACTTTTCCTTGTAACGCCATCCAAAATAGTATCGATTAATCGTGGAGTTATTAATGTTTCACCTATTATAAACATCACATTCATCGTACCGCTTTCTTCAAAGTATTCGTGCGTTTGGCTATCTGTCCAAATAACTTGATGGTAACCTTTTTGCTGAGCTAATTTTGTAGGGTATAAGCTACTACCATAATTACCAGCAGCTTTTGCAAATCCGACGCCACCACTAACGGCTCTAGAATATGTAGTTTCTACTAATACTTTTACTGGTTCGCTATAATATTTTCCTGCAGGGCAAGTAATGATAATAAATTTATAAGTATCGCTAATTTTTACTCCAATAGCTTCGTCTGTTGAAATTAGAAATGGTCGAATGTAAAGGCTACCATATTCGCTCGAAGGCACCCATGAAGAATCTATTCGAATTAATTCTTTAAGGGCATTCATAAAAAAATCAACAGGTATTTCAGGCATAGCCATTCGTATAGCGCTTTTATTCATCCGATTAATATTTTCGAGTGGACGAAATAAAGACACCTCACCAGAAGTATTTTTATAGGCTTTCATTCCTTCAAAAATAGCTTGCCCATAATGTAAAGCGCTTGAGGCATAACTAAAGGGCACGTCTGCATAAGGCATAATTGAGGCTTTTCGCCATTCGCCATCACTATACTCTGCAACAAACATATGATCGCTAAAGCACTTTCCAAAAGGCGCATCATTAATATCGTATTGCGAAATACGACTTTTTAAAATTTTATTAATGCTAATATCTATAGGACTATTCATTGTTAATTAGGTTAATAAACAAATAAAACCATTTTTTTTTTAATGGCAAATCTTTTTGTAATAAATAATATATATTTAATCATTATATTATTAAATGCATTGGTTTACAAGCAATTGAGAACTAAATTAAAATTGTTTTATCTAGTTGGTTCAAATTTTTTTAAAATAATTGTTTCGCCATCAAAAACGGCATAAGTATTATAATTTATCCATTCACCTAAATTAATATATCTAGCTTTAGAGTCAACATCTAAATCTAATGGCAAATGCCTGTGACCAAAAATAAAATAGTCAATAGCTTCTGATTTTAAATAATTTCGGCAATATAAAAATAGCCATTCATTTTCTGCGCCTAAAAATTTTTCATCTCTATTGCCAGTAATAATTTTTTTTCTTTTACTGCTATGTTTTGCAATAAAAAAAGCAAGGTTTGGATGTAATCGACTAAATATCCATTGAAGAAGCTTATTTGCAAAAATACTTCTCAAAAATTTATATGATTTGTCTCCAGGCCCTAAACCGTCTCCATGCCCAATATAAAATTTTTTTTCGTTATAAATTGTTGTAATAGGTTTATAGTGAATTTTTACTTGTAACTCTTCAACAAAATAATCTTTCATCCACAAATCATGGTTTCCTACAAAAAAGTGAACAGGAATTCCAGCGTCAGTAAATTCTGCAATTTTTCCTAGCAGTCTTACTGTTCCTTTTGGAACAGTGTATTTGTATTCATACCAAAAATCAAAAAGATCGCCTACTAAATAAACAGCACCAGCATCGGCTTTAATACTATCTAGCCATTGGCATATAAGTTTTTCTCGAATTAAACTTTGTGCATGCGAAGGAACACCTAAATGAAAATCAGAAGCAAAATATATCTTTTTATTTTTCACTTAAAATAAATTATTTTTAATTAAATCTTTCGCAACTAATTTATGAATATTTAATGTGAATCGTATTCTATTAAAAAAATTAATATTATTTTTTTCTAAAATGGATTTAATATCGTTATTAAATTCTAATGGAATATAAATATCAATAATATCATTTATAATAGTCAAATTTAGCCCGGTATTCCATAAAAATTTATCTTTATTTAATACTTTTGGATCGCAAAAAACGACATCTGCAAATAGTTTGATTGGTAATCTAAATAGTTTTGGAGATTTTAGATTAATTGCTGTAAGCCAATTTTTACTTTGACCTAAGGGTGTCCATATTTTAAGGTTACCATCTTTTTCTGCAAATTGGCTAAATCCAAAGCCACTAGTTTCGTTACGAGCTATAAAATGATTTTCGAATAAATAATCTTGATTACCATTAAATCCTGAGGATCTAAAAGAATAATAATTTCTTTCGGAACTATTACCAGCAATAAATTTACCAGCAAAGAATCTTATATTTATTATATTTTTTTGATTAAGCTTAATGTTATATATTATGTTTAGAGATAGTTTTAATAAAGTAGTGGTATGTTGGAGATTAAGATTGATATTAAATGGGTGTAAGGCATGAGTATTGTTTAAGTTATAATTTAATTGATTTACAAATGAATAGTTTGTTTTTTTTAAAGGACCATTAATTGAGTATTTATTCTGTGATTCTTTATTTAAACTATCTATAAATAAATTACTATTAGTATAATGAATTATCTGTTTTATTGGACTATTTGGATCAAGTTTTTTTAATTCAAACTGTATGTAAGGAGATAATTTATAATAATTTAAATAAAGGTTTGTATAGTTGGTATTATTTTCTTGATTTAATTTTTCGGTATTTAAATAATCGTAGGCAAATGATTTAGTTTTTAAGCCTAAACTAATTTGTTGAGTACCCAATATTTTATAACAATTAAAATTAAATTCTGTAATCCCTACTAGTGATTTGCTTGTAAATGCATACATAGGAGCTACAGCAAATTCAAATCGTTTTTGATAGAAACTATAATTATGAATACCGAGGCCAATCATAAATCGATTATAATAATTAGCTCCTAATAAAGGTAAATAATTTATTTGTGTTTTAGCTGAATTTTCAAATTGAGTAATAAAGCTCAGTTGTAATGGTTTAAATTTTTTAAAAAGACCATGAGCTTTTATTGTATTATTTTTTCGATTTATATCAGGCATTTGATCGAACCCATCTATTTTTAGATAATCAAAATCTTGTGGAGGAAAATTAAAAGTTTTAGTTTCTTTAAAACCATCTAGCCATTTAATATCTGATAATTTATTATTTTTAAAACCGCATAAGTTAAATGGCAATAAAATATTTGATTTATTTTTTATGGTTATACTTATACCTCCATTTAATGTTTTACTAACTCGTTTTATTTTATAATCGATTTGATTAGTTGATTTAAATAAATTTGTATCAAAATCAGTTAAATTAAATCCACTTGATAGACTCATACAATTTATAAAGTCGTTAGGTGAAGGATGTTTAAATTTATATTGTTCGTAGTAATATTTAATGGATTTATCAAATTTTTCTTTTCCTAAATATGACATTAAATAATCAAGTACAATAGGTGTTTTACTATAAACTATGCTTCCATAATTAAAAACAGTAAACTTATCAGAAGTTAAATCTAATGATTGATCGGTATGCGATTTTAAAGACATCAAATAAGCAAATTCTTTTTCTTTCCAATAGGGTATTTTGTTTAATCCTAATAATTTAAAACTCGAATCACGATTGATGTATTCTGTTAATTTTTTTTCAGGATATTTTTCACGAACATAACGCATTTCGTAAAATGAATTAATGCCTTCATCTAAAAAGGGATGATCCCTTTCGTTACTTCCTAAAATTCCATAAAACCAATTGTGTCCTATTTCGTGGGTAATTACTACATCTAAATCAAGATCAGTTGTAACATCTCCAATTACTGTAATATTTGGATATTCCATGCCGCCTCCAGCCATAATGGTTCCATCTACTGCAGTAATATGTTGGTATGGATATTCTGCTACGTTGTTAGAATAAAATAGAGTAGCAGCATTGATATAATTGATAGAATTTTTCCATTTATCTATATTTTTAGGAGTAAAATAGGACCAGGTATCTATTAATTTTTTTGACTCAGGAAGTTCGACTTCACCTTTGAGAACCAGAAAACGTTTATCTGCAAACCAAGCAAAATCATGAATTCGATCTTGTTTAAAGGTAATAGTTTTGAGTTTAAGAGCTGAAACTGGAAAATTCATATTTTTTTGTGAGGAAATTATATTTTTAATTTTTTCTTGGGAATCAACTAATTTCGAATTCAAAAAATCTAATTCCATCTCAGTATTTACTCTATCTCCGGTGGCGCATAACAAATAGTTTTCGGGTAAAGTTATATTTACTTCAAAGCTTCCAAACTCACTATAAAACTCACCTTGATCTAAATAAGGCATAGGGTGCCAACCATCATTATCATAAACAGCGGGTTTAGGATACCATTGAGTAATAAAATAAGCCTGTTCTGAATGTCCTAAACGCGAAAATTTAGCAGATGGAATTTTTACAAAAAAGGGGGTACTAATTTCAATACTATCTCCTGGTAAAAGCGCTGTATTTAAAATTAATTTACAAATATCGATGTTCAATTCATCATATTCCCAATTAATAGATTGATTGTTTACTTTAAAGTTTAAACTGTCAATAAAACCAAGTTCTGAATCTTTCGCAAAGTAAAATACTATTTTGTTTTGATTAATTAATTGTTTTGCTAAAGCTGTTTTATGATTTTTATAGGCATTTGGCCATAAATGAAAATATATAAAATCTAATTTTTGCTTGGAGTTATTAATATATTTTATTTTTTCAAATGCACTTAAAGTATGATTACTATCGTTCAGTTTCACACTAATTTGATAATTAACTTCTTGTTGAAAATATTTTTTTTGAGAAACAACAATATCTACATAAAAAAAAAGAATTAAGCAAAATAACAAGCGCTTAATTTTTTTATAAGATATAAATTTCATTATTTTAAGACTTCAGCAATCTTTTTTTCTAATTCTTGACCTCTTAAATTTTTTGCAATAATTTTTCCATCTTTATCTATTAATACCGTGTAAGGAATACCTTGTACATTATAAATTTTTGCGGCGATATTATCCCAATATTTTAAGTCGCTCACCTGGGGCCAATTAATTCCATCTTTTGAAATTGCCTCCATCCATTTTTCTTTATCTTGATCTAAAGAAACACCATAAATCTCGAAGCCTTTATTTTTAAATTTAGAATAAACTTTAACCACATTTGGCATTTCTTTTCGACAAGGGCCACACCAGCTAGCCCAAAAATCAATTAACACTACTTTTCCTTTTAAAGAACTTAATGCAATTTCTTTTCCATCGGGAGATGGTAATAATATTTCGGGAGCAAATTGACCAATATTTGTTGATCGCATTCTTTCGACTACCTCGTGAAACATGTTGACATTTTTATCATTAGGAAATTTTTTAGTTAAGCCATAATCTAATTTCTTATATAAGTCTGAATAATTATCAGGATCCAATGCTTGGATGGCCATAATAGAAGAATACATATTAATATTTTTATTAATTTTATCTGCCATCATTTTGTTAGACTGATTAATAATAGAATTATAGGGCGCTTCGAATATGGCACTTAACGAATCCATTCGTTTAGAATCCATTTTATTTGTTTCCATTAGGAGTTGAAAAGCTTTATTTAATGAATCTAATTTTATATCTCTATTTTTTGATAAATTATTATATTCAATGAAAATATTTGTTTCCGCCGAACCTTCTACTTTATATGTATTACCTAAATCTTTTATGCTTCCGTTTATTGTAACTTTATCAGCGCTATCTAAAACTAACATTGCAAAATTTTTATCGTTAGTTTTAATTCTGTAAAAGCCAATTTTTGGTGTATAATTTAAAAATTCAAAATTTCCGTTTTCATCTAAAATAACGCTATCAATAATTATTTGTTTAGTAGAGCTAAGTTTTTCAAGATATAAAGTTTCTGCTTTTGAGTCAGTTAATTTTCCTTTTAATTGAAATGAGCTATTTTTTTTATTGCCCTCACAAAATGATAATAATAAGATGACAGATAGAGAGATTAATATTTTTTGCATATTTTTTATTTTTCTAGAGTTTGTTTAACTAATTGATTTAATAATTTGGGATCAGCCTTACCTTTACTTAACTTCATTACTTCGCCAACAAATAGTCCCAACAAGCCTAATTTTCCATTTTTATATTCTTTTATTTTATCAGGAAATTTTGATAAAGTTTCATCAATAAGTAATTGTAATTCATTGCTATTACTATTTTGAATAAGATCTAATTCGGAAGCAATTTGTTGGACAGCTTTATTTGGATGATTTATTAATTCAGGAAATATTTTTTGTGAGGCAACCGCATTACTAATTTTACCTGAATCGATTAAAGCAATCATTTCGGCAATTTTTTCAGGTGCTAATTTAAAATCCGAAAAGTTAATAGCTCTTTCATTAACAAAGGCTTTGATGGGACCCATTAGCCAATTTGCAGCACTTTTAAAATTATTCGTGTGCTTAATTAATTGATCAAAATAACATGCCACTTCTTTTGAATCGATAATTTGATTTGCATCATACTCGCTTAATTTACAATTAACTGTATAGATTTTAAATAAATCGGCTGGCAATAAAGGTAATTTGGCTTTAATACTATTAATATATTCTTGTGAAATAAATACTGGTTGTATATCTGGTTCCGGAAAGTAACGATAATCATTTGCATTTTCTTTACTTCGTAATGAAAAAGTTAATTCTTTAACTGCATCAAAACTTCTTGTTTCGCCTGTAATTAAATCACCTGCTTCTAATAGGTCAATTTGTCGTTTTATTTCAAAATCAATTGCTCTTTGAACATTTCTAAAAGAGTTCATATTTTTTACTTCAACTTTTTTACCAAATTGAGAAGCATCTTTTAACATTACCGAAATATTTGCATCGCATCTTAGAGAGCCTTCTTCCATATTACCATCACAAATGTCTAAGTATCTTACTAGCTTACGAACTTCTGTTAGATATGAATAAGCTTCTTCACCACTTCTTAAATCTGGCTCAGTTACAATTTCTAGGAGAGGAGTTCCTGCTCGATTTAAATCGATTAATGTATCAAAGGCATCAATATCATGTAAACTTTTACCAGCATCTTCTTCCATATGAATTCGCGTAAGATTAACACGTAGTTCTTTACCATCTTTTAATTTTGAGATAATATAACCGCCCGAGCAAATAGGAGTTTTATCTTGAGTAATTTGATAACCTTTTGGTAAATCGGCATAAAAATAATTTTTTCGAGCAAATTGATTTTCTTCTCTTATATCTGCGTTAACAGCAATACCTAATTTTACTGCAAATTCTAAGGCTTTTTCGTTTAAAAAAGGTAAAGTTCCGGGGTGCCCAAGTGTAATTACACTCACATGAGTGTTTGGAATTCCACCATACTCAGCTATATCGTTACTATACATTTTTGTTTTTGTAAGCAATTGTATGTGGCATTCTAAACCAATTACTGCTTGATATTTATCGTAAACACTCATTTTTAAATGATATTTTAAAGATACTGTTTTTTATAATTCAAAATCATTACTTGACTCATATTATTTTATAAAATATATATATTTTTTATTATTAAAGTTTTAATTATCCTTAAATGTTATTTTTACAATTTCAGTTTTTAATCGATTTTATATATGCGTATTGCAAGTAATAAATTAATTGATTGTATTCGTTTTTATCATTCGGAGCTTTCTGATATTTACGACAAAACAGAAATTGATGCGATATTTTATCTTGTTGCTGATCATTTTTTAAAATTTGATAAAACAAAAGTTGATACTAATCTTCAATCAAATATTAATCAAAGCGATTTGATTTTAATTTATCAATGTTGTTCAAAATTAAAAAAACAAATTCCGGTTCAATATATTTTAGGTTCAGCTTGGTTTTATGGCATGAAATTTATAGTTTCACCTTATGTTTTAATTCCAAGACCCGAAACAGAAGAACTGGTAGATTTAATAGTAAATGAAAACCAAAATAGCGTTTCTTTTATAGATTTTGGAACTGGTTCTGGTTGTATACCAATAAGTATAAAAAAACAAATCCCTAATGCTCAAGTATTTGCTATTGATTTGAGTAGTGAAGCTTTATTAATATCAAAAAAAAATGCAGCGAATAATCATACTGAGATTGTTTTTATAAAATCGGATATTTTAATTGACGATTTTTCTGTAAAATTTTCAAATAAACAATTTCAAATTATTATAAGTAATCCACCTTACATAATTTCAGAAGAAAAAAATAAAATGTCAGAAATCGTATTAAAAAACGAACCTCACCTTGCATTATTTGTTGAGGGAACAGATGATATTTTGTTTTATAAAAAAATAATTAATGCTTGCGAGCATATTTTAGTTTCTGGCGGTAAACTTTATTTTGAATTAAATCCGTTAACTGCTAATTTAGTAAAATTATATACTATCGAGTCTCAATTTTTTTTAGAAGTTGAATTAATAAATGATATGAGTGGTAAAATAAGATTTTTGAGAGCAATTAAAAAATAATACTTTGAAGTATTTTATAATTTATTTAGTTTGTATTTGCCTTGCTTTTAAGATTTCAGCTCAAAAAAGTTCAGATAGTTTATCTTTTAAACCCGAATATAAGAGAGACCAAAAATATACCTTCAAAACTAATTATGGATCAGTTTTCGTTGGCTATGTTGTCAAGGAGACTGAGAATGAAATAAGAATTGAAAAAAATAATCCTTACGAATTTATTAATTTAAAAAAATCAGAAATTGATAATGTTAAAAAGTATTCTAAATCAAAAAAAATAAAAGTAGAGGATGATGATTTAGAAGAAAATCAACCTAGCAATAATTACTTATTAGTTTCGAGTGCTTTTTTGCTCCAAAAAGAAAAAGTTACAACAATAAGTCATTGGCTTTTACTCGAAAACATTGATTTTGCATTTAATAAAAATTGGTCAGTTACCTCAACAAGCTTTGCTTTTTTTCCAATCAGTATAGGTTTTAAATGTGTATATCAATTAAATAAAAGGAATTATCTTGGATTTAATGCTTTTGGCTTTGGAGATATTTTTAATAGTATTTATGAAAGAGCGCTTTGGGGTTATGGTTCTTCTTTTAAATACTCAAGTGGAAATATAGATAAAAATTTTACATTATCTGCCGGATTACTAGGACTTCAATCTGATATTTTTTTAAAAAACACTAAAAATTTATATTCAAATTTAGGTTTTGTAAACGCAGCTTATTATAATAAACTTAGTTCACGATTAGCTTTTACTGCTGAAGCTTGGTATTTTCCAACGATTAAAACTGGTTTAGTTGGATTAGGAATTAAGTTGATTAATAATCCTAGAATTTCTTGGACCTTTGGATGTTTTGCGTTAGATAATAACTTCACAATTACTAATACTTTGCTTGAAAAACCATTACCATTACCTTACATCGGAATAATGCGTATATTTTAATTTTCTTTTAATCCTCTTCCAGTTTTATTTATTTTACTATCTTTTTTTAATTCTGCAATAATTTTATCAAGTACTCCATTTACAAATGTTTTGCTATTTGGTGTACTATATTCTTTGCTAATATCTATATATTCATTTAAAGAAACTTTGATAGGAACATTCGGAAGATAAATAATTTCAGCTAAGGCCATTTCCATTAATAATTTATCCATATTAGCGATACGTTCTATTTCCCAATTTTGAGTATGACGATTAATCAGTTCTTCAAATTCAAGTTTGTGATGTATTGTTTTTTTAAATAAAATACTCATAAATTCAAGATCATCTTTTTCGTCTTTTAATAAAGCCTGCATTTTAAATTCACCTTTAAAATCTTCAAAATTTCTAATTACTGAATTAAATGCTACAAAAGAATCGTCAGCCCAATGAATATTTTTTTCCTCAAATAAAGAAATTAGAACTTCGTTTTCGCTCAAATTATCGGCAATTAAAGAAATGATAAAGTCTCTATCTTCATCTATACTAGAAATTCCAGACTCTAAATAAGTCTTAAAAAGTTCACCATTTTTTATTTCGTTAAAAATTTTTCGAATAACATCAGTCTCGTTTTGCCAAGAAATTTTCCGCTTATCAATTTGTAATTTTAATTCTTTATTATTTGAAATACTTAACAATAAAGCATTATTTACAAATTTTAAATTTGGATTTAAATCGTTTTGATTAGGTAAATATTTATTTTTATTTTCATTTATCATTATCATCGAAAGATTATGTAAATCATTTATTAAAGCAATGATAGAAACATATAATTCATATATTTTATCAAGACTTTTAAATAATTCTTTTTCAAAAAAACTAATGTCTGCTTTATCGTGTTGAAAAAACGAATATAGCGATTGCATTACTTTTATTCTTAAAAACCTTCTATTCAACATTTTTTATTTTGATCTAATTTCTTTATAAAATTTTTATAGAATTACTTCATTTTTGAATTGATTTTGAAGTTATTGATTATTTGTTTTTCGAAATTCAGATTGTGGTATAAAAAAATGTATTCGAACTTTTAATTTTCATATTACTTTTCAAAGACCAGCAAATGTAGGCTTAATGGAAATAAAAAACAAGCTTATTAACAATCACCAGTCTTTACCATCTCTTTTTTTACATATTATTAAAAAAATATAAACCTATTTATTTTAATAAATAAAATTATCAATCTAGACTTTTACCAAATGATTTTGTTATAAATTTGCAACGTGAATGAACTTAACGCATTAAAGCCTTATTTTATAAAATATAAATGGCATTTTTTAGGTGGTATTTTATTTGTTTCACTTTCTACTATTTTTGGAACCTATCAGGGTATTATTGTTAGAAAAAGTACTAATAAGATAGTCTCTATTATTGGAAATCAAGCATCTTTTGATTCTAAAGTATTTATTGAATTTGCTCTAATAATCATAGGTTTAGCTATAACTAGTGGTTTTTTTATGTTTTTAATGCGTCAATCTATTATTGTTATGAGTCGGCATATAGAATATGATCAAAAAAATCAAATTTATTCTCACTATCAGAGTTTAGATGCTAATTTTTATAAACAGCAAACCACTGGTGATTTGATGAATCGTATTAGTGATGATGTTAGTAAAGTTAGAATGTATACAGGTCCAGCTGTTATGTATATAGCTAATACTATTGTTACAACTATTACAATTTTGATATTTATGTTACAAGTTAATTATTTATTAACTTTATTAGTATTTTTTCCTTTACCTATTTTATCTTTTTTAATTTATAAAGTTTCAAATTTAATAAATAAACAAAGTACCTCTGTACAGCAAGAATTGAGCCGACTTACATCACAGGCACAAGAAACTTTTGCTTCTATTCGTGTTATAAAAGCATACAATCGTGAATTTTTTTTTAGTGATCAAATGCAACAAAAAAATGAAATTTATAAAAAAACAAGTTTAAAACTTACTGCAATAGAATCTTTATTTGCACCAGTAATGGCATTAATGATTGGTTTAAGTGTTTTAATGACAATATGGTATGGAGGTAAGTTGGTGATTGCAAATAAAATTGAGCCTGGTAACATTACAGAATTTATTTTATATGTATTTCGATTAACATGGCCATTTGCTTCATTAGGTTGGATAACCTCACTGGTTCAAAGAGCTAAAGCTTCTCAAGCAAGAATAAATGAATTTTTAAATACTAAACCAATAGTTACAAACACAAATTTTTCGATTTATCCTATTATTGGTGACATTACTTTTAAAAATGTTAGTTTTATTTATCCAGAAAATCAAATAAAAGCATTAAAAGATATTTCTTTTCATTTAAAAAGTGGACAAACTTTAGGAATTATAGGATTAGTTGGTAGTGGAAAATCAAGTATTTTAAATCTATTAACTCGTCAATATGATGTAAGCGAGGGTGAAATTTTAATTGATAACAGAAACATTAAATATCATAATTTACAATTATTACGTAAAAATTGTGGTGTTGTTCTACAAGAGGTTTTTTTATTTAGCGATACTATTTATAACAATATTGCTTTTGGAGCTCAAGAAAAATTAGTTACTAAAAGCGAAGTTGAATTTGCTGCAAAACAAGCAGGGGTTTATGATAATATTACTGGTTTTCCTGATCAATTTGAGACAATGGTGGGCGAAAGGGGGGTTACTTTAAGTGGAGGACAAAAACAAAGAATATCAATTGCAAGAGCGTTAATTAATAAGCCAAAACTTTTAATTTTTGATGATTGTTTAAGTGCTGTAGATAGCGAAACCGAGACTTTAATCCTTAAAAATTTAAAAAACGAAATGAAGGATAAATCCAGTATTATTGTAAGTCACAGAATATCAAGTATAAAACATGCTGATGTTATTATTTATATGAACGAAGGTAGAATTATCGAAATTGGTACTCATGATCAATTATTGGAGCTTAAGAAAAATTACTTCCAATTAAATCAATTACAAATTAAATAGTTTGATTTTCATCATTATTTGAATTTTTTTGTTTGAATATGTATTTAAATTTTACATCTTCATTAATTTTTTTTTCTTGATTAGTATTTTCTGCTATTATATTATTTTCTGCTTCCGTTTCTAAAACATCCTCATCATCTTTCCAATTATATTTTTTAATCTGTGGCCCTTCTTTACGATAATTATAAGCTAAAATAATACCTGAAATAGTTCCAAATAAGTGCCCTTCCCAGCTTATTTGCTCTTGTATTGGAAAAATACCCCAAATAATACTACCATATAAAAAAACAACTAATGTAGATACAACCATCAATCTTAAATGTTTTCTAAAAACACCACTAAAAAATAAAAAACTAGCTAGGCCATAAATTAAAGTACTTGCTCCAATATGGTAGTTAGGGTGATAATGATTGTTTCTTCCACCAATCCATAACCAAATACCACTTATAATCCAAATCCACAAGAAAATTGACTTTGCTATTTTTTTATAAAAATAAAATAATATCATTCCTAATATTAAAATAGGTAATGTATTGGATGCTGCATGATTTAAATTAACATGAATAAAAACTGAGGTTACTATCCCCAATAATCCTCTTAGTTCTCGGGGTAATAAACCAAATTTTACTAAGTTTAGATCGTATAAATTATCAAATAAAAAAACCAACCAAAAAAATAAAACAAATACCAATGGAAAAAAAATGGAATTATAAATCTGTTTTAAAAAATAATTTTTCACTTATTTAATTATAATTATATAGCCTTAAAAAATTAAAAAAAAAGAGCGAATTTTTAAAGATTTTTTTGAATAAATTTTTAACAAAAAAAAGACTCTTTACTAAGAGTCTTTTTTTAATAATATTATGTTGAATAATTATTCAGGTTTAGCAATCAAATATATTTTATTAAATTCATTAATAGCTTCAATTACAATTTGTTTTTTTAAAGAAAATTTATCTAAATTATCCCAAATACTTTTTTGTTCTTTCATGTATGGTTCGAGACCTTTTTTATAAAATTTATTATTCAGTTTTTTAAGATCGCGCAATTTAATATCATCACCTTCGGCATTATTATCTTGAATAAAATAAGACGATTCGATAGCTTCATATCCATCAATTTTCCCCATAAATCGTATTTCATAAAAATTCAATCTGCCCTTTGCCAAAGCTTCTGCAAAAACATCATCACCATTATTATTTATTTTTTCAAATTGTTTGTTTTCAAAGGCATAAGCTTTGGCTTTTTTAATATCTATTTCAACTAATTTTCCACCTTTTGCAGGTCTAAAAGAGAATCCTCTATGAAAATCGAGTTCATCGTCTGGATTAGTTCTTATTTCACCTTTAATTGTATCACCTTTTGCAGATAAATAATATCCAGGAGCAGTTATTGGTGACATTTTAGCAACTTTTTTAGGCTGACTAGCCATAGTAAAAGCTGTAACGATAAAAATAAAAGAAATTAGTTTTTTCATAAAAGATTTAAATTATTAATACCAAATATATTTATAAGATACTTAATCTCAAAATTTAAGTTTTTTTATTTCATTTATTTAAAAATAAATAGGTAATAAATTATTTTTTTTCTAATACCTCATCAATCATACCATATTCTTTTGCCTCAGCAGCAATCATCCAATAATCACGATCACTATCGGCCCATACTTTATCGTAGGTTTGACCGCTATGAAGAGCAATAATTTCGTATAACTCTTTTTTTAACTTTTGAATTTCGCGTGCAGTAATTTCTATATCAGTTGCCTGACCTTCAGCTCCACCCATTGGTTGATGTATCATTATACGAGCATGTTTTAATGCTGTTCGCTTTCCTTTTGCTCCAGCACATTGTAATACAGCCCCCATACTAGCAGCCATTCCTGTACATATTGTAGCTACATCAGGCTTTATAATCTGCATAGTATCATAAATACCTAATCCTGCATAAACACTACCACCAGGAGAGTTTACATATATTTGAATGTCTTTTTTTGCATCTACGCTTTCTAAAAATAATAGCTGTGCTTGAACTATATTTGCGACTTGGTCGTTAATTCCAGTACCTAGAAAAATAATACGATCCATCATCAATCGAGAAAATACATCCATTTGCGCTACATTAAGCGAACGTTCCTCTATAATATATGGAGTTAAAGAAGATTGAATACGTGAAGTATAACTTTCGTAAGTTAAACTATTAATACCAGCATGTTTTGTGGCATATTTTTTAAATTCATTATTGTCAAACATAAATTATATTATTAATTAAAATTGTTTACCAAATGTAGTATTTGAAATATAACTTCTCAATTTTATATTCAAATAATTATTAACGGAGATTAACTTTTAATTGTTACTAAATATATTGAAAATGATGATATTAATAAAGTTTATTTTTAAAATTTACAATTATTTAGATGACAGATAGTTATTGTATATATAATGGACATTTAGTAAGTCTATATGAGCCGAGTATTACATTTAATAATCGAGCATTTCGATACGGCGACGCTTTGTTTGAAACCATTCGGTTTTGTAACAATCACATTATGTTTTTAGCTGATCATATTTCTCGTTTAAAGCTTAGTATGACTATTCTTCGTATGAATTTACCGGCTGAATTTACCAATGATAATTTTCATAATTTAATTATGCATTTGATAAAAAATAATGCACACACTCCTAATGCACGCATACGTTTAACTGTATTCAGAAATGATGGAGGCTATTATACTCCCCATAGTAATAATATCTCTTTTTTAATTGAGACAGAAACTATTCAGGGAGTTTACGAATTAAATCAAAAAGGCTTTTGGGTAGATATTTTTGCCGACATTAAAAAACCTATTAACAAACTTTCGAATATTAAAAGTGGAAGCGCTCTAATTTATGTGATGGCTGGTATTTCAAAAAAAAGTATGAATCTTGACGAGTGTTTTTTAATTAATGAAAATGGAACTATTTGCGAAAGCATTAGTTCAAATATTTTTGTTGTGAAAAACGGTGCACTTTTTACTCCAAAATTAATAGATGGTTGTGTAGATGGAGTAATGCGAAAACAGATTATTAAATTAGCTTCTGAAAATAAAATTTTAAGTTTTGAGAACCCCATTACAATGTATACTTTAAGTACAGCTGATGAGATTTTTTTAACTAATTCTATTAAAGGCATTCAGTGGATTGGTCAATTTAAAGATAAATTTTACACAAATAAAATGGCACATTTTTTTATTGATAAATTAATTCAACTATCTCAATAATTATTAATTTAATTCGTTAAGCAATTCGCAAAGCTTTTTGGTGAGTTCTTCCCGACTGTATTTAATCACTTCTTCGCTATTAGTTTTTATACTTTGATTAATAAATAAATTCAAAATATTTTTTTCGAGTGTGATTTCATCTTCAAAATTTGATATTAATCCTGTTTGTGTTTTTTTAATAATATCTGCTAATTCGCCATCTGTTGGACCTATTGATAATATAGGAGATCCAGATACCATGTATTCAAAAAACTTTCCTGTTAATATGTCTTTGGCATTTTTAGTATTATTAATTAACAACAACAATACTTTCGATTTTTGTTGTTCAATAATTACCTCACTATGAGGTAAGTATTCAATTTTTTTTACAAAATTTATTAATCCAAAATTTTCAAGCTGTTCAATAATAAAAATATCAACTTTGCCAACTAATTTTATTTCAAGTTGTGATCTAAAATCATCACGAGTACCAGTGAGTTTTTTTAATACTTTCCATAAAACAATTGGATTTCTATCTTTTACCAATGTTCCAATATGAGCTATACTAAATTTTTTATCTTTTATAATATTAATGGTTTTAATGTCATCAAAATCAAAACCATTACTTATTACTTTAAATTTATTAAGATTTTTACCTCCTGATTTTTGATATATATTTAAAAATTCATTGCTCATACCTTTGCCAATACTCAAAATGATATCAGCAGTAGTTAGTACCTTTAATTCCTGACTGTGGTGTTTGTTGTTAGATCTTTTAGTTAACATTAATTTATCATAAAAATCTATGTTAGTCCAAGGGTCTCTAAAATCGGCAATCCATTTTAATGATGTAAATTTATTTTTTAAGCCCAAAGCTATTAAGTGCATACTATGAGGGGGGCCACTACTTATAATGTATTCGATATTATTTTTAATAATGTAATTTTCTAAATAGTTAATACTTGGTTTTATCCAAAATTTACGAGCATCAGGAATAAAAAAATTACCACGTATCCAAATACTTATTTTTTCGCTAAGCCCAGCTTTTTTATTTTCACTTAAAAAAGAGGCATTTATTTTATCGTCTTTTTTTCGACCAATAAAACGTTTGTATAGTTGATAAGGCTCCCAAATAGGTGTTTTTAAAATGGTCAAATCTTCAGGAACGTCTTTTAATAAACTCATGTCAATCACCGGCATTTCTCCATTTTCAGCGGTATATATGATTGGCTCCCAGCCATATTTTTTTAGGTATTTTGTAAATTTTAGCCAACGCTGAACACCAGCTCCACCAGAAGGTGGCCAATAATAAGTTAGTATAAGCACTTTTTTCATTCGATTTGTAAATCTAATTTTTTAATAGATAATAAACAATTCATTTATATTAAATTGAAAATATACTTAAAATGTTGATAGGTAAATAGATCGATTAAATTGACCACTCGGTAAAATAATAAGCCCATTTAATTTATAAAAAAATTTGATTTATTATAATTAAAAATTATGTTTAATTGCAAGTGATGGTGGTGGAGCAAGTAATTTTTAATCAAATAAATTTATTGCAAGACGAAAGGTATTGCAATGGGCTTCAACGATTGTTTTGATCTCGGGAGAATAACCACCACCTAAAACGACGGCAACAGGAATTGCTTTTTTTTTCAAAGAAGTCAGCACAAATTCATCTCTCTTTTTGCATTCCTCCAAACTTACTTGCAGTTTTCCAAATTTATCAGAGGCTAAAATATCAACTCCTGCAAGATAAAAAGCAAAATCGGGTTTAAACACTTCAATTAGCATAGGTAATTGTTCAGTTAGTAGGGTCAAATATGTTTCACCCGTTGTACCATCTTTCAGTTCAATATCGAGATCTGATTTTTCTTTGTGAAAAGGATAATTACTCCCACCGTGCATACTAAAAGTAAATACGTCTACTTTATTTTCCATCAACTTTGCTGTTCCATTTCCCTGGTGTACGTCTAAATCGATAATTAAAATTTTATTGCATAATTTATTTTTTAATAAATAGTTGGAAGCGATTGCCATATCATTAAGTAGACAAAATCCTTCACCACGATCGGCAAATGCATGGTGTGTTCCTCCTGCAATATTTAATGCAGCGCCAAATTTAATGGCATGTAATGCGATATCTATTGTTCCTTGAGTAATAATCAATTCTCGTTTAATCAATTCGGGTGACTGTGGAAAACCAATTCTTCTTTCTTCCGAGGAACTTAATTGTTGCATTATCAGTTTATTAAAATAGACCTCATCGTGAGTTTCCAAAATAATATCTTGTTCGCAGATGGAAGGTTTAAAGAAATGTGACGAAATACAGGTACCTTCATGAATTAATTGTAGGGGTATGAGTTCATATTTCAGCATTGGAAATCGATGATTATCTGGCAAAGGATGTGCATAAATTGGATCGAAAGCAATTTTGATCATGCGGAGTAAAAACTAAATTAACTACAAATCAAAGTCGTGATTATTTATCTGAGATTTAATGAGTACCTTTACGTAATGCCTGTTGCGTCGCTCTTTTTTGGCATTTGCTCTTTTCGCAGAGCGCTTATCTTTAACAATTAATTTTAAATCGTTTAGATTATCTAGTTCATTAACGTCTTTTAATGATGTTCTTTTAGGCATAAAATTGAAACAAATAATTTAGTAATATGTTTTTACTTAATAGGTAAATTTACAATTAATAAAAGTTTGGTTTTTCGCATCAATATTTGGAGTGAAAATCATCACCTTCGCCAAGCTCGAAACTGTTTAATTTATTAGTATAATGGCAAATACAAAGCGAGATTCTTCAATATATTTAGAAAAAAAGATCTGTGGGTTGGCACCTAAGCATAGGATTGAGTATAGTGAGCCATTCCAAGCAAAAAAAATAAATAATTTTTTTACTCATTTTTTCTTTAAATAAGTAATTGAATTTGTAAATCGTTGTTTTCATAGTTTAAAATTTGATAGTGTTAAACTACACTAGCGATAGTATTTGGGGTTATCGGCTATTTATGTTATTATTATAAACATTATATTTTAGATTAATTACGTAAGATTTTAGTAATATAAAAAATATTAAACGGAGGTGGATGCACTTTCATTTATTGCCAATTCGGAGAGATTAACTCCGTTGATTTCTCCTTAACAAAAGTCAAAATGCAAAAGGCTCCACAACGCTTTTCTTTTTTCAAGCTACTTCTGAAAGTGAACTTTCATCGTTGCCTAAAAAAAAAGGTTTCGCCTAACGACGAGACCTTTTAAATTTATTGTGTATCCGGAGAGATTCGAATTCTCGTCCAAATAAGGAAAAAATAAGCTTTCTTCACGTTTAGTATTAAGCCTTCTCAGCTTTTTTCTTAAGACACCTATTTTGTTTTATGATAACAGGTGTCTAATTAGTGCCTTTATCTCAATTAATAATTTATGGGTTTAATTAATAATTTATTTTTTATCAGTAGAAATTTATCTATTTATACAAATACATGATTTGTTATTTTATTTATTTAATGATTAAAAAATTAAAGTATAATTTTCCATTTTCTAGAGGGTAAAACTTAAAATTGATGAATCTGATTTAGATCATCTTTTTAATAATTTTATTAAGGTATTAAATTAGTATATTTGATTAAACCTAACCCTATGAAAAAAATACTTTTCTTCTTAGTTTTATTAAATTTATCATCTTATTCACAAATAAAAAATGATAATTCAATGTATGTTGATAAAATAGAATCATCATTGCAATATAGATCTAAAAGTAATATAAATTCTGAAATAGATGCACCTTCAACTTATACTAATATTAAATGCAAAATAGTATCTATAACTAAAGATACTATAAGGTATTATGATGGAGTAGATCTAAAAAAAAAATTACACTCAATTGATAAAATTTTTGTTAATTCATATGAATGGAATTCAATAAAATTTAAGCCAAGTTTGTATCAAGCTGGTATATATCTAAAACAATCGGCCAATTTGAACATTGCTAGCCTCTTAATTATGGGACTTGGAACAGGTGTAAATTTTTTATTGCCTCCATCTGAGCAATTACCAGTTATTGCTTCAATTGGTTTAGGGGCAAGTATAACAAGTATAATCAGTATCATAAAAAAGAAAAAAGCTGGTAAAGAATTGATGTTAGTTAACATGAAATAATAAATTTTTAAGACATTAAATTAGTATATTTAATTAAACCTAAATTTATAAAACATTTATTTTTAATCTTAGTTGTAATAAATTTAACTTGATTTGGACAAACTGTAGATGATTATTATAACAAGGGCATTTCAAAATTTAGTTTAAAAGATTACAAAGGAGCAATATCTGAATTTAATAAAACTATTATCTTAATTCCTGAATACGCTGATCAATAAACCGATGGTGGAACTACCTAAGTAAACAATTTAGGGGTTCTTAATCCTCTAAGAATAAATGGTACAAATGCTGCGTTGTGATTTGCTTTCAAAATGTATCTTTGACTTATTGATAAAAACATATAGGGTGGGTAATGATTGAAGGAACTGGTTGTGATTTGCTTTCAAAATGTATCTTTGACTTATTGATAAAAACTACTTTTATAGTCATAAATTCTAAACCACTGTTGTGATTTGCTTTCAAAATGTATCTTTGACTTATTGATAAAAACAAACGGCTATTATATATCATAAAGAAACTAGTTGTGATTTGCTTTCAAAATGTATCTTTGACTTATTGATAAAAACTTATATAGATATGCAAAGGAATTAGATAGAGTTGTG
>SXGQ01650483.1_pt1 | contig 47055 bp, 61 predicted proteins | sample 3178371 | NCBI WGS metagenome assembly SXGQ01 (sample SAMN11356859, study PRJNA531348) | freshwater metagenome | isolation source: freshwater sample F1-20 | place: China: Fuxian Lake, Yuxi | collected 2017-12-25 | reverse complement strand
GGACTCGGACTCGGACTCGGACTCTCCAATTTGAAGCTGTGCCTTACCACTGGCAACAGTGTGGATATGCAGCTGAACGCGGACCTTGGACCCCTTGGGAAGCTTGATGACGGGAGCCTCGTCTTCGGACTCCTCCTCCTCGGACTCAGACTCGGTCTCGGACTGGTCTTCGGACTCCTCCTGCTCATAGTCCTCATCCTCAGACGAATCTGACTCCGACTCGGACTTTAAGGTCTCATCCTTGACCCACGTCGTGTTTGCAGCACGCTTACGAAGATTGTAACGACTGGGCATCTTGCTGCCTCCCAAGAAAAAACAAAAGGCATCCGTTTTTTGACAGAGTATACTAATGAGCGAGCTTGCGAGCATCACCGATATCGCAGAGAAGCAGGCCAAAATGCTCGCAGCACGCGACGCAGAGGCACCGGCAATCAAGTTAAGCACTACGATCGTTGAAGCGTTCTTGAAGTCTCACCGTGCTCTTTGTTACGGCGGCACGGCCATCAACAACCTGCTTCCGAAGGAGGACCAATTCTACGGCCCAACCGAGACGCCGGATTATGACTTCTTCACCGAGACTCCGCAGGAGCACGGCATGCTGATCTCGGACCAGCTTGCGGCCAAGGGAATCGAGAGTATCGAGATGAAGCCCGGCGTTCACCTTGGAACCTACAAGGTGTTCGCGGACTACCACGGTGTGGCTGACCTGACGTTCATCGCACCCAAGTTGTTCGACCATTTGTGGAAGGAGAAAATCACGCGGCACGGAATTCACTATGTCCACCCCAATTTCCTGCGGATGTCCATGTATCTGGAACTCTCACGTCCCGAGGGTGACATCTCTCGCTGGGAAAAGGTGTACACTCGACTGATGCTTCTGAACAAGCACTATCCCATCCTGTGCACGGATGAACCCAAGGAACCCGACCAGCTGTCCGTGGAGCAGAAGAAGGATGTGATTAGCATGCTGAAAAAGCATCCGATTGTGTTGCTTGGCTTCTCTGCGGTGTCTCGCCACGAGAAGAAGGCGGTCTGGTATACACCTGTTTCGCTGTTGGCAGAGAAGGAGGAGATTGAAAAGCACACGAAAGGACACAAGACGGTTGTCCACGAGGAAACGGACATTCTTCCAAAGCGAACGGATGTTCTGGACAAGGACGGTGCGGTGATGTACCAGTTCTATGAAACTCAGGCGTGCCATAGCTACCACACAACAGGGGATGGTCTTCGCATTGCGAGTATCCCCACTACGCTGACCTTCTTTCTGGCCCTAGCGTACTCGGGTGCCCCGAAGGACGAGATAACTCGGCTGATCTGCGTGGCCCAGCGTCTGGTCGAGTTGGCGGCTGACAAACCGAAGCGAAGGTTCGCTCTCTTGACCCCAGCAGAGTGCTTGGGTAAACAGAAGGAGTTGCTTGATATGCGTCGTGAACGCGTGGAGCTGTTTGCCAAGGTGGGAAAGAACAAGGAGTCGGCTGATTTTCTGCAGTATTTCTTCACATACAATCCGAAGAACGACAAGACGAAGCGGTCAAAGATATCCGCACTTCTCAAAAAGACCCGTAAGGCACGCCTCAAGGAGTAGCCGGGATCGTCCTCGGAACAGTGACCGTGGCCCCTGACCCATTGACAACTGTGCCCGTTGTCATGGCGAAGGGTTGTCCAGCAACGGCGGCACATTCGCGGAATCCCTGCTGCACCTGGAAAAGGAAGCTGTAGCTATTCTGAATTCCCTCCGAACGATACGCATTCACACCTGAGTATCCCGAACCCGCAGGAATGTTCGTGATATACGCGAGTCGAACCTTTGTCTGTGCAAGCACGTCAGACGCATCACGAAGACGCATGCCTTGAAGTCCGTTAAGTGTGGTGCCGCTTTGTCCTCCGGAGCTCATTTACTACCCACTTATATTTTATCGCCCCGTATACCAGGTCACATCAAAATACTGTCCTGAGTCAGGACTGCGAACAAGCGAGGCCGGGGGAGACGCACGCGCACGTGTCATAACTTCAGACGCCGAGAGTGCACGAGAATAATAGGTCAATCCACCGACTTGCCCGTCAAATCCATTCGATCCTCCGATGGTCACGGGTGCGTCCTCTTGTTTCGGAAGCTGTGTCAGCGTATGGTGACGACGCAGCAGACCATTGATATACACGTCTACGGTGTACTGCGTAACCACAATGGCAATATGAATCCACTTCTGGGACGGAATGTTGTCAATCAGAACCGTCTCAGTCGCACCGTATGTCGCCACCTTGACAAGAATCGACCCTGATTGACTCGCCAGATACAGACCAGGGCAGTCGGCCCGGTTGAAGACTGTTCGCTCTGTGCCGTTCTTGTATGTAAAGTCATTCACTTCAAACCACCCTTCAAAGCTGAAGGTCGCACCCTCGGGCTGGTTGTTTGAACGCGGAAGAGTTGCATTCGACGTATACACAACCTTTCCGGTTTGCGTTCCACCTTGTAGTGCCACGGATGTCGGGTCGGTCGACGTGGAGGCATTCCACGCAGCTACCCCCAAGATAGCAAGTCCAAGTCCGATTGCAACCTCCATTGTTCCTTACTTAGAAACAAACCCTCTCGAAGTGAGACGCAGACCTCCTGCCTTCACCTTGGCTGGCATCAGAAGAATCTTGACCCATTCCTCGTATGTATGCGTCTTCTGATACTCAATTGTCTGTGGGGGCACTGGACGCCCCCCGATGTTGTACACGTAGTGAATACGACTCGGGTCTGACTGCGTTTCCTTCCGGAGGAGCCCGGTCTTGGCAAGATCGATGGTCCATTTCAGGTCCTCACCTCGTGTGGCGTCTTCGAACTGAACAAGCTTCGCAATGTCTGCGAGCATCGGGTTCAGATGATTGGGTGGACGCATAAATACGCCGTCTACGTACAGTTTCCCGGTGAGGGGGTTCTCAATGCTGTGGGTGAAGGTGTGCTCCTCCATCCGCCCTCGAATCCGCATCACATCCTTCTGCTCTGTAAAGCACGCCAAGAAATCCTCGAAATACGCATCCGTGACCGAATCGTCATCATCGATAAATGTCGTGTACTTGCCCTTGGCGTTTGCCAAGAGGTTGCGGCGTTTCATGCCCACGCTCATTTCGCGGTTGTCCAGTGCTTCGTTGATGTCAAGACGCAGGCCCGGGCAGATGCGAGCAAATTGTTCGCGGAGAGTCGCCTTCAACGCTTCGCACTGAGCACGTCGTTCAACCAAAGTCGGAATCAAGATCGACAGGTCAAACTCATACGCCTTTCGCGAAATGTAGGTTCGAAGGTCCTCTTCGAGATACCGGTTGTTCCGCAGATAGAGCGAATCAAAGGCAACCTTGTGTCCAAGCATCGGGTGTCGGTGACGAATGATACACGTGGGATTGTAGATTGTCTTTGAGCTTAAGGTCGTCTTGCACAAATCCGTAAGCTCCGTATCGCAATAGAAGCTCTTGTACTCGGGTGCATAGATTGAGCCGAGTCGTTCATACATGGTGCGTCCATAGATCGATAACGTGTTCAGCCGAGTCCCCTGGAATCCGTCATTGAACCAAAGAATACAATCGCGATCGGGAGTCATGCTGCGTCGAATATGCTCATCGTATCCGCGAACCTCGGGAATCATGTCGTCCGAGACCAACACAATGATATCCCAAGGATAGTCTACCTTTCCAACATCCGCATTGCACGCCTCAATCTTCGTCGTGCTTCCGCCATAATACAGTGCGTTCCATGCGAACCGTCTGATGACACTGAACAGCTGTTGTTGAATGTCATGTCCGGTCATGGTGGCGTCGTCTACGTCGCACGAGACGACAACACCAATTAGGTCTGGCCGAGCGGCCATGCCGAGATACTGGTTTAGCGTTTTTATCAGCTGATCGGGTCGCGAGCGGCTAGGGCATTTCAGAAGAATTCGCGACATTACTATTTGGTAGAAGAGAACCAACCCGATACATCCGAACTCGAACCGCCCACGATGTCCTTACCGGCACTGTCCTTGACGCCAAAGACAAAGGTATATCCGAACAGCGAGAGGTTGCTGAGCTCAGAAGCCGCAGACGGCGTCGAACTGGAGCATGCGGTGCCTGCACCAAAGAACGCACCTGCATCCGAGGAGTCAATCTTCGTCGACGAGCTGTGGACAGTGCACACCGAGCCACCGAACCCACCGCCGCCACCAATGATGAGCTTGCCGGATGCGGGCATCGGGACACCGTCAAGCACCGCAGACTTCTGAAGCCGGCCATTGATGTAGATGTCGACGTTGCGGCCATGCACCGTGATCGACACTGCGAACCATGACTGCAGCGGCACGTTCTCAACGGTGACAACCTGCATTGTTCCGCTTCCCACGTTCACAGTGTTCACGTTCGTTCCGGACGGATACAGACTGATGGCGACTTGAAGGGAATTGTCAGTCGGGTGAAGCGTGACAGCCGGAACGCTCGTGCCCGGATTGGTTGAGCTGGTCTGTGAAATGACCGGCTTGGGTTGTCCGAACTTGTATCCCCAATCCTTGATATACATCCAAAATTGAAGGCTTGTGTTTGAACCCGACACAATCGATGGAATGGTTGACCCGACCTTTGCGTCAACCGCCGTGGGAGCTTGGTCGGAGGCCACTGCGACTCCTCCCGCGGGTCCCACATACTTGCTCGCCGTAACAACAAGTGCAAAGACGACGCCAATCGCGAAGACTGCACCTAAAATTCCCATATAATTGATTGGCTTGGGTCCAGCGGGTGCCAGTTGAAGGGCCAGCCCGGGCGGCTTTGATGCGGACGATCCCATCTTTATGCTTTACAAGGGAAAGGTATTCAAGATAACAATGGAAAAACGAACACTGCCTATACAACGAACACCGGTGCCAATGTTCTGTAATAATTGTGGAGAGAGAGGTCATGTCTTTAAGCACTGTCTGCAACCTGTTCTGTCATGCGGTATCATCTTGGTGAACCGGGCATCCATACCGGTGGACCCGACCACCGTGCAGGTCTTGATGATCCGAAGGAAGGACAGTATGAGTTTCGCGGAGTTTATGCGGGGAAAGTATGATCCGTCGGACGAGGCCTACGTGGGCCGGCTCTTCACCAACATGACTCTGCAAGAGCAGACAGCAGTCGTGTGCGAGCCGTTTGACGTGTTGTGGAACCAGCTGTGGGGAGATGACCACTCGTCTCCGGAGTATATGTTCTCGAAGGACCGGTTTGCTCGTGTAGACCGTGAGGGGGCAATGCGAAACAACATGTCGGTGTTCAAGGAGCCAGAGTGGGGGTTTCCGAAGGGCCGGCGAGTCCGCACGGAGACAGATGTAGAGTGTGCGATTCGTGAGTTCAATGAGGAGACCAATGTTCCGCGTGACGCATACACGCTGTTGAAGGACATTGTCTTGGAGGAGACGTTCATGGGTCTGAATGGGATTCAGTATCGCCACATCTACTTTGTTGGACTGCTGACAGCCCCAGAGCGTGTGAATGTGGGTCAGAAGATGACACACATGCAGCGACGTGAAATTTCGGGAATTGGGTGGAAGACGTTCGACGAGTGTCGTGGATATGTTCGCCCTCATCACGTGGAGCGAATGGCCATGTTGGATGTGTTGGAGAATATCGTCAAGACGTATGAGAGCAATTAACGATGACGGCGAGTCTTGCGAGACTTGCGAGACTTCTTCTTGGTGCGGCGTCGCTTACCTCCATTCTCTGGTGGTAGTATCTTGTTTCCCTCGGGGTCGTATACTCCCTTCCGCGTTGCCAGCCTCTGTCTCTCCCTCGCCGCATCCGCATCCGCATCCGCCTTCGCCTTCGCCTTCGCCTTCGCCGCCGCCGCCGCCGCTTCTGCATTCGCTCTCGTGTCGCTCATTTATACGAATCCCCGATATTAATCCGGACACGCCGTGATTCCGAGCATTGTCAAGACCGCGGTCTGTGTTCCAAACGCATAGTGTAAGAGTTCACCAATCACCACCCAAAACAAGAAGTGAAGAAGGACATTACCCCCAAACTCCCACGACGTGTACATTGCGAGCATAAATGTCAGGGTTGTATCGACAACCGCCACGCCCATGAACCGGATTGAGTGAGCACCCGTGCCAGGTGCCCCGAAGATATTCGCATACGGACAGCTCATTATATCTACGCAAACCTAAAACGTGCAAAGTACACCGTGATGCAGTAGGCGACGACGCTCAGCACAAACACCCACCACCACACCGGAAAGACAGTGGCCTCCTTGTCCTCCGTCCCGAACGGACGGATCCGCCCTTCACGCCCAAAGGCGACGGACGGTTTGATGTACAGGAAGGCCGCCATGAGGAACAGATAGATGGACACCATCCAGATGCGGTGGTTTTTCCGGGTCAGCGGCTCCATTACTTACGGGAGCGACGAGTTTTGCGCTGGTGGCGACGGGACTTGCGGTGGCGTGTCTTGCGACGACGTCCGGCCTTGGCTGCAGCTTGTGCAGCTTTTGCAGCTTCGAATTGTTCGATTACACGAGCATAGTGATTATCCGCAGATGGGGTCGGCTTATATCTGTCGAGTTCTTTCTTCAGATCTTCTACCGTTTCACCCTGGTCGAGAATTTTACCCGATTTGTCTTCAATTGTCCACACCCCGGTGCTACGGTTCGTTATAACGATAACATCTCCATACTCAACCCTTTGTTCCATTTGTTCATCCCCACGAAACTTTCAACGCACCACAAGATAATGGCCGCCCCAGCGTTCGTCCTCCCGAACCGGAAAGCGTTCGCGGACTACATTACTCGCATCTTCTTGAAATACCGCAAAGAAGACCGTGACCCCCTCGACGCCGAAGACAAGGATGCTGACCTGTGCTTGAAACAGTCGAATGCCCGCGAGATGTTTCCCTACCAGAAGCTGATTCGCGAATATTTGATGATCGAGACGCCGTATCGTGGCATTCTGCTGTATCACGGTCTGGGGTCCGGCAAGACCTGCACGTCCATCGCCGTTGCCGAGTCGCTGATGAGCTACAAGAAGGTGTACGTGTTGACTCCGGCCTCCCTTCAACAGAACTATCGGTCTGAACTGCGAAAGTGCGGCGACCCTATCTACGCCTTTGAGCAGCACTGGCGTGAGAAGGCATTGAATGAGCAGTCCCGAGCCGAGGCCAAGGCATTGTCCATCTCCGATGGATTCCTGGACCGGAATGGCAAGTTTTTCGTGACTGTTGCGGGTGAGAACCCGAATTACAAGGACCTGCCCAAGACGGCTCAGGATATCATCAAGGGCCAGATTGAGGATATCATCGGACAACGCTTCAATTTTATCAACTACAACGGTCTGTCCAGCAAGAACATTGATACCTTTGTTCCGAAACCCGACGCCGAAGGGACGTTCCCCGAGAATCCGTTCAACAATTGCGTGGTCATTATCGACGAGGTTCATAACCTGATTTCGCGTATCGTCAATTCCTCTGAGATTGCCCGCCGACTCTACGATGCGGTGTACAAGGCCACCGACTGCAAGATTGTCGGGCTATCCGGCACGCCCGTCATCAATCGCCCCAACGAGATTGCGTACCTGATGAATCTTCTGCGTGGACCCATTGAGCGGATCACCATTCCCTTTGCCAAGGCAGCGTCGTGGGACGAGGAGAAAATGAAGACGGCATTCAAGGCACTGCCTGACGTGGATACAATCGAGTTCAATGCGGTGAAGAAGTATGTGCTGATTACTCGCAACCCTCCTCATTTCCGGTCGGTGTACAACGAAGCGGGTGACCGCATTGCCGTGCAGTACAAGAAGGACATTCCCTTTGTTCCCCTGGCCATGGACTGGGTGAAGACCTGGGACAAGAAGATAACCGGAGAGATTGGTGCCGAGATTGCGGTTGACCGCGTGACAACCGAGAATCTGGAATGCTTGCCCACCAAGTTTGAGGAGTTCGCAAGCACGTTTCTCGATGGACTGAACATCAAGAATCCCCTGCTGTTCGGTAAGCGTATCCAGGGCTTGGTGTCGTATTTCAAGGGTGCCGATGAGCGGCTAATTCCCAAACGCGTGGAGGACGACAAGATGCTAGAAAAGGTCATCATGAGCTCTGAGCAATTCACACAGTATCTCGACGTTCGCTTTCAGGAAATCAAGGCAGATGCGAGGAAGGCGTTGAGCATGAACGATGACGGCGGCTCGTATCGTGTGATTTCTCGTCTGGCCTGCAACTTTGCGGTGCCTCCCGAGTTGAAGGCCTTGACCAAGAAGGTAGAGACCGAGTTCAAGGAAACTGATGTTCCCGACAAGCCCGAGATTCTGGCGGCTCTGAAGGCCCAACCGGACAAGTACTTGACGGCCAAGGCGTTGGAGCAGTATAGTCCTAAGCTGTTGAAGATGCTGACAAACGTGGAGGCCACCCGCGGTGCCGGTGCCGAGTGGCCCAACCAATTCGTCTATTCGCAGTATCGCCAGCTGGAAGGACTCGGTGTCTTTGCCGCCATTCTGGATGCGAATGGATGGCAACCGTATAAGATCACCAACAAGAACGGACAGTGGCAGGAAGATGAGATGGCCGACAAGCCAGCGTATGCCTTCTTCTCCGGCGAAGAAAAAGAGGACCAGCGTGAGCTGATGCGTCAGATTCTTAACAATCGTTACGAGAACAGCTTTCCTCCCAGTTTGAAGACGAGCATTGAGAAGCGCGGTAAGAAGTTGCTGTGCATGCTGATGGCCACGTCAAGTGGTGCCGAAGGTATCACGCTAGCCAATGTCCGCCATGTCCACATCATGGAGCCGCACTGGACCCCGGCTCGTCATGACCAGGTTATCGGTCGTGCCATTCGCATCTGTTCCCACGCAACCCTGCCGATCGACCAACGCACCGTCAAGATCAGTCTGTATATCTCCGTAATCTCACCCACGCAATCCAAAGGTGCCGACGGACCGAACGTGGTGGCCGTTCGCAAATCGGACGTGGAGTTGAAGCGGTATGAAGGCGAACCAGCGGTGGAGACGTTCATGTCCACAGATGAATACCTGTCTGAGAAGGTGTATGAAAAAGACAAGGTGAACCAGCGGATTTCCATTCTGCTGAAACAGTCGGCCGTGGATTGCGAAGTCCACCGCAAGCTCCACTCTCGTGAGAAGCCGGCTATTTCGTGCATGCGGTTCGATACCACCGCCACCGGCGAGGACCTGGCCTTCAAGCCGAACATCAAGTCCGATGACCTGGACGAGACGTATCTGCGGAACATGACTCGCAAGAAGCGGCGGTTGCAGAAGTTGAAGATCAAGGATATTGTGTACTTCATGGACCCCGACTCGAAGGAGATTTTCGACGGTCAGGCCTTTGAGGACAATCAGCGGTTGTTACGCATCGGCACCAAGATCTCCGAGACGCAGATTAAATATTGGCTGCAATAGACAATGCCAAACCCCACGAGTTCGAAGCTGGATGTTTATCTGGGACAAGACGTAACGGTTCCCGCTAATATTATGGAAGACAAACGCATCGCAACCGGGAAACTGGGGAAGCTCCCAAGTGGTCCCAACAAAGATACCTACTATGTTCTTGAGCCAGGGAAGGAGGCAGGCCGTCCTTTCACAGTACCCATTACCGTCGCAGAGTTAGATACTCTCGCAGATACTCTGGCCTCCAAGGGAGGTCGTCGCAAGTCCCGCCGCGTTAAGAAGCGGCACGTAAGTCGTCGAGCCAAACACCGCACACGTCGCTCCAAGTCTTGAACTTCATCTCCAACGCCCGAGTCTGCATCGTGATATAGTTCTCCATCACCGCATCCATCGCGTCGGCCACGTGATTCGGGTCGAAGGACGGTGCACTCAGGCCCAGAGGCATGCCTGCCGCCTGGTAGACAAGCGGTCCCGGACGAATGTACTGTGTGACTGTGGTCGGAAGGAACGAACGATACGACCCTACATCCGTGACAATCTGGGGAGCACCTGTATACAGATGCTCGAGCTGGCACAGTCCGAAGCCCTCGCCGTCTGACGTATTGATACCGACATCGGACATATTGTAAATCTGGTTGATGCCCTCGTCGCTCAGCGTGTTGGGCGGGGCCGTGTCCACAATCGCCATACGCTTGGCATACACATTCGGTTCCAGACCCGCCCGGACGATCTGATCGTGGAAGATACGCTGAATATCGTAGTGAGCACCCTTCTGCGGGTCGACCGTTGTCACCATGAGAAGCCAGAGCGGCTTATCCGGATGACGACGCAGCAGCTCCACGAATCCCATGATGGTCAGATCCTGACGCTTCCGCTGGCTGTTGCGATTGGCGTTCAGAAACACAATTGCCTCCGAAGGAAGACCCACATTCTTGCGGAGAGCCATACGTGTCGCGGCCGGTAGACGAGAGAAGATGGTCGAATCGATTGCATGCTCCATCACGCCCGGAAGGGGAATGTCTGTACCATACTCCGTATAGACCTTGGCCCACGTATCCGTGAAGCAATAGACCTTATCTGCCGCCTTGTTGAGCTCGGCCATCAGCGGTGGAGCGATGCCGGTATACACCTGATCCACGTAGAGCCACAGCTTATACGGCGTCTCACCCTTCTTGTACTTCATCGCGTTGATGAACCGAGCGATGATCATGGGGTCATTGTAGATCATGACCACGTCCGGCCCGACCATCTCCAGATACTCGTGGATCTTGTTGAACCCGAAGCCCTCCTCCTTCGGGTCCTCGTTGGCGGCTGCGTCATAGGCGACGATTCCCTCGGGAACCTTGCGAATGTTCTTCCGCTCGGGGTGACGCTGAAATCCAAAGTGGAACGTCTTGACCTTCGGAGCAAGTGTGGCGGCCTGGGCCAGAAGATTGGAGACGACCTTCGAGTAGCCGGTGGTCTGATCAACGTGAGTGCTAACGAGAACGAACCTCATTTGAGTGTATTCTCTCGGATGTGTATAAATAGAATGCAGGTCAATTCTGCACAGGATTATCTGACCAACCAGAAGCGTCGCATCATTGCCGCTACGTTTACGCAGGACCCTCCTCCTGCTCACCGGAGGTACAATTACGTCGTGACAGCTGTTCTTGGGAACAAGGCGACGGTATACAACCGCTTCACTGCACCGGCTACGCTTGCTCCGGGTTCGGTGGCCCCGGGAGGTAAGACGACGACATCGACGTGCTGCCTGGCTGCCGGGGGTTCTTTGGTCTAAACAATCGTATAGATAAGATACAATGCCGGGCGGTTTAATGCAGTTGACCCAGGTGGGGGCCCAAAACCATCTGATTAATGGCAACCCCTCCATGACCCATTTCAGAGCCGTGTATCGTCGGTATACGAACTTTGCCATGGAATCTGTTCGTATGGACTTTTCCTCGGCAAACCTGGACTTTGGAGTAACGGCCAAGCGAACGCTGAGTTGTCGCATCGACCGCTACGCACAGTTGCTCCACGACACCTACCTGTTTGTGACTCTCCCTGACATCTGGTCGCCGATGGTCGCCGTGTCAACATCCCCAACTGGCTATGATCCCGAATGCTCTGCGGTTGGGTATGAGTTTCAGTGGATCAAGAACATTGGCTACAACATGATTGATCGTGTGGACCTGGTCGCGAACAATGTGGTCATTCAGAGCCTGACGGGCGAGTGGCTCAAGATGTACTCGTACATGACCCACGATGCTGCCAAGCGTCGCGTTGTGGACCAGATGGTGGGCAATGTGCCGGATATCTACGACCCTGCGAATGCGTATGACCGCGTCAATCAATACCCCCACGCGGTCACGCCGGCTGCACTTCCTACGACGATGCCATTCACAACCACTCCCGAACCATCCATTCGCTCTCGCCAGCTCGTGATTCCTCTTCACTTCTGGTTTGCGGAGAACCCGGGTATGGCCCTGCCGCTGGTGTCGATGCAGAACTCGGAGACGTACATCAATGTAACGCTGCGTCCTCTGAATGAGCTGTATACCGTGGTTGATGTGGTTCCTGCGAGTCCGACCTATGGACAGCGTATTCAGCCCACGGGTTCGTATCCTATCGGACTGTTTTTGACTCCGCCGACCACATCAGGTATCGCGTCCTCCGCGTCGGTCACCACCTTTTTTGCGAATCCGTATCTGGAAGGCAACTTCATCTACCTGACCGACATGGAGATGAACCAGCTTGCCACTGCCGACCAGACGTTCCTTCTCAAGCAAGTGACCCACGTTATTAAGGAGGGTCAGTATGGTGCGAACACGGAGCTGGAGATTCCCATGTTCAACATGGTGACACGCATCGTCTTCACTGCTCAGCGGTCGGACCGGATGACGACAAACGACTGGGACAACTACACCAATTGGTCCAGTTCGAACCGTGCCCCTTTCTCGGCTATATCCGGAAGCCAAGGCGACCTGCTGTATTCGTCCGGACAGTATCAAGTGTCCTCGGTATCTCCGCGTGATGCCATTGTCGATGGCCAGCTTCTGTTTGATGGCAATGAACGGTTCAAGACGAAACCAAAGGCGTACTTCTCGCTTCTCCAGCAGTACAAGCATACGACGGGCGAGCAGCCGTCTACGCTCCCCGGTGTGTACATGTATTCGTTTGCCCTCAACAATGACCAGTATCAACCCAGTGGTGCAATGAACGGCTCCAAGATTAACAAGGTTGTGCTTCGCGTTTCTCTGCAGCAGCCCTTGCCCGTCAGCGTGGTGTCTGCGGCACAGGGCGTAGTCTGTATTCTGAAATCGACCGCACTCAGTCAGAACCCGGTGATCATTCCGCCAGGTGACCTCCTTCCGCAGGCCGATGGCACGTATCTGTACACGCCTGACCAAGTGATTTCGATCGTTCCCTCGGTTGCGAACAACAACATCATCTTTTCGTACACGTATACCGTCGGCGTCTACGTTGAGTCCATCAATTACCTGCGTATCGTAAGCGGTCTCGCAAATCTCGTATTTGCTACTTAACAATGGGTGAGGTCAAGTTGACGAAGGCCGAGTACATTGTCGGCACGCAGACTCTCGATGTCATGGATCTCCTCGAGAAAATCAAAGCTGAAAATTACGGAGCAATTGAACTCCCAATGGCCAAGCTGGACGAAGACCTCCGGAAAGACAACCGTATCACAACGCCCGCGGATGCGGAGGCCTTGCGGTTGACTCCACCTCGGTTGGTTGTAGACTATGTAGACGAAAAGGGCATTCCCCGCCATATTGAAAAGACCGGGGCTGCTCAGGCTGCACCGCTCCCGCCTGCAAAGGAGAAATTCGAAGATGGAAAGGATACGGTTGCCATTGGTGGGCGTTCAACGTTCGGCCGACTGATTCAGACTCCTTCCGAGATCTTCAAGGACATGGGAATGTTCGCAGCAAAGGGGTCCTTTCTCTTCGGGTTCGCACTCTTCTGGACGGTGATGGTTATCTGGACATTTACGCAGTGGACGTATATTGGCATTGAACTCACACCGTTCAAAGGAGCGGCGGGAGACCCGAACAAATACACCACAGAGAACCTTGGCATCTTCTCCAAGTACATCGTTGGACTGACTGCACTGGCTATGGGTGCCCTCGCTGCACTCTGCGAATATTCGAAGGTCAATGCCACGATCGCAAAGTATGTTGGAGGTGTGCCGGTGTATGGGTGGCTGATGCGTGCGATCATGACACTGACGACTGGGTTCGCACCGATTGCGGGCTTCTTTCTTCAGTTGATGATCTGGTTCACAGTGGTTCGGCCGATTGAAGGATTGAAGAAGAATCCTAGTCCGAACACTCTCACGATGCCGGGCCTTCCGAAACTCCCTGGGTTATAAGTAAGGATGCTGATTCAACTTCCCTGGTTGGTCGCCGGTCTGTTAAGTGGATTCGTGATAGGAACTGTCTTTATTCCACCGACACGCAAGTCGGCAGAGCTCCCGAAGCCAGGTGACCGCGGAGTGTTTCACACAGAGACAGGATGTGTTCGGTTCGAGGCCACAGAGGTTCCATGCACTGCGGAACCTGACTCACTGAATCTCCTCGCATCTCAGAAGTAATGAAGGTGCCGATCACCAACGTGCTTCATCGCGGAGCACCCTTTTTTTCCTTCATTATTGGACTGGGGTTGGCTGTGCTGCTGTTTCACCGCAGTTTTGGGGTCGTCAGGACGCTGGCCATACCGATTCACGAAGCCACGAACAAAACCGTCAAGGTGGATGGAAAGTGCTACCGATTCCGCGTGGAAGACGCGGAATGTGAAATCCCGTCTAGTTCATAAACAATGGAAGGGTCTACGTCGTTAGATGCTCTCCTCCCGAGTCCCCAGGGTCCGCAGTCGTCTCCCCCCGTGTATCCCGAGGCAAGTGGGCCGGGTCCTAGCACCACTGGGTTCGCTCCGTCGTTCAAGCCGAGCCTCCCGGCCATGACCTTCATGTTTCGCAACCTCCAGCTGTATGTCGCCTTCTTTGTCTCGACGTTTGTATTGTCCTTGGCTACGCCGCGTAACCTGCTCCTCCAGTACATCCCGTCGGCGTACACGTCGAATGGCGTGGTCAGCTATCAGGGTGCCGCGGTGATTGGCGGTGCGTCGGTGGTCCTCGCTCACTTTGTGAATGTCGTGATCACAAGCTTTCTCGGATAGTGTTGGAACAACATAATGCAGTGTCCGCCGGCGTGGGTCTATCCCCGTATTCTGCTCGGGGCCGGACATCAACTAACTCCTCTCTTTACTGCGAAACATAACATTACCCACGTGGTCAATTGTGCATTTGCCGATGATTGTCCAGAGTGGTGGAGAAAGAGGCACGCCGGTCACTATGCCCAGATGAATGCGGTCGATTCGATGGCTGTGCGAATTCTTGATTGGTATCCCGAGTTTGAAACATGGATGCGATTGTTCTTGCGGTCGACGAATGGAACGGTCTTTGTTCACTGCAAGGCGGGTATCAATCGGTCGGCGTTTTTGGTCTTGACGTTTGTGTGCAAGAACTTCGGCATTGATTTCCGAACGTTGCTGTCGGCTGTCAGAAAACAGAGACCGATTGTCTGCGACAATTCTGCTTTCATGAAACAAGTAGAAGACGAACTATATGGACGTGTTCAGGGTCCGGAAAACACGGGAAGCGGACTCCACGTCGATGGGGACGCTTGATTCTCTTCACCAGGACATTGTATCGGGATTACGTGACGCAAAGACACACGACGATGCACTCGAAGCCGAGCTGAATACGCTGCGTGGTCGTGTTGAGGCCTTGCGTGCGTCCAACGAGATTGCGGATGTTGTTACGTGTTCCGGGTGGGAATCGCGGATACGAGAGATTGAAGCCGAGTTGGCACAGGCGAATCCGATGGAGGACTATTACATGAAAAACATGGACATCCTCATGGAGTATTACAACCGCCCTGACGCAACCGCTCAGCCTGCACAGACACCCAAGGACGCAACCACGTTCATGAAGTTCTTTGCGGTGTCAGGTCCGTCCGAATCAATTGGCGTATCGAAGAAGCAGATGTTCGACGAGTACGTTGCCCGCATGAAACTGTCCAACAATCCAGAGGCCACGCAATTGATGACGGAACACTGTGTGGGTTGCAACGTGGCCCGCGAGGAGATCAGCTCCGAAGGCATTCTCGTGTGTCCGAAGTGCGGGTCGGAGGAGTATTCGCTGGTGGTGTCGGACTTTCCTAGCTTCCGCGACCCGCCGAAGGAGCGGAACAATTACGCCTACAAGAAGATCAACCACCTCAACGAGATTCTGAACCAGTTTCAGGCCAAGGAATCGACCATGATTCCGGAGGAGGTGATGAACGAGGTAGTGCTGGAAATCCGTAAGCGTCGCATCAACAACATTGCTGATCTGACGGAGAAGGAGATTCGCGAGATTCTGAAGAAGCTGGGGCGGTCGAAGTACTACGAGCATGCGGCTCATATTCTAAGCAGATTGAACGGCAATCCACCTCCGACCATCACGCCCGAGATTGAGGAGAAGATCCGGGCCATGTTCCAGGAGATTCAGGCACCGTTTCTGCTGTACTGCCCGAATGACCGCACGAACTTCCTGAGCTACTCGTACATCCTCTACAAGTTCTTCGAGCTGCTGGATCTCGATGAGTATAAGGTGTATTTCCCTCTGTTGAAATCACGTGACCGCTTGATCGCCCACGACCACATCTGGGCGAAGATATGTGAATACCTGAAGTGGGAGTTTATTCGAAGCGTGTAATAATGGCGTGCGTGGTCGAGGGACCGCTTATACCCGGCAGAGACGACGAGCGAATCACAGAACTAACCGCCCTAGCGACAGCACAACAGAAAGTCTTATCTGATTCGAATCCTCTTGGAGGACCAGCAGCACGCATACGAAGTATAATGCAGATACCCCCCTTTGATACGATGATCACTCCGTGGGAGTCTAAGTTTGGAATCGTGCCGAACTGGCACTTTGTCGCGAAGACCCCGGCTCCGGATAATAGGATATGTGGTTGGCTGACCGCTCAGTTAAAGGACGACCATGACCGGAAGTATATATACCTATCTGAAATCAGCACTCGTCGAATCCGGGATGAAGTCTACGGTGGCGTAGGCACGAAGCTGCACGAGGCACTTTTGGCTGCTGCTAGGGCAGAAAAATATGATTTCATCTACCTATATCCCGTAAACAAAAAGGTTGCGGCAGTATACGAGAAATGGCACTACACTAAAAGCTTAGAGACTCTTCCTCATCAATTCTACGTGATAAATCTGGAAAGGGGCCCGACTCCTGCTATAAAGAAAGATCTCCTCCCTCCTCGTCCGGATGTGGGTGTGATCCAGAGGGCACGCGAGGTATTCGGACCCGAGTTCGACAAATACCGGCGGACTGTATTAGCTAACCGAGGTAACATCGCCGACGTCGAAGTACTACTGAACGAGTTCGACGAGGAGAATGCCGCCGGCGAGCTGATCGAACGTCCACGCCGAGAGAAAGAACGTGCAGAAATCGATACGAAAAGAGCGAAACGTTGGGAAGAGCAGCGTGCTCAAATGTTTGGGTCTCTAGAATCTATGTCGAAAGGCGGCTCCAAAACCGCCCGGAACACGCACCGTCTGCGGTTCTTCCGCAAACACCGCCTTTCAGTTCGCGGGTACTCGCTGGGTGAGCTATCCAAAGTCTCCAACGTGTCCCGGCCAATCCTTCAGCAGGTCTACGATCGTGGTATCGGTGCCTACAAAACCAACCCCACCTCCGTGCGGATGAAGGGCACGTTCCGAAAGGGCGTGAAGGCTCCGTATTCCAAGAAGCTTAGCAAAGAGCAGTGGGCGATGGCTCGGGTCTATTCGTTCCTCGATGGAAACCCGAAGCACGACACAGACCTGCGGCGGAAAACTCGTCGGCGGCATAAGTAATGACGACGTTTACGACTGAAAAGGTCATTGCGATGGTGGCAGTGGCTGTAGGTGAACTCGCGGGCCGAACAATAAGCGTCACTCTTCAAAACGACGAAAAACTCAACATGTCCGTCAAGAACTTTGTTCTACGGAGCGTCGCCGAACAACTGAAGGAAAATGCACCCGCTGAAGAGGTTGAAGAGGCATTAAAAGACTACGACGAAGTTGTCACGCCGTCAGAGGATATCATGTCGGTTGGACCTATATCGGGTGGTTATCGCCGCTCTCGGAAAACTCGTCGCCGTCATAAGTAAATGACAGACGAGTCCGAGTTAACGAAGAAGATATCGAACGACACGATTGAGACGTATTACTACGTGATCTTCTGGGTGGTGGCAGTCTCGGCCGGTCTCGTGGTGCTCTTTGAGCTGTATGTCATGACCGTGTCGCCGAAGCGTGGGTTCTACATGTTCCTGCGGTCAGCCCCTGCATTGACTCTGGGCGTGGTGAATGCACTGTTCCTGTATATCATCTCGGCACGTGCGTTGAAGTAATCTTGGGAATGAGTAATGAGGAAGACAATTCGCGTCAAACAGGCCATTATCAAGGACATCTGCGGACGGGGTGGTCGGCGGAAGACCGCCCGCACCATCTGCATGAAAAAAGGTGAGTATCTTCGCGAGCACCACCATCTGTTCCGGGTGCTGCGGAACCCTACACGACGTGCGTTAAACGCCGAGCTTCGGAAGCAGCAGAAGGAGTTGAAGGAGAGGGGGTTACGGGGTTAGACGATTTCTTGTCTGAAGCGATGCGTTCGCTTCCCTGCCATACGTACCAATCCTTTCCTGACCGAAACGATGTTTCAATTGCGTCCCGTGATTTCTTACGTAAAGTGTCTCCAATGGTATTTTTGGCTAAACTGATCCATTTATCTCTGGGTAATGAATCTTGAAACACGCGTAGCTCAAACTGTAGTTCGGTCAGATTCATCTTTCGAAACCCTCGTTCTGTCTTGGTTGAAGCCCAGTTGGCAATGAGTTGCTCCATCTTAACGGTAAAAATGGTTTTCTGTGTAAGCTGCGGATCCGTTTTCTACTTGTCCCTGCATGTCTTGCACAGCGCCCACTTCTTGTCCTTGATTTCCTTCCCACAGTCCCCGCAGGTCTTCACGTACACCTTCGCCACAGCCCACTTGAGATTCGCGACAAGCTCCTCTGTAATGGACCCCACGAGCATGATCGTCATGGGCTTGTCGCCACCTGAATTGTCCGCATAGGAGAGCCACGTCCTCCCGCGTTGAAGCCGCACGTCTCCTTCATCCAGGTTACGGGAGATGAAGTAGCGCCTGTAGTACTCAATGAACTCGCAGACGACCTTGTCTGGAGACACATCCTCGTCGCCGTCGTAGAGGTCGGAGTATTCGAAGATAGCGATTTCGAAGGACATCTTAACGCTAAAAATGGTTTTCTGTGTAAGCTGCGAATCCGTTTTCTACACCAAATCCTTCGGATTCAACCGGCGGTCCCACGCGAACAGCCAGCAGCCAGACTTGGTGCACTTCTCGATCACACCCTCCTTCAGCTTCTTGCGGTCACGGGTCGCCATCTCGGCGTTCAGTGCCTCCAACCGCTTCATCATCTCAGCAACCGAGATCTTGTTCTCCTTTGTGATTTGAGCAAAGTCGTTCAGTAGCCCATTCTGCTCAAAGTTCGGGCGGTGGGGATTCGGGTTTGTGGACTTGACGGCCGCATACCGCTTGCAGAATGCATCCCTCGCAGCTACCAACTCGCCAAAGTCAACAGGCTTCTCTGCGATATACAGCTCTGACACAGAGACAGCCTTGTTCAGACGGCGGAACTCCTCCTTGAGTTCCTCGTCGTTCGTATTCCACAACACGTCAATCAGGATGTCTGCACACTCCTCGATTCCCTTGAGAGCCTCACGGCGGTGATTGGACTCGTAGCAGACGATCTTGTTCTTGAGATCCGCGAGATGGATGATGCCATCCGCACGCTTAGCACGGAGAATATGATCGTGGATCTCTGCAACCCGCTCTGCATCAGGATCGCGGTTAAACTCCCACTTCTCAATCGGGAGTTGGTTGAAGAGCTTGACTGGAACCCACCAAATCTGGTGATTCGAGCCATGCTGGATGCCGGGAACGTTGTTTTGACGAAGGAATGCGTCGAGAAGAGCCATGTTGGCTCTCGATTTGGTGGCAAACGGCGTATCCGTTTTCAGGTAAGGCAAAAGAAATCACAATGCGGCAAGCATATGCGGTCTTTTGGATTGATGCCAACGGGCGGACAGGCAATGGGGGGTACAACCTCAACGAGCACGCTCTGCGGAGGTGGCTTAGCGACCTGCGGTATAGGTATCCCGACATGCTGCACTGGGGGCAGCTACCTAACGGAGACAGGTATGTCGAGATCCCCCCGGTTCCGGTGCACGAGCCTCCACCTGTCGGCACAATTCACGGTATCGTCGGTTAGATAGCGTAGACTGATCTCACGAACCAAATCACGAGGAAACCACTTACCATCGGACCGAGTTCCCGTCAAGCCCCGTTCATACTGTCGCCTCTCACGCAGAATGACCCGAGCTTTCAACTCCTTTTTTTGTGCATCATCAAATCGAGACTCATTGTAGTATGTGAAGGATTGTCCGCAGGTGGTCGGAGGATCCCAGATACGGAAGAAGAGACCATGTGGCGTCTCTGTGGGGGACCCTACATGGTATACGACCCCATTGGTCGTCGTCTCCGTTGTCTCGTGAAACCGAAGCATGTCGTAGCCTGCACCATTGACGAAGTACTCGGTGAACGTTGCCCTGAATCGCGACGAAGACGTGGGCCCGAACCGGATGTTGGAGAATCCATAGTATCGCTTGCCAGGAACGAGTGAGCGGATCTCGACAGGGGGTCCGATAGGGGTCTGCATTTGAAAAGTGTTTTGTTGTGCTGCAGTCCTATTCGTTTTCACCATGAGGTCTCCTTCTCGAGGCGGCGATCCTGGATCTTCTCGTCCTCCGTTGGGCCCCAGCCTACGCGGATGGCATAGGTTGCATTGGGTCCGAGATGCCGAATCTCCATTGTCACGTCGCAGTTGGGGAAATGCTCCTTCGTCCAGAAGAGCATGGTATCGAACGCAACACCTAGCTCCATTGACTTTGAGGACGCCTGCGTTGATTCGCCCGTCTCTGCGACACGTACAACCTCCTTGTAGAATTCTTCGGCTGCCAGCTGTCCCTTGATCTCCTGTGCACGATGGGCGAGACGTGCCTTCTCGGCGACGGCAGCGGCGTGGGCATTCTGAAGTTGAGCACGAGTGATAGGCTCCATTGTAAAAAGGTTTTGGGGTTGGGGTCAGTGGATCCGTTTTTAGCGAATCCACCATCCCTCCGTGTGCTTGACCTCGTAGCACCGGTCAGCCGTGTGTTCCGTGCGGCCACAGCGGGTGCACCAATCCTTGGGTGGCGAAACGTCCACGCTCGGAGGCCGGCATCCCTTCTCGTGTTGCTCGCACGCATACCGGTTCGGGTAATCCGACACGCACCACTGACACGCCCAGGATGTGTTTTGCTCCTGCGTGCAGTCCTTGTGTCCGTGTCCGGTTGCGTGACACTTTGTGCACGCATCGGCGGGAGCGTGCATCTCGAAACGAAGAGCCTGTTCCAGCTCGTCGTTTAGCCGCATCTCTCCAAAGTCGTAGGGGCGAACCGCATCAACCCCATACTTCTTCATCAGCGCCATCGTTGTTGTTCGCACATCGTTGGCACTGGTAACAGGGCGGGTTTCCACGATGCGAACGGGGTTGTACACGCGAATCCACGGCGGTCCAAAGCCGCACGCGTAGTAGGCGTAGGTGTGCTCGACATCGCGAGACTTGCCGACGAAATACTTGCCGCAGGTGAGTTCGAGAATGTACAAATACTCCATGGTAACTGCACACCGAGTCCTTGTCTGGGCAGCTAGAATCCGTTTTTACTCCCGGTCAAATGTGCGACGGTTAATCTCGAACTCAACCCTGCGGCGGACCTGATCATAGAGATCATCGTTGATCTTACCCGTCAGCATGACACAGACACGTTCGGTAAAGTATGAGATCGTCATCGGGGTGCGGTCAAACTCGCCACCTCGTGCATCATTGTATCCCACCATCGTATCCACCACCATGGTTGCAAACACAGTGGGTGCGTTCCTAGCATTGACGGGCACAAAGCGTTCCGTGCGATGCTGCATCAACAGCACGATTCCAAAGTCCATGTCTATACATACTACTGAAAGGATCTTGTGATTATGACCGCCGCCCGTATAATTTCCGAATGGGAATATGCGACTGCTTGAAGATGATCTCGTCCACAATCTGAAACGTCTCGGTCACCGGCACAAAGGAGACTTGGTGATTGAAAATCGTTGTAATCACCGCCGTATTCGGACAGTCGCGACCTATGAACCGCAGGGCATCCTGGTAGGTCTTGATGGTTTTCATCTGGCTCTTCCTCACCGTCTTTGTTCCGATTGTCATCATGGGCATGTCTCCGAGTCCAAAGCAGTTTCCCATTGTGACTTACATCTATTCATTGAATCCACTTAAATGCCCGATTGTTCGGTGTGTCAGCAGGACATGGACCTGGAGGAATTCCAGGACGTCCGCGAGTCGACGGCCACGTGTGTCAAGCTCGAATGCGGACACGCATATCATACCCGATGTGCCATCAGCTACCTGAAACGAACCAACTTTGACTGCATCTTGTGCAATCGCCACAAGGAGCCGCGGGAACGGCTGGAAGAGGAGGAGATTGCATTGAACACCTTTGATGCGGTCAAGCGGGAACCGGCATTCCGCCAACTGAAAAAGGAGGCCCTGCTGAAATACAAGGCCTACAAGGAAGCGAAGAAGGTCTTCCAGAAAGAGGTGGATGAGTTCCTCGCATCCCGAAACTGGTTCGGACTCAAGGATGCCCGGCTAGACGCTCAACGGGCATGTAACAGGGCACGTGGATACGTATGTCGCACGGCTATTCGGCGTGTTCCGCTTCTTCGGGCCGTCTTACAGGGTCATATGCGACAGAACAACAATTACAGCCTTAATCACCGATGCGGACTGCCGTTTCCGTGGGCGTTTCAGAGGGGATTTTACTTACGGGGACTTTAGTATGGAGCAATTCGCCGCCAATTTCAAGGCACTCGACATTCCTGCTCGCAAGGCCAAGCTGGACCAGATCACGATGTTTCTACGCCAGCAAAATGCACCCGCAGAGGCGGATGCATTCCAGGCGTTGAGGTGTTGTTATCCGTCGCTCCCGTTATCCGCGAACGAGCGAGTGTTTCAAGAGTACATTGCGTGGGGAGAGATTGCTCAGCACCGGAACCATCCAGTGGTCAGGCACATTCTGTCGCAGGGATGAGCCTAGTAATACTGCGGGAACACCATCCGCAGGCCGTAGTACACCAGGCCGAACACAACGGCGTGGGTCAGCACCTGCGTCGTCTTGCCCGCACCCGGCGGCAGGGCAAGGAGGACACCCGGGGACAGCAGGATAAACAAAAGAACAGGGATGATGATGTTAAGGTCCATTTTATATAGTATCTAAGACAATTCTTCATGCATACAGTCCGTCGTCGTCCTCCTCGGGGGGAATACGAATCCTCAGTCCACGCTCAGCCGTACGCGGAACGCACGCATGCTGATTGTGAATTTCGCTGATGTTTCCCATCGCTTTCTGCTGATGCCGAACCCATGTGCGTGCAACGGCTGCCGGATTCCGCGTAAAGCACGACCGGCTGACGCCACCCACTTCGACAAAGAGGAGTGACACAAACTCCGTGTCCGTATTCATGTGTCCGGCCCGGATAAATTCGGGAGTGAAGAGACGTGCGTGTTTTGCCGCACGCAGAGCGTTTGTTCCGGGAAGGAGGATGGGGTTGCGAAGCGCATCGTAGACGTAGGCGTGGCACATCTGGCAATCCATCTTAAAAGTTGTTTTGTTGTAGACTGCGGAATCCGTTTTCGTCTACTCCTTCTTGTTCTTGGTGACCTCGGCCGCATAGGCATCCCACCCGTTCTTGGCGATGTACTGCATCGTCCGCATACACAGCCCGAACGACGCACCCGAGTGGTGGTAGGCACCGGATCCCATCTTCTCCGTGATACGCTCGATCATCGGATCGCGAGAGTACATGAAGCTCTCCCCTTGGAACTGACGCATCCAATCCCATGCCTCTGCAGCGGTAATGGCCGCAGCCATGTTGTTGAACATTGCAGTATCCGACGCATTGTAGCCGAGAGAAGCAAAGTCGTAGGTAGCCATTTTAATGTAAAAAGTTTTTTTGTGTGTGAATCCGTTTTCAGAAGCCGCGGCGGTTCTGGAGGTCGAGCTTGCGAAGGTCGTCCTCGTCGTATCCCGCCCACATATCCTTCTCCGCCTCCGCAAGGTCGGCTCGGCGGTTCTGGAGAAGCCAGATCCAATCGTCCCTCTGGCCCTTGGTCATGTTTGTGAGCAAACGCTCCTCAATCTCGTCGATCTGGTCTTGTATGGATTGGAGCGACGTGTATCTGCGGTTATCCAAGACATGCTGGATTTGCTCTTGCGAGCGTGTGTCGGCACGGTTCGGGAACTCGTCACCGTGACGCTCTACGTAGCACTTGCGGCAATACGTATTGTCCGTCCACAGCTGGGACGGAACGCCGCATCCGCGGCACGGTTCCGCGTATTCATCCGCACAGAGGTCGCACATGCGGCCTGAGCCATCGCACATGCACCGCGGCTCATCCACGCCGCACCAGACGTCATACTCAGCCTGGTCGGCGATGCGGCGTGCACATCCGTTGCACGGCTCGTCACCATCGTCGCACGTGCAGCGCTCGTCACGCTTCTGCTGGCAGTCGGCACAGATGTTCGGCAGAACGACCGTGTACATGTCGCACTCGGGGCACCAGCCGTCGGCGGCGGGCGGGGCGTTGCACGGGTGATTGCGGCGCGAGTAGCACTCGTGGCAATAGTTGGACCCGAGAACGGTGGCACCCATGTCCCCGCAGTCGGGGCAGCGGCACCAATCTTGGCGGCAGGTATCGCAAGTAGAACCGAGCTCGGTCGTCATGTTGGAGCAGTCAGGCTGGTGGCAGGAGAAGAGGTGGGAAGAAGGCATGGTGAAGTGCGTGTTGGTGGTGAAAGACGTTGGAGCGGGGGCTCTTACCTATACCGTAATATCATAGAATCCGTTTTTAGAAGTCGGTCGTGGGCCAAGATGTGTGAACGGATAAATCGAGTATCACCTCCAGAGATGAAGAGGTTGGTATACTGGTCTATCAGGATACTCAGTGAACGGTGGAGGTTGCGGTTCATTCGCTCGTACACACTGGGCTGACTTAGTCGCATGTGTCGGTCGTGATGGGAACCGTAGGTGGTGTGTCCGCGGACGAGAAGCTCGGTTGAAAGGCGTTGGTAGCTCGCCATGGTTGGACGTGTTCTATTCTTTACGACATTCGTTTTTATTCGCATCCACATACAATGAGCTCCACACCCACAAACCCGTCGCTGACGCAGCCGCAGCAGACAACGAACACCGTAACGCCGAGCTTGATTGGCGGCATCATGATGATCCTTGCGTCGTTTGGAGGGTTCTTTGCGTTTCTTCTTCACGTCGCGGCCGCCAAGCTGTCGTATGACAAGTATGGATCGATTGGGTGGGCGATTCTGGACTTCTTCTTCGGAGTCTTCTACATCCCGTATTATGCGTTCTTCCTCAATACCCCTTCGTATTCGCAGCCCGCGATGGGAGGACGCCGCCGCCGGTGATGCGATTGTAGACAAAGAGTAACTTCTCTTTCAGATCCTCGGCAAACAAGAAGACTGCGTAGGTAAACACCATGCGTTCACCGTAGAGTTCAATGAATTGTTCAAGGCGAGCACCGACAGGAAGCACCGGAACAATAAAGTGGACAAAGTATGTCACCGAAAATGACAGCACGACCAAGAGAGACAGTTCAAGCGATACATCCATAAGCTGATACCCAAGTGTCCCGTTTGTCCACGTTTCATTGAAGCGGCTGAACACCACCCGCGTCAAGGATGCCACCACTCCAGCCAATACGACATAGATAATGCCGATAATGCTAAGATTCAGCGTCAAATACACAAGGTGATCGCCCACAGGCGGAAGACTGTTGTCTCCCGTGTTCTTCATTACATTTTCACGCAGCAAAAGAGTATAGTCAATGATCCCTCTTCGCACTTGGGGCAAGCACCTTATGATCGATGCCGCTCGTCTGAATGGGCAGGCGATTCGCAATCCGACGCGGATTCACCACTTTACCGCCGCCCTCGTGAAGCGGATCGACATGATACCGTACGGGCCTTCGCAGGTTGTCATGTTCGGATCAGGCAACAAGAAGGGATACACGATGGTGCAGCTGATCGAGACCTCCAATATTTGTGCACACTTTGTGGAAGAGAACAACTCCATGTATCTGGACGTGTTCTCCTGCAAGGACTTTGACCCGATTGTGGTCAAGGAAACGGTCGAGGAGTACTTTGAGGCAAAGCATATGAAGTTGAAGGTCTTGACGCGCCAGGCACCTGTTGGAGTTCCTCCGGCAAAGTGGTGAGTTAAGGACCAAGAAACTCGGGACAGCGGCCATCGCGTGCACGTGTGCCGTTCGAGCATGCCGACAGGACAGGCCCGTCCGGAACGCTAAACTTCGGGACTCCGGGCCACACGTCCTTGCCATCCGTAAACTGTTCTGTCCTCTGAACAGATACGTATCCAGACGCGACGAGAACTAGCAGACCAATGAGTATCCACTTTAACGGGAGCTTGCCCATTTGTCTTTACATGAAGTTCTTTTTCACCCACTTGCGATCAGCCTTCATCTTCCGAGAACTTTTGGGTGCAGTTCGCTTCGTTAACACGGAGACTGCATTCAGCTTGCGGAACGTGGACAGTGGACCGACCTTCTTGACAACCTTGCGTAGAATCTTGTGACGCGTGGACGATTTCATGGTTGTCTTGTAGCCCATCAGGGTTCCCTTCTTCAGCGGGCCAATGAGATTGCGACGAGTCTTCATTTGGTTTCACTACACAAAAACTTATGATGTAGGCCCAGGGGGCGGAGGCGGTGCGGGCTGCGAAGGTAGTTTGGGTGCAGGGGCCACCGGCTTGGGTCTGAATACATTCATGAATCCGAACATTTGTTATTCGCCGGGATTTTCGCTTTGTTTCGCACACGCCCTGCATCCCGGCTTAGGCAAGAACGATGGCTGCGTAGTGCTTGTCACGTACAAAAAGAGGACGGCCAACGCAATGAGAAGGAGCCACTCCCACATTTACTTGTTGACACACGCATTTTCCTGCGTGATAATACCGTTGAACATGACGCGGCGAAATAGCTGGTCGTCGATGCGAACAACCGAACACTTACGGCGGGGCCCAGAGCGAACAACACGCTCGAAGACCTCGGGGTTCGCTCGCATATACGCCTCGGCACACTCCCAGTTGTACTCGGGAACCTCGGGAGTATCTTGAAAGAACACGCAGGAATAGCGTGCTCCGTGATAACATTCGAAACAGAAGATAGGAGAACATCCTTGGCACACGGCGATTCCCTGGCTGGCGTGTGTGGTTAACGTGTCGTTGTAGCAAGAAGGGCATACGGTCTCCATGATGTCGCTGTTGGTTTTCGGCTCCGGCGTTTAAATTCGTTTTTAGTAATAAGAGATGCCTACATTACGCCAAAAGGTCGATACCTTCTGCAAGGAGTCCGGGTCCAAAGTTAGCGACTCCGATAAGCTTCGCAATCAGCTTGGGATGATGAAGCAGAAGATGAAGAAGATGCAGGATACGCATAAGCATGAACTGCACCTCGCGAAGGCGGCGGCCAAGACCCAGAAGGCGAAGATGCCGAAGTCGCCGAAGTCGCCGAAGACCCGGAGGGCCCCGAAGATTAAGCAGGAGGTTGCCATGAATCCGCTTCCCGCACAGGCCGAGCCGATGATGCCCGCTCCCGCCCCGACGTTGGCCCCGGCTCAGCCCAAGGGTGGGCGGTCCCGCCGTCGTCGCATGCGTTGATAAGGTCTACAAGAAACTCCCGCGAAGACATTAAATGTCTACTGCCGACGCACCTGCCCCCGTTGCGGTTGAACCCCCGGCCGCTCCGGCTGCCCCGGCTGCCGGCCTGTTCGATTCGATCGACTGGAAGAACCCGGTCCCTGCGGTTATCAAGCTGGCCACGCACCTTCACTCGCTGGAGATGCTGACGCCTGCCGAGCGTCTGACTATGCTTCAGGGCAGCTTACTGTATGTTATCAACACGTCGGCAATGGGAGACGGAGAGAAGGAGGCTGCCCGTGTGTTCGTGTCCACGATGGTCCCGCATGTCGTCGAGACGGCAGTGTCGGGCCTCCAGGCTGTCGCCAAGGTCGCCGTCGCCGAGAAGAAGGCCCAAGATCTCATGGAGGCTATTATGTCCAAGCAGCCGAGGATCATTGTCAAGAACGTCGAGGCCATCCTGGCAGATGCGGCCAAGACCAAGTGGTGGTGCTGGTAAACAGTCTTAACTCAGTAGGCGGAGAGTCCTTAATGGGTATCCCGTATTACGTTGCATCTTTACTTCGTAAGCATAAGCACATTCAAAAACCGTACGAAACATTCGAAGCCGATGTGCTCTGCATGGACTTCAACTGTTTTCTACACAAGGCCATCAAGGATGAAGATCCGATTGGCAGCGTGATTGCCGAGTTGAGGACATACTTGGAGCGGATGCGTGTCAAGAAGGTCTATATCGCCATGGACGGCCTGGTCCCGTACGCGAAGATTGTCCAGCAACGCTATCGTCGGTTTCGTGCACCTGAGAAGGCGTCGGTGTTTGACCGCCATCAAATCTCGCCCGAGACGCCGTATATGCGAAGCCTGACGAAGGAACTGAAACTGGCTTTCCCGCAGGCGGTTATTTCAGGAACAGACGAGCATGGCGAGGGGGAACATAAGATATTTCAATGGCTACGAACAATTGACCCAGCGGAACGAGCCAATGTCGCAATATATGGCCTTGACGCTGATCTGGTGCTCATCTCGCTGGCACAACGCAGTGTCGGCAACCTATTCCTACTTCGAGACGATGATGCCTTTTCGATTTCCGCCTTGGCGGCTGTTCTGCCTCTCCCCGTAGACGAGTACATTCGCATGTGTATTCGATACTTTGGCAATGACTTCATGCCGGCAATCGCCATGTTTTCGTTGCGTGAGGATGGACATGGTCGTGCACTCCACATGAGAGAACCGGTCAAGATGGAGACCAAGGTATTGATTGAGCGTCGCAAGCCCCACGACGCCCATATCGTGGCGGCGGATGGCAACGGCCTTGAGGCACGTGTCGGACTTCTGCTGGATGGTGTCATTGACTGGGAACCCGTGTGTTATGCATACTGGAAGACCTACGCATGGACTCTCGAATACTTTACCACATCGCGTGTCCCCGACTGGTGTTGGGTGTATCCGTATGCCGAAGCTCCGTTGCTGCAGACGTTGGCTGATTTTGATCAACCTACGTCCTTCACATGGGACCATCCGACGCCACCATTTCATACGAGTGCTCAGTTACAGTGCATTTTGCCGTCTGCCTCTCTCCGGACAGCACGCAAGCGTGTGAAGTTTCATGATGAGGTCTACGATGAAGCACGCGACACGCGTCATCCGTGGATGCGAAGGTATGCATGGGAAACGGACCCGTATATATCGGTTCCGTGGGATCCGGCACGCCCACTTACCTCCGTATGCGAAATCCAGTTGCCGTCATGACCAGGCGTCCACCCGAACGTGCAATTGGAGGCGGTGCGGGCTCGGGACCCGGATTGTACACCACAGTGTCCTCCGGAATCAGAACTTCGAACTCGTTGCTCCGGGGACGCATGTACTCGTTCTCGATCTTTTGAAGCTCCATGATTCGCTTCAGGGCCGCCATTCCGCTCGCATCCCGAAGCATCCTCCAGTGCCGATTGATGTGGTTAATGTACGCAGAGCGGAACGCACTGGTTTTATTGAACTTGACGTTGTTTCGAAGAACATCAAAACACGCCTGCACAGATGCATACACGGGCTTGTTCAGCCGGCGGTTCACCGAATTGTGTGCACGAAATGTGAAGAGCATGAACTCTCGGCGAGAATAGAGAAAGTTGGGATACCGTGCACGGTATTCCGATAACAGCTCGGTGAAATGTTCGCGGCACGACGGACACGTGATGGTATCCCGAAAAAGTTCAACCCATCGAAGAAGAAGCTGACGCTCGGCTTCGGTGGGTGAATCTGGGTATAAAGATGCAACCGAGTGAAGAGTCATCCACCCCAAGGGACCCCATATAGATGTCATTAGTCTATTTCAGCGAAACCATTCCTGCCTCGGCACCGCTTTCCATAATTAGCTTGACAAGTGCAGGAGGTGCTTTCGACCCAACCTCCATCTTTGCAGCCTTCAGACGTTCACGCATGACCTTCTCCGGCATGTTGCGAAGAGTCTTTTGGATGTTCTTGCGTTTCTGCTTCTCGCCTTCACTGGTGAGAATCCGAATCCCCTTCCTGAAAGGGGGACTGCTGGTCGGATCCCGGACCCCCTCGATCTTGCGGGCGGTCTTCCTCAGCACTCCCCGTGGAAACGTCTTGGCAGTTTTTTTACGTTCAGGCCCACCGACCTTGTTGATGGTGATTGGCTTGTCGCTCATCCCCTTTACTCAAAACGGATAAACCTTATTTACAGCGTAACCGGGGCATTCATATACCATGGCTGAGTGGGATGCTGTTAAGGCATACTTCGAGAAGGGTGTTCATCGTCTTGTGGATCATCAGGTCGATTCGTTCGAAGACTTCATTCGCAACAAGCTTCCGCTGATTGTGCAGTCTACCCCACCCATCACGGTCTGGCACGAGCAAGACGAGGCCACGAAGAAATACAAGTATGAGTTTCGCCTTTCCTTCGAGAACGTCACGTATCTCAAGCCGCGACTCCAGGAGGCCACGGGCCGCGTAAAGCCAATGCTTCCGATGGAGGCACGTGTTCGCAACTTCACCTATGCGGCCCAGATGCATGCAGACATTCGATTCGTGGCCCGCACATACAAGGGTCCGCTGCTGGATACGTTCGATGAGGAGTTCCGGGTCTTTGAGGGTATTTCGATGGGCAAGCTGCCGGTCATGTTGGGGTCGTCGCTGTGTCTTCTCAAGGAGTATCCTACGCAAGTCTCGGACATGGGCGAGTGCTCCCACGATCCGATGGGATACTTTGTGGTCCACGGCTCGGAACGCACCATTCTCTGCCAGGAGAAGGTGGCGGACAATCGTATCATGATCTTCCAGAACAAGAAGACGTCGTCCAAGTATCTGTATTCGGTCGAGATGAAGAGCCTACAGGAGTCCTTCACGACTCCGCCCAAGAAGCTGGAGATTCGCCTGTCGTCCAAGTTCAACGGATACGGATTCCCGATGGTGGCCTGTGTGCCCAGGTTCCGCGAAGACATTCCGGTCATGGTGTACTTCCGTGCACTTGGAATCCAAGACGACCGCACAGTGGCTCGCATCATCTGGGGAGACGAGGCGGATTCGCATGTCGAGCTGCTGGGTGCGTCCTTCCGTGATTGTGCCGAGCTGGCCGTCTATTCGCAGGAGGACGCCGTGAGGTATCTCACCAACCACTTGCAGTATGGCACGAATCAGGAGGATAAGTGTGCGTATGTCCGCTATCTGCTCACGACCGAGTTGCTGCCCCACGTGCGGTTTGCTGGGGAGTCACCGGTGCCGACTCCGGAGGTCCTGAACGCTCGTCGCACCATGCTGATGGCCTCCATGATTCGCCGCTTGCTGCTGACGTATTGCAAGCACATTCCTCTCGACGACCGCGATGCGTATCCGAACAAGCGGGTGGTCACCACGGGTGCCTTGCTGACTCACCTGTTCCGCCAGCTGTTTCAGAAGGTGTGCAATGACACGCGTAACGAGTTTGTTCAGGAGGTTAATAACGATGCGTGGAAGAAGGCGGGTCAGCCGCTCGAGATCCTCAACATCAACAACCTCTACAAGATTCTGAAGGTGTCGGCCATTGAGGGCAAGATGAAGCAGGCATTGGCCACGGGCAACTTCACGGTCCAGGGCATGGGGACGACGAACTCAACCTCCCTGTCAAACGCGACCAAGGTGGGTGTTTCGCAGGTGCTGGCTCGGATGTCCTATGCCGCAACCCTGAGCCACCTTCGTCGTATTCAGACGCCGGTGGAGAAGTCGGGCAAGCTCCTGGCTCCCCGCAAGCTCCACGGCACCTCCTGGGGCTTTATGTGTCCAGTCGAGACACCCGAGGGTCATTCGGTGGGTATCGTGAAGACCATGTCGCTGCTGACCTCGGTTTCGCAGCACGTGCCGTCGTCTACGATCCTTCACTTCCTCTCGGAGCTTCCGGAGGGGGGCATCACGTGGATTACCACACCTCGCGTCTACGAGGGGACATCCATCACAGTGAACGGTGTTCTGTTGGCCTATGCTGCGAATCCTCTCACGGTTGTAACTGCTCTCCGCACAGCCAAGTGCAGTTCTCGCCTCCACCCGCACACCTCGGTGGCCTGGTATACGCTGATGAACGCCATTCTCATTGAGACGGACGGTGGGCGTGTGGTTCGTCCGGTGTTCCGCGTGGGTGCACCCCACCCGGTGGGCGAGGACCGGAAGGATTGGATGAACTGGGTGCGAATGTGCATCGAGTACATTGATGCGTCCGAGACCGAGACGCTGCGAATCGCCTTGACTAAGGAGGAGGTGACGTCGCATTCTCACCACGAGATTCACCCCTCGATGTTGGTGGGTCACATGGCCGGCACGATTCCGCTGTCGGACCACAACCAGTCACCTCGAAACACCTATCAGTCAGCCATGGGCAAGCAGTCCATGTGCATCTACGCCACCAACTTTGCCAAGCGGCTGGACAAGAACGCCTACGTTCTGTGCTCGATTTCACGCCCCATCGTGGAGACACGGTCGATGAACATTCTGAAGATGCAGGAAATGCCGTTTGGTATGAATGCGATTGTGGCCATTGCCTGCTACGGTGGCTACAACCAGGAGGACTCGATCATCATGAACCGGACGGCCGTAAACCGCGGGCTGTTCCGCGGTCTGTACTACACGATGTACAAGGACGAGGAGCACCGGAACGTAACGTCGGGTCGCGAGGAGAAGTTTATGCGGCCTCAGAAGCACAATACTCGCAAGTTCAAGAACACCAGCTACGCGGCGATCAATGAGAATGGGATTCCGGTTCTACACGCCAACATCAACGAGAACGATGTGGTGATTGGCAAGGTGGTGAACCTGCGGCACGACACGGCGGGATACGCCTTCCGCGATGCGTCGACCACCCACAAGAACGCCGAGGCTGGTCGTATCGACGGTGTGTGGCAGGACAAGAACTCGGATGGCTACCCCTTCGTCAAGGTTCGCGTAGTGTCTGAGCGTATTCCGCAGATTGGGGACAAGTTCAGTTCTCGCCACGGTCAGAAGGGAACGGTGGGCATGCTGCTGGACGAGCAGGACATGCCCTTCACGGGTGCGGGTCTGCGGCCCGACCTGATTATGAATCCACACGCGGTGCCGAGTCGTATGACCATTGCACAGCTGATGGAGTGTATCTTCGGAAAGGTGTGTGTTCGCAAGGGAACACTGGGTGATGGAACGCCGTATTCTCACCTGAGGGTGGAGGAGCTGCGGGCTCAGATGCTGGAGCTCGGCATGCATCCTTACGGCAATGAGATCCTGTATAACGGCCAGACAGGCGAGATGATGCAGGCGGAGATCTTCATGGGTCCCACCTTCTACCAGCGGTTGAAGCACATGGTCATTGACAAGCGGCACTCCCGTGCCCGTGGGCCCAGTGTGTCACTGACTCGCCAGCCGTGCGAGGGACGGTCTCGCGACGGTGGTCTGCGTGTGGGTGAGATGGAGCGTGATTGTATGATCTCCCACGGTGCGGCGGCCTTCACGAAGGAGCGTCTGATGGACGTGTCAGACCCCTTCTCGACCGGTATCTGCAAGACCTGCGGAACACTGGCGGTGGTGAATCCACAGGAGGGACTGTATTCCTGCGGGTCGTGCGGCAACAAGACGGACTTCGTTCAGAAGACCATTCCGTATGCGATGAAGTTGTGGATGCAGGAGCTGGAGGCCATGCACATTGTTCCCCGCATGGTTATGGAGTAGCTAGTGTTTGTATGTCCGCCTCCGCGATCGCCTCCTCTTGATACGCCGGGTCCGACGCCGACGACCGCCCTTTCTAACCGGACTAGCCGCCGCTTCGAGCTGTGGGGGGGTCAGGAACTCACCCGGTGCCTTCTCGGTTGTCAGAACGTTTGTAATCATGTTAAGTGTGTACGAAACACATGGGTATTCGGCCGATTTAATGGCGACATCCGGATCAAGACGCACTCCCACCTTCGTCCGACCAATCAGTAAGCCCGCCTTGGCCGCCTCGGGAAGCAGTGGACGAAACATCGTATCTACTATGGTTTCTCTCCAATTGGGTGTCTCGGCTAGCTTGGCTGGGATAAACATCGTATCTGTATCGAATGCCTCTAAGAATGTAAACCTTGTTCGGTCGAACACATACGCTATCATGTGGGAATTAGGTGTTGTACCACTATCTGCCAACGTCAATCGTATCGTTCCAACGACAGTGTAACCTTTTTCTAGTGCATCCTTCATGATAGCAATTTCGCTAGCTGTTAACATGAATCTCATTTGAATCCCCCCGGCGGGTACCCACGGCATGTCGGGAAGAACATCGTCTGCCCTGGGTAGTGGCGGCCATTGAACACCGAGGTCGGCCTGACGAGCAAAGTCTCCCATGCCCACGTGCATGAAATAGATGAGCTTTCTCTCGAAGATCTTCGCAGTGTCTGGTGTGAATTCGCGAGACAGACAACCGTCGAGATCAAATCTCCTGCTCATATCCTGTCGGGGGTTCACAACACGCACGACTGGTTCGCCGGCCTGCCTTGCACGGTAATCTTCATCACGTTGTTCACGTAATTTCCCAGAATCGAGGCGCACTTGGCTCGTACGAAACGGAAAGTTTACTCCTTGCTCTTTTCGATAGGCTGTCACAAATTGATCATCTCGTAAACCACTTGCAAGTTGCAAGTACAGAGGCCACTCCTCGACTTTCGTGATACGGTTAATTGGCTGCAATAAAACGGTATATCTTTCCTCCTTTTGTTCCGGGGTCATTTCGGCGATAGGAACCTTACGTCTAATGGGCCCCCCTAACATTGTTTTTCGCGTATATTTTGTTTGCTCATCGTCATCGGTGAAGTGCATCCCAGCTCACCGGAAACGCAGTCTTCACCAACTCACTTACCTGACCCGCAACCGCCCGAATCTCGGCTTGGGCGTCGGGACCCATGCGGAGGTGGCACAAACGAGCATACGCGGCCAAGGAGCCCGTCTCGATAAACTCGGTCATCATATTCTGCGGAAGCACCATGCGGGCCTGCTCGGGCGGGATGTTGTTCGCCAGCAGATACTTGTACTCGTCCATCGAGTGGCAACAGTGCATCTTCATGTACTGCATGAACTGCTCATCCTCCGGATGCACGTCATCGTTGCTACCCTGCTTTTTGCCTGGTGCACGCGTCCGAAGGTGAGGAATGTGGAAGGTCGGCGGATCATCTACATAGCGACGACTCACCTCGTTGCGAGAGAACCCAACCGTGTGCCGAAACCATTCGCGTGCCATCCAAATCGGCATCCTCAGTCGAAACCGCAGCTGAGGATGGAAGAAGGGTGATGTGTGCTCGTGGTCGGCCAGATACTTGATTAGCTTGGCATCCTTGTCGGTGAACTCAGTGGCATGCTTACCCAGCGATACGCGGGCGGCATTGACGACGGTCAGATCGTTACCAAACGTTTCCAGAAGCTCAACCTTGCAGTCCTCGAACATGCCTATACTTCGGACTCTTCCTGAAGGTCATACAGTCCCGGACGGCGGTTGCAACCTCCACACAATGCCATTATCGCACAGACAGCCGAACCAAGGAGGACGATTCCCGCGACGACGGCGGCTGTGAGCTGATCCTGGTCCATTGGTGTTTTCATATTGCTAGCATGTAATTCATATGTCTCTCGAAGTCGTGATCGGACCGATGTTTGCGGGAAAGACGTCCTACGCGTTAAGCCTTGTTCGCAAGTATGCGGCACAAGGATTGCGAGTGTTGGTGGTCAAGCCGGCAATCGACACTCGATTCGCTAACATGAACGAGCTGACGACGCACGATGGGGATTCGATTCCATGTGTGACCGTAGATTCGCTGAATGGGTTAACCGCTGACTTTTTGGCACCGTTCTCTGTTGTCATCCTGGACGAGGCACAGTTCTTTCAAGGCCTGATTCCATTCGCAGAGTTTGCGGTGGATACGCTTCGCAAGACCGTGTACTACATTGGACTCAGTGGAGACTCCGACCGTCGCCCGTTCGGTGAGCTGTTGGGTACACTCGCACTCGCGGATAAGATCACCCACCTGTCCAGCTTGTGTATCTGCGGTCGCCCGGCACCCTTTACGCGTAGGTTGCAGACGGGCTACGGACAGATTGCCATTGGAGGAGCGGATTTGTATGTTCCGCAGTGCAGGACGTGCCACGTTTACAGGTAGAAGTCTTCGGCCCGGACAACCTGAAAGAGGTCGGGCTTTCCCTGGTTCAGTGCGGCAATCGACTGCTCATCCGGCGACTCGACGGCAATTGGATACACGAATGCATCGCGACGCACGCCCAGAATGGGATCGAACATAACCCAGTCGGTCACAAAGTGGGAAGCATACGGAATCGAGACGTCATCCACCGAAAAGATCGCACAGAACTTCGCAGCCCACTCGCGTGTAATCATGTAGCATTGGGCTCCCCATGGATTTGAAACGCCTACATTGCGAAGAATGACTTCGCTACCCACGTGTTCCCACTGGCCACTCGGAATGTTGATATACCCCATGGACAGGATGTCTGTGTTTCCTGACATCATGTGAGGTGTGACAGCCTCCACCAACCGGTTGAAGTCCTTGTGAAACCTCACATCGTCTTCAATGATGATTCCCAGTGGCTCTCCCGAATCCACCAACGCCTGCATGCAGCGAATGTGTCCGAGGGTGGCCGCACAGCCGGTGGGATAGGAGGTGCCTCGCTCGAAACAGGTGGCTCCGCGACGCACCACCTCTGGGTCGTCCTTCAAGGGAGACTGGACCAACACAATGTCAAGGTTCAAGGGTGCTGCGGCAGCTTTGAGACGTTCGCCGCGACCGGGGTCACAGTTGACCGCATAGACACGCATTTGTAGAGAGGGTCGCCACCCCTCTAAACAGTTTTTTTCGGCTGTGCTTTTTTCTTGCTGAGTATCATACAAGCAATATGGGTGGTGGTCTTCTTCAGCTCGTCAGCTACGGTGCTCAGGACATCTACATCTCCGGCAACCCCCAGATCACGTTCTGGAAGGTGCTGTTCAAGCGTCACACGAACTTCGCGATGGAGTCCATTGAGGTGACGTTCAACGGCCAGGCCGACTTCAACAAGCGTGTGACGGCGATCATCAACCGTAACGCGGACCTGATGTACCGCACGTACATCCAGCTGGTTCTCCCGGCGGTTCAGCTGGACGCGTCGAACAACCCCACGCTCACTCGCTTCCGCTGGCTGAACTACATCGGCCACCGCGTTGTGAAGACGGTGGAGCTCGAGATTGGCGGCCAGCGTATCGACCGCCAGTACGGTGACTGGATGCAGATCTGGACGCAGCTGACCCAGGACACTGGCACGGTCAAGGCGCTCGATGAGATGATCGGCAACACGCACGACCTCGTCCTGATGAAGGACCGCAAGGGCTATGCCCTGGATGTGTCCTGCGCGGGTGCTGAGCTCACGAACTCGTGCGCCCCCCGTGCCGGCACCCCGGCCCGCACGCTGTACATCCCGCTGCAGTTCTGGTTCTGCCGCAACCCTGGCCTGGCCATCCCGCTGATCGCCCTCCAGTACCACGAGGTCCGCATCAACGTGGAGTTCGAGCAGTGGATCAACTGCTGCTACTACGAGGCCACCGGTGCGGTTCTCTCGTCGATCCAGTCCCTGACGGCCGCCTCGCTGTACATCGACTACATCTACCTGGACACGGAGGAGCGTCGCCGCTTCGCCCAGCAGACGCACGAGTACCTCATCGAGCAGCTGCAGTTCACGGGTGCCGAGTCGATCACGTCGAGCTCGAACAAGATCCAGCTCAACTTCAACCACCCGGTGAAGGAGCTTGTGTGGGTCTGCCAGCGTGACTCGTTCGTCGACTGCTCGCAGCCCGCGCCGACGTGGGTGGCTGAGGTCAACGGCTGCCAGCCGTTCAACTACTCCGACGACTTCTCGACGGAGGGTGTGATCATGGACGTGCTTGCCCGCGGCTCGCTGGGCGGCCAGGCGGGTGTCAGTGTCAACGGTGCGGTCCCCACGGTCGGCCTGGCGGGTGACCAGGGCCCCTACCTCCCGGGTCTGGGTATCGCGGTTGGCCCCTCGCTCAGCGGTGCGTCGTGGCTGGACTCGAACCTCAACGCCTCGGGCAACGACCAGGCCTACCTGTTTGAGGACACGACCAACTACCTGCTGGCGAAGGTCATCCTCGACTCGGGCACGCGTTGCTCTGGCAAGTGCCCGATTGAGGTTGCCAAGCTGCAGCTCAACGGCCAGGACCGCTTCACGGAGCGTGAGGGACGCTACTTCACGTATGTGCAGCCGTACCAGCACCACAGCCGCACGCCGACGGCCCCGGGCATCTGCGTGTACTCCTTCGCCCTCAAGCCGGAGGAGCACCAGCCGTCCGGCACGTGCAACTTCTCGCGTATCGACAAGGCGACCCTCCAGCTCACGGTGTCCGTGAACACGGTGCGTGCCGGCCGCACGGCCCAGGTCCGCGTCTACGCCGTCAACTACAACGTGCTCCGCGTGATGAGCGGCATGGGTGGCCTGGCCTACAGCAACTAGAGACCTCCACAGCGAGGACTCAATCGAAAACCAAAACACAAAACCAAATGAAGGTGCAAACTCACCTTGATTGGTTAAATATGAACGTGGGCTCATCCAATGATCTGACCTGTCCCTCTAACCTGAATAGAGTGTACTCATTTCTATGGCCCGGAGGATTGAACGCTGCTGACTGGAAGAACGATGGCGACTTATTGGCGAGTATACGGTAGAGACGTTGAATCCGGCTTATTGCGATATCATTGAAGCCGCGTGTAGCCCGAAGCCTTTCGCATACTGCATCCTTGTAGCGAGGTGTAATGTACAGAATCGCATGTGCACCCAGCATATTGAGAACACGGACTTGCGTGTCTGAATATGGTCTGAACACGCAGACACCCTTGTTAACTTCCAATGTAGGATGGCCTGCACATCGGCTGACACCAAAATAAATGGCATCGGCTCCATGAACAAAGTCGAACTCGCTCACTCCTGTGAATTCTACGTCGTCTTCGAGAAGAAGAATGGGTTCGTCTCTATACGTAGTCAGAATATCGATCGTCGCATCGTTCAAACACTTCGGATACCCATACGTGCCCGACTTGTAGTGAACAATATCCTTGAAGCCAAGAGTAGTCAGCATGGAGTCCATATGGAGCTTCCGTGCGTGATACTTTTCATTGTGGTCGGGGCAGATGTACACCACCTTGAAGTCTTGAATACGCATTTAGCAGTTGCCATGAAAGAATAAACATGCGTATCACGATATTCGGGTCTTGTCGGCAGCAATCGCTATACGAACACTACCACTGTACAACAATCCGCGATAGACTCACGTATCCGCATTACACGAAGGAGGTTGTTCAGGCGATTGAATTCTGCAAGGGCACATCCACTATCGCTCCCGAGCTAACCCAGTTTCTATTCCGGTCTGGGATTCTAGACAAGAAGATTCTGAGTCCCGAGCTATTTCGCAGCGAGTTCGAGGCTACAACCCTGTTTGTGATCGAGATTGCCAGCAGGATTTCATACGAGTATGCTGGTTTCTATACGCATCACATCCTTACAGAACCACAGTATGGATTCAAACACGCACAGGACATCGTTCAGCGTGATTTGGCCGACGACGAAATCGAGCAAGACCTTCTCCGGATGAAGCAGTTACTGTACCCCAAGAAGATGATGATCGTTTCTCATATATATTCGCGGGAAACCGGGAAGCGGTACGAACTGGTCCAACTTCTCCGAGTGCTGTGTGCGAAACATGATATCCCCTTCTTTGACCCAGTCGAGCAAATCGGTATATGTGACCAATCGAGAGTCTATGTAAAGGAAGACAGGCTTGCCCACTATTCAGACCTTGGACACGCCATGATCGGCAAGAAATACAAGGAGTTCATTGATCGATTGCGGTGAGCGGAACCCCGAATATATAGCTAGCGGACTTCACAAACCCTGACGTCCATCCGTATATGCTGAATGTCCGTATGTGTTTCGCACGCGTCACCAGGATAAACTCAAACAGCGTGTGCTGTAGCCCCTCCCGCTCAGTATGATAACCAACATGGGAAACGGGCTCGTCAAATGTAAAGACAGACCCCTTCACGCTGTCCTTGAAACGAGACGAGTCGCTCAAGAGAATCTGGCCGGGTTCACTGACAGCTTCGAGCATCTTGATGTATCTATCGTGTTGGCTACTCGTTTCCCCGCAAATAAGATCGCCGTCGCCAAGCCTGAAATGCACGACTGAAAAGGGTGTGTATGGAACCGAGTGTATTTTTGCGTCTACGTACGCTGCGAATGCCGGCTGGAACGTAAGAACCTTTTGGATCGCTGACAGCACAAAGGGAGTCGGGGGCTGGTCGTATATAGACAATCCGAAGTTCGAGAAGAAGAACACGACATCCTCATTCTGGAGCTCAGACTCGATGAATTGTTCGACTTCCGAGAAAATGCCCTTGATATTGCCTTTGTTCGCCTGTATGAGATCACTATACGGATGTACAGGTGAAACAAGAAGCTGAGATAGTGGATGCAGCGACGTATCAATGATGCATTGGTATCCACGTTTCTCGCAATATTGAAGCACTCCGATCGCACCTCTCAGTGAGTCTCCCAGCCCGAAGCGAGCGTAGAGGGGTGTCACTACATAATTGCAGATGTCATGGGTCCACACGTGAATGACAGTCTTCATTCTTTTAGACTCGCGGGTTGCTTTAAGACGATTCCGTAGGCTATCCAATATCGTTGTGGATCGAAACACCGACATACTCGTCACAACTCGTTATACCATGCCTGTAATATAAAACGGTTAGGATAGACTGGTCGTGGCGGTGGTTTGAGCGGTTGGCTCCATCCGGAAGACTGGCATTTTTGAGGAGTGCATATTTCTTCCACTCAGCAACGAACTTCGATGAACGATCGTCCTTATTGAAGCCAACACACGCTGCGTTTCGCATCTGGAAATGTGACCACGCGGCCGGAACGGAAAGTTCGTTCAGTGCGGTTGGATGCGTCCAACGCGAGATTGTTCCCGATGAAGTAGGTGTATACACTCCGGCCTTGGTAACGCAGGCTTCGAGTGCATCTGCATCGAACACTTTGTTGCCCGCATCACACCAGATCAGCACTCCTTGAATTTCGGCATAGACTTCGGCTATAAGAATAGGTTTCCATGCGTATGCTCCGGCGTCAGGTGATGACATGGACACGAAGGACGGATAGCTCGAAAAGGGGAATACCCTGTACTCTATGCGAAAGACAGAGCGAATATGATTCACTTCGGACTGGGTCAACCCCAGATCGTATACGACAACCGTCTCATGCTGAATCGTGGTAAGGAGCTGACACAGAGATTTGAAGTGATTGCTGCTCGCTGCCGTGACAAATGTACGCATGCTTAACTGCGGACGAACAGATGAAAACCTTTGGCATATACTCCGTAATGGCGAATATGTGTGACATGAACTTGCTCACAACATATCAGTACGATCAAAAGGAGCGGTTTGGTGTCAACCGCGATGGCGGATACGTTATCTGCATGCTTGATGGGGCGTACGACTGTTACATCTCCGCAGGTATCTCGAACGAAGAGAGTTTCTCCCGCGACTTCATTCGTAGGCATGGCATGAAAGCAATCAACTGCTTTGGGTTCGATGGCACGATCAGTGCATACCCTACGCAGTACACCACTGAGATCGCATTCATCCGAAAGAATATCAATGGATTCGACGATGCTCGCAATACCACGTTACGCGACCTACTCACTACACACACCGATGTCTTTCTCAAGATGGACATTGAAGGCTGGGAATACGCGTGGCTGACATCCATCGATACCAATGCTCTTCGCAACATCAAGCAGCTTGTGATCGAGGTCCATGGTATTGTCGATGTTCCGGGTGTGGTCGTAGAACAGATAAAGAATGTAACGTTCGAGACGAAAAACGCATGCCTGGCCAAGCTTGCAGAGACTCATTATCTCACGCACGCACACTATAACACGTGTACGGCGAAACTGGGCAATGTCTCATACGCGATTGAACTGACATACGTCAATAAGAAGTGCATTCCGGACCCGAAACTGAACTCAACGCCGTTTCCAATTCACGGTCTTGATTACCCGAATGATTATACCAGTGTAAACGTTGACATGAACACGCAGCCCTTTGTATGGAAAGACTAAAGGCTTAAAACACACGGAAGAGTAATCGTAATGCAGACGCCTCTCTGTGCCATAATGGCTCGTTGCGGAAGTGATAAGGGACCGAACCCGAGCAGGGGGAATTGGCATAACTATACCGCCGTATACCATGATCTTTTCAAGGACAAGGTTGATACTCCCTTGAATGTATTTGAGCTTGGGCTTGGGACGAACAATACGTCTATCCCGTCTAATATGGGGGCAAATGGCGTACCGGGTGCATCTATTCGCGGTTGGAAAGAGTACTTCGGCCGCTCTCAGATCTTCGGGGCTGATATCGATAGGAACATTCTATTCGCAGAAGACCGCATTCAAACCGTCTACTGCGATCAGACGAATCCATCCGTGATTCAGCAAATGTGGTCAGTGCTCCCAGATATGGACATCATCATCGAGGATGGACTGCACACGTTCGCCGCGAATGTGACCTTTTTTGAGAACAGTATTCACAAGCTGAAGCGAGGCGGTGTATATGTAATCGAGGATGTCGCAAATAGTGAGATTCTTAGGTTCACAATGAAGTTTGAGCAGTGGCGTGTCTCGTTTCCAGAACTTTCATTTGAGACCAGGATGTTGCAGCACCCAGTGAACAATCACGATAACAATCTGATCATCATTAGACATCGGACCACGAGCCTATAATTTTCACTGGATACTTTGAATAGAACTCTGCCAATGGGTTCCGCAGCACCACCGGTGTGGCTCCGCACAGAATCGCTTCGTATACGCGATGTGTGTCGATGCCCGTTCCTTCCGGGCACAGCACATACTTCGACCGACAGAGGTCTTCGTAGTATTCGGAACTCGAACGCCCAGACTTCACAACAACTCGAGGGTCGTCTTTCAGTGCGGCCCAGCAGTCTGTTCGCTTTGAGATGTTTGTCCCGAGTGTGAAGTTCATGTAGATCTCAATGTCACGCGGAACGTCCGGACGTATGAAGGTGGACAGGAAAGGAAGAGCTGCATCCGGAAACCCAAGTGGAATCGTTGTCAACTGCGGATGGCTGACGGTGGTATTGATTGCGTAGATGTGGAGAGCAGTGGGAAGGAGAGCGGCCAGTTTGGTGCCGTCGAATGCTTGGTCTGAATTGTGGACGATATACACGTGTTTCCGCCGTGGCACGTGTGCAAAGGACATCACAAGGTCACCATTGATAAAGACGCGGTCGCCTGACCGTGCTGTGAGGTTCAAATACCGTGGATGGTTCGGATACCGTGGGTCGATCACCCATCGACACGTGTCTGCGAACGCTTTACCCGATATCATTGCTTCTCTCTAAGATAAGATGAACGTCTTTTCGTTCTGTCTGTATGGACCCTATAATTCCCGATATTACCCGGGCATGATAGAGAACATTCGCTTGATCCATCGCCACTTTCCGGGATGGGGTGTGTTTGTGTATGTCGGGTCTGACGTCACGTCCGAGATGGTTGCAACCCTTCAATCCGCACCCGGCGTTATGGTTCGCTTCACTAGAAAGACGGGTATTGAGAACATGATCGAGCGGTTCTATGCGATTGATGAGCCTGGTGTCGAGCTGATGGTGGTCAGAGACGCAGATTCTCGCGTCCACTGGCGAGACCGATGGGCAATCCGGGACTTTGTTGCTTCACCTGGGTTCGTTGTCCATACGATACGCGATCACCCACAGCACTCGGCTTCGCTTATGGGAGGGTTGTGGGCCATACGAAAGTCGAGCGGTGTCAATATGCACGCGGAATATGAAGCGTATAAACTCAAACCCGAAGACCGCGGTATTGCGTTAGATCAGAACTTTCTCAGCTGTCGGATCTACCCGCGGTTTCACGGCCAGATACTGGCTCACATTGGACGAGGACCATCTTCGCGGAACGAGACGGTGCGTGCATTTCCAACACCATGGACAGAGCGGTTGTATTGCGGTCAAATCGAGTCTCCGGGATTTATCGATTCAGAGGGAGTAATTCCCACCTTCCGTCTTAAACTTTCTCGGTAAGACACAATGAAGACTCGTCGTGCAATTGGCTCTCGCCGCAAGGTTTGGAATGGAACGGCCCAGAAGACGCCGGGTGGGCTCACCAAGAGTGACCTGATGATGAACAAGTATGGTCGCATCGTGTCGCGGAAGAAGGCGGCTCGTGCTCGCAGTGGACGTGCGTTCACACGCCGTGGTCACAAGGGAGGGGCAGAAGATGAGGATGAAAGCGAGTAAGCATCTCCCGCAGCTCGGGACGAAGCACCTCAGCCTTGCGAGCAGCGGCCAGCTCGGTCTGGCCTGTCTGCTCATAGGCCACCATCAACCGATAGAAAATATGAAAGTGTTCGTGGTCAGCCATAGGCGGAAGCACACCGGTCAAATACGCCCTTCGTAACCCTTCACCCGCTTGAATCGACGCACGGAGGTCACCTCCGACCAACGCAAACTCCTGAATGTTGTACGCACGATGTTGTGTCCGACATACAGCAGCCTGATTACATATCAAGTCGCCATACTCTCCGAACGCCACGGCTGTGACCATGTCTGGATAGGTAGCGGCCATGTATGCGAACATGGTCTCGTCCGACGGCGAATAGCCTTCGTCGAGCGTTCGCTTCCACTCTCGAATCACCGTCGTTGTGAAGTCCAGGATGGCCGCACGTTTCCCCGCAAAGAACCCACCGGCGACCCATCCGTGGTTGTTGCGAAAGAACGTGTATCGGTCCTTCGGGCGGTTGCGGTCAATCAGGCCCATCATCGCGACATTCGTCCGCTCGGGGTCCCACCATTGCGAGAGGTTGGCCAATCCAGTTTCGGGGAGGACGATCCGCATATCAACCCACGCGAACCACTCGGTATTGAAGGTATTGAGGTCTGCAACCTGTCGCACAAACTCAACCTTGTGGTTGATAATCAGGTAGTACAGGTCGGTGAACTTCTCGGGTGACACCCAGACCACCGGGCTGGTTTTGTTGTTCTCCACAATTCGCGGAAGTTTGTCCCAGAAGGGTAAGTGCTCGAACTTAATGTCCCGAAATATCGTTGGGCGATCGCCTCGGATGGCACGCAGCGGTGCCTCCAGGTCAGGCTCGCAGAAGATAACGAACGGGTCAGGTGTTTCAAGCAGTCGCTTGGACGTTTCGAGATACGTATCGATGCTACTGAAATGAACCGAATCCACCTTGTCTTGCCCCTCGCGTTTGCGGAGGTTGTACAATGCGGTTACGTAGGTTGTCGACATTGCTCACTTCCCAACGTGTTTAAGTAAATAGGTTCCTGCAATGATCATGATTAATCCGACATACTGCATTGGCTTTTCAAGGCGGTCGCCCAATACAAGATACGCGGCCAAACTCCCCAGGACACCCGACACGCCATCCCACATGCCATTGACGTACAGCACATTGTCCGCACGGAGCGACTTGACCAGATAGTAGATGACCCCGATGTATCCGAAGATACCGTAGACCAGATACGAGAACTGGTTGGACTGAGCATACCACCGCAAATTGAAGTCACCAAAGATCTCGACCACGGACAGCAGCACGATGTCTTCGAATCCCATTGTAGTATTCGTGTGTTTTTTTGAGCGGTGATGATAATGGAAGGGTTAGGTGTAGCTGCCGCGGCACTTGTGGCCGCAAGTGGCACTCTAGCAGCGTTCGCAACTGCGACTAGTCAAGGAATGACCACGAAGGATGCCCCATTGAAGACCCCCCCTGAAAATACAGCCGAGAGTAAAGACTTGTGGGCCAAGGTCAATGCTGCAATTCAAAAGAGGCAGGCGGCCATGACAGAGTCAGACCGTGCCGCTGCGGGCAACGAACTGGAAGCCGCTCGCAAGGCCTATAACGACTATATCGAAAAGACGAAGACAACCGCGGCTCCTGCTGTCCAAGAAAAGACTCGAAATGCAGCGGTTGCTGCGGTTCCTCTTACACCGGCTTCGGAGGTAGCAGCCGAGAGCAAGGGTCCGACCGCAAGCCAGGCTCTTGCTGCGGTTCCTCTTACACCGGCTTCGGAGGCGGTTCTTAAAGCAGCCGAGGAGAGGGGTCCAACCTCAAGCCAGGTGGACGTGGCTTCAGCTAAGAAAGCAGATGTAGTTGCTACGATCGTTGATGAAGCGATTGCGGCAGCAGAGAAGGCTGCGAAAGATGGTGCTGCCAACCGTGCACGCCTTGAAGCACGGAAAAGGCAAATTGCCCAGCACGAATACGGAGGCAAACGTAAGAAGAAGGGAACACGTCGGCGTATGCACGGCGGAGATCGTCTTCTCGACGCACTTGAATCTCTTGGCGAAGGTAGTCCATCTCCCCGACCTGCATTTATGAAGCTGATCACAGTGACTGACGATCAAGTTGCGTTAGAACTGATTCCAACTTTCAATACATTCATCAGCTGGGAGCAGAGTATCAATGGACGTCGACTCTTCCCGCGGATGCTGAAGGGAACCGAGGACTTCCAGAAGAAATTCGCAGACGCACTGTTTCGGGATGTCCCGACTGCATGGCCGACCATCAACCCCGTCTTCAAGAAACGCGATCCGATTTCAAACTATGTCCGTGCGGCTGAGGCGTTAGCAGCAGTAGCTGCGAACCGCCCTCGCGAGCTTACAGCAGAAGAAGCTGCGGTAGTTGACAGCGAAACAGCGAAACAACGTGAGTTTAATTTGAACGCATCCCTTAGTAATACATTTTTGGCACCCGCTCCTGATGCTCCTCGTACGTTCTCGCAGATGATAGAAGAAGAGAAGAGTATTCCTCCTCCTCCGGCTCCGCGTCCCAGTTCGTGGCCGACGCCTGCGCCCACGCCACCACCACCCGCCCCCGTATCGAGCCCCGTGGACGTATCGAACGCCAGGTTCGCCGAAAGGATCGCCGAGGCTGAACGTGCGGAACCGCCTTCCTTGCTCGACAAATCCGCGGCTCCGGCTGCGGCTGCTCTCCCGGCTGCGGCGGCTCCGGCTGCGGCTGCTCTCCCGGCTGCGGCTGCTCTCCCGGCTGCGGCGGCTCCGGCTGCGGCTGCTCTCCCGGCTGCGGCTGCTCTCCCGGCTGCGGCTGCTCTCCCGGCTGCGGCGGCTCCGGCTGCGGCTGCTCTCCCGGCTGCGGC
>SXGQ01739683.1_pt1 | contig 47056 bp, 45 predicted proteins | sample 3178371 | NCBI WGS metagenome assembly SXGQ01 (sample SAMN11356859, study PRJNA531348) | freshwater metagenome | isolation source: freshwater sample F1-20 | place: China: Fuxian Lake, Yuxi | collected 2017-12-25 | reverse complement strand
TTGCGTAAGCGCATCGATTGCATTCAGTGATTTGTTCCGTTGCGAAGAAGTCATGCGGTCGAACTCCTGGCGGAAGTTGACTTCGATCTGCTCTCGGAAGACTGATTTTCTGAACTGGATCTGCTCGCTAATGACAGGGTCGCTCGATGCTTTGATGGCCATGGCGCGAGCGGTTGCACCGATGGCGTCGTACACCCTGAGACGGGAGTCGACCAGTCTGGACAGCCGCGAATCGAGGTCTCCCTTCCCAATGTTTTCAATGTGGAAAAGGGGCAGGATCTTCAGCTGCTTGTGAGCGATGATCGCTCGAACGAGTTCATCTCGATCCTGGAAATAGCGGTAGACCGAACGCGTTGAGACACCTGCTCGCAGAGCGATCTGCTCTGGTGTTGGTTCGAGGTTCTCTTCTTCAAACAGGTCGAGGGCAGCTTCGAGGACGGCGGTTCGGCCTCGGTCTCGGCGGGCAGTGCGCCCATCAACTGACAACGTGTTCGAAGTTTCGGGGAGAAGTGGAGTGTTCATTTCGCTTCTTCGTTAGGGAGTGAACAGATATAGCCAAGCTTCGGGTCGGGCTGACCGCTTCGCAGCGTTTCGTAGACGTCAAGGACTTCTTCGTTGCCCACGGCCTGAGAAAACTCCAGCCAGGAGTCGCACCATTCGGAGTAGTTCTTCCAGGCGGTCCCAATGCGTTGGTCGAGTTCGTCGCGACCCCATTCCTTCGTGCGCTTCGAGATCTGCGTCGGCGCAAAGAGAAACTCTGGTGTGGGCGCAGGTAGTGCACTGGTGTTGGTCGCCTTGTGGTCCCAGTTCGTATTGCCAACCACCATGGAGTGGCCAAGGAATCCGTCAAGGTGGGTATGCACGTCCCGGAGGAGATCTTGGTTGCCGGCGATGTCGACATAGACCGTAGAAACGGGAGCGATGGAGTCGACGGCGTCGTAGGTGACTACTTCTGAATACACGTCGAGCGATTCAACGAACGCCCGATTGCCCGAGGAGGTGAGGCCGACTGTCTTCAGTTCACGTTGCTTTGCTAATTGGGCGAACCCAATTGCGGTTTTACTTGAAGCGCTTGAGATCACTGCTTGCGTCGCACCGAAGTCTTCGTTGTCGAGGAGGAAGTCATCGATAACGAAACTGGTGAAGAACAGCGGGTACAGCACCATTTGCTGTGGTTCGCGGTTTGCGTCATAGACGGGGTCTGCCGAACAGCGCTGATAGCGGTTGTACGCACCGGCGAGTCCGACCCGATGCGTAGCAACATCGCTGACGCCGCGCTCGTCGACTTTGCCGGGGGCGATGATCGTTTCAGAACTCATCGGAAGAAAGCCGAAAAGTCGCTCGCCAACGAAGAGATCGTTGCTTGCACTCTCGATGACTTCAGCAAAACCCCATGTGGGGATGCGGCCCCAGCCTGAATCGCTAGCGGGGAAGACATCCCAGTAGCGCAGCATGTCGCCGAAGACGCCGTAGGTGATGTTGTTCGTGGTCAGAGCGAAATGATCGATGCGAAGTCGACACTGACCTTGAGAGAGTTGTTCGTGAACGTCGGCTACGAAGCGAGTGGAGGAGAGATCGGTTCGATTGGTCTCAAGAGTCATCGGCCGCACTTTCAACGAGTGGTAGGGCTTTCTTACTGACTCCCTATGGTTCTGTCAATCTTCTTGACAGAATTCCTCGGCGTTACGCTCTCTGAATGACTCAAGCGTCGACTCCGATTCCATTCGACGCTGAAGATCCCAAGAATCCGGTGATCGTCGATGGCGAGGTCACCTGGACCTTCGATGCCGACTTCCTCACCTCGAATTGGACCTGCATTTGGGGTCGAGGTTGTCTGGGCATTCACGACGATCCTTCCGAAGAGCTGCAACAAGGCTGTTGTTCCGTTGGCGCTGAACTCGACGGCGAGGATGAGTCTCGGATGATCAGCGCTATGGCAGCGATGATTGATCCGACGCTGTTTCAATTCCACGAGGCGGCGGTCGAAGGCGGAGTGTTCGCCAATGAAAAAGCGACGAATACCCGTTTGGTTGATGGCGCCTGCATCTTTTTGAATCGACCAGGGTTTGATGGTGGCGCCGGTTGTGCATTGCACTTGGCCGCAGTTGACGCGGGCGAATCACCATTGGAATGGAAGCCGTCAGTGTGCTGGCAGTTGCCGATCAAGGTCGATTGGGTTGAAACCTCAGCCACGACCGAAACCGCCACCCTTCGCCGATGGTCTCGGGCTGATTGGGGAGATGACGGAGCAACGATGGCCTGGTGTTGCACTGAAGGTGATCGGGCCTACGTGGGCGATCGACCGGTAATTGAGTCGTTGGCAGAGGAACTGATTGAACTCGTAGGCAACGAAGTTTTTGTTGAACTCAAACGCCGCCTCTAAACGCTCGTGCGGATCAACGTCAACTTCATCTACGACATAGCAGTAGGGATTTCGCTGGCGTCGCTGCGCTGAATCAGTACATGGCGAAGTAAGGCATCTTGGGCGTAACGAGACACCGAGAGTCATGGGTGCTTGAATGCGCCCATGACTTCTGTGGCTGACGAACTTCGAACGACGTACAACAGCGGGCGTACACGGCCGTTGGCCTGGCGCAAACATCAACTTGAGCAGATGGTGAAGATGCTCGAGGAGAACGAGTCGGCGTTCCTCGACGCGCTTGCAGTCGATTTAGGTAAGCCGCGTGTTGAAGGGTTCATCACTGACATTGCATTCGTGACGAGCGAAGTGAAGTCGATGATTAAGAACCTAAAGAAGTGGAATAAACCGGAACGAGTAAGCACTCCCATCGTTGCGATGCCAGGAAAGTCGCGTTTGGTCCCTGAACCGGTTGGCGTTGTTCTCGTTATCGCCCCATGGAATTATCCGATCCATCTCCTACTGGTCCCAGTCGCTGGCGCAATTGCTGCCGGCAACGCCGTCGTAATGAAGCCCTCTGAAGTCACGGTGACAATTTCTGCCCTTTTGGCAACGTTGGTGCCGAAGTATCTGGATTCCTCGGCAATTGCACTTGTCGAAGGTGGAGTCGCTGAAACCACCGATCTTCTTGAACAACATTTCGATCACATCTTCTATACGGGTAATGGAACTGTTGGTCGTGTTGTTATGGCGGCGGCAGTGAAGAACCTCACTCCAGTCACGCTTGAACTCGGCGGAAAGAGCCCGGTGATTGTTGATGCATCTGCAAACCTTCGAGTCGCTGCGCGTCGAGTTGCCTGGGGTAAGTGGTTAAACGCGGGACAAACCTGCATCGCTCCGGACTATGTGATGGTGGATGCATCGGTGCGCAACGGTTTTGTGGACGAGCTCGGCAAAGCGATCACTGAATTTTTTGGGTCTGAACCAAAAGAGAGCGAGAGCTACGGGCGGATCGTTTCGCCACATCACTTCGCCCGTGTTTCGGCGCTCATGGAAGGCGGAACCGCAGTCATCGGTGGCGAGACCGACTCCGCGACGCGCTATATCGCTCCAACAGTTCTTCTCGATGTCGATCCATCCTCGCAAATCATGAAAGAAGAAATCTTCGGTCCGCTGCTTCCGATTATCGATATTGCGTCAACAGATGAAGCGATTGATCACATCAATGCGAACCCGCATCCACTCGCGCTCTATGTCTTTACTGGTGAGAAGCGAGTTGCCGCCGATGTCGTCAATCGAACTACTGCTGGCGGCGTCACTGTCAACGGAACCATCATGCATTTCTCGAATCCGAACCTTCCGTTTGGTGGTATCGGCGAAAGCGGAATGGGCGGCTACCACGGAAAGTCCGGTGTGCGTTTGTTCCAACATTTGAAGCCGATTTTGACGCGCAGCACGAAGATGGACCCATCGATCGCCTATCCGCCCTATACCGAGCGAAAAGCGAAGATTTTCCGCAAAGTTCTCTGAATCAGCACAATCGGAGACTCTTCACACTCACAGAAGTACCAGTTGAAGTCCGGGATTCAGTTCCACGTTCAACTATGCCGACGCTTTCGATAGCGGATGAGTACCCTGAACGCAGAAACCCGCTTCTTGTGGGGACTGCGTTTTTGACAATTGATTGTTGTCTTCTTTGAAACGTTCTCTTCGTGTCCTTGAGGCTTTACGAAGGGATTGTTATGTCTGCGTCTTCCTCCTCTGAGGCTCTAGATGGCATTAGCCATGTTCCTGTTCGCCCGGTCGCTGTTGTGTATTGCGAAGGAAACTTCGGAAAGATTGATGGCAAGACAGCGAACGGCCTTGTCCGCCAGAGCGAAACCTATGTGATCGCTTCGGTAATCGACAGCACATGTCGCGGACTCGATGCCGGGATGGTTCTTGATGGAGTGCCGAATGGCGTTCGTGTCGTCGGCGATCTCGACGCAGCGCTTGCGCATGGGCACGGCAACCCTGAGATTTTCATTGTCGGTGTGGCCCCAACAAGCGGCCTTCTTTCTGATGAAGAGCGCAACGTGATTCTTCAAGCGATTGCTCGCGGTCTTCATATCGTGAGCGGGCTCCATGAATTCCTCACTGAAGACCCTGAGTTCGTCGCAGCCGCGCATGCTTTCGGCGTGCTCATCACTGATGTGCGTATGCCTCGGGCGAAGAAAGACCTCCGAATGTTCACCGGTCGCATTCGAGATGTCACTTGCCCCAGGATTGCTGTACTTGGCACAGACGGTGCAATTGGAAAGCGAACAACAGCGACGATCCTGACGAAGGCCCTGAATGATCATGGAATTCATGCGGTCATGGTGAGCACTGGCCAGACAGGACTCATTCAAGGAGCTCGCTATGGCGTGGCTCTCGACGCGGTGCCTGCACAGTTTGTTACTGGCGAGTTAGAAGGTGCTGTCCTCGAAGCATTCGACAAGGAAGACCCCGATGTGATCATTGTTGAAGGGCAGGGCGCCCTTAGTCACCCGACGTACTTGAGTTCCACAGCAATCCTCAGGGGGAGTCAACCTCAAGGCGTAGTCCTCCAACACGCACCAACGAGGAAGTGCGCCAGCGACTTTCCGGATTTTCCGATGCCGACCGCTGCGAGTGAAATCAAACTTATTGAACTCTTCGCGAAAACAAAAGTGATTGGATTGACGATCAATCACGAACTCATGACCGATGACGATGTCGTGGCGGCTATCACACTCTACGAATTAGAACTGGGTATCCCGGTGACTGATGCGTTGTGGCGATCGGGAGATCGTCTTGTCGAAATGGTTCTTGCCTCATTCCCTTCGCTTCATCCGGGCGCGCCAATTGATGTCCATTGAGTGGCCTGAGGATTGAAATTGATCTCTCCAAGATCGCCTCGAATGCCGCGCGCCTCGTGGAACTCACTGCCGGAAAGGGAGTTCAAGTAACGGCAGTGACGAAGGCATTCGGTGGTCGGCCCGATATTGCGAGAGCACTTGTCGGGGCTGGTGTCGCTGCTCTGGGTGATTCGCGCATTGAGAATCTTGAACGGATGCGAACCGACTGTGTTCAATCGCCAACAGTTTTGATTCGTTCGCCGATTCCGAGTCAGACCCAACGAGTAGTTCGAGTAGTTGATCTTTCGCTCAATACTGAAATTGAAACGATCGAGTTGCTCTCAAAGTTTGCCGTAGATCTTGATGTTCACCATCGCATTGTTCTCATGGTTGAACTTGGCGATTTACGCGAGGGATTCATGCCTGAGGAAGTGGATGAGGCGCTCAAGCGGGTGCTTGATCTTCCGCACCTTCACTTTGCTGGCATTGGCACAAATCTGGCCTGCCGAAGCGGGGTCATTCCCGATGGCGCCAATATGGGTGAACTCTCGCGTCTTGCCGATCGCCTTGAGTCTGATCATTCCGTCAGTGTCGAAGTTGTCTCGGGTGGGAACTCGGCAAATATTGATTGGCTCACAAGTGGAGCTCCGATTGGGCGTGTAAATGACCTACGCCTTGGCGAGTCGATTCTCTTAGGTCAAGAACCGCTACATCGGCGACCTCTTGAAGGACTACACACCGATTCCTTTGTGCTGGTTGGTGAAGTCATTGAATCGCGACGCAAGCCAACGAAACCATGGGGTCAATCCGCGCAATCGGCATTTCCACGTTCGACCTCTCCCGCTGAGAGTGCGGGGGCCTGGCAAACAATCGTCGCCATCGGGCGGCAAGACACCGACCCGGATGGTCTTTTGATGCCAGACGGAGTCACCTATCGCGGTGCGAGTAGCGACCATCTCGTACTTGGCACGCAGGAGCGGTACCGCCCCGGGGTCGAAATGCGGTTCATTCCTGATTACAGCGCACTCGTGCGATCAATGACGTGTCCCAATGTTCGACAAGTGCGCTGCAGCTGATTTTGGCACCTGGTACCGACTGGTCAGAAAATCCGCCGATGAAACCGCTGGTCCCAACTATCAGCCGGCATCACGAATTCGTTATTCGTGAGAGGAAGACTTTCGACGCACCTTCTTCACTGTCCAGATGATGAGAAAGATCAGCAGTGCCAAGAGAACGACAATCACAAAGATGATGAGTGCGACTGCCCAGCCGATCAATTCCTTACTTTGGGTCGGGGTCAGATTTCTTTGAATGTCGGTGGTTGACGAGATGCGAAGGTTCGTGAGCGATGCTGACGCGCTCGGGGAAGCAGCAGACCCACTGATTGGACCCTCCGCAACAAGAGAAAGGGTATGCGTACCTGATCCGATGTCGTAAAGGATCAGGAAACTTCCGTCAGATCCGGTTCCTTCAGTAGGAGGTGCGGAGGTTGAGCGCAGCCGTCCGTCGATGAAGAGATGGAAGGTGTCTGTTGGTGCGCCAGCGATTCTCGTATCAAAGGTCAACCACAGCGAATCCTTGTCGGTTGTGAAAACGATGTTCGAAACAGCGCCTTGAGTCGCTGAGACCGAGGGGCCAGAGGCTTGGTCGGCGATTGCAGTTGAGAGATAGGTCACTGACGAGTTGTAGGTCGGCGACGGAGCGACTCCTTGGGCGACGAGCACCAGTTCCTCTGAGGGGTCGGAAGAGGTTTGGTTCCACGTCGTTGCCAGCGCAGAGACATTGGCGCCAACCAAGGGGGACCACCACAGACCGACTCCCGAGCTCTTTGTGGAAGCAGAGTTGGCATACCACCCGATGGGGTATTGATGTTTGTCGACTCCGGGGTCAGAGGAGGGTGGTTTCAGATGAACGTCAACAACCTGACCGAGTCCGGGGTAGCCGGCGTAGGGCTCGCCCACGAGTGAGATGTAGTTGTCGACGAAGGTTTGATTTGGGCCTCGACCGATATCGAGTCGCGTGAGCTTGTACCGAAGGTCATTTTTCGCCCCACCGATGCGGGCAAGGTTCACCTCGGGTGAATCGAACAACGTGAGTTGTCGCGGGGGAGTTGCGAGCGCCAACGCTGCGGTCGTTGCGACATTCGCTCCGAAACTGTGACCGATGAGGTGGATCTTGCCTCCGTTCGTTGAGAATCCGGAACGAAGTGATTGGTTGATCACGGTCGCCATCCGGTGACCGTTCACCTCGGTGGCGCGTTCGGGGGCGTATGCCGCAAGCACACTCATATCGGTCGAACTCTGGTCAACCCAGCTGTACATAAGGACCGTTGCGGAGGGATCAGCCGCTTGAAGCGAAGTGGCGAGGTTTGCAAATAACGAGATGGAGGGTTGCCCGGTTTTGGGATCAACCAATGCGGGATTCCACATCGTCACCAGGTCGCCGGATGTCGCTTGCGCGGCCTCGTAGGTCGCGAGCAGTCCAGCGGCCCAACCGTGTGTCATCACGACAACATTGCCTGCAGCGATTGATTCAGGAGCTACTGCCGTGAACGTGGTCCCGTTCCATTTTCCTAGACGTTGAGCGAGTGGGAATGGACTGACGTTTGTTTGTTCTGCTGTGGGGACGCCAGCTGGCGCGGGAAAGGCAGAAAGGGGGGTCGGTACCGATGCGTTGAGCACTGAACATCCGGTCGTGACGAGTGCGCACATGAGAAGAGCGATCGCGAACGCTCGAGAAGTGCGACCTCGAAGGCGAGTTGGTGTTGAACCGTGAAGTGTGTGGGTAGTGATCACAATGCGGAGAGGTTAACGGCATTGCCAATGAGTCACCTCGTTACTCTGATGCAAGTGCAGGCAGGGGAACGCAGGTTCCGAGCAGGGAAATGGTGTACTACTGACATTGTGTAGGGTCTCTACTAATGAAGCCCTCGACCGCTCTCATCCGCGAACTGGCAGAACTTGCTCCGCTCTTTGATCGGCTCCGAGCCGATGGATTGCGCCGGCGAAATCTGACCTTGCCGCGCCGTCGACTTCTGATGTTCCTTCACGAATGCGGTCGTCTGCGTTCGAGCGAGTTGGCCCAGCGGCTTGCGGTCACGCCCCGCGCGGTAACCGCGCTGGTCGACGGGTTAGTCGATTCCGGTTATGTGGAGCGTCGACCTGATTCCTCTGATCGTCGGGCGACGTTTGTGGAACTCACCGACTCGGGAATTGAGATCTGCAGCGATATGCAGAAAGCATTGGACAGTTTTGCGGCTCAATTGTTTGCGGAAATTAGTCCTAGTGACATCGAAGCTGCAGTGAAAACGATTGCGGTCATCCGTAAGAACTTCGAGCAGATGCTCGCTCCATGACTGCCGCCCGGAACGAACAAATAGGAAACGGAAGATCAAAGTACATGCCGAGTCGTTGGACGCCCGAAAAAATTCACCAGCGGCGCTGGTTCACGCTCATTGCTATCTGCATCGCCGTGACGATTACGTCCATCGATAACACGATTATGAACGTGGGTCTCCCATCGATCGTGCGGGAGGTGGGCGCGTCGCAAGCGCAGCTTCAATGGCTGATCGACTCTTACACCATCGTGTTCGCATGTTTACTCCTCACAATGGGAGCGATCGGCGACAAGTGGGGCCGTCATCGCACATTGATGATTGGGCTCGTGATTTTCGGTGGATTCTCGGCGTTCGCAAGCCAAGCCGATAGCGCGGACGCACTTATTTTCGCCCGCGGTTTGATGGGTATCGGTGGCGCTCTCATCCTTCCGGCGACCTTGGCAATTCTGAGCAACACCTTCGAAGGAAAAGAACGATCGAAAGCAATCGGAATTTGGGCGGCAGTTGCGGGCATTGGAGTTGCAGCGGGCCCATTATTTGGCGGATTTCTTCTTGATCATTTTTGGTGGGGATCAATCTTTCTCATCAATGTCCCGATCTGCGTCATTGCTGTTGCTATGGGTTGGTTTCTTGTTCCGCCTTCAAAGAGTGCGGATGAAGGTCATCGCCTTGATCCGGTAGGCGCCCTGCTTTCGATCGTGGCGCTCGTTGGTTTGTTGTACGGAATCATCGAGATCCCGGAAAAAGGTTGGTCAAGTCCCGAAGTGCTCTTCGCCGTGATCTCTGGATTGGCGTTCCTTGGGGTCTTCACCTGGTGGGAACTTCGAAGTGATCACCCGATGCTTGATCTCAACTTCTTTCGAAACCCTCGCTTCAGTGCAGCGAGCATGACAATCACAATCAATTACTTCGTAATGTTTGGATCGACATTCTTAATCGTGCAGTACTTCCAGTTCGTTCTTGGATACTCACCGCTAAAGGCTGGCGTTATGACAGCACCAGTTGCGATCGGGCTCATGGTGACGAGTCCGCAAACACATAAATATGTCGCCCGATGGGGAACGACAAAGGTGATCATTCTGGGGCTGCTGATTTGCTCGGGCGTGATGTTCTGTTATGGCATTGAAACGATCATTGCATCAGACGTCGGCGGTGTTGTGGTGCGCGCAATCTTTGGCGTGGGACTCGCTCTCACGGCGACGCCGGCGACCGAATCCATCATGGGTGCACTTCCTCGTGATCGTGCCGGTGTTGGGTCAGCGGTCAACGACACCACTCGTCAGATCGGTGGTGCTCTCGGTGTCGCCGTCATCGGAAGCTTGTTCGCTTGGCGCTATCAGGCATCGTTGTCAGATCTTTCGGGACTTCCAGCGGATGTGGCTTCGGCCGCGCAGAACTCGATCGGAAAGGCCATACAAGTCGCAAGTACATTGCCCTCCGATGAAGCCACTTCACTCCTCGAGAATGCAAAGCAGGCCTACGTCTCAGGAATGAGGGTGGGCGTCTGGACCTGCGCACTGATTCTGCTTGGCGCTGCCGTTCTCACGGCCAAATTTCTGCCGTCGACTCCGGGGACACCCGACGACGACGTGGAACTTCGGGATCAAGAGATCGAAGCGGTCTCACTCGATGACGGAATTCTCTGATTCCAGTCTGCATGTTGTCCCGGTTATCGTTCGTCGACCGCAACCCGAGGGGGATCAATGGCAAAGCGCGTGATGATCGCGACAATGAAGGCAAATCCTGGACAGCGCGACGAACTGCTGGCGCAGTTTGTTGACATGTTCGCTGTTGCTAACGCCGAAGCTGGTACCGAGATCTACACGCTCGTCGCTGGTGACGATGCTGACACCATCTACATGATTGAGCAGTACGCCGATCAGTCTTCGATGGATGCGCACATGGGAAGCGAAACACTCGCGGCGCTGTACCCAAAGATTGGCCCGTTTATGGCCGACGGTGGTGCCGTGATGGGGTCAGTTCATTCCGAACTCGACTGAGAGTTTCTTCAGCCGGGATCAAGAAGGCTGCTGAGGTCGGGCGGCACATCGATCGCTAGTTGCTGTAACCATTCGAGCGGAATGACTTCGAGAGTTTTCTGATTGGTTGAAGCAAGAACAACCGGCGCAGCGCAGCCGTCGTTGAAGGCGATGGCCCAGTTGCGCGCGGTGACGCACCAGCGATCACCGGGAACGAGACCAGGGAATCGGTGCTGTGGCATCGGCGCGATGAGGTCATTACCGATTGATCGCTGGTGTTCAAGAAACTCGGGAGTCATGACTGCACAAATGGTGTGCAGTCCGATGTCTTCGGGACCGGTGGTGCAACAACCGTCTCGAAGGAATCCGGTCATGGGGTCAGTGCCGCATGGTTCAAGCGCTTCACCAAGGACATTGCGGTCGGCGTTATCGGGGTGCATTACTTGTTCTCTGCTTTCCAGCCCTGGGTCATGAGGAAAATTCCTTCGGCTCGAGCGGTGACTTCGCCGTCGATCGAGATTGTCCCGAGCGTGAAGACCTTGCGGCCCTCGACCCGGTCGACCCAACTTTCAAGCTGGAGTTCGCGCTCAATCCAGGTTGGGCGTTCGTAGCGGATCGACAAGGTTCCAGTGAACCCGCCGAGTCCGTTGCAGACGTTGGTGGCGCCGAGCAATTCATCGAACAACAAGGCGATGATTCCGCCGTGGACCATTCCGGGTGGCCCGTTGTATTGCGCACCGAGGAATGCTCGACCGGTCGTGCGGCCATCAACAACGTTGAGATCAATATCGGCCGAAAGTGGATTGAGAGGTCCGATGATGGGGCTCCACGGGAAGAACACACGTGGCTTGTTGGCCTGAGCCCCTATTGGTCCGTGGTCTCCCAAACGGCCCTGCATGGGAAGGCCGTCGACGCGATGTGGTTCGAGTAACGCAGTGGCTTCAGCAATGAGAGCGGCAGCGCGCTCGAGTAATGAAGTCGGTGCGTTTGCGCGACGAAGTGACGTAATGAGTGCGCGCGTAGAGGCGGCCACAGTTTCGGTGGCCGCCTCGTCCTGAAGTGTCCAACCCGCAGTGAATGGAGCGGGTTCTTCATTGGTCATGCGTTGTAACCGAATCCTTCAGTTGTTGCGCTTGAGCCGGGAAGGCCGGGTTCAAGACGTCCGGTCAGCCAGCCTCCGTCAACGACAAGTTCCGTGCCTGTGATGTAGCTGGCTTCCGCACTAGCAAGAAATGCGACTGCCGCAGCAATCTCGTTCGGATAGCCGATGCGCTGAATCGCTTGTTGCTGATACGGCATCGTTTCGAGGATTGGATCGTTGATTGGATTTCCCATGACGGTATTGACGCCGCCGGGGTGCACCGAGTTCACACGAATTCCAAACCGACCCCACTCCATGGCCGCGGTTTTTGTCATCCCGCGGATGGCAAACTTTGATGCGGAGTAGGAGATCAGTCCGTTTTTCGAAGCGATTCCATCGATTGATGAAATGTTCACGATGGAACCGCCGCCGGATTCTTTCAAAAGTGGCTGAGCGGTCTTCATGCCCAAGAAGCAACCAACTTGATTCACGTTGATCACTGTCATGTAGGCCTCAAGTGAGGTGTCCTCAATTGCTGATGGCCAAATAATTGCGGCGTTGTTGACGAGGGCATCAAGACGGCCACCGAATGTTTTGGTCGCAGCAATTGCCGCTTGCCATTCGGCTTCGCTGCTGACGTCGAGGTGGACGTAGAGAGCGTTTGCTCCGATGTCGGCGGCGACAGCCTGACCCTCAGTATCAAGCACGTCGGCCAGAACGACCTTGGCTCCTTCACTGGCAAAGAGCCGAGCTTCGGCCTCGCCCTGCCCGCGTGCTGCTCCGGTAACGATGACAACCTTGCCGTCGAATCGACCCATGATTCCCCCTGATCCTCGGCTCCTCGGATGGGAGCGCCGGTAGGAGTGTAGGGAATCACAGGCCCGAGCCGCCGATCGAAGGTCGGTGGTTGGTTTGGAGCTGCGCTGTCTGTTCTACTTTGGGAACTACATCTGTTTCCAAGGAGACCCGTGAAGATTCGCCGCACCGTCATCGCCACCGCAGCAGCAGTGGCTCTTTTCCTTCCTATTGCCGCATGCTCGAGTGATTCATCCTCCAGCAGCACGACCTCAACAACGGTCTCAAGCGGCGATCAGATTACCGATACCGCATGTCCATTCACCGGAACTATTGAGACCAGTTCGGGTGGCAATGCCGGAACGCCGTCAGCTTTAGGTTCGATTACCACGTCGAAGGAAGGATGTGTCGACAACATCCAACTGAAATTGGGTAGTGCAACGGGTGCTTGGACCGCTGCATACGCAACGGGACCAGTGGTCGATGCTTCGGGTGCAACTGTCGCAACGCAGGGTGCTGCGACGCTGGTCATCACCCTTGCTGAAGGAACCTGGACCGGGACCCCTGCCGCTCCCACGACTGTGCTTCCGCTTCAACTTGATTATGTGGAGTCGATCAACGTGGTCGCCGGTGCGAACGGGTCGCTCCTTGTTGCCTTTGGGCTTTCCACAAAAAAGCCTTACCAGGCGAGCGATTCGCAAAATCCGGCCTATATCTCGCTCGGTATTGGTTGAGAACTCGACCAATCCGTTGCGTTACAACAGATTTTCTTCGTGCCCGGCCACGGTGCCGGGCACGAGCTCGTAGGGTCACCTAACGCCATTCTAAATTTTCTACAGGCCGAACGAATTCATTTTTCAAGGAGCCACTATGGGTACGGATCAGATCTTCACTGCATCGGTCGTCATCACGATGAACGAAGCGGCTCCGCGCGCAACGGCGGTCGCGGTACGAGCAGACGGAACGATTGCAGCAGTTGGCGACGTTGATGTGTGCAAGAAGGCGCTACCCGATGCCACAGTGGTCAACCTCGGCGATACGGCCTTGCTGCCTGGATTTGTTGAGTCGCATTCGCATCCAGTGCTGAGCGGCATCATGACCCAATCCCCGGCGTATTGGATCGCTCCCTATGTGGGATACCCGAAGTGGAGCGATGTCACAGATCTTTTCTCGAAGCTTCAGAAAGAACAGCCCGCTGGTCAATTGTTGTTGTTCAACGGCCTTGACCGCTTGTTGCATGGCTGCGAGGCCCCTGATGCCAAAGCGCTTGATGCGTTCTTCCCCGATCGACCTGTCGTTGTTGCCGATAACTCTGGTCACGCGGTGTATTTGAATACCGCGGCCGTCAAGAAATTGGGTTGGGACGCCAAACCACCAGCAGACCCGGTCGGCGGTTCGTTCGGTCGCAATGCCGATGGTTCGCTTAACGGTATTGCCTATGAGATTCCAGCCATGATGGAAGCAGCAATGCCATTGGTGGGTGAAGTCGTAAAAAACCCTCTTGCTTCAGCGGCACAGTGGTATTCGTTGATGGCGGGAAATGGCATTACGTCGACATCGGAAATGACATTCAACGACTCGCTGAAGCCGGCATTTGAGGCAATGGCGGGTATTGCGAGTTGCCCGCTGCGCATTTCGCTTTATCACGTATCAACCGATGCAACCTGCGGCGAGAAGTTCGAATCAAAGATTCCAGCATCGATGCTTACCAAGAAGGGCATCAAGTTGTGGGCCGATGGTTCGCCATGGGTTGGAAACGTCGCACTCACGTTCCCGTATCTCGATACACCGGCGACGAAAGCGGCTGGGATCAAACCGGGAACACCGGGTATCGAAGTCATGAACTACACGCGTGAGCAACTCGATGTAATTCTCGATACCTACGCGCCGCAAGGGTGGCAAATGGCGTTTCATGTGAACGGCGATGCCGCGCTCGATGTTGTGCTCGACGCTTATGAAGCAGCGCTTACGAAGTTCAATCTTCTCGGCACCGACCATCGTTGGCGTATTGAGCATCTCGGTGCTGCTCGCACCGACCAGTTCGCTCGAGCGGCCACACTCGGTGTGTACGCCTCAATGGGCCCAGTCCAGTTCCAGTACTGGGGTGATCTGCTCGATGGTCAAGTGTTTGATCATGAACATGGTGCGCCTTGGTGTCGCGTGAAGGACGCGACCGTTGCAGGCCTTCGTCCCTCGTATCACAACGATGGTTCGGTAACGCCGCCGTCACCGCTTGCCAACATCAAGACCTGCGTGACCCGCACAACCAACTCAGGAGTTGAGCGCGGCCCAGAACAAAAAGTGACACTCGACCAAGCGCTTCGGGCGCAAACGATCGATGCTGCATTCATCCTTGGCCGAAAGCACGAGATCGGTTCGATTGAGGTTGGAAAGTTCGCCGATTTTGTGCAGTTGTCGGTTGATCCCTACACGGTCGACCCTATGGATCTCAGCGACGGGGTCTCTGTGCTGGGTACTTGGTTGTCGGGAGAGAAGATCGATCTTTTAGCGTTTGAGAAAGCTGCAGGCGTGATCGATCCGAAACCACATATGCATCTTGCGACAATCCCACGTAAGTGCTGCTGATGTCGCTAGCGCTCGTTAGTGCAGTGTGAAAGCCAAAACCACAGCGCACACAATTCCGTAGCTTCCGACAACGGCGCGTAGAACCGATGGCCTGAGACCAAGCGCAACGCGGGCGCCGAGCCATCCGCCGATGAGTGAAAGCGGTGCCATCAGCAAGACGGTCCACCACTGCACGGGGCCCCACAATGCAAAGATCACAACGGCGGCGATGTTGATTGCAAATTGCAAAACGCTCTTCAGTGCGTTCAGTTTCTGAAGGTGATCACTCAGGGTGATTCCCAACACGGCGAGGAGGATTATCCCAAGGACTCCTCCGAAATAGCCGCCATAAATGGCCGCAATGAAAACTCCGATCGTCGTAGCAAGTTCGTGATCATTTTTGGTGGACTCGCCGGGTTCGGTTTGGGCAGACGCGAACCGGCGCTGAATGACAGGTTGTAGAAGGAGCGCGAGGGCAGCGACCAAGACGAGCATTGGCACAAGGAACTTGAAGATGCGTTCGGAAGTCGTGAGGAGCAAGACGGCGCCGACCACCGATCCAGCGAAGGCGAATGGGAGCAACCTGCCGATACGGGCTTGTTGTCCCTCGAGTTCGTTTCGGTAGCCGGCGATGCCGCCTACATAACCGGGTACAAGCGCCACGGTGTTGGTGACATTGGCGGTGACGGGGCTAAAGCCGGCCGCAATGAGTGCCGGAAAGGTGAGAAGAGTCCCGCCTCCGGCGACAGCGTTGATGCCGCCGGCAAGAAGAGCGGAAACGGCGAGGAGGATGATGCCGCCGGCGCTCAGATTGTCCATGGGTCTTGATCGTACGGGGCGCGTCAGCACCGGTGGTGTGGTGGACTTGGATTTCCTGAGTTCGTGGGGGAATCGAATGGCAATCGTTGAAACAACAATGGCCGGCGACGGTGTCGCTCGGGTGACACTGAACGATCCCGATCGTTACAACGCACTCACGCCAACGCTTATCGATGGACTTGCTGACGCTTTTGCAGCAATCCGCCGAGATCGTGACGTGCGTGTCGTGATCCTGGACGGAAATGGCCGTGGTTTCTGCGCTGGTGCCGATATGAGTGGAACCGGTGGCGTGCCCGATCGTTCGCGTGGTCGTGGGCCGGTCGGATTTGTCCATGAGATGCAAGAACATCTGATGGAGGTCGTATTGGCAATCCATGAAACTCCACAGCCGGTTGTTGCTGCACTTCACGGTGCTGTTGTGGGTGGAGGATTGGCCTTAGCGCTTACGTGCGACCTTCGTGTCGCTTCGGCTGACGCGTTCTTTGCGTCACATTTCATTCGCGTGGGTTTGTCATCCTGCGATCTCGGAACGAGTTACTGGTTACCGCGAATTTGTGGGCCAACGATCGCTGCGGAGCTCATGCTCACCGGGCGTCGGTTCAGCGCAGATGAAGCGCGCGAGTACGGGGTGCTGAATCGAGTGACAGCTTCAGACGAGCTCCAGGTGACTGCTCTCGAGCTCGCAGGAATGATTGCTGACAACTCTGAGTACGGGGTGCGCATGACCAAAGTCGGGATGTGGGCCAATCTCGATGCGTCGAGTTTGCGCGCAGCAATGGAACTTGAAAACCGCACGCAGGTTCTTGGCACCTTCACTGGCAACATGACCGAAGCGGGCGAAGCGTTCCGGGAAAAGCGGACGCCTGAGTGGAAGCAGATGTGACATGCCTACGCAACGATTAAACGGTATTGATCTGTACTGGGAACAAGCCGGCGAGGGGCCTCGATTGCTGATGTTCAATGGCTCCGGTTCGACAATCGAGCGAATGCGGCCACTGTTCAACGTTCTCGCCACTCAGTTCGATGTTGTGCTGCATGATCAACGCGGACTTGGGCGAACCGAAATCCCCGAAGGTCCATATTCGATGGCGGACTATGCGACCGATGCCATTGCCCTCGTTGACTTTCTCGGCTGGGACACCTTTCACGTCATCGGGATCAGTTTTGGGGGCATGGTGGCTCAAGAATTTGCGGTCACCGTTCCCGAACGAGTCGAGCGGTTGGCATTGCTGTGCACATCACCTGGCGGCGAGGGTGGTTCTTCCTATCCGCTTCACAAAATCCGTTCCATGGATGCAGCGGAACGAGCAGCAATTTCAATGACAATTATGGATACGCGGTTTACCCCTGAGTGGCTCGATGAGCACCCATCCGATCGATTGTTCGTCGATGGTATTAGCGGTCAGTACGGCGCCAAAGCAGGCACAGAGGCTGAACGGGGTGAGATCGAACAGTTAAATGCGCGAAGTGTCCATGACGTATGGGGTCGTCTCGATCGGATTACCGCTCCGACCTTTATCGGAGCTGGTCGCTACGACGGCATCGCTCCTCTTTCAAATAGTGAAGCGATGGCCGAGCGGATTCCATACGCGCAATTGCACGTCTACGAGGGTGGGCACGGATTCTTCGCGCAAGATGCGACGGCATTCCCGGACATCTTCAGTTTTCTTGCAAATTGAACTTCTGGTGGCTTACGCCATCTGATTCATAAACTGATTGAGGTCGAAGTACTCGCGCCACTTCGCGATCTTGTCGCCCTCGAATTCAAAGATGCCGAGGACCGGAAGTTCAATTTCGCCGCCGTCTTCTTTTTCGAAGATGTCAACGCGCTCGGTGACTACCATCGGTCCGTTCGAAATCATATTGTCGATGCGGAACACCTTGACCTTGAGTCCGGCGGTGAAGCCTTCAATCATCATTCGAATCGCTTCATGGCCGACCATTGGATCGACCGGAATGTTGTGGTACACGCCGTCTTCGGTGAAGAACGCGACGACCTTGTCGTGGTCGCCTTCGGCCCAGGCATCGCAAAATTCCTGAACAAGTGCTTCGTACTTCGCTCCGTCGCTCATGGGGTTCCTTCGCAGTCTTAGGCAGCTGGCACTTCGCCAGTTGAGAAGCACATCCTGACACTCTGAGGCAACGGCTGTCCTGTCGATTGACTACGGTCCTTGTGAGGGGGAATCCATGTCAGAGAATCACGATGCAGGATCAATGGTTGATTTCGCGCTGAATCCGCTTCCCGGAGCTGAACTCCACGAGGTGTTACGAACTTTGCGATCCGAGCGTGGCGATGTGGCTCCGGTGACCTTCTTCGGAATGCCAACGTTCGCCATCCTTAGTTGGGATGCATTGCGTGAGTTCTTCGCCTCAAACGAGGAATTTCCGGGTGGCGAGGTCTACAAATACCAACTCGAAAAGACAGTAGGTCGAACGTTTATTTCGATGGACGGTTCAGACCATGACGTCTATCGGCGCCTTGTCACTCCCGCATTCCGTTCGCGTGCTGCAATTCGATTCGTCGATGAGGAGCTCACGCCCTTGGCCCACGAACTTCTCAATGGGTTGGTTGGGAAGGGAGAAGCCGACCTCATTGCTGAATTTACAAATCGGCTTCCGTTCTGGGCGATCAGTCAAAAACTCGGTCTGCCCGAAGGTTTCGAAGATCGTCAACGCGAGTGGGCCCTCGCCATTCTTTCCGAAACAAGTAACCCCGAGGGTGCTCGTCGGGCAGCTGATGAGCTTTCCGAAGTCATTGCTCCAGTAGTTGCTTTGCGGCGGAAAGATCCGGGGACTGACGTGATTTCCCAACTCGTCTCCGGAGAATTTCAGGGAGTGCAACTCTCAGATGATGAGGTGCACTCGCATGTTCGCTTGCTTTTTGCTGTTGGGGCTACGACAACATCCGACGCGCTGAGCAACCTTCTCTGGGCTCTCTTGCACCGGCCGGAACTTGTCGATCGAATCCGGTCGACACCCGAACTTCGGCCGGCACTCGTTCGAGAACTTCTGCGCTGGGAGCCACCGGTTCCGCTCCTGCCCCGTATGGCGCTGCGTGAGGGAACAATTAGCGGCGTGAACATTCCTGCGGGCTCAATGATTCTTGCCGGGATTGCATCAGCGAATCGAGATCCTGATCGTTTCGCCGAACCTGATGAGTTCGATATCGATAGGCCCGATGCCGACATTCTTACGTTCGGTTTTGGCGTCAAGTTCTGTCCCGGCACTCATATGGCCAAACAGCAACTTCTCGCCGCTCTCGACGTACTTCTCGATCGCCTTCCGGGGTTGAAACTGGCCGGCGACGATGCGGGGGCAGTTCCATCTGGATGCAATTTGCGTTCAGTTTCGTCACTCCGATGCGAGTGGGACTCCTAGGTTGCATTTCGCTGTGTCAGGTTGCGGGGCCTAGCGTGTGAACAGATTTCACTGAGGGGAATACGTCATGGCCGATTTCAGTATCGATCCAGCATTCCAAGAGCAGCTCGACTGGATTCGCGAGTTCGTAAAGACCGAGGTCGAGCCACTTGATTTGGCTTTTGCCGGCGAGGATATGGTCTACAACAAGGCCAGCGCGTTCTATGAAGAGGCGATTCGCCCACTGCAGCAAGTGGTAAAGGAACGTGGTCTGTGGTCCTGTCACTTGACTCCTGAGTTTGGAGGACAGGGATATGGGCAGGTGCAGTTGGCGTACATGAATGAAATTCTTGGCCGTTCACAGTTCGGCCCGACAGTGTTTGGAAATCAGGCCCCCGATTCGGGCAATGCCGAGATCATCGCTCATTACGGAACCCCCGAGCAGAAGGTGAAGTATCTCGAGCCGTTGCTCGATGGCCGCATCTCTTCGTGTTACTCGATGACAGAACCGCAAGGCGGGGCCGATCCCGGCGTCTTCACGTGTAGTGCTGTGCGAGATGGCGAGGAATGGGTCATCGATGGCGAAAAATGGTTCTCTTCGTCGCTGCGTTACGCCTCGTTCTTGATCGTGATGGTCATTACTGATCCCGATGTCGCAGTGCACAAGGGCGCATCAATGTTTCTCGTGCCGGCCGATTCACCTGGAATTGAAGTTGTTCGTAACGTTGGTGTTGGCCAGGAACATGATGGCCATGGCGGACATGCCTACGTTCGCTATAACAGCGTGAGGGTTCCGGCCGACCACCTTCTTGGTGGCGAGGGTCAAGCGTTCGCGATTGCGCAGACTCGGCTTGGCGGCGGACGCTTACATCACGCCATGCGCACGGTTGGCGCAGTGTCGCGTTGTCTCGACATGTTGTGCGAGCGTGCGCTCAGTCGCACCACACAGGGTGAACTCCTTGCCCGAAAACAAGCGACGCAGGAAAAGATTGCCGATTCATTTATTGAGCTTCTGCAATTCAAGCTCCAAGTACTTCATGCAGCCTGGGTCGTCGATCAAAAGGGCGGCCATGCGGCACGGAAGGAAATCGCCGCAGTAAAGGTGGCAACGCCGAAGGTGTACCGCGAAGCAGTTCTGCGGACGATGCAACTGCATGGTGCGCTCGGTGTCTCAAATGAAATGCCATTGGCGAACATGCTCATGGCGTCAGTCACGATGGGAATCGCCGACGGACCAACTGAGGTTCATAAGTTCACCGTCGCGCGCGAAGTACTCAAAGAGTATTCGCCGGCCGAAGGTGATTGGCCGAGCGAGCACCTTCCGGAACGAAGAGCAGCCGCGCGTGCTGAATATTTCGATCTACTTGAACGCTCTGCTGCCGATCGTTAATCGGAGGGTTAGTAGCCGCCGCCGAGTTTGCGGTGATCCCAAGAGATGGTGCGCTCGACATTGAGTTTCACGACAACGCGCTTGTGAAGCATCATCTCGACTGCACCCTTCATCTCTTCGGTGTACGGCGCCATGTAGCGATCGAACACGCTGATGCCCAGTTCGAACATGCGGTCGGGATCATCGATGATTTCGGCTTTGCCGATGAGGGTGACGCCACGAAGGGTTTCGTAAGTTTCGCCGTCCTCGACAAGCACCGTGAGGTTGGGGTTACGACGAAGGTTCATAACCTTTTGGGCCTTGGCCTTGGACTCAATGCCGATGCAGCCTTCGAGGAATCCGTACCACATCGCGATTGAGTGGATGCTGCCGTCGGAGTTGAGGGTCGACATGGTCATCGAACGGCGACCAGAGAGGAATTCGTCGATTTCTTCCTGGCTCATCACAATCTTGTTGCGCTGCTTGACGCCACGCTGCGGTTCTTCGTCGGCCATGGTTCCCCCTCGTTGTGCGGACCGGAGAACGGTAACACCGAGCCCGGTGGAGATGACCATCTGCCGCTGAGCGCGTAGGGTTCGCATGCCTGCGGCCGAAAGGGGCCGCAGACTCCGGTTGAGAGGAAGAACACATGACGCAGGCCGAAACCGCCAAAGCAATTGCTATGCCAGTTGGCGAACTGGGCGGAGCCTTCATGCTTGATGGTGCCACCTACGCACGAGGTGCAGAACTGGGCTTTTCGGGCATCGACTTTTACGTACTCGGTCGAGGTGGCGTTTTGGGCGACACCGTTGCCGATGTGGTGTCGTCAGCGTTCTTTTTCTGGAATCCCGAACAAGTTCGTACGCAGTGGGAACTTGCGCGCAAGGTAATGGACCCAGCCAAGGCCGCGGTTGAGTGGGCCGACCTCTGTCACGCCTATGGCGAGGCGCATCTTCCCGATTTTGATGGGTTCAACCGATTCTCCGAACTTGCTGCGAAGGTGTGCGATGCCGCGTCGCCTGCGGGTGCTGCGCTGTTTGCAGGTTGGCGGACACTTCCGGTTCCCGGGGTTGATCGCCCAAAGGCTCGTGCGCAGCATTATCTCAACTCCCTGCGCGAACTTCGCGGTGGCTTGCACGGCGGTGCGATTCTCGCAATGGGACTTTCGCCTGCTGAAGCAGTCGCTGTGCATTCACCCGGGATGGCACCGGTGTTTGGTTGGGATGTTTCGACCATTCCTGTCGATGACATCTCCAAGGGTGAATGGAAGACCGCAGAAGCAGGAACTGACCTTGCAATGGCGCGTGTATTGCACGCGCTAACGGCAGAAGAATGTGCTGAATTCGAGAAACTCGTTCTTGCTCTACACAATGCTGTGAAGGCCGCCAAGAAAGGTTGATCGTTATGGATATTCGTGAAGCGCTCTACACAACTCGTGCCATGCGTCGGGTGAAGCCCGATCCAATTCCGATGGATGTGCAAGCTCGGATCATGGATGCTGCTGTTCGCGCGCCGAGTGGTGGCAACACACAGAACTGGCGGTTCCTTCTTGTTGACGATCCCGAGGTGAAGTCGAAACTCGGACCGATCTATCGCCAAGCAATGTCGGTGCTTTGGGGTTCTTATTACAAGGATCGTATTGATGCAGCGCATGCTGCTCCTGAACTTGAAGAATCGAAGTCGATGCTTCGTGTTCAAAAGTCAGCGCAATGGCTGGCCGACAACTTCGAAATGGTCCCTCTGTATATGTTCGGTTTTGCGCAGCACGACCCCAGTGGTTCGTCGGTCTACCCCGCGCTCTGGAACGCGCAACTTGCAGCACGTGCTGAAGGAGTCGGCACATCACTCACTCAGGTTCTCGTGTTCCATAACGACGAAGTGCTCGACATCCTCGGCGTTCCGAAGGACGAAGGCTGGAACATGCTCGGCTGCGTGTCACTTGGCTACCCGACGGGAAAGTGGGGCGTCGCGACGCGTCAGCCAGCGCACGATGTGTCGTTCCGCAATCAGTGGGGCTCCGACGTCGGCTTCCGCGACGACGAACCGCTGTGGCCCTAAGTCCTTAACGGGGGACTAGTAGTTAGTTCTCTTCAGCTGCCGGCGCCCAATGGGTTCGCAGGTCGGCCAGCCAGTCGGGAAAGTCGACCGGTGGGTCGGGTAACTGCGTAACGCCGTGTTCGGCGAGCGCAGCCTCGAACACCTCGGGCTGGTCGCCCCACGAGCGCGGGTCGCCCATCATGACCTCGTACAACTTTGCGCCTTCTTCGCCGGCTCGGATTGGCCCGAACGCAGCACCAAATGGAAGTTCCACATGCGTGCCTGCCGGGCACCAGCGATCGCCGAACCAAAGACCACCATCGATAACAAACACGATGTGTGGCGAGTAGTGGCCGTGTCGACGCACCATCATGCCCGGGTCGTATTCGGCATAGAGCGAGAGGTACTGCGGGTCGGGGCTGAACGCGAACCATTTCTCGCGCACGTAGGAGGTTGACCCGTCGGCATTCTGCTGAGCGCGACACAACTGCCACGGCATATCGGGGTCGTCCATGTGGCGAAAGATGACTTCTTTGCCGGGGATCGGTAGCGGAACTTCTGTTGGATCGATGCTCATGCGATGAAGTCGAAGTCGACATGAGCCGACTCGATGCCGCGCACGAATGCGTTTGCCATTTCGACCGGCGCCGTGCCTGGTGTCAGCTTCCAACCCGAGGTGCGACGAAGAAGCTCTTCGAAAAATACACGGATCTCGAGACGAGCAAGTGACGCTCCTAAACAGAAGTGTGTGCCGAAACCGAATGCGATGTGGTTGTTCGGCGTGCGATCGACGAGGAATTCCTCGGGCCGATCAAAGTACTTTTCGTCACGGTTGGCTGAGGAGTACATGAGTACAACCTGGTTGCCCTTTGGGATGGTGACGCCATTTACTTCGGCATCGACCTTCGCAACGCGACACATGTTGTGGATCGGCGTGACGTAGCGAATCATTTCTTCGACAGCAACAGTGAGGTCGGCGCCATTTCGCAACTTCATCATTTCAGCGGGATTGCTGATGAGATTGAGAATTGTCCAGGCAATGACAGTTCTCGTGGTCTCGGCCCCACCGTCAAGGAGCAATAGCGCGTCGGCGATTGCATCGTTGGGATCGAACGGGCATCCGTCGACTTCAGCGGTTGTGTAGAACGAGAAAATATCGTCGGCTGGACAGGACTTTTTAGATTCGAAGAGTTCGGCTGCGGCGCCAGCAAATTCAATTGCTGAAGTCATCCCAACTTCGTTGAAATAACGAGGACCACCCCCAAGGGCAATGGTGGTTTCTGACCAATGCTTCAATTTCGGCCAATCGGCTTCGTCGAAGCCGAGGAGTTTGCCGATCATCATTGCGGGGAGTGGAGCAGCGACGTCGTTGATGATTTCGGCAGAACCGCCTTTGTCGCGAACGGCATCAAGAATTCCGGTGACCTTTGCCCGGATGTCGTCTTCCCATGCGCTTGCAGCACGTGGAGTGAACCGACGAGAAACCATGTTGCGGCGCTTCATGTGGAGCGGGTCGTCAAGGCCGATGATGGCGTTGTCGGCGGGAAGGTTCGGTCGGTATCCGCCCTTTTCCTGGTCGGAGTTGATGAAGACGTCCTTGCGCTTTTCGATCTCGACGATGTCGTCATAGCGCGAGATCCCCCACAGCTCGTTGACTTCGTCCCAGTAGACCGGTTCGTTGGCGCGCATCCATGCGTACGTGGGATATGGGTCGCCGCCGTACAACTCAGGGGCGAGAAGATCTATTGCGAGCCGTTCCATGGTCCCTCCAAGGCAATGAACTCAACCGATCGGTTGTGCAGACCGGATGGTACCGCTGTCTGCGGTTCCAAGGTTCCGCGGGTCTTGGTCATCGGCTGACGCGGGTAGTAGCCCGCGGTAACGCCCCGGTAACCCATGTATGAGGCCATGACCTCGAAATCGATATCGGCGGGGCTCGGCAGCGGAACTTCTGTTGGATCGATGCTCATCCGATGAAGTCGAAGTCGACATGAGCCGACTCAATACTGCGCACGAATGCGTTTGGCATTTCGACCGGCGCCGTGCCTGGTGTCAACTTCCAACCCGAGGTGCGACGAAGAAGTTCCTCGAAAAACACACGGATCTCGAGGCGAGCGAGCGATACGCCCAAGCAGAAGTGTGTGCCGAAACCGAATGCGATGTGGTTGTTCGGCGTGCGATCGATGAGGAATTCCTCGGGCCGATCAAAGTACTTTTCGTCACGGTTGGCTGAGGAGTACATGAGTACAACCTGGTTGCCCTTTGGGATGGTGACGCCATTGACTTCGACGTCGACATTTGCGACTCGACACATGTTGTGAATCGGCGTGACGTAGCGAATCATCTCTTCAACCGCGACGGTGAAGTCAGCGCCATTACGGAGTTTCGCTTCTTCGGCGGGGTTGGTGATGAGATTGAGAATCGTCCAAGCGATCACGGTACGCGTGGTTTCTGCGCCACCATTGAGAAGAAGCAATGCGTCGGCGATTGCATCGTTGGGATCGAACGGGCATCCGTCGACTTCAGCGGTTGTGTAGAGCGAAAAGATGTCGTCGGCGGGGCAGGTCTTTTTAGATTCGAAGACTTCGGCTGCGGCGCCAGCAAATTCAATTGCTGAAGTCATCCCAACTTCGTTGAAATAACGAGGACCGCCACCGAGAGCGACGGTGGTTTCTGACCAATGCTTCAATTTTGGCCAATCGGCTTCGTCGAAGCCGAGGAGTTTGCCGATCATCATTGCGGGGAGTGGAGCAGCGACGTCGTTAATGATTTCGGCAGAACCGCCTTTGTCGCGAACGGCATCAAGAATTGCGTTCACCTTTGCCCGAATGTCGTCTTCCCACGAGTTCGCAGCACGTGGCGTGAAACGACGCGACACCAAGTTGCGGCGCTTTTGATGTAACGGATCGTCAAGACCAATGATGGCGTCGCGAGCCGGGATATTCGGTCGGTAGCCGCCCTTCTCCTTGTCGGAGTTGATGAAGACGTCCTTGCGCTTTGCGATCTCGACGATGTCGTCATAGCGCGAGATACCCCAGAGCTCGTTGATTTCGTCCCAGTAGATCGGTTCGTTAGCGCGCATCCATGCGTACGTGGGATATGGGTCGCCGCCGTACAACTCAGGGGCGAGAAGATCTATTGCGAGCCGTTCCATGGTCCCCCCAAGGCAATGAACTCAACCGATCAGTTGTGCACACTCCATGGTATCTCTGTCCGCGGTTCGATTGTCCCGCGGGTCTTGGCCATCGGCTAACGCGGGCCTTAGCCCGCGGTGACGCCCCGGTCGCTCGAGAAGATCGCTCCGTGGATGTTGGTTGAGCCAGGAGCAGCGACGAGCGCGATGAGTTCGGCGATGTCATCGGCCTCACCCTGCCCCCGGTAACCCATATATGGGGTCATGAGCTCGAAGTCGATGTCGGCGGGGATCTGGAAATTCTGTGTGAGGTTGGTTTCGATTGCACCTGGAGCGATTGCATTGACCCGGATCTTCGTCTTTGCGTATTCCATGGCCAACGAACGTGTGAGTTGGACAACAGCACCCTTCGTCATGCAATAGGCCGTCGTGTAGGCCTGACCCATGAGCCCTGCGTTTGATGCGATGTTGACGATGTTGCCGTCAGACGCGAGCAAATGGGGAACGGCGGCCTGACAAAAGAAAAACGGCGCATCCATGTTGACCGCAGCCATACGTCGGTACTGCGCTTCGGTCATGTCAGCGAAATGAAACGCTCCGGCGATTCCAGCCACATTGACGAGGACATCAAGTCGACCGAAGGCCTCAACCGCTTCGGCAATCGCATCGAAACATTCCGAACGCTCGGAAACATCGCCAACTCGCGAGACAGCGGTCCCACCAGCCGAAGTGATCATTGAGACCGACTCGGCCAATGACTCGGGGTTTACGTCATGGACGAAGACCTCGGCACCCTCGGCGGCCAGTCGCAGAGCCGTGGCTCGACCAATCCCAGAGCCTGCGCCGGTAAGAAAGGCAACCTTGTCGTTGAATCGGCCTGGAACGAGATACGGCATGTCGGTCTCCTCGTGGGTGGACAGGCGGAGATCGTCGCACATTGGCGAACTTCAGGCCGTCGAAGTGACGAGGTATCGCGAGGTGGTTCAGTCGCGATACGTTGCCAAGGCGCTGCACTGCCAAGGGGGCACTGCGGGAGAGGAGCTTGAGATGGACATCAAGGCCGGTAGCCGACTCGCTTGCCCGGAGTGCAGCGTCGAACTCGTCGTGGTCCGTCCCCCGAGCTCTGCTGTCGTTCTCACCTGCGGTGGTGTTGAAGTAGTCGACGCCGCTGCCGATCGTCCCGGTGGTGGCCATGCCGACGTCAGTGGCGATGGCACCCTGGTTGGCAAGCGTTACGCCGATGAAGACTCAGGAATGGAAGTGTTGTGTGCCAAGCCCGGTCCGGGTGCATTGGCTGCCGATGGCCGCGAGGTCCCCATCAAGGGCGCCAAGCCGCTTCCGTCCTCTGACTGATCTGAAGGTCATCGCGTGAATCTTTCGCTCCTGCTCGAGATGTCGGCATCGACGCTCGAGGATCGTCGTGCTGTTACTTCTGGAACTCGGTCGCTCAGTTACGCCCAACTCGATGCAGCTGCACGTCGATGTGCCGCGAAGTTTTTGTCGATGGGTGCGACCGGCGTTGTGTATTGCGGTACGAATGACGCAAGTTTTCCGATCGCAGTCTTTGGGGCTGCCTATGCCGGCCTTCCGTTTATTCCACTGAACTATCGCTTGGGTGACGAGCAGTTGCAGCCACTAGTTGAAGCGAATCGTGGCGCGGTTGTCATCGCTGAAACGGCAAAGATTCCCGGGGCCGATCCTGAGATGGTCGTGCTTCGCTCAACGTTGCTTGATGCGTCATTTTCAACCTCAGCCGATATCGAACTTCCGCCATTTGTCGATCCTGAAGATGTCGCCATTGTGCTCTACACCTCGGGTACTTCAGGAACTCCGAAAGCTGCGTTGCTTCGTCATCGCCATTTGACTGCATACGTGATTGGCACCGTCGAGTTTGCTGGCGCCGAACCCGACCAAGCCGCGCTTGTAACTGTGCCGCCGTACCACATTGCTGGTCTCGCCAACTTGTTGTCGAATATGTACTCGGGTCGCCGGATTGTGTATCTCGAGTCGTTCGACGCGCAGTTGTGGCTCGACACTCTTCGAAACGAACGTATTACACAAGCCATGGTTGTTCCCACGATGCTCGCTCGGGTTGTGCAACACCTCGACGGTTCACCGGCCGACGCTCCGATGTTGGCAACGCTTTCTTATGGCGGCGCTCGTATGCCGCTGCCCGTTCTTGAACAGGCGCTCGAGTTGTTCGTCGGAACTGGTTTCGTGAATGCCTATGGCCTTACGGAAACCTCATCAACTATCGCGTTGCTTGGCCCCGAAGATCACGACGCCGCATTCGCTGGTGATCCTGTCGCCAAAGTTCGTCTTGGTTCTGTCGGCAAGGTGCTCCCCGGTATCGAGGTTGAAGTTCGTGACGAGGCTGGCAACGTCCTTCCTGTGGGCGAACCCGGTCTGGTGTTCTTGCGTGGCGAGCAGGTGTCAGGCGAATACGAAGGCGGAAGCGTTGTCGACGCTGAGGGCTGGTTTCCGACCAAAGATCGCGGCTGGATCGACGAAGACGAGTACCTCTTTATTGAAGGCCGTGCCGACGACACGATTATTCGCGGTGGTGAGAACATCGCCCCTGCCGAAATCGAAGACGTACTTCGCCGCCACGAAGCGGTTGTCGATGCCGCTGTTGTCGGAATCCCCGACGACGAATGGGGCCAGCAGATCGCTGCGGTAGTTGTTATTGCTCCGGGCAAGTCGGTTGGCGTCGACGAACTTCACGACTATTGCCAGCTGCATCTGCGGAGTTCGAAAACGCCCTATCGCATCGAGTTCCGTGACGAACTGCCGCATACGCCTACCGGCAAACTTCTTCGCCGAGAGGTACTTGCTGACCTCTTGGGGTGAGCAATTCGGCAACTTTCTCCTAGATTGATCGTCGTGGACTTCACTCTCGACGACGAGCACATTGCGCTGAAGGCTGAGGCCGAGGAATTCGCAGTTGCAGCGGTCGCCAAGTACGGCCGCTTTAACGATTCGTGGTTGTGCTCGTTTTCGCGTGAGTGTTCGCAGGAACTCGCGGCACGCGGTTGGATCGGCATGACCTGGCCGGAAGAGTTCGGCGGAGGCGGACGTTCGCCCGTCGATCGATTAATTGTGAGCGAAGCGCTTATCACCGCTGGCGTGCCGATCGGGGCAACGTGGTTTGCTGATCGTCAGATGGGTCCGGGCCTTTTCACGTTTGGAACCGCTGAACAGTGCGAGCGCTATTTGCCTGAAATTCTTGCGGGCGATGTCACATGGTGCATCGGCATGTCTGAACCCAATAGCGGTTCGGACCTTGCTTCGCTGAGTACCTCGGCAGTTCGCGATGGCGATGAATGGGTAATCAATGGTCAGAAGATTTGGACCTCGTTCGCCCATGAATCGAACTATTGCTATTTGATCTGTCGAACCGAATCGATTCCCGGAAAGCCGCATCTCGGAATTAGCGAAATCATCATTCCGATGGACACCCCGGGTATCGAAGTTCGGTCGATTCGTGACATGGTCGATGCTCGGCACTTCAACGAGGTGTGGTTCGACAACGTTCGTGTTCCGGTTGGCAATTTGGTTGGGGTCGAGGGCAAAGCCTTCTCGCAGACCATGAAGCAACTTGAACACGAGCGCGGGGGCATCGATCGTTTGGTGTCGAACCGAGCGCTTTACCTTCACGTACTCGAACGGGCGGACACTTCCGATCCAGTTGTTCGTCAGGAAATTGCCGAACTCGAAATCGGATTCACGGTGGGACGACTGTTGGTGTATCGCAGTGTGTTGGGGCAAACTCCGGCAGGTTTCGCGGCGGGTACCAAATGTGTCTGCACCGAATACGAACAGCGTGTAGCTGACTTTGCCGCTCGGATCTTGGGGCCAGAGGCAATGTTGCTTTCGGACTGGTCCGCAGAAATCGCTTACGCGCCGGCCTACACCATCATGGGTGGGACCTCGGATGTCATGCGCAACATCTTGGGTGATCGGGTACTTGGCCTTCCTCGGTGACAGGGTCGGCATCAGTGTCTAAGACCGGCAACAATGACGGCATGATCACGTTGGATGTCACCGACCGAGTTGCCACCATCACTCTGAACGACCCGGGACGTCGGAATATCGTTTCGGCTGCTCTCAACGCTGCGGTTGCCGAAGGGATGGACGAGCTCGAATCCCGAGATGATGTCGGAGCCATTGTGGTCACCGGCGCACCGCCAGCCTTCTGCGCAGGTGCTGACCTCGATGATCTGGCTGCATGCGATACCGAGGAAAAGCTGCGCACGATCTACTCAGGATTTCTGCGCCTGGCCGATTCGCCACTGCCAACAATCGCTGCGGTAAACGGCGCTGCCGTTGGCGCAGGACTAAATCTTGCATTGGCCTGCGATGTGATCCTTGCTGGCGAATCAGCAAAGTTCGACACGCGCTTCTTGCAGATAGGCCTGCACCCCGGAGGCGGAAACACCTGGAGGCTTCGTCGTATTACCGACTTGCAGACCACGATGGCACTTGTCTTGTTCGGCGAGGTCGTCGGTGGTGCTCGTGCCGCGGAGATCGGGTTGGCGTGGAAATGCGTCCCCGATGCGGAGCTTCTAGGTGTTGCGCAGACCATGGCAGCGAAGGCTGCTGCCGGCCCGACCGCTGTCGTCCGTTCAATGAAAGCGACGATTTTGGCCAACGACGCAATTACGAATTCTGAAGACGCAGTTTCAGCAGAACTTGGTCCTCAACTTGCATCTTTGAGCGGTGATGCCTTCGTTGAGTTATTGGCAAAGCTCCGTGCTCAGATTGCATCGAAGTCCTGAACGGTGAGTTCGGCGTCATCAGGCTGGGACCTCGCAGTCGACTTCGCTGATCAAGCGATCAACCGACACGTTGCGTTAGGGCTCCCATCTATCGGCACCGGGGCTGAACTTCTTTCGCAACGATCGCTCTTCACCGATGTTTCGACTCGCCGCCAAGTGTCGATGGGCGGACACTGTCAATTACTTCGCACCGCTGACGGCTGGTGTGCAGTGCACCTTCCTCGGCGTGACGATCTCACTCTTCTACCCGCATGGTTGGGAGTCGACGCGGAGATTGACGAGATTCCGTGGGGGGCAATTGCAGCGGCGCTTTCATTGCGATCCGCCAGCGAGGTTGTGCAGTCCGGCCAGGAACTTGGTCTGGCTATTTCGATGCTGCCCGTTGAGGAAGATGACCAACTTCGAGACCGTGGCACTACGAATCCCGCTCGTCCGTGGATCCAAAGGCGGGTGGGAACGCGCCAGCACGACATTTCGTTAGACGGTGCGCGCGTTGTTGATCTGTCATCACTTTGGGCCGGGCCTCTGTGCTCTCGGATTCTCACCGAGGCTGGGGCGAAGGTTGTGAAAGTGGAATCCTCGAGTCGGCCCGACGCGTCGCGTGATGGCGACCGAGCGTTCTTCGATTGGCTTCACGCGGGACAGAAATTCACTTCGCTGCCACTCGAAGACCCTTCCGGTGTCGCTGATCTTGTCGCTCTTCTCGAACAGGCCGATGTGGTGATTGAAGGTTCACGCCCACGAGCACTTGATCGGCTTGGCATAGTTCCGGCCGAGATTGTCGCGAAGCGTCCCGGCGCTGTCTGGTTATCGATTACGGCTTATGGCCGTTGCGGGCCTTGGCGCGATTGGGCGGGATTCGGCGACGACTCTGCAGTTGCAGGTGGATTGGTGGATCGCGCCGCTTCGGGAGTTCCGAGTTTCGTTGGCGATGCCGTCGCCGATCCATTGACTGGTTTGCTCGCGGCAGCAATTGTCGCTGACGCGGTCGGTCGTGGTGGGGGTGTCACGATCGATGTGGCATTACGTGAAGTGGCGCGCAGTGCTGCTGCTGCAGCAAGAGTTGTGTGGTGAGTATGCGCACGGTGATTTCTAATGCCGAGGTTGATGGTCGCCTGGTATCGGTCGTGATCGAAGACGAAATCATCCTCGCAATTGATGACCGCGCGCCCTCGGGGGAATTCAGCGCCATCGATGCAAATGGTGCAGCACTCATCCCAGGTCTTCATGATCACCATGTGCATCTTTTGGCGATGGCCGCGCGGCTCGAGGGCGTGGATCTTGATGCTCTTGAAGACGCTGACGCTTTCGATCGCGCCTTGACAACTGCAGCGGCTTCAGCTGGCGATGGCTGGGTACGCGCGTCGGGATACGACGAGCATCGGCATGGGCTGCTTGATTGCCATCGTCTTGATGTGTTGGTTGGGACGTCCAAGGTTCGTGTTCAGCACCGTTCTGGACTGGCGTGGGTGTTGTCCTCGGCAGGTCTTGGCGCGGTTCTCAGCGATGACATCCCAACAGGAGTTGAACTCGATGCCAACGGGAGGCCGACCGGTCGCCTTCTTCGCCTCGATGCGTGGTTGGCCGAACGTGTTGGAGTGAGTGCTCCCTCACTTCAGAAAATTGGCGCCCAACTCTCATCATTTGGAGTTACTGGCGTTACTGACGCCACCTACAACCTTGGGGCTGGCCGTGCCGAGTTACTTCGGCAGGCGGTGCAAAGCGGTTCATTGCCGCAATCGCTGACGTTGCTCGGCGTGAATGATGATGAGCGCGAGTCTGTTGAAGGGTGGGCAACCGTTGGCCCAGTAAAGATTTTGGTCGATGAAGTCGTTGGCCTTGATGTTGACCTGCTCGCCAAACACATCGAGGCTCACCATTCCGTTGGACGTGCCGTCGCCGTCCACGCGGTGTCGCGAGCTGAAACCGTCACGGTGGCGACCGCAATGGCACTCGCGGGAATGATGCCTGGCGATCGCATCGAGCATGGTTCAGTGCTTCCGACCGATCTCGACTCGTTGCTCGCAGCGGGGGGAGTGACAGTCATTGTGCAGCCCGCGCTCGTGAGTGAGCGCGGTGATCACTACTTGGAAGTTGTTGACGGCGAAGATCTTCCGTTTCTTCATCGGGCGGCGTCGCTCCTTGAGTCAGGTGTTCGGGTGGCGGCGGGAAGTGATGCGCCCGTGACATCGGCCGATCCGTGGCTCGCTATCGCTGCGGCGTCGACACGAACCACACGAACGGGTCAACGTTTGGGAGCGACTGAGCGAGTTCCGGCTGCGACAGCGCTCGGTTGGTATCTCACTGATCCCCTCGATCCGAGTGGGCCCATTCGTCGCGTAAAGGTTGGTGCCCGGGCAGATCTTTGCCTCCTTGATGCGTCACTCGCCGAGGTACTCACCGACCCAAATGCATCGCATGTGCGCAACACATGGGTGGGAGGCAGGCTGGTGTACTCATGATCGCCGCTCAAACGCCTTCGGCTCTCCTCAATCTCATTGCCGATGGGCTTGATGACACTGCGTTGGACTCGGTTTTGTCGTGGCCGGCTGTTCTCGTTGATTTAACTCCACCGTTCAGCGTCACTGACCTATTGCGTGCAACCCAACTTCTTCAGACCGCACCAGTAGTTCTTATTGGTATTTCGGAAAATGTGGTGGCCGATGACTCGGCAGTTTTAGGTCTGGACGTTTTGTTGTGTTCGTCTGATGTTGCTCCCTCTCCCTGGGTGGCCTGCGGGTCGTTGTTGAACGAGTCAGTTGCTGCACTGGTCGCTTCGATTGCCGCGTCACCGGATGCGGCAATGGGCCTGACGCAATTGCTGCGTGTGAGTGAACATTCCTCTGCCGCCGAGGCAGTTGTTGCCGAATCTTGGGTGTACAGCCTTTTGCAAGGTGGTGAGCGCTATTTGACATGGCTTGCTGGTCGCTCATCGCATACGCCAAGGCCTCGACCCGAGCATTCTGTTGTCAACGTGCAACGTTTCAGGGATGAATTGCGGATCACGTTGAATCGACCCGAGGTTCACAACGCGTATGGCGCGCGAATGCGCGACGAGTTGGTGGAGGCATTTCGACTCGTTGATGTCGATCAGACGATCTCTCGGGTAGTGCTTTGCGGAAACGGCCCGTCGTTCTGCAGTGGCGGCGACCTCGATGAGTTTGGGACTGCGCCCGCGCCAGTCGAAGCGCACAGTATTCGAACACGACGTAATGCTGGAATTGCGCTTTCGGCGATTGCTCAACGAGTTGAGGCGCATGTTCACGGAACCTGTGTCGGCGCTGGCGTGGAGTTGCCGGCGTTTGCATCGCGAGTAGTGGCACACCCGGACACAACGTTCTTGTTGCCGGAAATCTCGATGGGGCTCGTTCCGGGAGCAGGCGGAACCTCAAGCATCCCGCGTCGGATCGGCAGGCATCGAGCCGCATATTTCGGACTGTGTGGTCGGCCAATTGATGTCACGACCGCTATGGCATGGGGCTTGATCGATGCCGTCGATGCCCAAGTTTTCGAACAAGGTAAGGACACCAGTGGCTGACGACCCAACAGTCGGTTCAACGCAATGGGCTGAGTGGCGCAAGGCGGTTGATCTCGACGATTACGAATCTCGCTGGGATCGCATGGCCGAAAATGGCGAGAACCCGCACGGTGAAGTCGATTTCGTCATGCAGTTCGAACCGAAGACGGCGCTTGATGCTGGCTGCGGATTCGGACGGGTTGGTATCGAACTCAATGCGCGTGGTGTGGAAATCATCGGGGTCGATCTCGACCCCGACTTGCTTGCGCGGGCAAAGCGTCGGGCGCCGGAACTCGATTGGCGACTCGCAAATCTTGCAACGGTGGATCTCGGCCATCAGTTTGAGCTCGTCGTGGTCGCCGGAAACGTGATCGGCTTCGTTGACGCTCCAGAGCGCTCCCTCGCAGTGCAGAACTGTGCTCGGCACGTGGCTCCCGGTGGGTGGTTGGTGATGGGCAATCAACTCAAGGCCACGTGGCCAACGATTGAAGAGTTTGATGAATGGTGTTCCGGTGAAGGTCTTGTCCCGGTCGAACATAAGGCGGGGTGGGAGGGCGAGGTGTTGGGTGAGGGCCCGGACTACGTCGTAACTGTGCATCGGCGTCCTACCTCGTGAGCTTGGTCTTGCGATTGCACTGACTGCTCTGTGGCAGGATCATGGCGCACGCCATTCGGGGGGCCGACACGATGACTGATCTCACAGAACCAACGGAAGTTCCCGTCAAAGACATCGGAACACTGCGGAGCCGGGCCGAAGGCGCAGGACCAACAACTCGCCGTCCGATCACGGTTCCGGCAGAGCGCTACTACTCACCTGAATTTGCCGCCCTTGAAGAAGAGCGCATGTGGCCGCGGGTTTGGCAATTGGCAACAACGATCGACGCGGTCTGCGATCCAGGTGACTGGGTCGAGTTTTCTGTTGGAAAATTATCGGCGATCATTCTTCGCGATGAAAATGGCGTTCTTCGTGCCTTCCAAAACGTCTGCATGCATCGCGGTATTGAACTTTGTGAAGGATCGGGCACTGGCCGCACCGAACTTCGCTGTGGCTTTCATCGTTGGTGCTGGAACCTCGATGGTTCTCTGAGTGAGATCCCGAGCCGCCGAGATTTCGGGGTTATCGACAATGACGCTTACGGGTTGCCTCCGGTCCTTGTCGACTCATGGGGTCCTCTTGTTTTTGTGAACTTCGATACCGATGCAATGAGCCTTGCCACCTATTTAGGTGGGGCACCGACTGATGCTGACTACCTCAAATTGGACGATTTCCATTGCCGGTTTGAAATCAGTGTGAAGGTGCCGGCGAATTGGAAAACCGCCGCCGATGGATTCAGCGAGACCTATCACGTGCAGGGGTTGCATCCCGAGTTGCTCAAGGTTTTCGCTGATCTCGATAACCATCAGGTGTTCTGGGATCACGTCGGCCGTAGTCGCCAGCTTTACGGCGTTCCGTCTCCGCGAATTCGTCCTACGCCGACCGACCAAGAAGTATGGGAAGCATTCGCTTCGGTGTACTCGGCCCGCGCTGGGCTCGATGCCGCAGCACCTGGCCCAGCACCGGCCATTCCTGAGGGCTCAAGTCTTTTCGAGGTCATGGCCAAGTGCGTGCGCGAAGCGCAAGCCGCGAAGGGTGTTGATCTTTCCGAGTACACCGATATGCAAATCATGATGATGGATCAGCACAACGTGTTCCCCAACATCACCGTCTTGATCCATCCAGACCTCCTTTCGGTTCTTCGCACGCGTCCGGGCGATTCGACCGATGAATGCTGGCTCGACATCTTCAATTTCGATCGAGTTGGAGCGAGCGCTTCGCGCAACAAGCCGATGAAACTCGAAGTCCCGCTTGATTCAATGGCCTTCGGCACTGTCTTCAACCAAGACTTCGACATGTTGCGAACGGCCCAGCGAGGCTTGCATCAACCAGGGTTTACGCGGATCACGCTGTCGCAAGAGGAAAGTCGTATTTTGAATAACCAACTTGCGCTTGAGCGCTACCTCGGAATTTCACCGAGTGAGATTGAGGGCGATCTTCCGTAATGGTTGTTGCGACTGCAACTCGTCGTCGGGCTGATGGAGGCCCGAGCGCGCGATCGCTGCTCATTAGCGTCTTGGGGCAATGGGTTGGCCCGAAAGACACGCCAGTGTGGACAGCGACGTTGGTTGGCGCGCTTGAAGCACTCGGAATCGAACCTCGGGCAGCGCGCCAAGCGGTGAACCGAACCGCAGCCGACGGATGGCTCGAAGGCGAGTCAGTTGGTCGATACACCCGATGGCGACTCACAAGTTCCGGTCGCCGAATGATTGGCTCGGCGGTGCCTCGCGTGCAGCGTTCGATCGTCGCCGATCAAAAGTGGGACGGAACGTTCTTGCTGCTGATGCTCACTGGCACTGCGCTTGATCGCGAGGCGAGAGAACGATTGGCGGTGGGCCTCGACTTTGAAGGTTTTGGCACGCTTGGCACCGGAACGTGGGTTGCGGTGGGTGAGGGGTCGCGAGAAGGGGCCGAGGTTGTTCTCACTGCCTGCGGACTCCAAGACGAGGCTCTGCTGTTCCATGCCACCACCGTTGAGGGCGCCGAGACCCCGGCTGAAGTCGTGGCCATGGCCTGGGATCTAGCCACCGCCGCTGCGGCGCACGAGGCGTTCGTTGATCAATTCGAAACCGCGGTGCCGGCCGATGCCGCTGAGGCCTTTGCCCTCCGGACCCGCATGGCTCATGAGTGGCGCCATCTTCTGAGCGTCGACCCGTCGTTGCCCCCAGAATTGCTCCCGGAGGACTGGATCGGGACCCGGGCCCGAAAGGTCTTCCAGCGCCAGTTTGGTCAGTGGGCCGAAGCATCCACGTCGTACTACATAAGGTTGTCAGAGGAGCCCGTTGTGTCGTAGATTGGTCCCCATGACCGAACTCGACTTCCCTGTCTTCGACTGCGACAACCACTACTACGAGGCCGTCGATGCCTTTACTCGGCATCTTGATCCTCGTACTGCATCACGCACCATCGAGTGGTGCACAATCAACGGCCGCCAGTACCACGTCATTGGCGGCAAGGTCAGCCATGCAGTGGTGAACCCGACCTTCGATCCAGTTGCGCTTCCTGGTGTGCTCAAGGATTACTTCCGCGGCAACCCGAATAACGAAAACCCGATCGAACTTCTCAAGCAACGCGAGCCAATTCGTCCGGCGTATCGCGACAAGGACGCACGTATTGCGACGCTTGACGAGCACGGTCTTGAAAAGTGCTGGCTGTTCCCAACACTTGGCATGATCTACGAAGAACCGCTCCACAAAGATCCGTGGGCAGTCATGCAGGTATTCACCGCGTTCAACCGTTGGATGCTCGAAGATTGGTCGTTCAATCACAAGGACCGCATCTTCACCGCTCCCTACATCACGCTTGTCGATGTTGATTGGGCAGTGAACGAACTCAAGTTTGCGCTCGACAACGGTGCAACCACGGTTGTTATGCGCCCGGCTGCACCGACCACCGTCGATGGTCAGCGTTCACCTGCCGATCCCATGTTCGATCCGTTCTGGGGTCTTGTGAACGAATCGGGTATCACCGTTGTGGCTCATGCTGGCGACTCCGGCTACACCGCACATGGTTACGGTGAAGACAACGGATTCTCCGCAGGGTTTGGACAGCAAACACGCCCGCAGCCATTGCGTATGGCCACGATGTTTGATCGTCCCATCGAAGACTTCCTCGGTTCGCTTGTCTGCGACAAGATGCTCGACCGCTTCCCAAACGTCCGAGTCGCATCAGTCGAAAACGGTTCAGGGTTCCTTCGCGGTCTGCTCAAGAAGCTGGATAACACGGCAAAGAAGATGCCTGGTTGGTTCACCGAGCAGCCTTCGGAAACCTTCCGTCGCAACATCTGGATCAATCCATTCTGGGAAGACGATGTCCATGAGGTTGTTGAACTTATGGGTTCCGATCGCGTGATCTTTGGTTCCGATTGGCCCCACATCGAGGGCATGCCGGAACCACTTGATTACATCGACGAACTCAAGGAGTTCTCACCTGCCGTGCAAAAGATGATCATGCGCGACAACGTCACCGAGCTGAATACTCGTCGACCAGCCTGATCGGTGGGCCGTTACGGCCCGTCGCTGTTCCGGGGGGAACGTACAAAGGCCTCCACAATGTGGAGGCCTTTGTCGCGTCTGGAGTTAGAACTGTAGCGATGCGTTATTGCGAGGCAATCTAGAAATTGCCGTCGAGGATGCGATCGCGGATTTCTCGTTTGAGGATCTTGCCCGTTGCGCCTCGAGGCAGTGGCTCTTCACGGATGTACCACTGCGAAGGGATCTTGAATGGTGCAATCCGTTCGGCGAGGAATGCGGAGAGCTGATCAAGATCAATAGAGGTACCCGGCGAGGGATGAACTGCAGCAACCACTTCTTCGCCGAGACGGTCGTGGGGAAGTCCAAAGACCGCAACCTCGTGAATGCCTTCGTATTCGAAGATCGCTGCTTCAACCTCGGAGCAGTAGACGTTCTCTCCACCGCGAATCACCATGTCTTTGATGCGGTCGACGACGTACAGGAATCCTTCATCGTCGAGGTAGCCAAGATCGCCAGTATGAAGCCATCCGTTACGAATGGTTTCAGCAGTTGCTTCAGGACGATTCCAGTACCCACGAATAAGCATTGGCCCAGCAAGACAGACTTCGCCGACTTCACCATTGGGTTGTTCGGAATCGTTGGGATCAACGATCTTGACCTGCATGATCGGAACAACGCGACCGGTGCTTGATGGCTTCTCCATATAGTCGGGGCCAGTGTTTCCTGGTCCATAACCATTCGTTTCAGTGAGGCCATAGCCAAGTTGCGGGCTTGCCTTACCGGCGAACGAACCTTCGATCTTGCGAACGAGTTCGGGGGCCATCGGTGCGCCACCGCCGCCGACGTTCTTGAGGCTTGAAGTGTCGTACTTGTCGAAATCAGGATGACTGATGAGATCGTGAGACATCGTCGGGACGCCAACGAAGTTCGTGACTTTTTCGCGATCAATGAGCTGCAATGCGCGCAATGGATCCCATTTATGCATCATCACAAGTTTTGCGCCTGTTGCAACAGACCCAAGCATTACTGGAACGCAGCCAGTGACGTGGAACAACGGCACGGTAAGGATGAAGCAGGGCGGGACTGGCGCAGGGGTAGTTGCGGGATCAGGCGGTGTGTCGGGAGCCCAGCGAATCGCTTCAACTGTTGTTCTGCACGCGAATGCGAACAGTCCTGAGAGCACACCTCGGTTCGTTGAAACCGCACCCTTGGGGACACCAGTTGTCCCTGAAGTGAAAAGAATGGTTGCGTCATCGTCAGTAGCGACATCGACGGCCGGCATCGGTGCACCCGGCGTAACGACATCGGCGAGATGGTCGCAGCCTGCAGGAAGTTCGCCTTCAGCGCGAATGACCAATCCGTGGATGTTTAGTGCGGCAAGTCGATCGCCAATACGGTCGACTCGTTCGCGATCGGTAATGAGAACTTTTGCGCCAGCATCTACGAGACCGAATTCAATTTCCGGACCGGTCCACCAAGCGTTGACCGAGACGGCGATTGCACCGATTGAGGTTGCTGCGCCGAATGCGGTAATCCATTCGGGAAAGTTACGCATGTTGATGGCGACACGGTCGCCCTTCTTGACGTCGTAACGCTCGACGAGAACGTGCGCGATTTCGTTGATACTTGCGAGTACTTCGGCATTGGTCCAGCGCTCATCTTCAAAGACGATGTACACATCGTCGGCTGGACGCTGTTTGAGCATCTCGAAGAGCGATCGAAGTGTTGGGGGAAGATTGGCAAAAACGCGACTGGGTTGACCCAGAACCTCGGCTTCAGTGATCTCGAATGGTGCGCCGGGGCCGGTAAGCACCGCCACTGCATCTTCGAATGTCATTCCCACGATGGTTCCCTCCCGATGTCTGACGGAGGAGACGCTACGGGACAGACGGCCTGCTTTGCTACCGGTCGGTAATGCTGGTCAATCGAGCTGATGAACTGTGGTCATCGCGAGGGCCATGAGGCGGTCTTCGGCCCCTTGGTCCCGAACTTCAACACGGACCAAATGGTCCGGGCCACTCCTGCCGGCAGACGTCGCAGTAGCGACAATGGGCCCAACTCGGCCGGGGCTCAGATAGTGAACGGCAAGGTCGGTGACGATGGCTTCGGGCGTCGGTTCAACCGTCGATCGCCCAACCACAAGGCTTCGGGCTGCAGCATCAAGCGCGACTGCGCTCGAACCGCCATGGAGGATTCCCCATGGGTTTCGAAGTCGTTGCTCAATCGAAAGGTGCACCACGCCGGGGGTATCGCTTGCCGACAGGTTGAAGAACTCGTGGGTGGGTGCCGCAAAGATCGGATCGTCGGGAACGTCGCGCTCGATGGGTTTGACCGGGCGGTTGAACGCAGGTGGTCCATTGGCCGGGGTGAGGATCGCGCAGGACATCCACGACGTGGCGACCGCCGAGCCGTTGAGGTCAGTGACCTCAACGCGGGTGACGACCGCTGATCGACCTCGACGCAGGACATGTGTATTCAGAGTGAGTTCTCCGGTCCCGTGCGCACCGGTCAATGCATCGGGCGCGCGACGAATCATGAGGTTGGTGGTGACGATCCAGTCCGGGAGGCTGGCAAGGCCAGAGGTCATCCCGCCGATGGAATCGATGATGCATGTAAGTAGGTCAGTGCCGAGTCGTCCATCCGCATCAAGCGTGTTGGGTGTTCCCGGAAAGTGGCCGACGGTATGTGGCAGTGCGGCTGTTCCGTCGCCGATCTCTTCGATCATCATGAGGAGGTACTGCGCAACGCCGATGTCTGCGGGACTGCCGAATCCGCTCATAACGCGACCACTTCGGTTGTGGCGGTGGAAACAAGTGCGCCGTTGCCGTCGTGGACATCGACCGAGGCTGTGAGCCGTCCGCCTGATGGGCCACCAATTGCGGTTGCCGTCGCGACGAGTGGTCCCACACGACCGAGATCGAGGTAGGCCAAGTGCATATCGGTGGTGACCGCCCCGCCGTCGAAGAATGAACGAGCAAGCGATGCAGATGCTTCGTCGACGAGTGACGCGTGAATTGCACCATGGAGCGCACCGACGGTGTTGCACACGGCTGGTCGGAGTTCGATCGACGCGATTCCCGGTTGGCTCACGCGAAGTTCGAGTTCATCGAGATAGCTCATCTCAAGTTTCTCGTGGGTCGAATTCGCATTCATCTTTCGACGCCCGGGTGTCATGTCGATCGTGATGTTCACGAGGTGTTCGGGGCGGGGAACAACGGCGAACGTGAGAAGAGCTGATCCCGCGGGCCGCTCATCATCGGCGAGTAATTCAGCCTCAATCACGAGGGTGCGCCGTCCGCGACGACGAACATGGAGGTCGGCCTGAAGTAGTTCGGTGGGGCCTGCAGGAAGCAGGTGGATCGACATGTCGGCGGTGAAGGCCCAGTCAGGGTCGGAAGCGGTGATGGAGCGCATTCCGCCGAGAGCGTCAACGAGCATGGCCACTGTGGCGAGCCGGGCCATCCCGTCGGGAGTTGACGTGAATGGGGTGACAGGCATCCAGCCGCGTACATCGCCCGTTTTATCTTGTTCGGACTCAAGTGCCAAAAGGCTCATCGCATGTCGAGGTGGGGGATAGGCCGGACGAAAGTCGTTAGAGGCATTGTCGGCAGGCACGAGGAGCGAGTCTATGGGGCCTGCGCTGTCCTCTTTTCGGTCGTCACCGGTAGGGTCAGAACTCGTGCGCCAGCGGTCGATGTTTCGGTTTGCCCTTGCAGTAGGTCTCGGCTTCGTAACGCTCATTTGTGCATCGAACCTGGCGCAGGCGCAATCGGCGACGACCACTCCGCGAGTGGTGCCTGCTTCACTTCGGATTCGAGCGTTTGGTGACGCCGTTACTGCCGGATTTGGTGTCGATCGTTCTGGTGCAGCGCTTCCAATCGCTGACGCAACGCAATGTCGTCCGAAGTGGATCGGAGACGGCACTGCAACGACCGCAGGAACTCGCTGTTCCTCGAACGGAGCGAACGGGCCGGGTTCGCCCGTCGATGAGGTCTCATTCAGCGCCGATTTTGGGATGGCGAACAAGATGTCGTGGGCCGCACAGGTTGCGAGTCAGCTGGGTGCGGTGGATTTCGCGAACTACGCAGTCACTGGCTCAAGTCTTGCGAGTTGGTTGAACCTTCCGCCGGATGACGATGCTCCCAGTGAAGGAGCGCAACACGATCTCCTTGAACGCATCGAACGCGATGATCCTGACATTGTCCTCGCGACGATCGGCGGGGAAGCGATCCTGCAGCAGCCGGCGGGGGCAGTTCGAACCTGCGCGAAATGGTCTGTTGACGGAATTGATAAAGCGCAGTTTCTCTCATGTGTGAACGCACTTCTTGATCGGCAGTTAGTGAAACAACGTGTGATGGCGATCGCATTTGATGTCTTGGCCAGCACACAAAACGCAAAACTTCTCTTCGCCACCTATCTCCCTGCCGAGCCACAGTTCAGTGTTCTTGTTCCTTGGCAACAGACCGTTCTTGCCGAGGCGATCAACATCCAGATTCGCCAAGCCGTACAGGGGGTGGTCGAGTCTGGAGCAGCATGGGCGAAGAGAATCGATGTTGTCGAAGTGTCCTTTCAGACCGATCGTTGCCCATTACCGGTCATTCCTGGCCCGTGGCTTCTCGGCCGCACGTGGTTCACGCCTGTGTCGAGGTGCGGAGCTGGGGCTTCACCCACCCCCAGCGAACGGGCTTTCACTCCGGTGAGTTTGGGAACCGTTCCAAGTGCCTCGCTCCAGCAGTTGATGGCCACTGCGGCGATCGCAGTTATCCAGCGCCAGGCCTGGGTCTAGGGATTCGCTTGTCAGCGCCTACTGACGGTGGGGCCGGCGTTTCCTCTTACAGCTGATGGGTGACAGGATGGGGGAAGTTCGAAGGCCCATGCGGCCAAATGGGGGGGACTCAAATGCTCGATCTTCTGATCAAAGGCGGATCCGTTATAGACGGAACTGGCCGTGAACGATTCCGCGCCGACGTTGGTGTTCGCGACGGCCGCATCGTTGCCATCGGTGACATCAATGAACAGGCTGCCAAGACGATCGACGCCGAAGGGCGCGTCGTTACCCCCGGCTTTATTGATCTCCATACCCACTACGACCCGCAGGTCATGTGGGACCCAGCGGCGACTCCTTCGTCGTTGCACGGTGTCACGTCAGTATTCGGCGGCAACTGTGGTTTCTCTATTGCACCGGTAACTCCTGAAGCAGCGGAGTACCTCATTCCCATGCTTGCTCGCGTGGAAGGTATGCCGGTTGAGTCTCTTGAAGCAGGGCTCGATCTCATGTGGGATGGATTCGGTTCATGGTTGAATCGTCTTGAAGGAAACCTTGCGGTTAACGCGGGATTCATGGTCGGGCACAGCGCGCTTCGTCGAGTTGTTATGGGCGAGGATGCTGTCGGACACGAGGCAACTCCTGAGCAGATCGCCGCGATGGTCGCACTTCTTCATCGCAGCATTGAAGAAGGTGGCATGGGTTTCTCCAGCACCGCGTCGAACACACACAATGACCATCAAGGCAACCCGGTGCCATCGCGCTGGGCGACGCGCGATGAATTCATTGCGCTTTCGACTGCGGCTGGCCAGCACGCAGGAACCTCTCTTGAATTCATCTCATCGGCCTCGGCGTTCTTCAATGACGATGAAATGAATCTCATGGCCGACATGAGCGTCGCTGCCCAGCGTTCGCTCAACTGGAACGTGATGGTTGTTTCTTCTGATCCCGCTACCGCGGAAGGTCGCGCAAACAAACTTTCGGCTTCAGATGTTGCTGCAGCCAAGGGCGGTCATGTCGTTGGATTGTGTCTTCCCGAGCCAATGCGCATGCGTCTCTGCTTCGCCACCGGGTTTGTTCTCGACATCCTTCCCGGGATTAAAGACGTCATTCACTTGCCGCTGCCCGAACGCAAAGCGGCACTTACTGATCCTGCAGTACGCGAAACGATTGCTGCCGCACTTTCACAGATGCCACCTCAGCACTCGCTTGCCGCGCTTGCCGACTATCGCATCATCGATGTTTCGAAAGATGAACTGCGCCCGTACGTCGGCCGACTCGTTGTCGACATTGCAAACGAAAAGGGAATTGCACCGATCGACGCGCTCCTCGACATCGTTGTTGCCGACGATCTGCTTACCGGACTCGAGCCACGCTTCATCGGTACCGACGACGAGTCCTGGGTTGAGCGTGTGCGACTTCTCGAAAACGACCCTCGGGTTATTGCTGGTGGTTCCGATGCGGGTGCTCATCTCGACATGATGAAGACGTTCGCGTGCCACACCGGTTTCTTGGCTGAAGCAGTTCGCAACCGTCAGCTCATTTCGCTTGAACGCGCGGTGCAGTTGTTTACCGATGCGCCGGCACGCTTTTATGGTGTGCGCGATCGCGGACGCGTCGCCGAAGGCTGGTTCGCTGATCTCGTCATTCTTGATCCGGACAAAGTTGGCCCTGGCGAAGTCGTGCCCCGTCAAGATCTTCCGGCCAACGGCTGGCGTCTCTACTCAGAAGCAACGGGTATAGAGGCCACCATCGTGAATGGTGTCGAGATTGTTCGCGACGGCAAGGTCACCGGCGATACGCCAGGAACCACGCTGCGTTCTGGTCGCGACACCGAAACCGTCGCAATCTGAGCCTCGAAACTCGAATCAGAAATCGGGAATCGGAATGTCGAGCGTGCTCGACTCGGTACCGCCATCGATCTCGATGATCTTGCCGGTGACGTAACGCGCCGCGGGCGACGACAAGTACAGGACGCCGAGAGCGATGTCCTCTGGTTCGCCGATGAAGCGAAGCGGTGTGTTGGCGATCATGGCGTCGCGGATTTCCGGCATCACGAGAACAGTTTCGAGTGCCGAAGTTGCTGTTGAACCAACCGCAATGCCGTTCACGCGGACCTTTGGGTTGAGGTCGGTGGCGAGGTAGCGGGTGAGGTGGCTGAGCCCGGCCTTGGCTACGCCATATTGGGTGAGGCCTCGAGCGGCGGTGCGTCCGGCCATCGAGGAGATGTTCACGACGCAGCCGTGGTTCTCAACCAACTGCGGAATGCAGGCCTGCGTAAGGGCAAGGGCAGTGGTCACATTGAAGTGGAACGCGGCTTCAAACGACTTGGCAGTGACGTCGGTGATGGCTGCAGGAGGCGATCCGCCAGCGTTGTTCACAACGATGTCGATCTTGCCGAGCTCTTCGATTGCGGCGTTAGCGAACTCGTCGAGGAACTCGAGTTTATTGACATCGCCGGGAAGGACGAACGCACGACGACCGAAACCGCGAATAGCGGTTGCGATCTCTTCGAGTTGGTCGACGCTGCGAGAAGTGATGGCGACATCGGCGCCAGCTTCAGCAAGAGCAAGGGCAGATGCAGCACCAATGCCACGTCCGGCACCAGTGACGATGGCGACTTTGCCATCAACGCGGAAACGATCAAGGAGACTCATGGCCGCAGACACTAGAGCCCGGTGAGGCTCAGCGTCGCATGATGTCGGTGCGAATCGTCAGTTTCGAGAGAGCTCCAGAGTCGATAGTGACGCCGAGCCCTGGTCCAACGGGAACCGTGATTGTTCCGTTACCGCTGGGGACTGAAACGTTGAACGGTGCGCAGATGTCCTCGGTAAAAAAGCGAGAGGTAGCCGCAATGTCGCCAGCGAAGGTTGCGCCGGGATGGGCGGCGAGCGCGATGTTTGCCGCGCGACCGATTCCGCAATCGAGCATCCCACCGACCCACGCGTCGATACCGAGGCCTGCGCAATGATCGAGAATGGAAGCAGCTTCGAGCCAACTTCCATAGCGCGGAGCTTTTACGCAAACGACGGAACACGCACCCATGTCAAGTGCTTCGCGAGTCACAACTGCTGATGTGAGCGATTCGTCAAGACATACCGGCGTCGAAATGCGCCGCGCGAGTTCCGTGTGATCGAGCAAGTTGTCGGCGGCAAGAGGTTGCTCGATGTACGCGAGATTGAATGCATCAAGATCGCTGAGAGTCTTTGCATCGCCAAGGGAGTAGGCGCCGTTCGCGTCGACGCTAAGTGCAATTGAAGCGCCGGCTGCTTCGCGGGCGGCGCGAACGAAAGCAATGTCACGACCAGGAGCGATTTTGACTTTGATTCGCCCGTAGCCCTCGGCCACACGGGTCGAAACGTCAGTGGCAAGAGCTTCAGGAGTTTCCAGCAGTCCGATGGCAACGCCGGCAGGCACAACCGACGAGGGGCCGGGAGGGTGGGGTGCGAAGAACTGCGCAAGCGATGTTGAAGCCCGACGGCCGTGCGCATCGAGAAGCGCGAGTTCAATCGAAGCTTTGGCCATCGGATGGCCGATGATGTCGACGAAGAGCGATGAAAGATCAGTTGCGGTGATGGGGCCTTCGGTGGCGAGTAGTCGTGGAACGAGAAGTTCCTGCAGCGCGAGGTATGCGCCATCGACGTATTCCTCGCTGTATGTCGGCTCGGGGAGTGCGGCACATTCGCCCCACCCTTCGTCCTCGCCCCCGAGTATGCGGACGATGACTGCGGTACGGGTGCTCACCGTTCCGTGCGACGCAGTAAACGGCGAGACCATCGGCAGGGCGATAACTCGCAGTTCAACGGCCTCAACACGCATAGGGCGAGCCTACGACCCGGGCAGATCGGGAACCTCGGCGGTAGCCTTTGCTCATGTTCTTCGGATCCCGCACCCCTGAAATGGTCGACCCTTCTGCAGCGCTTCCTGGGCGCGATGCAACGATGCCAGTGGCTCCTGCGCACCTTGTGTTCGGAACGCCAATGACTCCGCCGTTTCCAGAGAACTGCGATTCCATCGTTGTGGGCATGGGGTGCTTCTGGGGCGCGGAACGAAAGTTCTGGCAACTGCCCGGCGTCTACACAACCGCAGTTGGCTACGCCGGCGGCTACACACCGAATCCAACCTATGAAGAGACCTGCTCGGGTCTGACCGGCCATACCGAGGTTGTGCTTGTGGTCTGGGACCGAACCCAGACTGACCTCGACGCAGTACTGCGGTGTTTCTGGGAGAACCACGATC
>SXGQ01476670.1_pt1 | contig 47082 bp, 64 predicted proteins | sample 3178371 | NCBI WGS metagenome assembly SXGQ01 (sample SAMN11356859, study PRJNA531348) | freshwater metagenome | isolation source: freshwater sample F1-20 | place: China: Fuxian Lake, Yuxi | collected 2017-12-25 | reverse complement strand
TATTGTTACAAATGTGCCAAGGCCTTTGGCATGTTCCATAGCGTCACTCAAGGATGCAAATTCTTGTTGTTTAATTTTATACATATCCTGATTATACTGCTTTTTGAATTATTGGTCAACTGGTGCCCTGGGTGAGACTCGAACTCACAAAACCTGCGACCTCAACACAGTGCCTATACCAATTCGGCTACCGGGGCTGTAGAATGGTACCCCCACTCTGATTCGAACAGAGAGAATTTCTCCTTTTGAGAGAGATGACTTTACCAATTTGTCCATGGGGGCATGTGTGGTGGATGTTAGTGGGATCGAACCACTGACCTACAGCGTGTCGAGCTGTTGCACTACCGCTGTGCTAAACATCCTGAATGGTGCCCCCCAAGAGACTCGAACTCTCACACCCGAAGATACCAGAACCTAAATCTGGCGCGTCTACCAATTTCGCCAAAGGGGCATTAAATACACGATGATTCCATACGAACTACGAGACACTGTGCAAGTGCTGTATGCCGCATTCGGCAATCAGCCCTATGTGCCTGCTACGTCATGGACCACAACCGAAGAATTCACTTTAGACCCGCTTTATCAACACACTGCAACTCAGTATGCGGCGGATCCCTTGTTTGTGAAAAAACAGCACGAATTTGTGCTGGATACTACATTTGGTGGCTCGAGACGGGATCGAACCGCCCACACATAGATTTTCAGTCTACTGCTCTACCGACTGAGCTATCGAGCCTTGTTTGGTACCTGGACACGGTTTCGAACCGCGGACCCTCTGCGTGTAAAGCAGACGCTCTCCCCCTGAGCTATCCAGGCATGTTGTTATTATACAGTGTCTTTGATTTCTGTCAAGGCACTGCGGCGAATCAAAAACTTTCGTTCTTCGTTGACTTTGCGGACAGAAACAAATTCTTCACCGTCAAACCAACGCACAAATCTTAGATCGTCACACACGTAACGTTCTTTGGTAATTTTATTTTCGAATATAACAGTGTACATTTGCTTCTCCTTTCCTTTACTTATTTGGCGGAAGACGGAGGAGTCGAACCCCATCCGATTTCTCGGAACCTGGTTTTCAAGGCCAGTCGGCGGACCATCCCACCTGCATCATCTTCCTGTATTTTTTGGAGCAACGGACTGGATTTGAACCAGTGGTTTTCAGGATTTGCAATCCCGTGCGTTGGGCCACTCCGCCACCGTTGCATGATTGGTCCGTGTAGAGAGATTCGAACTCCCGACCCTCTGGTCCCAAACCAGATGCGCTAACCAGGCTGCGCTACACACGGATAAAAAAGTTAGACCCGAAGTGCAAGTGACCTACGCCGTCAAGGGGCAGTATTACTTCCGGTCCAAAGGGGGTTCTTGACTGCGGTCAAGATTATGTTCATGATGATATGGCATGCCACGCAGGGCTTCGGGCAAGTTCCAGTTCAAGTCCTTCCAGTAGCGATGCAAAAGGTTGTTGATCAGCAATACAATACCTACACAAACTATAACACCCGAGCCCAGCAAAATTGTACATACCAAAAATGTTGCGGCACTTTCTATTCCCATGTTGGTTCTCTCAGTTTAAATGGAGCGGCGTGCGAGAATCGAACTCGCGACACGAACTTGGAAGGATCGGGTAATACCATTTTACGAACGCCGCGTATGTTTTAATTATACAACAAACCGCTGAGTTTGTCTATGTTGTTTGGCAGGGGAGATGAGATTCGAACTCATGATACTGATTTCAAAGACCAGTGCCTTAGGCCTCTAGGCGACACCCCAACTGAATTGGTAGCCAGAACAAGAATCGAACTTGTGATGAACGCTTATCAAGCGTCTGTTATACCATTTAACTATCCGGCTAAACTTTGGTGGTAATAGTTGGACTCGAACCAACGATAGGCTGCGTATGAAGCAACTGCATTAGCCACTATGCTATATTACCATATAGAAACACACTATGCCACGCTGTGAACCTGGACTCTTAGTAATGTGTTTTTATATGGTGGGACTGCTGGGATTCGAACCCAGAACTGGCAGATTAAAAGTCTGCTGTGATAACCGTTTCACTACAATCCCGTATGTGGTCCCTCGCCCAGGATTCGAACCTGGACCTTGCTGATTAAGAGTCAGATGCGCTAACCATTAACGCCAGCGAGGGTTGTTCGTAATTTTTAGATTTTACGTGCCAACCCTAGACCAATACGGGATCTAGAGCGACACTAGAGTTTACCTCGTTTCATGTCATCTCCTTGTTCAAAATCTATTGTATAATAAATGAAATTTATTGTCAACTTTTTGGTGCCCCACGACAGAATCGAACTGCCATCACAGGATTACAAAACCAGTGTAATGCCATTATACTAGTAGGGCGTGTGTGTTCAAGACTTTGTGATAGTCTTTTGAATGTGTTGTTTGTATTCAATTGCACGTTGAATCTTGGCACGATGTTTTTTACGTGCTGATTCCAACAGCTTAGTCAATTGTTCTACTGTCAATGGACCAAGTCTGGGCTTGCCAGTCTTGTGTTTCATTGGATCATTGCTGGTTCTAAATGTGTTTGACATGTCATTTCCTTTTTTTATTTGGCTCCTCAGACTGGGATCGAACCAATGACCGAACGGTTAACAGCCGTTTGCTCTACCGCTGAGCTACTGAGGAATGTTCTTTGGCGGTGCGACTGAGACTCGAACTCAGAACCCGGATTACGCCGAGCGACAGATTAGCAATCTGCTCTAATACCATTATAGGACCGCACCTTCGAAATACTTAGCAGGTGGTACCTGCACTACAAAATTTGGTGGACCGTACCGGGGTCGAACCGGTGACTATGCCTTGCAAGGGCATTGTGTTCCCAACTATACCAACAGCCCAAATTACATGGCGTCCCGCCAGGGAGTCGAACCCCGGCCCTCAGTTTTGGAGACTGATATGCTACCGTAACACTTGCGAGACAAATTAAACACACTGAGACCAGTGTGTGTATTAAAGCACTCTTCATGGATGAACCCATGTAAGCGAGAATGCTTTAATACGCTCGACTTTTACCAACTGCGTTGTCGCCACAGTCTTCTCATCCTCGAGGCCGCCCACATTATAGCAGTGTTTAGTGTGTCTGCAGGGTCGCGTTCCCCGTACCACATAATGAAAAACCCCGGAGTGTTTAGTTCCGGGGTTCTTGTCAGATATACGAATATAGTCTAATCAGAACCCCGGTTCTCCTGGAATGCTGTTCGCTGAGCCATTGGCCAACAGCCAGAAGGATGTCTGGGTTGTCATGGGCTTGAGTATTGAACAGAATTTGTGTTTCATCATAGTTCCTATTATAGTGTATTTACCATTGCAGGTCAACCTGCAATAAAAATTAGTGTGGTATTTATGCCACACAACGAATTTGGTTGCAGAGGACGGATTCGCACCGCCGGTCCCCAGGTTATGAGCCTGGTGAGATACTACTTCTCCACTCTGCGTCTTGAGTATTTATACTGAAACACATTCACGTTTCTAGTGTCTCTGCTGGCTATGGGCCAGCCGAATGTGTTTGAGTATAAGTGTGTATTATTACACAGAACTCATTGTAAGTCAACTGAAATTGAATAAACTCAACAGCCTACTGCCCTGTGTTTAAAGGTACACGATGGATGAAGTGCACCGCCGTCCTTCCAGCTACATGACTTTGACTGTGACTAGCAGTCCACGCGGCTCTCGCCCGGTCAGCGGCTCTGGATCAATAAGTCCCCGGCAGTTGGGCCCATGGTCAATGAGTTTTTGACACAGGCCATTGAGTTTAACTTGGTAGGAGAGGTGGGAATCGAACCCACATTCGCCGCCTTATCTAGACGGTGCTTACTGGTGTATAAGTCCAGCTCTTAGGCCAATATTAGCAACTCTCCCAAATTTTTACTTTACTTTGTAATGATTGTTTTTCAAATGCCATGTCATAGCATTGTTTTCTTCAATTACAAATTTTATTGTTGACGAAAATCCAAAATACAAATTGTTTGTTATTCCGTTTTTGGTATGGATTTCAAACATTTTTGCAAGCAAATGATTTGCAATTGGCAGCCGAGCAAGATGCACTTGGTCAACCCTCAAAAACTTGTCTTTTAAAATATTACCATGAGAATCAATTGCAGTATCAGTATCTAAGTTTTTGTTCCAAACTTCTATCTTGATTTCCACGGGCAAATCAACTACAAAATTTATTTCACTAGCACCTTCAACAGTGGGAGTCGATTCGTGTGCAAACACACCGTTGACAAACCAACGACTGTTCATGAATCCATTGCATTCGCCATGAGTGACAGTAAACTTGATATCTGTTTGATTGTGCGGTCTTAAGGACATTATGCCACGGTTCCTACAGTGTTTTCATAACTGTGAAGTGTGGCCCCACTTGGGGGATTAAATGGTTGGCAAATTTGGAACAATTCTTTGTAGTACTGGGCACGTTCATCTTGAGAAATTTTTGTTTCTCTGTTGATCCAGATATTGATATTTTCTCCACGATCTAGTTTGAGTTCGTTGGATTTTTTATCCAACCCAGTCCCGTCTAAGATAGCCAACGGTGCCAGGTTGATACCGGACACTGGATTGTTGTTGCCGTAGACATTGACTCGATCTTTAAACCATTGTTTGGTAAATTCATAGTCTTCGCGAGTTTCAGTTGGATAGCCAACTATCAGCAGTAACACCAATGGCACCTGATGTTTTTTAGCCATGGCAAGATGGAAATCAATGTCTGAGTTGGTAAATTTTTTACCAAGCCCCCACCTTACATGTTGTATAACACTTTCAATGCCCAGCGCCAATTTGGCGTTGGTTTTGGCCATTAATTGCCAAAGTTCTTCTGGATGATGAGACACCGGTCTTACTATAAAATAGCCAGTCCAAGAAATTTGATCTTGTTTATCACGAGAATCATTGTATTCTGCAATGTATTGTAACAACTTTTTGAACTCTCGATTGTTGCCGTTGGTCAAAGAATTTTTCAGCGAAAAATTACGTATGTTGTAACGATGTATTTGTTCCAGCATTTCTGCAAAAACTGATTCGGCTGATCGGTACACAAATTTTTTCCAATGTTCAATAAGATCGCAAAAATCACAGTTACGAACACAGCCTTTGCTGTCACACAAAGGTATGTTTACGTTTTTGTAAAGGTCAAAATCATAGTCTCCGTAGTCAGGGTAAGGAAATCCTTCCATGCTGGGCAATTCTTGCCATTGTGGAGAGTCTATACCAGGATAATTTAAATTGCCGTTCAAAAACTCAACAAGAGCAGTTTCGCCATCGCCGGTTATGTAGTGATCGATTATTTTTAATTGTTTGAGTTCTTCGCAAAACGTGTTGGTGTTGCATACCAGAGAATTTTTAATTCCTGGTCCGCCAATTACAATTTGCAATTCAGAACAACGGGACTTTAGCGCCATACACAACCATTTGGTAAACACTTGACAATTCAAAGTCAACAGACTCAATCCCACGGCTTTTGTTTTGTAACTGAGAATTCTATCAACCGCTCGGTCAACAAAATTAACAAAGTCTGGAATCACACAGTCTTTGAGATTGTTGTGCATTAAAAAGTCAACTAAATCAGTTGAACAGCCGCAAGATTTTATGTCATTGACCAATTCAATATTGAGATCAATTGCAGTCGCAGAATATCCAGCCGATTGTGCAATTGCTTTAAGCACAGCCGGCGACATGAGAGGTTCGTCAGTGTCAGTGTAAGGAACTGTTGTAAACAATATATCAGACATAATTAGTTGCCATGGATATAGTATATATGAACATTAGTGGGGTGCATGATGGGATTCGAACCCATGTATATCGGAATCACAATCCGAGGTCTTGACCGCTTGACGACACGCACCATATTGAAACACACTCAACTTTCTGCCCTTGATTCGCCTGCTGGTTACTAGGGGTATGTTCTAATGTGTTTCAATATGGCGCGACCAGAAGGATTCGAACCTCCCACCCCTGCGTTCGTAGCACAGTATTCTATCCAAATGAACTATGGTCGCCGATTGAATTTGAGAGCCTACGTCACATTTATCGTAGATTTATTCAGGACTTACCGGCCGCCTAGCCTGACCTCGACACGCGATGGATATCACTTGGAATCCGTCCAGCGTAGTCTCCATTACAGACCTCCGCGGTTCCCCGCAGGTGGGAGTTGAACCCATTTGCCTTTTACTGCTTTGGTCCTTCGAAGAAACCTAGGCAGCGTGACTTCACTTGCTGACACTCTCAAAACTTGGTGCGCTCTGAACAGATCCACGGACAGATTTAATCACCACTTGAACTAGGTGAACGCATAAACTTGGTGCATCATGTAGGATTCGAACCCACGCAAGAAAACCTTGAATTCAAGGTTGAAGCAAACCTCACTCCGTTACATCCTATGACGCATAAACTTGGCGACTCGTGGGAGAATCGAACTCCCATAAGCGGATAGACAATCCGCTGTAATGACCATTATACTAACGAGCCAAAAATGTTATAGCCAAGCACCGAGAACGCTGATTTAGACGTTGGGTGCTTCCCAGTCAAAGCCGATGCAGTTATGTCAGGATCCGTCGCCGGCTGCTTGGACCCGAATAGTGTAAGCGTCCCTACACGGTACCTTATCGGTGCTTGGCTATAACATCAAAATTGGTGGAGACGGATGGATTCGAACCACCGCGCTTTTTAGGGGCGAGATTTACAGTCTCGTGCAATCAACCACTCTGCCACGTCTCCAAAACTTACTATATAGAAACACACTTTCTGCGGAGTCTCACCGCCGAGTATCCCACTCTTTCGAATCTTACCCTTTTTTCGGTTGCTTTCTAGTTTGTGTCGACCCTTGCTAGAAAGTTTCGGGATTTTAAAATGTGTTTTTATATGGTACACGATACGAGAATCGAACTCGTCTTTCCGCCTTGAAAGGGCAGCGTCCTAACCGATAGACGAATCGTGCCGGCTATATGAAAACACACTTCGGATACTGTACTAAACAGAAACTATCCACCACGGGAGACCCGCTGAAGCGTGTTTACATATAGGGCCTGTAACTTAAACAGGCCTATATGACATGTATCTTTTTAACGAACCTGTCAACTAGTCTCGATCGACTGTGTTGTTTTAAACTGCTTAGGCCGAGTCTCCTAACTCGCTTCGAGTCCCTTGGTTCCAACCCTTTTTGCATCTCTGCTGGGTTCTTACATTCGAGGACCGCCTTGCTTTCTAACTAGTCTCTAGTATAGCATCTTCTGCTATTCTGGTCAACTTGTTTTGCAAAAACCCTGCGCTTTGTAGGGGCTTTGCAAACTTTGCTGTTGCTTTCTGACTAGTCCTTAGTATACCATCTCTGCCATTATTGGTCTAGCACAAAAAGAAAAACCCGCCTAAGTAGCGGGTTTTTGCTTGAGTAGTACTTAGGTATTAGGTACCACTGCTCCCGCTGTTCGAAGTATAGGCCAGCGCCTCACGACGATAATCATGTGAGGGTATCTCAAAGGACAGTTGGGCGAGTTGCTTAATCATAGTGTATTATATATGACAGCGACAAAAAAGTCAACATTTTTCCGGCGTTATTCATCCAAATCGTCCTCGTCTTGTTCCCAAATGGTCTCGTTGCTGTCATAGGCTTGGTAGTAGTGCTCATTGGGTGCCAGTATTCTAAATGCGCCTGTGTACTTGACGCCAGCAAATGTGAGTTCACGTTCATCAAGTAAATCACAGATGATGAATGAACTGCCACAACTGCCCTCCACGTTTTTGAATGCACTGTGCTCAAACTCGCCCTCACTCAAGGCACGATGCATCCGACCACCATAACTAAAAAGGATACGACCAGCACGCCGTTCAGGATGTTTCAGCCAAGCATCAGCAATGCCCAGTCGTGAGATTGTGGCTGTGTTGTCTTCGGTATCAATTGATAACTTACACTTTTTGAATTTGATACTGCCCTTGGTCTTTTCATTGCCAGGGGTTTCCTTGGTGCTCCAAGGTATATCTGCTGTGACGTGATTGACGTAGAACGTGACGCCATGTGCTTTAACGACCCACATTGGTATGGTCTCATCTGCCAAGTGTCCTTTGTTGAAGTGAAACACCAGGTCCCGACACTTATATTCAATCTATTTCATTTTGTTTTCCTTTAAAAGTGCCGGTCTATTCCCGGCTGCCACTAAGTTACATTTTGGTACTCTTGCCTGTCCACGGATTTATCTAGATTACCGTGCAACTCATACTGGACTCAACTTAGAGAAGAGACCGCTGCTTTGGTGCGCTGGATGGGAATCGAACCCACTACCGATTGTTTTAGAGGCAACCGCCCTTACCTTATGGGCTACCAGCGCAGTGTATTATTTCAATATCATCACGATGAATGCCGCAGTGCCCACTAATATGGCACCGCCAAACACCACTGACAATAAAAGTATTGCTGTTTCCATTGTTGTTCCTTGTGTGTAGTATATATTATTGTTGCTGGATAGTCAAGACTTTTTTCCAAGCACTTGCCCAATACGATCCAAAATGAGTTCAACCACGGTGTTGCTGATCACAACTTCATAGTGATTGAGTGGCAGTTCTACTATTTCAAAATCTGTTCTGTATTGCATGCTTTCGATGGTGACCACACCGTCATTGGGCTCATGTATCCAAGGACTGGCACCACGTGTTGTGACAACCTGTGTCCAATTTGGCGGTGCTGGCAACTTTTTGGCATCGGCCATGGGACGACTTGCAGGCCCAATGTCCTTCATCAGCCTATTGAATGGCAGGAAATAACGTGCAAAGTCTGCTTGCTTGCTGCCACCATAGGGTGTGCTGAGACTAACTCCGCCCACAGTACGGTCACCATAGTAGTTGGCCAGGTGCAGGGCGTAGATACCACCCAGGCTGTGACTCACAAAGAACAGTCGATCCTCATCGTCCAGTTGCCCCATCATGGCTCGAAGATTGTTGTCAAACCCTGCCTCACTGTTGTATTCCAAGGCAGTGTCAGGTTCTTCTGTGTGATCGCGCACAAACTGTCTGATGTGTGTGAAACTTTCTGCTGTGGCTGACGCACCGTGTATGTAGACTATCATTCTAATACTTATCAAGAGAAACCCGCCGAAGCAATTTAGGCAAGTAATGCATAAAAATTAGTTTGCGATATAAATACATCTGAGGGAAATTAAAATGCAAGGATTCATTTACATTTGGCGTGATAAAGTTAGAAACATGTACTATGTTGGATCCCATGATGGGTCAATAGATGACGGATACATTTCATCTTCACATTGGCTTACCGCTGAAGTCAGATATCGGCCGGCAGATTTTAGACGTAGGATTTTAAAATATGTTGATTTACCAAATCTAAAATTAGAAGAATACAAATTTATAAATCTAATCAAAGATAATGAGTTCGGAAAAAAATACTACAACTTGAAGCAAGGAAAGCCAAAAGGTATTGCTCCGTGGAATAAAGGCAAAACCGGAGTGTATTCTCCTGAACATAGAAAACGTATATCAGAATGGCGAACTGGTGTTGCAACTACAAAAGGAAAACCAAATCCACAGGCCGCAGATAACGCCAGAAAAGGTGCTGCCAAACTATCTGCTAAAGTTAAAGGCCGAACTCGTTTATACAGAGAAGATGGAACATGGACCTGGCAATATCCATAAAAGTAGGGACCGAAGTCCCTACTGCTATTTTTGGTTACAAGGTATAACTACCTCGGCTTAGCCTCAAGCGGCTAGGCTGTAAACGCTGTCGTTAGCATTTATGGTTTTTGCTTCTTCGGCCGGGAGACCCCAATCCTAACGGCTTCTACATTGCCGGACTGTCCATTTCATTACTCTTGACCCTGTCGAAACTATGCAGGCCCATCATAAGAAAACTTACTTTAAGTCATCTGGGCAGGGTGTTCTAATCATATCAACAATGAAATAACACCACAATGCCAACAACACTATTTCAGCTAATATACTCATTAAACTTCCTTATGGTGGACCTGGGGGGATTCGCACCCCCGTCCAGAATCCGTTTCAATCGACTTCATACAGTCTTAACTTACAGTATATATTTATTCGTGGCGTTTGTCAACCAATAACCAATCAATTTACCTTGGTTGGGCTTTGGTGCGCTGATGCTCGGCCCAGATTCGTTTCAAGAATGAGATGGTTCTGGGATCTGTGACAGGCAGTGTGGTCTTGGTATAGTAGGCCAAGCCCGAATCTTGCCAACTGCCGTGTTTTTCAATGGTCATTGTGTTGCGGTGAACCTGCATCTTGGAGAATATTTCAACTTGTTGTAAGTTTTGCGGGACAATCAACATGCTAAAGAAACTGTCCGCAGGTGCTTTGGCAATCAGTTTCCGCTGATAGTCAGATCGCTCAAAAGCCTTGGCATTCAACACAGATCTTGTGGCATCGCCGCCTCCGGTCACTGTCACATTGTTGTTGGCAATGGCAGTTCGACCATCCATAGCGTCCAGCGCAAGATTCAAAGGTGTTCTGTTCTTGCCAAATCTCATGACATCCAACTGTATCACAGGCATGCCATTAGCACGAATGTATTGTACCATTGCAGGCACTGTGTTCTGTGACACAGCCGGGCTAGTGCCGGCCAACTTGGCCAACTTGGTTTGATATTCTTGTGCATACAGTGCGGGATCGGCAGCAATGATCATGGCACGAATAAAACGTCCCACCACATTGAAAACGCTGGTGTAGTTTTGCAAGTAGTCGCCGCCGGCATGACGGAAACTGATGTATTTGCCGTTGTTGCTAATTGATGCTGTGTGATCGCCTGTGGCATCCTGTGCAATTCGTTGCAGAGATTTGACATCCAGGGTAGTTTGTGTTTTTGGTTGTCCCACAACACCTGGTTTTTTTGCTGTCTTGGTTTTCAGCACAGGAGAGCCGCTGGCCACCTGTCCGGCAATGGCTCGCTGGCTGCTCACTGCATAGTCACTGTCTTGTCGGCCAAACTGCTGTAGCACATGTTGATCACCAGTGAACACTGCCAGTTTCAACACGTCTAACTTGTCGGGTATACTGACATTGATATGCAGGCCAGTGGAACTGTTGGTATACAGGTTCAATTGTGCCGCCATGGCATAAAAACGTTTGAGTGCATCCACGGCCTGTGCAGCCGGCAGCGGAGGACTCACAATCTCTGCTGTGGCATCTTCGTCGTTGTTGGCGTCCAAACTGCCATCGGGTTCAATGTACCAGTCAGTGAGATTTTTACCACGTTGGTGATATCTTTGAAATATGTGTACCGGTGCACCCATGGTCTGTTCGATCATGGGTTTCAAGAAGTCAGCAGCCCGTTGGTATTCAGGATCTTGATCATACTCATCGTCTTCATACACTGACAAGTCCAACAGATCATAGGCCTGATTGGCATCGTAATCAAACAACTGGTTGAAATTCTGTTCAATGGATTTTATTGGTTGACCCAGTGCGTACTCCAGCAGACCAGGCCAATCTTGACGACTGGCATCCATCAATGCTCGTCCTGCACGTTCTGCGGCATTGCCGTTGTTGTTTGAGTAAACTATGCGTCCCATGCGTTCAGCAAAATTTCTTTGCATGACACGATCATAACCAGGATCAGTTTTCTTCAGGCCCTGCGCTTTGGTCAGGTTTTTGGCATCTTGCATGGCACGATCACGGTATTTTGCCCGTTGTTTTTCGGGAATTTGATTGTACAACTGTTGCAGTTGGTTTGCAAATTCATCTTGATAACTGCTGTATGCTTCGGTCATACTGGCAAAATTGCCCACAGACTGCTGCAAGCGAAACACTTGATCCCAGGCTTCGGGTGTGACCTGCCGGAAATAGATGTCATGTAATACATGGTCTGACTGTAGAATTGCGGCCACAGAATCTGTGGTATGTGCAGTGCTTTTGCGTTGAGCAAATGTGGCCTGGGGTATGCCCACTTCAAATTCGAATCCCACCAACACGCCCCGGGCTTGCCCTTGCTCAATGGCCTGGGCAAACTCACTGGGGTTCATGGCCGCTTCGTCTACGGGATTGAATTCGCTAAATCTCATAAGATTATTTAGCGTAAAACAATGTTGGACTCCAGGTCACTTTTTTTTAAACACTTTATTGTTTAATCAAATGTGGCCACAGTTCACCTTTTTCGTTGATGGGCTCGGGATAAAATCTGATACTGGCAGCCATTCTCAATTTGTCATGATGTGTTTCAGGCCTGTGTGCCACATTGGTATTGAGCCACAACGGCCGATTGGCTTCGACTCTACCGATTTCCACAGCATTTTTTTTGTCCACTATTCTAGCGTTTTCTACCAATGGCGAGCCAATCACGTGCTTTGGGAATGGCTGATCTAGTATCTTGGCATCGTACCATACCGTAAAAGTATCGTCGCAGTTGCTCAAAGGAATATTCAAACCCACATCCAATGTATCAATGTGTGGCGGAAATTCTTTGCTGGCATCTACTGAAACAAATCCTATCCAATAAAAACTACCTAGCAATTTTAATCTCAATAATTCTTGAACCAATACAGGGCACCAATCAAATATGTTTTTCCTTTCCAAAGCAGGCATGCCATACACTGCAAAGGTGCTGGTATAAGGAACCAACATATCGGCCCTGGTACGAATTGACAACTTGATCAATTCTTTTTGTATTGCTGGTAACACATTGTCGTCTAATGCTGGAGTATGATACAACCAGTCCGGAGTTGATTGAAAATATTTTTGCATACAGTATTTACTCTTACTCCCAGTCAGGATCCTCAATCACACGCCAGCCCAGCAGTGCCAAATCAGCACGAATTTCGTCGGTGACGTGGCCTTCGCTCACAAACTCAGTGTCGTCCTTGGGACCAATACCCGAACAGTACCAATCCATGTAGTTGCCACCCTGGCCTTGAAAGTCGGCCACAACACCACCAGCATAGCGCCATGAACAACTCCAGTGTTGATCTTTCAGCACCAACCAAACATCTTGCTTTTGAAACTGGTTGTTGCACAAGGCAGCATACAAGTTTTGTGCATAGTTTTCACTGCCACGCACTCGACTCAGGAACCAGTCGGCCTGGCTCATGTCATATTCCATGTTGTTGACTTTGAACTCGTCAGTCTGTTTCCTCTCAGCCTCCAACTTGGCCCAAGAGGCACGAATGTCGCTGAAGAAATCTTCGTCAGTGCCTTCGCTGTCGTGATGTGGTTCAATCTTGGGATCGTTCATTGCGGTTCCTTTGGTGCGAGTAACCGGGATCGAACCGGTACGCCTATCGGCGGCAGATTTTAAGTCTGCTGGGTCTGCCTATTCCCCCACACTCGCACATTGTTATTTACACTCGGGTCAGGTTGGCCCATGTCATCCAAGACCTGAATGCTTGGTATACTTTCTGTGCTTCTTTCTCATCCTGTTCTACCAACACCCCACGGACATAAAACCCTTCGGGGGTGATACGCAACATTTCATCCGCACCTGCGTTTAATGTTATGGTGTTGGGTTGAGCAGTGTCTGCCATCATTGTCCTTTTGTTGGTCCGGCGTGCAGGAATCGAACCCACATTCAAGAGGTAGAAGCTCTTTGTATTATCCATTATACTAACGCCAGTGTTTGGTGGGCCCACGTGGGATCGAACCACGACTCAAGGGATTATGAGTCCCCTGCTTTACCATTAAGCTATAGGCCCTATGTGTGTATTGTAACAGGAATTTTATTTATTGTCAAGTGCAACTGTTGGCCTGGTCCAGACATCTGTGTGAACCCATTTGAAATCAAAATTCAATGATCGGCCCTGATTGTGATGATCAGCAGCTGGATTGTCGTCATATGTTTCGCCTTGCAGGCTGATATCAAAATCTGCATTCCACACACCCTGATCATTGATTTCAAAATTGTAAACCGCACGGAATTCGAATTTTGTTCCTGGTGTCCAGTGATCGGGATATTTTGGATATCGTCTAGTGCCAAATTCTCGGAGATCTCGATCTGGATCAAACTCCACACGAAATCGGTAAGCTCCCATGGCCAACCAGAACACCCGCAGCAAGGGCCAAATTTCGTTGATCAAACTGTTGGCCATGGGATTGATATCCACTTTGATGATCTCGTAATCAAAATCTTTTTCCCAAGGAATGAGATCTGCCCAATTTGCAGGGTCTGATTCAATTTGATATTGGTTCTTTAAATCAGGTTCTTGACAATGTGGTTGGTACTTTCTTTTGGTACCGTGCAATCTAAATTGTTCCAGCAGTATATTGGTAAGTTTGAATCTGACAAATCTGTGAAACACAGTGTTGCGCATGTCCTGCGTGGCCCAGCCGTGAGTCCAGTCAATTCGTCTAACACCAAACCGTTCTCGTTCCAGATCCAAGGGTGTGTTGTGCCCCAGTCCGCAGGTGCCAGCACTTTGTGCGCCCATGCCTGAGTTTCGCAGTCGCCACATCAAGGTTTGTGTTTGTGCAACATCAGTTAGTTCTTCCCCTGGGAAGCCAGTGAACCAAGTGGCAAATTGATTACAAAAATCAATTTCAGCCATGTCGTTGAAATTTTGTTCTATCCATTCTACTCGACAATTTTTTTTCATCAAGTCCAACACTCGCTGTGATCCGGATTCCACACCAAACGCAAACCCTGTGGCACCTGATCGTTTCAACAATGCCCAAAAGTCTCGATCCATCTTGCCATCAATTCGACTGTAGCCACTCCAACTGATGCGTATTTTTCTTTCCATTAATCCTTCGGCAAATGCTCGTAGCTCGCGAAGATTGCCATTCAACAAACTGTCTATGAACGTTACACTTTGTATGTGTTGATTGCGATAGGCAATTTCAATTTCTTCCAACACACGAGATCCTTGCCTGGCACGATATTTCCAAAACACTGTTTCGTTGCAATACACACAGTTGGCAATGCAACCTCGACTGAACTCGCTGGTTATACCATGAGAATCATACAACAACATATCAAAGTCACTGTAATCAGCTGGCGGCATGCTGTCGAGATCTATACGTGCATCTTTGCTTTGAACTAAAAATTTTGGCAATTCTGCAGTGGGATTTTCTATGTTTTCCAACACCTGCAACCACAACATTTCTCCTTCACCGGACACATAATGATCAATGGCAGGGTTGTCGGGCCTGCCACCATCGGTGCCCACAATGCCACTGTTGTTCATTTGCGTGATATTGGGTCCTCCAATGATGATTTTTAAATCAGGTGATCGACGTTTACATTGTTCAATCATCCACATGGTGCATGCATCATTGGTGTACCAACTACTGAATCCCAATACGGTGGGTTGCCACGTCAAGATTTCATCTATGTACGGTGTTAACATTGGCTCAAGCATGGGGTGCAATATTTGACTGTAATGGGGCTCTTGCCATTTCCAATCTTCATAACTGCTCCAATACGGCAACAATTCTGGAGACGCTTGTTTTTTGCACACAGCATTTATATCCCATGTTTTGGTTGCATAGCCTGCATGCTTGCTCAGTGCTGCCATTCTAGCAATGCCATATGGTGGCGAAATAGTGCTCCATTCGGGCATGACAATCAGGGCCACACGATTTGATCTAATTGTTTCGTGATGTATTGCAACTTCAGTGAGATTTTTTTGTTTGCGACTTTCAGTTGGGCTTTTTTGTACGGCCACAAACATTTCAGAAAGTTTCACATGCAAGTCGTTGCCGAGCGTAACTGGAGATACAGTTGGGTATTGTGTGGTTTGTATGGGTATTATTTTTTTGGAATCAGTAATTGACATCGCAATTACTTATGCAATAGCTAAGTCAGCAATTGATTGATGAGATTGGTGGCCATTTTGACCAAGTCTATGTCAATGCCCATTCTGTGTGCTATTTCGGCAGTGCCGAGATTGCGTTCTAGCAGTTCGCGTACTTGGTTGACAAGTTCTCGTTTCATGTATTATACACAACGCCTTAGCCCCAAGACCTAGCTAGAGCAATTTTACCTAACTGAAAAACGCCCAAGAACATGCCTTGATCAACAACAGCACCGATCCAGCAAACATGGCAATAATTAAGAAATCCAAGGCTCTCATGCCTGCACCCGGTGGTTGCGGGCCGTGCTCTTCCATCCAACTACGACTCAGTGGTTTTACTGTGGCAGCACCCATGTGGAGATCCTCGACTTGTACGGTTACTTTCGGAATAGGCTCTACAGGCTGATCAGGAAAATCAAAATCATCATTGGGTTGTGTTGCCATGATCTAGTCCTAATGTAGCAGGCGAATGGTCTAGCCTGGTGGTGAATTCATCATTGTAAAAGAACGCATCCACATCGTCAATGGTCACAGTCAGGTCACTGTGTGCAAGTTCGTAGTCTTTGAAATTGTGATCCTCATCATACACACGAAAATACACTGTGCCATCAAACGTAGTGATCAATTGTCCTGTGACACCGTTGGCGGATTTTATAGCAGTCATAACTTACTCCCAAGTCCGGTGACGTTCGGCAACCCATTCTTGACCATCATATTCCTCGATGTACCAGTTGACATCATCGGGTACGTCCACAATTTTTAATTTAGAAAAACGTGTATCAGCCTCATCACCCATATCCTCAATCAATTGGATTAGATATGGATCATCACGGCTTATCTCATTTGTGTGCCAATATGGATCGGTGATATTGTATTTCTCTTTGTATAGGTGTTCTGCTGTCTCTGACAAACCAAAGCCACCGTGGCATGCGTTGATTACAACTTTGGTCATTGTTCACTCTCCTCTTGGTCCCAATCATAGTCGGTGTTGGTTTCTATCCGGACATGGCCAAACACAATCATACCAGTGTCTTCCAACACTTCAAAAGGTTCGGTAAAATCCACAAACGCACCCAGTTGTTCAATGGTTGTGGAGTCGTACTCAGTGTCACGAATGTGTTCCGCAAGTATGCAACCAATACTGCCTGAGTCCACACTGTGTTCAGTGCCAATGCTGGAACGGTAAGTGCCATCGCCATAGGCTGTGCCAAAGTTAGCAAAGCGTCGACCGTCTTTGAGCACAAACTCGCCATCTACACCACGGCCTGAGGAGCCGGGTGGGAAGAACAAGTCACAGCACTCCGACCATTCCGGGTGCATGACATAGCACAGGTCACCAATGTAGTATCGTCCAGCAGGCATGGTCATACTGTCTCCCGATCAAATTCACATCCAACATCTGCCCACAGCGCAGGGTTCATCATGTCCCTGTGATATGCACAGATTTCTTCTGCTTCGTCTAGTGTAGCACACCGGTCCACTGTGGTGCCAGTATACATTGTATACACACCTTCCGCAGTGGTAGCCCAACGTACCACGTCCCAACGATGCATTTTGTCATTCCATTCGACTGTGAATTTCATCATGCTGCCTTTCTAAAATAACCGTAGGGCAAGCCCTGAGTGAAACAAAAATAGTCAGCATCGCCGTTGGCGTGTTCAGCGTCCATGAGCCATGCAATCACACGCTCACGGTCAGCGCCAGTGTGCATGAGACTGGTCACACGATCTTCAAACTTCACAATGGCGTCAGCTTCGGCTGTCTTGCGGTCAGCTTCTTCACGCTGGATAACACTGCCAAGACTTGCAAACTCCTGTTCGAAGTCTGCCAGGGTCCAAGTGCTGGTGTCAACACCGCGGGGACGATGGCCGTAGGCGTCCTTGTACATGTCCCAATAAGTGCATTGGGCTTGCTCAAGATCTGTCATGTCTTCCCACGATTTGAACTGTTCCATTACTGACTCCTTGTTGCTGTCTATATGTGTATTATACAACCAAATCAGCTACCTGTCAACCGATCTTGCCTTGCAACAATTGGCCCAGCCGTCGGCTGGGCTGTGGCTTTTCTGCCACAGTCACACCCTCTACGAACAGGTCTACGCTCTCGCTGTAGTACCCGTTGGACTCTCCTAACCAACGAACGTCCACGTATCCCTTGCGGGTAGCGAACTTGTAGAAGGTCCAGGACACAGACTCGTGATAGGCTGCATCGAAGTCTACGGGAGTCTCACCGGATACTTCTTCTGCGATCAGGAGCGGCTCACCTACGAGGTCTTCAAGGTCGCCAGTGATGTCGTTGATGTCCACGCTCTCACAGCAATTCTGCCAGTGACCAAACACAAATCGAGCACCCTCTGCGGTTTCGAACAGCATCTCGCCTGAGCCCACAGATCCTTCAACCTTGACGAAAGTCAAACCCTTCATCAGCTCTAGTCCTTGTGCGGTGTTCATCATGTTTTCGTAGTTCACTTTCTGCTCCTATTTGTTGCTGTCTATGTGTATATTATAGCAAAACGGCGATTATTAGTCAACCGTTTTGCTTGACGCGAACGTCAGTATTCAACGCAGGTGTATACATTCGTATTAACTCGCGCTCTAGTTTGTGTGCAACATCTTTGCCACGCACCGTGTCCACGATTGCATAGTTAACAGCGGCTTCGCCTGCGGCACGAATTGCTTCGTACAGGTTCCAGCTCTTGTCCTCAGTGCGGGCGCGGTAGATGTGCTTGTTTACACGGCTACGAAGCGACATGTTTATGGTGCGCTGAGTTTTTGCGGTAATACCAATGTAGTACTCCAATCCAATCTGGATCATGTACACAATGTGGGTTCGATCGGTGCGTTTCTTTCTCATCATGCATGTATTATAGCATTTCGGGCATTTCGGGTCAACCAAAAAGTAGTACTACAAAAGTACTACCTTTTGACTGTTGTAAATACGCCATGGATTACAGTGCTTTGTTTGCCCAACAGTTGACCAATAAAGGCGTGTCATTTACCCCTGTTTATCACTGCTTTGAAAGTGCCCGCTCGCCTGACACAGGGTGGAGTCTGCGCTTGCCCGACTTTGACACAGACATCTTGTTGTTGCATTTTCAGGACTTGGTAAACATACAGCACGGTCGTGTGCTGGAACTTCAGCAGATAGAACAGCGTTATGGATCACGTGCTGACCGTGTGGTTGCGACATACTGGAATCACGGTCTAGATCAAATCTACACAGGGCCTGTTCGACTGGTTGAGTTCAGCAATCACAACTATGATCTTGTGAATCAGTTGTATCAACGTTGGCCAGAATGGCAGCACATTGTTGGCCAACCTCGAACACAGGCATGGCAGTGTTTGAACGGGCGCATGTGTGATCATAGGAACAGAGTGGTGCAAACGTTGCAATCCTGGCCAGGAGGCGTGCTGAGTTATCATGATCGCATACGCTTGCCCAACTACGACTACACCCAATACACCTACAACAATGTTGACAACTTTATAAACTTGGCGTATGTGTACAGCTCCTGTGCTGTGAACATTGTGACAGAAACAGAGTACAACACCTCACCAGGAATTATATCAGAGAAAACATTCCTAGCCATGGCAGCTGAACAGATACCCATAATAATAGGACATCAGGGCATTGTCAAACACTGTGCAGAACTAGGCTTTGACATGTTCACAGACTTGGTGGACACAAGTTATGACAGCATGCCCAATGATCAACGAGCTCAGCAGGCTTTGCTGTTGAATCAGGACTTGATACAAGGACAAATAGATTTAGAACCATATCGTGAACGTCTACGTGCGCAACGTGAATTTTTGTTGGATGATTATTCACTCATGATGGAAATGCGATTCCAGCGTGATATCAGTAACTTAAACTTGTGATAAATCTCTGCATGTCTCCATGCAGTGTGGCCATCATAGCTTCTTTACTGCCAAACATCACCAGTTTGTTGAGTTTGCGATTGTTGACCATGTAGTAAGGACAAGTCATGCGGCGATCTAGTGCCAGCAAGTTCTTGGGAGTCAACAACTTCTCTGGCAAATCAAACGTGTAACTGTCCAATTCCAACAAGTTCTCAAACACATAGAAGCCTTCGTATGTGAGCCTCATGCCACCATCATCTTGAATGTTCTGCCACCAGGTGCGCATGGCTTCATCAAGAGGTGGCGCATCAGGATAACGTGTTATCAGTTCCTGAGTAAGAGCAAGTTTATTGAGCATTGGGATAGATTTTATCCCCTTGTGTCAACAGCACAACACTGAACTTGTCTGTTCGAAACTGTGTGTTGAGTTTTCTAGCCAAGTTAATGGCGTGCCCTGGGTTGGAGAACGATACTTTTTTGTACTTGGGACCAGGAAACTGAGTAAGCAAGTTGCTGGTTTTCAAGTTGATAGGTTTGGCATCAAAAAACACCGCCCAAACACCCTCTGACGCCAGCACTTGTTCTGTCTTGTAAGTCTGTTTGTTAGTGTGCTCAATCAGCACTGTAGGCTTTGGTCTTGACATATTAAACTCCGCGTTTATTTATGCCAATAACTATGTAGATTTGAAACTACCACCGGTTATCTGCACTTCTACTATTTCTGCGCCACGTGCTTGCTGTGTTCGCAGTTGTTCCAGGGTGAGCAACAGTTTGGTAATATCACTGTGTAGATCTTTGGCATCACGCAGGCTTATTTGAAGTTCTCGTTGTCCACGGCTTTCTGCAGCCTTGATCGAGTCCACAAAACGATTAATGTGCAAACTCATGGTTTGAAGTCCATGTGTGGTGCAATGTCGTTGTCAAAAATCTGTGCCATCTGACTCCACAACAGTCGGCGTTCAGCATCAGTTAGTCCTGCCGAAATCAACCCACCTGGACCGTCATGTTCTTGTTTGGTCAATCCATAATCATGCCGCCAGGTGTAGCACATTGAAGTGATGATTTGGTCGCGTGTTTTCATTTTTTAGTTAGGTATGGATACAACACAGGTGGATGCCAACCAGTGGGTTTGAGCACCTTGCCATCTTCACGTTTGCGCACCTTGCCTGTGTCACGATCAATCTTGGCAAAGTTAGTGCTCATGACTTCTTTCCATGCGCCTTCTGCATCAAAGCCGGCTGAGTGAATTGCACCGATTGTGACCACAAGGATGTCAATTAGCGCATCCAGTTCTGCCTCCATGTCATGCGCTTCTTGCAGTTCGAGGAATTCTTCCGCAATCAAATTCTTGTACATATTGAATTGATCTTGATTGAAGCCTTCAACCGTTTGGTCGCATGCTCGCATGAATTTTTCTTGATCACGAAAGGGATTTTTCACGTGCCGCCTCCTGAGTATGAAATGGTCCTTGATACTGATAACGTTCCAACACAATTAATTTTGGGTTGCGAATCAGTTTCCAACTACGATGTTGTTTCACAGCATACCAACCAGCGGCATACCATGATTTTGATTTGTTTTCTTTGGTAAACAACGGCAATCGATGTTTGACGTCCCACATGGGATTGAATGCTCTGCATCCTGTTTCAAATCCATGCACCTGGTCGGGCGCAGGCTTTGTGATCTTCTCAGGTGGCACAAATTCAATGTTGGCCTGCTTTCGCACCATGGGAATGGTTTTGAACTTGCCCACTTGATCATTGATGCGCACAGTGTAGCCATCACTCTCGGCCTCCACCACACCAATCTTGCGATCATCTTGCTTGAGGATCCAATACTTTTTATCCACTATGGGTTTGGCTTCGATCATCTAATACTCCTTTGTATGTTTGATTCAACCAGCGACCTATAGCATCTGCATAGTCGCTGAGTTTGGTGAGTTCATATTTGCCACAGAATCTTAGGAAATGCGCACCTACCATGCCTACATCTCGATGGCTGATCTGCTCACGTATGGCTTCATCTACCACAGCTTTGATCGCATCGGGCTGTGCTGTAAGATCAATTAGAGTACGGTTGCGTTCATAGTCGTCCAAGACCTTGCGTTCTGTTTGTTCATGATCCATCCAACGTTGCAACATGAGATTGTTCCAAGCATAGCCACGTCGGTCACGATCTTCAAATGCTTCTGTGAGTCCCACTTGATTCTTTGTGCCTTTCACACGCACACCTGGGTATGCCGAGAACACATTGTCACCTGGATCACCACGCATGCACTTCAAGAACAACACCCACTGTTGATAGTCAGTGGGAGGTACAAAGTTGGCATCGGCTTTGCCAACCTTGATCTTTGAGTTGCTCTCAATAGTAAATGCCAAGTTTTTGCCTTTTGCGTCTGTGACACCCGTGGTACTGAACAAGTGATCGTTGATTCCATTGTACAATTTTACATTGGGTGCAATCAACTGCACAAAGTCGGAATCTGAACTGACAATAACGTGTTCGTCTTGGGGGTGTAAAGCAATCCAACGTGCAATGATATCGTCCGCTTCTGCTGTGGCACAACGAACTACACTACAGTTGGTTTTTGTAGACAAGTATTTAGTCAGCTCATCGTAGGTTTCCCAGAACAGTTTGTCTTCTTCTGCTTCTGACTCGCTCATTTGCCCACGTGCCACTGAGCGATTGGCTTTGTAGGGTCGGTAGTGATCTTTGCGCCAGCTACGCCCTTCCAGTGCAAATACCACATGATCAGCACCCAAATCACGTGCTACTTTGTTTGCGCTCATCAAAGTAAGATGCAGGGCAAAACCCAGTTTGGTCCATGTGTCTGCGGCACGATGCGCCTGGTGCCGCGCACGGAAAAACATGTTGCTAGTATCAATCAGTAGGTAGCGCATCTGTAGTCACCAAGTTGTTTTGCTTGATGTATTGTAACAGATATCCTGCCCAAAAGCAATGGCCTTTGGCATCAAAATGATAGTATTTTGAGGGCACATGCTCGTTTCGTTGCAAAATGGCATTGTATGAACCCTGTCGGTTGTAAGGGTACATGTAACTGGTACCCCAAATATGTTGATTTTGGACATCACTGAAAGTGCTGTATCCATTGTAAAACAAGTGAGGAATGTTCAAACTTTGCAGTTCGGTATGTAATGTCCAAATCTTTTCATGACATTCCTGAGTTTTGATTGTCCAATCCACATCAACCACAAACTGTTTGTATCGTTGTTGTAATTCGGCAGGCACCCAATCCGCTCCAGATGCATTGACCTGATACCATGTGCCGTTGTGCAACCACTCTTCTCGTTCCCAAGTGGTCCACTGTATGACCATGAATGTGTTGCTCAATTTGTCAGGGTTGTTGGCAATCCATTCTCGTGTGGTTCTAATAATTCGATCATTACTGCTGGCCGACTCTGCATCACAAACCAATGTACGACCAAGATCCTGTGCCAAATGTGTACACCAACTGGCTGCCAAGTTAAGTGGATGTGGTCTACGATCTATACCGTTCTTACCGTCATCCACTGCAAACGCATCTGGCACAACTGCTTCTGCGGCCGCTGTATGACTGCACCCATTCACATACAATATCATGGAGTAGACAGTATTTTGTGACTTTCCGCTGCTACCACACGTCTGCGCAGGCTGCTGCTTGAGAATGAGTGGTCACGACCATTGAACACAATTTCAATACCACGATCATAGCATTCGTCCCTGCCGGAGAAATTCTTCTCTGCGTATTCCACACCCAGTATACGAACATCCAAGGGCAGGATCAACAACAAGTCCACCAAGTCTTGTTCAGTTTGATACACAACAACTTCATCCACATAACGACAAGCCGCAAGTTGGATCTGCCGTTCCACAATGCTTTGTATTGGCGAGTTTTTGGTTTCAGGTCGATCAATGGTGGGGTCAGTTTGCAAGCCACAAATCAAATAGTCGCAATGATTTCGAGCCTCACTCAGCATGGCAATGTGCCCGGCATGCAACATATCAAATGTGCTGAACGTGATACCAATCTTTTTGCCTTGGGCTTTGAGTTCTTTGATGTGATTGAATATCATGAATATAATTTTTTATAATGTTGTAATAATTGCCATGCAATAATTTCATTTGACTTTGGCCCTGGGTGCCCATCTCCAAGTATTGTGGACCCATCAGTTCCGTTGTCAACACGGTACGATCCTTCTACCTCTAAACGATTATCCATAAACACATATTCTGGATATTTGCTTAGGTACGTTTCAATAATATCGTCTAAGTCTTTGTTGTTTGTTCTAGCAATACTCCAAATAACAAGATTCAATTTTTTTAAACGAGCATAGTTAACCAACAGTCTAATATGTCTAACTAGTTCATATATTAAAAATTTATCATTGTATATTTCTAATAGACAGTGCGTTGGATTATTACTCATCATTATACTTTTCAGTCCATTTTTGTAAATTTGCACTCTACTAAGTTGCGTTAGTTGTACCACTACAGGTGTACCACTATCTATAAAATTACATTGACTAAACAAATCAAAAATAGAATAATTATTTAAACCTTGCTCTGCAAAGTTTAATGGAATTTTGCCTAGACTATTTGACAGGTGAGTAGCATAATGTTGATCGACATTCAACAATCCAGTGCCTCTGGTGTAACTACACCCAAAGAACACCATGTGTTGTTTGGTAATATTTGGAAGATTGAGATATTCTATGCGCAACGGATCAGTCATTTTTGATCTTGGTATATAGGATTGGGAATATCTAATTCGAATATGTAGTATTCGGGCTTTACTGCATCTGTGTTCTTTAGTATTTCCATGGTGCAATTTTGTTCAGCTTCTTGCAATGACAAATAAAAACCATATCCAAAACTCATTGAGGATGTAGCACCCACATTGGACAATGACAGTCCTGATCGTTTTAGGAGTTGGTATACTTTGACCGTTTGAGGTGGTGATATTGGTTCCATCAACTGATCTCAGTGCGCCCATCGCCGATGTCACGGGCGTGTACATACCCGCCTGCTGAGTTCCGCATGGCTTGATCTTGTTCCCATGTTTCCATTACCACGTGTCTACACACGTTTTGGAACCAACGATCCACTATGTCTGAGTCTGCGTCTGTAGGCTTCATCATATAACCAGCCTTGACCAGGCGTGCAATGAATATCTCATTCCAATCCAGTTCAAATGCACCTTGGTGCAAGTTGTTGGGATCAATGTCCATGCTTAAGATAGCCACATAGGGTTCATTGTTTTCTGTGGCCAGTTGTTTGGCAGACTTTTCAGGCGCGCGAACCACTCGTGGTGTTTTTTCTGTACGCACCGGCGGTGGTGGTGCAACTTTTTTCTTTAACCAATCAAACATTTCAAATGCTCCATCCAGTATCATTTACCCCACCCGTTGCCCCAAAGGTCAACGTGTAATCGTGGACTGTACCAGTAGCCACGCTTGAGTGCCTCATCGGCCACATTGATCCTGTTGCCATCATACACACTGACAACACCGCCCACAGGCATCACAAACACAGGACCGCTGAACTCACGCAGTCGATATTCATCCACTGCACGATCCAGTTCATCAAAGTCCGCAACTTTTTCCACAACAAACTTGAGATAAGTCACACCATGTGTCTCATAGTTCCAGACCACGTCGGGTTTGATGGCATCAGACCAAGACTCACCGCTGACACTTAATTTAGGACTTACGCTAAAGGTAATTTCACCAAACCAATTGCGCAAGTAGTCTCCAAACTCTCGGCTCAACTCTTGAGTGCCGTTGGTCTCAAATGTGATGTGTCGCAGGCCACGTTCGGCCAACACATCCAACAATTCAGGATAAGCACGTTGCCAGCCCAGCAACGGTTCACCACCAGTGATAACCAAATGCACAGGATTGCCGTTGGGTTGCAGCCAGTTTCCATTGGGCAATAACTCAGTTATCCGGTCCACAAGTTGTTCCACAGTGTACGTGGGACTCAAGTGTTTGAAGTCTGGATGCCATGACGCATAACTGTCACAGCCGGTGTTCACCAGGGGTAGTTCTTCAAATGTCTTGTATAGACCAACAGTTTTTGCAACTTCATCTGCCCCAGTGGATTTTTGTCCGGCTGGCATGCCAAACCCTGAACAGGTAAAGTTACAACCAAACATGCGCAAAAATATGCTGGGCACACCAACATAACGTCCTTCACCTTGTGCTGAATAAAATAATTCTGATACTTTGAGTTTCATACAGTTCCTATAGTCTTTTGATTCGAGTCATACCCGAGCGTTTGGGATCTTTATTTAGATTGATACTTTCTTCATGCATTTTAACACGAGTTTCTTGTTTTGTCACCCAGCCCGGTAATACTGCGTCCAAATAGGCCAAATGCTCGTCTGGACTGGGATGTGGATCGCCATCTCTATTAGGCCAGCCAGTTTCAGCAAACACAGTTTTGTCATAGCCTAGCAAGATAGTATCTAGCACATCACTGTACAATCTCATGACATCTCTGTGCAAACTAACATCATCGTCAGGCCAAGGACGAGCCATGAGTTCTACCATGCTCAAGAAACGCCAAGTCAACCCTGGACGATTTTCCAACAACGTTTTTACTGCTTTGATGTAAGCAAGATCTCTGATTAAAAATCCCCGCTCATCAATGTGTGTTTTAAGATATTCTTTGTTGAACACGTTGGTTGCAAAATGCGCATTGCCCGGGGTATGCCACCGTCCATCAACATACCGATCTTCGCGATCCAAACTGGTCCAACAAACTATCACAGTGTCACCTGTACCAAATTGGTGGCGCTGATCAGCTTCCATCACTGAGTTAAAAATGTAATGATTGCCGCCGCCGGCTTGCCCCCAATTTTCAAAATAATCAAATTCAGGAGCAAGACAATCAGCCCAGGTGCTCCAACGATAGTTGGTAAAACTGCACCCAAATGTAAACAGTCTTGACATCAGGCCACTAGTTGTTTTTTCTTCACTGAAAAACTGCCTTGTGCTTTGGCAGCACCTGCGCCTCGACGTGCGCCTTTGGAGTCTCCGCCACTGACGCGATCCACCGTGGCCTTGCCAAAGTTTCTGCGTCTTGCAAAGTAAAACAATTCCAAAAATCTATTGAAGCTCATAGTCTTGTCTTCGGGAAAGTCCAAACGATACACAGTGGGGACTTTTTCTAATGGCTTATTAAAACTTAAATATTCCCAAATGTTGTAGTCCAACTGCAAGTTCATGGGGTACTGATTTCTATCATCATACTTGATGTAGTAACTTCTTTGCATTTTCATCAAGCTGGCCAGCAGATCTGGCGGCAAATTGTAGCGTTCCAGGAACTGTTCTAGATGATCGTACAACTGTTCCACCTGATTTTCCTGATGCATGTTCATGCTGGTCCTGTGAATGATGTTCCAACCGTGTATCTCCACACCAATTTTGGGATGGTTAATGCGTCCAGTCATCATCCAATTGTTGAAGTACATACGGGCTTCGGTTTCTTCTTTCTTTACCCATTCATTGGTCATGAAGTGTGCAAACAATTCTTCGTAGTAGTCGTTGTAGCTGATGTCCAGGTACTTGTTGATAAAACGTGCAACCAAGGTAGCAAAGCCGTTGATATGAAACGTAGTCTGGAACCAGGCAAATATTTGTGCATCCAACATCACCGGAGTGGGCATGTCTTTGGTACCGGTAATGACATCAATGCTTTCTTCAATGTGTTCCACACTGTAGCTGCCAGCAAAGTAGTCGGTGACAGGTTGGCTGGTGATCTTGAACAGTTTTTTCTGCAACAAGTTCATTTCAGCATTTTCTAACAACTGTGCTTGGAATGTTGTGATGCCAGTGTGTTGATTCAACTCATACAAAGCATAGAAATTTTTCTTCCAGGTTTCTAATGTTTCACCAGGCAGGCCCAGGATCAATTCTGTATATGCAGGAATGTTGCGTTGATCGCACAGCTCAAACACTTCGTTGAGTTTGTTCATTTCCATGTTCTTGCGACGAATGTTTTCCAGCACATCCAAGTCCAGACTCTGTACTGACAGCGTGAGTCCTTGATTGAATCCTTTGGCATCCAACAGTTTCTTCACAATGTCTATGACTTCTTTCTTTTGGTTCTTGGCCCAGGCCACACTAAACGTTCTTGGGCTACCGTACTTTTCCTGACACTCAATGATCTTGTCTGCAATCATGCCATCACGTTCGGGGTACATGCCAAAGTTGGCATCAGTTATACTGATCCAATCAAAGTTGTGCTGAGCCATCCATTCAAGTTCGGCAAACACACGTTCAAGTTTGAACTTCTTGACTTTGTTGTAGGTCAAACTGCCCCAGTCACAAAAGGTACATTGATACGGACAACCACGATTGGTTTCCAGGGTGCCTTGCCAGGTCACCTCAGGATGATCAGCTATGAGTTGATCAAATATACCAGACAAGTATGGACTTTCAACTTCTTCAAGACTTTCAATGCGCTTGGCTTCTTCAGTTTTTACAGCCTCGCCGTTTCTGTTGATCAACAGGCCGGCCACACTTTCCCAGTTTTTGGTGTCAAACACTTCCAACACACGTTTGAATGTGATTTCACCTTCGTAACAAATGATCAAATCCATAAACGGATTGTCTCGAAAAATGTTGACGTCTGTGATAGCAGGTTCGGGTCCACCAAACAAAATTACTGTGTTGGGATTACGTTCTTTGATTTGCCGGGCAAGTTCATAGTTGTAGCGATGGTTCCAAACATAGGTGCTGAATGCCACCATGTCATTGTGACACAATCTTTCGGCTGTTTCTTCAATGGCTTCTCTGCGCCACAAAAATTCAGTCACTTTGAAACGTTCACGTATGGCCGGGTCTGCCAGGCTGTAACTCCATATCACGCCTGCAGAATAAGGCAGATAGTAGGCATTGAACTCTTTTGGTCCTTGTTGAAAATTTGGTTGTACCCAAGCAATGTTATATGTCATGTCTTATTTACTTGTTTCCAAAATGCACATGCGGATTAGAAAACTGAACCATTTGCTTGTTTACATCATTTTTAGCTAATTTTTCCCAAGGATCTTGTGCGCCCAGCCAGATATTGTTGAAAAAACTCAGATCCATTTGCAGATCATTCAACATATAAGCTGCCAATTTATAGCAATCTTGTTGCCGCAGTGCTATCTGTGACCTACTGTGAAAGTCATTTTCATCCATGGGACGACCTTCCAGAGATGCACGTTCCTGAAACGTGGCATCATTGTTGTTGCCGGTTAGATCTGCACGATCGTGCAACACATTCACAGGTATACGCTGCCAGATATCCAGCATGTATGCCTGTTGGCTCAGCCAGCCGTCTTGCACACTGTGTGGTGAGATATAGCCCAACAAATCAAACCATTTTCTGGGAATGATAGGAAAAATGCTGTAGGGATGATCCATGTGAGTATGGAAGGCCAGCAATCGAAATTGTCCTTCATAACTCATGATTGTAGTATCCCAACCTTGAGTTTCCATGTAAGCATCATCATTCCAAATCATCAACCAACGTGAATCGGTATTTTCTGCCAACTTGTTGTTGTAGATGTGTAGTCTATGATAGCCTTGGCGATCAAACACCATGGCCTTGTAGGCCAGTTTTTGCTGATCCATCCAGGGTTGAAGTTCCGTTTTAAAATAATCTTTGCCAATGACATCATCGCGATCAAACGCAAACATCAACTGCACACGTTCAGGATGGTCAGCCAACTCTATCAGGCTGCGAACACTGCGTCCCAGGCTTTCAGTTCGGCCTCGTGTGGCCAACAGCATAGCTATGTCGTAACGATGCGGTTGATCGTAAATTACCATACTCATACTTGATCCTTATGCAAATAAATCTTCATTCCATTCTCTATGGCCTTCTCTGAATGCCATATTGCTTTGTGTTTCACGTACTTCCACTCTGTAGCACCACAGTCGTTCTGCTTCGCTTTGCCCCCACATGTCAGGAATATAAACACCGTTTACGTATTTGTACAGCTGATCAGCCAAACCTTCACAACCCAGTTTGGGTAGTATAGTTAGTTTGGCAAGACTACGGCGTTCCATTTCCTTGTAGAACTCCAGTTCAGGATCATCTTCGGCTACCAGTAATGTGTGATCAAATTGACTTTCCAACATCGACTTGAGTTCTTTGAGACCACCATAGTCGGCAGCCCAGTTGCGTACATCCAAGTTGTCTGTACCAAAGTAGAACTTCATACTGAAACTATAGCCATGAATCAAATTGCAATGACTGTCTGCCCGCCACTGACGATATGCACATGGAAATGCATCGTGGTATTCTTTGGTTGATGTGTACTTGTACTGTCTTGCGGACATCCAACGATGACCTACTTCATATTGATCTTGTGACATGCTTTTTCTCCTATGTTAATTTTAGCATAGGCAGCAGAATTTGTATACCGGGAATGATGCCAAAGACCGGTAGGTGATTAAAAAATACGTCCAGTAACACTGAGTCTAAGACTTCCTGGCACTATTCCATCCACACTGTGTTTTCTACTTGCTTGCAAAATATGCCAACGATGTAGTCCTATGTGATAACTGTGTGTGCATTTGTTGTTTTTGTTGTAAAAATTTGTTATCACATTGTCCCCACCAGTGCAAAGAAGATAAACCAGTTTGGTTTTTGTTCCTATGTCTTTGTGTATGGGCACATCGCCAGTCATCAATTGAAAAGCAAAATACATATCTTTGCAAATATACTGTTGACCCCAGGCATTGAGTTCTTGATTGAAACTGTCAGACCAATTGTAAGTGCCATAGTTAATCTTGCAATGATATTTATTCAACTCAGTCGGAATGATTTGCAAAATGTCATCGGGAATTTTTGGTAACTCTAGATAGCGTATCATTGCGAAAAATCAGTTGGCAAGTTGATACGATGCACTTTTATAATTGGCCTGTCCCGAAATCACACCACGCACACCTCCCACAGGATCAGCACAGTCGCTATGACGACGAGGAATCAAATGCACATGCGGATACATCACAGTTTGGCCTGCCGCTGCACCCATGTTGATGCCTATGTTGAATGCATCACACTCGCCAGCGTCAACCATTCTACGACCTTCACGCATGGCAGTTTCGAAACAGTCGTTGATTACTGCATCTGTGTTGTACTGTGGCACAAACAACAAATGCCCACGGGCCACAGGATAACGATCTCGAAATACTGCCACGTGAAAGTCTGACAGTTGTTCAACTTCTAAATCCCAAGGTGCTACACCTGCGTTCTGTGCTTCTTTTAATGTTTCATATTTCATTGATAATCTTTCTTCGTTGACCACGGCGTCGAATGTCCAATGTCACACAGTGTATGCCGGCATACCAAAATTTGTTGTGTCTAAATTCACTGTAGTGACATGTTATACCATGTTGTTTTAAATGTGCAAATAACTCTGGACGATGAGATCCAAAAATAATATTTTTGGAATCTACCACCAGCACGTTCAAATCAAAGTTGGTAACTTGTACATAGCCCTTGGCTTCATCCAGCAGGCTGTGTATGTTCTGCAGATTGTTGCTCAACACGGCATGAGCAGGTTGCACCGATTGATTCTCAGGTAGATATTGTTGCACACATATTATATTTTTATCACGCAAAACTTTGGGCACAAATTCCAGGTCCTTGCAGATCACAGTGTGGTCATCTATCATCAAAAACCCATGATCAATATGACCCCAGTTTTTCTGCGTGGTGTCGTGATTGGCTACCACAGTGTTGGCTGGCAAGTTTCTTTGCATCCATTCTAGCCCGAGTGCAGTACCTGGTCCAGCAGTGTTGGTAATCAATGCATCACCGCACTTGAACATGGTTGCTGTGTGCCATAACAAACGTTCGTGCAATATTTTTTTATAGACTGTTTCACCTTGCTGTGTCCAGTCTACATCGTTGGGCATGTCAAACAAAATCGGCGCTGGTTGACTGAGCCAGTTGTGCCCTTGTTTAAATAAATCGCAGAAAATTTTATAATACGACAAACTATCGATATATCTGTCAGGCATGCTGGTAAATGTTTGGTACACAGTGGAGCCGTATACCAAAAATTGATCTCTGGGCACCACAGGTGCCACTGCACACTTGATTGAAAATGTGGGCAGTTGGATATTTTGTTGTATGTTCGGGACCAAGGGACGGTGAACTGTCACACCAAGTGATTGTAACAATGCCGCCAACCTGTCGAGATCTTGTTTGGTTTCTCCAAGTATTTGATTGAATGCAGACTGGTGTGCCTTGGGCACATACCAATCCAGTGCATGTACAGCATGACAATCACCTACTATGACTTCTTCCAGCGGATCCCAATTGGTCCAAACACTCACTTGTTGGGATCCTCGGCTAGTCCGCGCCACTTCTCAATGCTGTCTTCACTCCACTTTTGCCCATCCCAGTCTGCATAAGTTGGAAATGGCCATTGTGGATTTTTGTTGTCGTTGATTTGGTAACGGCCTTCGCGAACAGGCGCAACATCTGAAGGAAACCATTCAGTCAACGGATGCTCGAGCTTGTCAAGTTCTGCCGCTGGATCCCATTCTGGTTCGGGAATGATGTTGAAGTTTTCATCCAATACTGAGAATTCTTCCCCAGTATCTCGGTTCACCAACTTCAATGGACCTTGAAAGTGATACTCAGTATCATCGTTTGACCATCCCAAGTCTTCCATGCCTTCGTACCAGTTTTCGTCCCAGGCTGCTTCGATTTTGGCACGTTCTTCTGCTGTTACAGAATCAGGATACTGCCATTCACTCCAACAACCATCATCCAGGCTGTCCAATTCCCAGTCATAGTCTGCTAGTTCATAACCGTCGGGGTTACGCAAGTCAATGTCGGGACGTTCATCGCTTTCGCAGTAGAAAGTGCCCCAGCGATAGCCTTCAATTTTCTTGATAGTAACACCATCTTTATACCACAGTTGTACCTCGATGGCGTTCTTTTTGTATTCAGTTGACAGTTCCCACGTGGCCATGATTATTCCTTTCTGCCGCCAAACAACTGCAACAGATTCAAGAACAAGTTGATAAAGTCCATGTACAAGGTTAATGCACCACGTACTTCTGCACTGCCACTGGTCTCCACACTGAGTTCTTCGCGAATCTTTTGTGTGTCATAGGCAGTGAGTCCCAGGAAGATAATGATAGCCAATGCACTGATAACCATTTGCATTACAGTTGATCCAATAAAGATGTTCACAATGCTGGCAATAATGATGGCAATCAAGCCCACAAACATGAACCGTCCCACACTGTCAAGACTGCGTTTGGTAAAGTAGCCATAGCCACTCATCACACCAAACAATATGGCTGCACCCATGAACGCACTAACAATTGAGCCCATGGTAAACACAGCAAAGATCATGCTAAAACTCAAGCCCATCAATGCAGCAAATCCATGCAAGCACAATTGTGCTGTGGATTTTGTAGGGTTATTGGCCAACACATAACTCACACCAAATATGGCTGCCAAAGGTGCAAAGATCACGATCCATTTCAACACTCCGGTGAAAAAGAATTGCAACAGTTCTGGTGTGGTACCAATCCAGTAACTGACCAGCATGCTGACCAGTACAGCCAAGCTCATGTGCCCATATACACGACCCATGGCCGAATTAATTTCTTCTGCTGAACGATAATTGATAACATCGTTTTCACTGTAGTTTGCGCCAAACATTGTTTCTCCTTAGTTGTCCAATTCCATGCTGATCCACTCTTGCACCACAGCCATCATGTCCGCTTCTGTTGCGCAAAGAACCTTGGCACTTTTCCAATCGTTTTCGTCATCGCGGCCGCCCACCTCAACCATGAAGCCGTTGTCATACCGGTTCAGTGTGATTGATTCGTTTACTTTTGCCAGTTTGCTCAATTTACTCATTTTGTTTTCCTTCAAGTTAATTTTACCACTCTATATTGACTTGCAGGATAGTGTTCCTGCAGCCATTCCAACAGCCCTGGTTCCCAGGGCAATCGAATCTCGCCTGTGATGTTTGTGATAATCATCGCGGTGCAAACTCCTGTTGTAATTTGATATTGTCCATGAACTCTTTTTTCACACTAGCATCGTCTTTGAACGCACCACGCAACACAGTGGTCTGTGTTAGACTGCTGTGCGCCATGATGCCACGATTCTCACAGCATCCATGCACTGCTTGAATGTACACGCCAACGTCTTTTGATGCAGTTGCTGCCATGATTTCGTTGGCAATGTCTATGCACAGTTCTTCCTGCAAAGTACCGCGCCTAGCGCACCACTGAGCAATACGAGTATATTTAGACAAACCAATAAGTTTTTGTGCAGCGATAATTCCGATGTAGGCAACACCACTAACAGGCTGATGATGATGACTGCACATACTACGTAACTCGCTACGCACCACCAACATGCCTTCATAACGGTCTGCTGAATCATTGGGGAATGCTGTTGCTTCTGGTGGGGGTTCATATCTTCCTGCCATTATTTCGTTGTAATACATCTTGGCCAAGCGTCGGGCTGTGCCTTTTGAGTTGGGATCGTTTTCTCTATCAATCAGCAATGCATCCAACACACCTTCAAACGCCACAGTGGCTTCGTCAATGAGTTTTTCTTTGATGGCATCGCTCATGTAATCGCTGATGTTGTCGCCGGCCCAGAAGCGGTGACCTCGGGCTGTCATTTGTTCTCTAAGTACTTGTGATAAATTCTTTTCTTGCATTGTTACTCCAGTGTGTGATTGTACACTATTTAGATCGTGACGTCAAGTCATTATGGAAATTTGTCTACAATCTGGATATAATTTTGGTTGGGGAGGTTGACTGTGGTAATTGGCCAGCAGTTCTAGGCCGCGTTGGGCTTCTTCAATGGTAGGACGATAATGGTAACCTATCCGGAACTCTCGTTGTTCCACCCACGGACTAATGGTCAAGTCCCGCCCATCATATCGCATGCGCATCAAGGCTTGGTATGCTAACTCATCATCCAACAGTATAGCACCACCACGCCCAATGGCCAAAGGCTTGTCATGCCCAAAACTCAAGCACTGCATTTGGCCAGCACGATACATATTGGATTCTAGTCTACGTGCGCTATCCCAAATTCGTGTGAGTTCAAACTTGTATTCTCCGGTCCACTGTTGTCTGTGCGGCAACGAATCTGGATAATACTCGTAGCAGATACCTAGTTTGTGCATGGTCATTGGAATGCTCAAATATGTGTACGGTGTAAACGCACAGTTCCGAATTTTATCGTAACGCAAGCACAATTCAATGGCGTGTGTACAGCAATCAGTCATTATAGCACGTGGTGCACCTGTGAATGCTGCCAGGGCAGTTTCAAATGCCAGTATCTTATCGAACATACCAGTTCCAGGCGTGTTGTATCATGTCATCTAAGGTATAGTGGCAGCCCCAGCCTCCAGCAGCCATACCAAACTTGGCAGCACTGGCTGTTAGTTGTGGCGGATCTCCTGGCCTAGCCTCTCCCAGCACAATTTTTACTTTTTTACCTGTAATACGCTCGGCCGCGGCAATGATTTCTCTGTTGCTTGTTCCGTTGTTGGATCCCAGATTGTATACGCCTGAGGGAACATCATGGTTTATGACCAGACTGTGTGCTCGTGCTATATCATCCACGTGAACATAATCGCGGACACAAGTGCCATCTGGTGTGGGAAAGTCAACACCATTCAGTGTGAATTCTGCATCATCTCTAATGGCCTCCAACACTCGAGCAATGATATGTGTGGCACCCGGTGCTTGCCCGTGGCGTGCTTGAGCATCAGCACCGCAGGCATTAAAGTATCTAAAACTTACATAATTAATGCCATAGGCACGATGATACGATGCCAACATCATGTCCACCATGAGTTTGCTTTGACCATATGGCGACACAGGCTCAGCAGGATCAACTTCGTGTATAGGCAACATCACAGGTTCACCATAGGTGGCTGCACTGCTTGAGTACACAAACTTGGTTTTTGGCATGGCCTTGCGAACAATTTCCAACAGCGCAAAAGTATTCATCACATTATTTTCATAGTACAGGGCTGGGTCCTTGACACTGGGACCAACCAAGCTGGTACCTGCACAATGTACCACAGCGTCAGGACGTTCTTGTACAATGATACTGAGTGCATGTCGGCTGGAGAAGTCTTCCTGGATAAATCTGTCACACGCACTGTTCAGGTGTGAGGGCAACGGACGACGGTCAATGCCAATCACGCGATGGCCCCCATCCTTCAACAACAATGCAGTTTGGCCACCAATGTATCCAGCTGCCCCGGTTACTATAACTGTTTTCATTTTAAATATTCTCCAATTTCATTTTTTAACATTTTGTACAGCACTTCGTGCCCCAGTTGAGTTGGATGAAAGCTAATTGGATTGATCAATTGTAAGTTGATCAACGCATCTAATCTAGCGGTGTCCAAAGACCAGTTACTTAGATGGTACTTTGAATCAGGCACGTCATAACCGTTTTGTATCAACATTTGTGACAGTAAATCTCTTGGTTGTTTGTTATTGTAGATAAAATTTTTTAATATGTCAACTTGATAATTGTGATGATTAAACGTGTCAAACCAAAAATTTTGTATGCCGTGATTGCAAAAATATTCGTCCCAGTATTTTATTGCCATAGACAACTGCTGTACTTCATGCTCGTGATTGTAGTTTGCTATCCAAAACTTGGCTGGAGGAGTTGAATCTCCAGAATATATTGGTTCAAACAAATTGCTGAAGGTATCAAAATATTCGCTTCTAGCAGTGCTAGTTATACCCCAAAGCACGGTGACGTTTGACCATTGTTTTTTTAATTCTTTAACTTCGGCTGGGGAAAAAAACTCTTTGGCCAATCGAAACTGTTGTTGATTGCTGGAACCCCTAACAGCATGGTTGTGCTCTGCACATTGATAATCGGCTGCAAGACGTCGCCTAAAAGTCAAACCAGCACTGTCTTCGCGATGTGCAATTGCTTCATACTGTTTTTTTGACATACCCGGTTGGTATTGAACCCCTACTCCAAAGGTCCAACTACAACCAAAGGTAACCAATAGTCTTGATTGTGCTTTCACATGGGAATCTTTACTACGTGATATTTGGCTTCAGCCACATGATCACGGTATCTATTGCCCGTCCTATTCCAATGTTCACCAAGACCAAGCAGTATATCAACCACACGGTCAACAGTGCCATTGTTCCAGTCAGATATGAGACCCATGTTGTGATGAGGTTCTCGCAGGAGATTTTGCATCTTGTGATATGCATCATCAATGCTCCACGGAATGTACAGTCTGTTGGGATCGTTGGCAAAGGTTTCAGGGAATGACCGGTATGCCGGATATAACACATTGCAGCCAATAGTGTCAGCCTCACTGACCGTATTGCTGACCCAATCTTGTAAAGCACAGTTGAACAAAACTCTAGTGTTGTTGAGATGATCATAGTATTCATTCTTGGTGATGTTGTCGTGGATTTTTAACTTGCCGGCCGCCTCCATAGCCCTGGCACGTGTCACATACTCTGAATTGTTGCTACGCAATGGCCCACCTGAGTAGATGGCAAACTCGCATGGCTCTGTGGTCAGTTCATGATACATTTCAATCAAGTCCATGAAGAAGCCAGGTTGCTTTTCTTGATCAAAACGTGCGGCAAAGCCCACTCGACGGGGACGATCTGCAAATGGTCGGATGTTTACACTGCCGCCAATGCGTTCCAGCACTTCTTCTTTGCCAAATGCCAGGCCTGAGATGTTGTAGATTGGAGCAGTCCACCCGGCAATACGCATGTGTGCCACCATTTCTTCGTTGGTGGCCAGTACGCCTGTGACAAAGTGGTTGACCATCTTTTCATATGTGCTCATCCAACCCGCCATGCCCCACACATGCACAAAGTCATCGGGGTCAATGGCCTGTGCTAGACAGCGTACATAAATGCGAGGACGCTGTTCTGCGGGAATCTGGTCCATGATGTATGGCAGACTTTCGATGCCTGGTTGGAACATGTCTTCAAAGTAGATCACATCTTCTGAAGTGACTTCACCTTGTTGCATAAGTCTGACCAAGTTCATCATCTGGCTCATACCAAAGTAACTGCGGCCATGTGCGTCCAGCACTTGTCCAACAACAATCTTCTGACTGTTGTCTAAGGTCAAGCCTGGCACGTAAACTACATCCAGGCCTCGACGTTCAAACACACGTCGATTCCACTCTGTTAGTTGCAATGTGTAACGGGCCTCATAACTTTCAAGACCCATGTAATAAAGTTTTCTCATGCGCGATATCCTGCAAATCTACGAGTGTCCTCATCCCACATGTTCTTGGCGTACTTGCCAGCATGCCACTTGCTGAACTGTTGCCAAGCATAGGTTTTGAAGTTGTACAGATCCGCTTCATTATAGCGGTATCCATAGTCCTGGCAAAATTCCAGATACACTTCAAGATCGTCTTGGATCTCACGTACTTTGGGGTTGTGTTTAAATGTGGGTCTTGCCATGTTGTTCTCCTTAGATGACAATGTTGAGGTTGGGTCGGGTTAATTCGTATTTGATCAGTGCGCCGTTTTCTCCGTCTTCGGAGACTTCGATCCACACTGCTCGGTTGGGATAGCGACTTGCTATTTGTATATATAGGTCGTCTGCCATCATCTCACAACTTTTGTAGTCTAGTTGGAGGGTTCCGCTGCGGTAGAGATTTTCAAGCCAGCGTTTGAATTGGATGAATTCAATGTCGCGATCATTGTGTACAACATCAATCCATACCCGGAAATGAAAGATGTGACGATGAGGATTGGCAAGAAACGAAACATCATATTCATCACCTGTGGCCAGTGCGGGATCTGTGGCAGCCGCAGGATATCGGTGCATGCCTTCCTTTTGAAACGTAACCCATATTTTTTTCTGTGCATGTTGCACTATTCTGTCTACCACTTCACGTTCTGCTTGATTCATTTGAACAAGTCCTTAAAGGTTGATGTTGCCATGTTTTCTAATTTTTGCATGGCACCGTTGGTAAGTCTGAAATCATATGATCTAGATGTCTTGGGATTGGTTCGTTCAAAGTATCCAAATGGTCCACCAGATATGTAGTTGCTGTCATCGCCTGCAATAATTTTTGCTCTGGCTGTTTCATACGATTCTTCAATCTTTTGTTGTATAAAAGGATTGCTGAAGTCATACATGTCGGCACTGACAATGACTTGGTCCTGAGTTTTTACTCTAAGTTGTTGTTGTATTTTGTCGTAGATAGGAGATTTGGAAAATGGCATGACTTTGATATCTTCTGGCAACATCTTACCAATGCTCTGAGAAGAAATTGAATCTAAATCTCTACTTTTTACTTCAAATCCATAAGCAGGAACGTCAATTCCTTGACCGTGACGATCCATAGGCCAACCTTGTGCCTCCATTATTTCTTCTATTGCTCGACCTGCTGCGCCATGAGTCTTTGGTGGTACTACCTGCCCCACAAGATGCTTGACTTGTTTGATTTTTGCCATGTTAAGACTTCAAACTTTCAAATGTCACAATCTTGCCCAAGGCCGCGCCAAGGTCTTGATCTGGATGTATGATGTGTAGTTCACAGTGGTGTTGATCCTTGCGGTCATCATATCTGTTGTACTCTACCATCATGCCACCATTGGCACGATACACAACAAAGTTCATTCGGTGTTTGCTGCTGCCAATGCTGACTCGATCGTCATTGATGATGCCCACTGAAGATTCTATACGACTTATTCCTGCACCTGTTTCATTGCGTTGTCTAATGCGTTTGGCACGTTTCAATATCCAATTGTCTAACCATTTCATAGTTTCGTATCACCTTTGTAATCATCCCATGAAGTAAATGTCTCACGGCTCATCAGGCTGTGTAGACTGTGGCACCAGACGCCGGGATTGGTAGCGTCAAAGTCCTTGTCATCTATTTTTAACATTGTATTATAATTCCACAGTTTTGTATACGGTACACTTACTCGAATCTGTGGAATAAAATTACGGAACTCGCAAAGTGCGCCATCATTGAACTGTTCCACTGCTGAAATAGGAATGTCCAAGGTGCACCAATAGCCCTGGGCCAAAAAGTGTGAGATCATGCGTTCCCACTGTGCCCATTCTTCGGCCCTCTGCGGATCAAAACTGTGATTGGCACCAAAGAAAACGTGTTCGATATGATAAGATCGATCTTCATAGGCATGATAATCGTCCAACCAATCTTGAATGTTTTGGATAGGTTGCACCCCCACCACAAACAGTGTGCGTCGACCAAATGCCGGTGTGCGTTCTACTTCTGTGCCCGTAAAGAAATCAACGCCTGCATGTCCTGCTCTATTCATGTTGTGGTCTCCAACTTGTCAAGTTTACTAGAATCAAAATCTTCTTGTTCGGTTTGCTCGTACTCAAACAGCACATTGAATTGGGGTTTAGAATTGGTAGTGTTCTTGCCTTTGTTGCCACGTGTGCCAACAATTTGATTCCAATAACCGCTCTTGCCTGTGTAACCTGGCCGTTCAATCACAGCCATGGCACTAGCTTTGTCTGGCGCTGAAAAAATTTCTTCTATAATGTTTTCAAAATACTCGTAATCGCCGCCGTTGCGTTGCATCATGGCAGGGTGTTCTCCTGCATCAAAGCGACGATTGGCTTCTTGCACAGCAGTCAAATGCATCCACACATTATGTCCCATGAGCAAAGCATAACTAAAACTGTCCCAGGATGTCTTGCCTTCTTTGCCATTTTTGTTGACATCGCCTGGACCATAGATACAGACATCTTTCATTGTAAGCATATCGCTGATGGGACTGTCCTGCCAGTTTTTAATATTGCTTGTTTTTGGTAAATCAGCCAACAATCCCACACTCCATTTGCGAGTGTCTGTGGAATATTTTTTGTCATCCAACACCGGAGCCATACGATACGACCACTTTGAATCATGTTCAAACACATTTTCAAAATACACCTGACCATTGGCAGTGGCGAGGAATGGGCTGGCACAATCAAAGGAAATAGTAAAAGACGGATTAACGTATTTTCTAACTGCCCTTTGAATCACGGTGAGTAGCACAGCCCATTCCAACTTTGATGTACCCAAAAAGTGCATCCAGTCATGAACTCCTTGTTGTAACAGATTGTCATAACGAAGTGCAACCAGTCGAGTCAGTATCAGTTGAACGTCGCACATGTTTTGTCCGCCCATGGCCCAGCCGTCAAAGTGTGTGGCAGGATACACAGCAGGATCGCAAAACTCTTTCATTTCCTGATACCATGCTTCGGCACTAGCATGACCATCGCCTTGCAACACATTTAAGAACCGGGCGCCACCTTCTTTGACACCTCGACGGTGTGCCATAAAATACAAGTTGTTGTATTTGGTGGCTGCAACTGCTTCATCCAGTGTGGTAACACCACAGGCCTTGCTGGATTTTTGATCGTGTATGACCCAGGTAGGAATATCAAGAATCATTCCATAGTCTGAAATGCTGTCTAACCAACGCAACACTGTGTCACGTTTTTTCTGGGCAGCATCCAGCAACTTCTGATAGTCGGCAGCAGGGTCTTTTTTGATTTTTTTACCTTTGGCATTGACCACCTCAGTTGGACCTTGAGCAACCAATGCAGCCATTTTATCTTGCACTGCTTGACTGGTTGGATCCCGCCACTCACCCTCCCACAAGCCTTTGGCAATCTGGAATCCACCAGAGTCGCCAAGTATAAATGTGCCAGATTCACGATTGCGAACCATGTCTTCTGACCAGTCCTGCTTGGTCAAATCCAAATTGGCATGCCCTGCTGAATACAAACTCCAACGATATGGAAACAGCGCCTTCTGACTGTTGAGCCAGTTCAACTGTTCCATGTCAGTCAATCCTTGTGGAAACCTTGCGGGATCCACATATAGCTCGTTGCGTTGCTTGCCTATGAATGTGGCATAGAAACCTGATATGGCCGGCAAGAACACAGCATAATCAAGTTGCTTGGTAGTGAGGTTGTCTTGCGTGTTCACTTGCTTTGTGCAGGTAAGATATAGTTGTAAACAGCCACGCCACTGTCCACAGTGATCTTGGCAGCACCTTCGTCGCTGATGCGCATGGTTTTGTCACCACTTAGAGCCAGGATGTTCATGACTTCTTTCACTGGCCATGACCAAGTGCGTTTGAGTTGTCCTGTGACACCAGAATGAAAAACAAAATTACCAGAATGAGTGCTGTGGTCGCCAAAGAAAAACTTTAGATCGCCGTTTTCAGTGCGAGCTTGAAAGTTGGGTTCATCAGAGTTGGCCTGTGCCTGTGACCGTAGTTTGATAATACCAGCCACAGTGGGGTCAAACTCAATATGCCATGTGACGCCGGCAAATTTAGGTGTTTTGAGTTTTTCTTGCACAATTTGTTCAGCCATGAATCTGTAGTTGTTGCGGAAATCGCCATCTGCATTTTCAAAATTGATGCCTTCAGGTGTGCCATCACTTTTGGTAGCAATGGACAGTTTTGCATTTTCTTTGTACTCAGGCAAGTTCAACAAGATTTTGATCTTGCTCAAATTAGGCATGCCAAAAGTGTGTGCAAATTCTGCAATGGGCTTGTGAAAAGTACCTTCCAGCACCACAGATAAGTTTTCTGCCACGCCCACAATGTTTGTAGTTTTGGCATCTCCTGTAATTTTAATCAGGTCAATACAGCCCAGATCATGTGTGTGTTCTACCAAGTCTTTGAGATAGTCTTTCATTTGTTACTCCTTAATTTGTGTATTATATAGATTTTTTTACTGTGACGCAACTATTTTGGCCAGGCTCTGCCCGCCGCGAATGCTTTGGATGGATCCAGGTTTTTTCAGTTCAAACCAAGACAAATCACCATGTCCATGATGTAGATTCATGATCTCGTAGCCTTCACGTTCTGCTGCGGCAGCAACAGCATGACCAGGTGTGTAACACATGTAAAATTTTTCGCTGAGTGCGGCTCCGTGGCCTCTGTCACAGTCATTGAATGTGAATATAAACACGCCGCCGGGCCGCAGTTTAGCATACACATCGGCAAGATAACGCTTTATAACTTCAATGGGCCGATAATTAAAATAATTATACGCAAAAATCATCCCAAATTGTTCACTAGGCAACTGCCATAATGGCATGCCGTCTCTTCGATCATCAATCACGTATGGACGTAGACGTCTTTGATATTCCAAAGTAAATGCCGAGATGGCTGGGTCCAACAGTGCTTGGTGTTGATCTACCAGATACAGTGGATCTAACGGTACCAAATCTTCAATGAACGTTTCTGGCCCTGGGCGTATGATCATGCCGGGCAATCTCCAATCGCTGTAGTTGCGCAGCCTGCTACGAAGCAAGATGTTGCTTTGATCATCGATACCCAGCTTACGTTCAAAAATGTATTCTGGAGATTCATTCAACATGCCTTGCTCATACAACACTGTGCTGGCCTTGTATTGTTTGGGTTCCTTTTGTGCTATGAGTTCACGCAGTCGTGCCTTGAGTGCATCCAGTGTGGCCTGCACATTGTCAAAGGCATTAATCACAGCACTGACATTGAATTCCATGTCAGCCGTAAATGAATCAAGTTGCACATGAGCTCGTGCAACAGACATACTCAATGACTGTAATTGTCTAACCGCCTGACCATACTCAGGTGTATAATCCGGCTGTTCCAGAAGATTCAAATAAGATATTAAATCGCTAAGTTTCATTCGAAAGAAAATAGTGCAGTAAATGTGTTTTCTGTGTTAGTGGCAGCAGCCAAGTCCCAATCCAACACACCCAACAAGTTGTCAATCTTTTGATCCACCACAGTAGCTTCCATTTCTGTGTCATCAAAAGGCAAGTCTTTGAACCACTGTGGCAGGTGCATTTCGTCTGTGGGATAACCGATGCTGGTCCAGCCCAAGGCATTGCTTCGCAGTTTGCACACAATGGTCTTCATACCATCAACCACCTGCATGCTATAGTTGTCTGAATTCATTCTGCGCAAGTTGTTCCAGTTCAATGCTGCACGTACATGCCCGGGCATGTTGGCTTTGCCCAGGCGTTCTTCTTCCTTGCCATACTTAGTCAAGTTGTTCACACGCTTAGGCGAGCCTTTTTCCCAGCCCGGTCGTTCTTTGAATTCATACTTGAACTCACGCACACGTTCAATGATTTCATCACGACCAGCACCGGCCAGCACTCGATTTAGAATTTCCAACAAGAAGTCTTGAATAACTTTAGGGGTGTCTGACCGCTTGAGATCCAAGCCAGTGGCCTTGGTCTTGCCTATAGCACCGTTAACATCCAGTCGTTTGTTTTCAATGTCAATGGCGTTGACAGCATAGCGTTTCTTTGTGATAAACAAGCCACGGTCTGCCACTGTTTCACGTCCGGCTCGGATCAACTCGCCCATGTCTCTGGGGCAGTGAAAAGCACGTTCCATAAATGCTGGGAATGAATCATTGACCTGATCAGCAATGCTATCGTACAGTTGAATACAGATTTCTTTTGACCAGGCCATGCGACCTTCTGCAACTTCTTGTTTGAGCACAGGCCATGCCGAGAAGTAGCATGAGTCTGTGTCACCGTATATGACCGCTTTACCCACATGATCATATTCACCTGTAATACACTCATTCAAGTAGGCATCCATGTGTTTGGCAATGCTTCGGCCAGTAAGGGTTGTGGATTGGCCGATTCGCTTGTCAAAAAACCTACAACCAGGATTAAGAATAGCACCGTACAAACTGTTGAGGTTAATCTTTTTAACCAACTGTCGTTTATCCCAGAAAGCGATTTCTTTGGCATCTTTGGCCTCCTTCTTTTTGGCCTGCATGTCTTTGCGTTCAGCATACCAGCGTTCCAACAGGCCAGGGATGACGCCTTTCTTTTCGTAAGTAAATATGGTACCGTTGGCACTGAGTACCCAAGGTTGATTTGAGTCAAACAACATGTACCAAATTTCAGCACCTGAGTGTACAGTTTCTTCACCACTCTGCCAGTCAATGGTGATTTCTGTGCCACGTTGCTGTTCCATAACTGCTGTGTATTCTAGACTGGCAAACACACCTTCCCATGCAGCCGCAAATGAATCCCCCTTGGCCATTTTGTCTCGGATGTACCGGTCAGTCATCACCGGACGCAGTTGGCCTATGATGGTTTCTGGTCCCATGTTCAATGCACGAATTGCACTAGGGTATAGACTGTTGATGTCAACTGACCCAATCCACTCGTGTAATCCTTTTTTAGGATAAGCCACATACGCACCTGCTGCCTGTGTGTCCTCGTCTGTGAGTCGCTGTTGTCGATTGGGCACTACCATGCCACGTTCATGTGCTTCGTTGATGATGGCCTGTTCAGTCACTGCCACAGCACCCATGGTGGTGGCCAACAGCACTGTGTTGGCATGTGCCAGTTCGCTGGCTAGTTCCAAGAAGCGTAATTTCTTGTCCAGTTTGTCCAGCAACAATGTATCTTGCCGGTTGTATTCAATAAAGGTTTTGAAGTGTTGATTGTACAACTGATCCAAGGTGCCTTCAAACTGTGTTTTGCGTTCGCCCAGTTCGTATTCGGCAATGGCATCCAGGCTGTAACTGTGCCGCTCTTCATAAGTGTACTTGCGATACAGTTGCATGTAGTCCATATGCACACGACCCACCAAGTCGTATGTTTCATTTTCAGCACCAAAGCGTTCGAACACACGTTTCTTGGGAAACTGCCCCCACAAACAAAAACGTCGGGTGTCGTCTTTGCTGAGCACTCGAGTGATACGATTCACTGTGTAAGGTATGTCATAGCCTTCCGAGTTCCATCCACTCAAAATGTCTGCATCATCAATCAGGTCAAGGAACATCTTTAACATTTCTGTTTCAGATTCACACAACACAGTGTTTTCAAATTCCACACAGATCTCACGAGCAGTCTCTGCACTCATGTGGCGTGGTGCCACAACAAGTGTGACCAGTTGCTCCAACCAATTCAGATATACCGATATGGCAGTGATGGGATTGAAAGGATCTGTCACAGGTGAAAAGCCACGAACCGCATCAAACCCAACTTCAATGTCGAAAAAGGCTGTGTGTAGCGTAGGGGCGTCTTGGTCTTTGTAGTTTTCTTCAAAGCATCGGAATATGGGATTGATATCCGATTCGTAAATTTGTCGGCCGCTTTGTGCTCGAACTTCCTTGCGAAACTCTTTGTTGTTGCGTGTTGAAAATCTTGACACAGGTGTGCCATAGATGCTTTGGAATTTGCCCCTGGGGTCGTCGTAGTAAAAAACATAATTGGCAGGATACTCCCGATACTGCCTTTTGCCTTCTCGGCGTTCTACCACGTGAATGCGATCGTGTTCACGATCAAATAGTGCGTCAATATAACTCATTGTTCTCCGTTTGTGGCCGGTAAAGCCTTGCTACATGTTCGTGACGTGAACGACTCGTTGCTGTTGAAAGCAATATTTATAGCGTCTTGCCCACAGTTTCAAGAATTGTTTCCAACAGCTCTTGATCTTGTTTGGTCTTGCCAAACTCGGCCTTGTGTGCTACTCGGATGGCTTTTTTCAACACAGCCGGTTTGATTTCTAATTCTTCTGCAATGGCCTTGATGGTGTCGGTCAAGCCACCTTGTAATGTGTCAATTTCATGCATGACCTGCATGCCTTCATTGATGATTTGGGTAAGTTTTATCTTTTGTTCGCCGTTGAATGATTTGGTATCCATGTATACTCCTAAAACACTAGTATAACAGGAAAATTTTATTTGTCAAGGGAAATTTGCTCACTTCAAGCATCACGGTAGCGAATCGTTCAGCTTGCCCAGCAGCCGGGCCACACGGTCCTAAGGTAGGTGTGATCGGTTAATTACTTTTCTTGTATATAATCTTGACTGAGGTCTTGATTTTGTTTTTGTCGAGCACGAAACAGGTCCACGGCCATTTTGGCATGATTGCGTGTTTTGAAACGACTGGGCAAGCTGTTGCCTTGTCGGCGCAGTTCGTACCCTTGTTCATCATCGCCATAACATTCCAAGCATGAACCGTCGGCCATTTCGAATGTTTCCACTGGGCGCGATCTTTCTTGCAGGCCTGGTTGATTGTTCAGTGCAGGTGCTGCTGCCTTGCTAAGTTGATTGGCTGCGGCAGTAGCATCAGCTACTGCTGTTGGATCTACTGCGCTCTTGGCAGGATTTTCGTTGGGTACAACTTGGGCAGCTTTGGTTATAACATTGTTGCCAACCCCAGGTCCACTTGCACCGCCCAACATAGGACCTGCATATGATTTTTGTGTGACTGTGGCATCACCTGCAGGCACACTGACCTTGGCCACAGTAGGCGAAGCCAGTTGTCCGGCAGCATAGTTTGGTTGTTGTTGTTTTGTTCCAATTTTGGCCACGCCAAAATCATACGACTGTGCTTTTGCTGTAGTAGCGCCAGCAGCATTTTTTGTTTGAGATGCTGAAAGCCCACCTTGATTGTAATCAGTGGTTGTGTCGCCGGTGTCTAAATTCTTTGTTTG
>SXGQ01510038.1_pt1 | contig 47125 bp, 47 predicted proteins | sample 3178371 | NCBI WGS metagenome assembly SXGQ01 (sample SAMN11356859, study PRJNA531348) | freshwater metagenome | isolation source: freshwater sample F1-20 | place: China: Fuxian Lake, Yuxi | collected 2017-12-25 | reverse complement strand
TCATCTTCCAAAATCAACTTTATTTATGTTAATTTGTGCTTTTGTTGGTTATGAAAATGCTTTTCGACTTTACAACCACGCTATTGAAAAGCAATATCGTTTTTATTCTTATGGCGACTCTTCTTTGTTATTTTTAACAGATCCTAATTGAAATTTCCAAATCACCATCATCAAGTTGATTGCTAAAAATTTTCGCTTCTGCATTAACGTTTTTTTGTGATAAAATTTTAATATTTTTTGCTAAAACTTGATGTTTTATATAATCTTCAAAGTTAACAGCCACTTCAATAATTCGCGAATTGGAAGAAAAAATTTCGAGATTAATATGATTAGTAATTTCAAGATTAGCGTCTTTACGATTTTGTTGAATTGCTCGCACAATATCGCGGGCAATACCTTCATCCTCTAGCTCTTTGGTGATTTCAATTGATAACAAAACTAAATAATCATTGCTCGCCAAAGGCAAAATTGCCGATTTTTTTTCGTCAATATTTTTTGTGGTTAATTTTAATTCAAAATCATCATCAACAAGTTCTACGCCCGCAATTTTAATGGTTTTGTCATTAATTTTTTGCCAATCACCTTCTTTAATTGCGTTAGTAATTTCTTTAATTTTTGCTCCAAATTTAGCCCCAATTTTTTTAAAATTAATTTGCAATTTATTTTCGGCAAATTGTGAAATTTCTTCAACAATTTTAATTTCTTTAACATTAACTTCTTCGGCAATAATTTCGCTAAAAGGTAAAATTCTTTGAGCATCTTTACCGATAATAGTAAGGCTTTGAAGCGGTAGGCGCACTCGTAAATTTTTATTATCACGAATCGCTAAAGCGGTCGAACAAATCGAGCGAACCAAATCCATGTCATTAATTAATTGAGCTTCTGCATCAATAAAATCAACATTCGGAAAATCTTGTAAATGAATAGAAATTGAACGATCAATCATGCTAATTCTCCAATAATGTAAACAGTTTCATGATGTTTTTCTAAAATATTTTTTATTTCCAAAACATCATTTTTATCGACCACTAAAACCATACCAATTCCACAATTGAAAGTGCGGCGCATCTCTTGATCCTCAACCTTTCCGAGCTTTTGTAAAAAATTAAAAATTTCAGGTTTTTGCCATGAATTATAATCGATTTTTGCCTCAACATTTGGCGATAAAACCCGTGGTAAATTTTCAATCAATCCGCCTCCGGTAATATGAGCCAAGGCTTTTACTTTCGAAGTTTTAATTGCTGATAAACATGATTTTACATAAATTTTTGTTGGCGTTAATAATTCTTCACCGAGAGTTTTTTCATTATTAAATTTATTAAAAAAATTCAAAGAATTTTGTTGTAATATATAGCGAGCAAGTGAATAGCCATTTGAGTGCAAGCCACTTGAAGCAAGACCGATAAGTACATCACCTTTTGAAGTTATTTTCGGCAAAATCTCCGCTCTTTCAACTGCTCCAACCGCAAAACCCGCCAAATCATAATCGCCTCCCCGATACATTCCCGGCATTTCGGCGGTTTCGCCACCAATTAAGGCACAACCAGCAAGCTTACAGCCATCAGCGATTCCCTTGATTACTTGAGTTGCAATCTCGACTTCAAGTTTTGAACAAGCAAAATAATCGAGAAAGAAAAGTGGCTCCGCCCCTTGTACTATCAAGTCGTTAACCGACATGGCAACCAAATCAATTCCAATTGAATTATGAATTTTAGTTTCAATCGCAACTTTGAGCTTGGTGCCTACGCCATCAGTTGAAGAAACCAAAACTGGATCATGAAAATTACATTTTTTTAAATCAAAAAGTGCTCCAAATCCTCCCAAATCGGAATCGGCTCCAAGCCTTGAAGTTGCCTTAGCGAAAGGCTTTATTTTGTGAATCAATTCATTTCCTGCATCGATATCAACACCTGATTTTTTATAATTTGAAGACATTTTTTAAGATATTTTTGTAAAAATTAAGAATAATAATAAATCTTTGATTGCTAAAAATAATTTAAACAAATATTTTTGAAACAAATATTTTAAAAATAAATTTATTTATCATGTTCAAATTTATCCAAGCTTTAATTTTCTTTGTGCTTTTTGGCTTGAATTTTGCTTGGGCACAAGATTCAAAAAACATATATCTTGTTGATTCCATTAGCTCTAAAGCGGTCGCAAAAAATCCCAATGATGCCAAAAATTTAGTTATTTCAAACGCCAGAAGAGACGCTTTTATGGTTTTATTGATGCGTCTTAAATTGCCAATCTCAACATCTGACAATATAAATGATGGTGAAATTGCCGAGATGGTTCGCTCGGAGCAGATTGTTGATGAAAAAATTAGCGGAAATTCTTATTCGGCAACTTTTAATATAATTTTTGCCAAAGATTTTGTTGAACATATTTTAAATAAAAAAAACGAAGGTCGGGAAATTCAAACAATCGATAAAGTAGAAAAATATTCAGAAAAATTTGTGATAATCCCGGTTAAAATGGCAAAATTTAGACCTTTGATTTGGGAGCAAGAGAATGATTGGCGAGTAATGCTCGATAGAGTTATTTCAAAAAATAATTTACAAAAAAACTTTACGATTTTAACATCAAATGTCGAAAATGTTGCGATTATTAATGGTCAAAATGTTAAAAATATTGGTTTTTCAAATTTAGAGGGATCTATCAGCAACAACGGAGCCGATGGAGCATATTTATTATTTTTTAATTTTGATGAAATTGAAAATAAAGTTTTGGTCGATGTTGTTTATTTACGCAAACTTCTAAAAAAACAATTTCGCTTGAGTTTTATCAATGTTGATCGCCTTTCTTACAATGATTTAATTATAAAAGTGGCGGAAAAAACACTTGAATATCTTGGCAATAATGTGATCGGAGGGGACAATGTTTTGAATAAAAACATAATTGATATTCACATTAAAATTAAAACATTGGAAGATTGGCTGAATATTAAAAAACTAATGGAAGAAAATAAATTAACCAACAATGTTTTTGTAAAATCAATTTCACGAGATGAAGTTAAGATAGAAATTAATTATATCGACGCCAACACCACCATTGAAAAAGCCTTCGAAAAGGCTGGAATTGTAATTTCTAAGCAGATTCAGGGATTTTACGAAATCAACGCCATTTCACAATGAAAATCAAAGATAAAATTTTATTCTTTATAATATTTTCTATTATAACGCTATTTTTACTTTATAAAATCCGCTTATTTATAACTCCATTTATTTTATCGCTAGCAATAGCTCATTTGCTAAATCCATTAGCAAATCTTTCTGTTAAAAAATTTAAAATATCCCGAACCGTTGCCACGTCGGTTATAATTGTTAATTTTTTAATATTTTTTGCCATATTTTGTGCAATATTTATACCATTTATTTATAATCAAGGAATTAATTTATTAAACTCAATTCCCGAATATTTAGAATATTTTTCTGACAATTTTTATCCAAACATTGTTGAATTTTTTGCTAAAATTAACGTTGAAATCGAACATGATTTCTTTGATCTAATTAAAAATAATGAATTTTTTAAAGATGGTGGTAGCGCTGTCGGGAACATCATGACAAACGCTCTAAATTCAACGGCATTTTTGATGAATATTTTATCAATAATTTTTATTATGCCAGTTTTAATTTTTTATTTATTAAAAGACTGGAATTCGATCATTGGCAAAATTGAATCCTTTCTTCCTAAAAAATATTCTTACCAAATAAAAACAATTCTTGTATTGATTGATAAAGCCATATCTGGATTCGTTCGCGGACAAATTAATGTGTGCTTAATTTTGTCTTTATATTATGGAATTTTATTGGGAATTTTAGGTTTAAATCACGGAATTTTTATTGGAATTCTTACGGGAATTTTATCTTTCGTGCCTTATATTGGATATGGAATAGGAATTACAGTGGCAATCATTGTTGCAATTTTCCAATGGGGCTTCAGTTTATTTGACGTTGGTCTAATCGTGGCGGTTTATCTTTTGGGTCAAGTGATCGAGTCAAGCTTTTTGGTTCCTAATTTAATTGGAAAAAAGGTCAACCTTCATCCGCTATGGATGATTTTTGGCATTTTCTTTTTCGGATCGATGTTCGGATTTTTGGGCGTCGCCTTATCAGTCCCCCTAACCGCAATTTCAGCTTCCATCATACGTTATATTTTTAATAATAAATACAACTTAAACAAAGAATGATTAGCAATTTATTTAAAAAAAATAATATTGAAGATTTTATCGAAGATAATGTTAAAATAGAAATAGAAAAACCCAATAAAAATTCATTAGAAGCTTCGAATATTGGCCCAGATTTGCTTGTTCGCGACTATGAAAGTATAAAAATTTTATCGATGAATCCCCAATCTAAGAAAGAAATAATGCACTTAATTGAACAATCAAAAGAAGATTTGCATAAGATTTATCGTCTTTTAAATGGTTTTTAAAGCCATTTTTTACGCTTAAAAATTGCCAGAGGAATAATTGAAGAAATAAACATCAAGCAAAGGGCCGTTGGATATCCGAACTCCGCATTCAATTCAGGCATAAGATGAAAATTCATACCATAAATACTTGCAATAAGAGTTGGAGGCATAAAAATCAACGAGACCACCGTAAATGTCTTTATAACCTTATTTTGCTCAATATTTAACAAACCTAAAAAACTATTTTGTAAATATTCTAAGCGAGTGAAATTAAAATTCGCATGCTCAATCAATGAATTAATATCTTTGATGATGATTCTTAAACGATTATAACTATCGAGCATTAAATCTTCATTACGTAAAAGCGATGATAAAACTCTTTGCTTATCAAAAAGAGCTTCTCGCAACGACATGGTTAAATCTTGATTTTCATTGATTTTTAATAATAATTTTTCATCAAGCTTGTTATCATAATTTATTTTTTTACTAATCTCCGCAACATATTTTGAAACCGACTCCATAAGGTCAGCATCAAAGTCTGTTCTAGCTTCCAAAATAGCGACAAAAATTTTTGAAGCATTAGTAAAAATCATCGGGAATTGCTTGATTTTTTTAACAGTTTCGGAAAGCACTCTGCTATCAAAAAAACGCAAAGTAAAAAGAGTCTTTTCAGTCAAAATAAAAGACATTTCATGCTCCTCGAGATCACTGGTATTAGGAACTATATTAACAAAAGTTGAGTTGATTTTTATAATACCAGAATTTTCGAGATAACGCGATGAAGTTTCTATCTCTTCTTGCTGTTGTTTAGTTGGAAATGTTATACCAAAAAAATCTTCGACCTCTCTGATTTGACCGATTGTGGGATCTTGTAAATCAACCCACGAGATAGCATTTCTTATTTCATTTAAATGCGGTAATTCTTGTAAAGAAGCAACTTTGATTTGCGAGTATTCTGGCAATTTGAAAATGCGGATCATTTTTATCGTAGTTAAATTAAAAACACTTTCGAAAATATCTTTTCAATTGTCGCAACAATAATTTCATAAATCAATAGAAAATTTATTTTAAAAATTTGTTCCTAAATTAAAGTTAAAAGTTTGACTTTTATCGTAAGATTCTTGGCGAATAATTTTAGCAAAATCGAGACGAATCGGGCCAACGGGCGATGACCAAGAAATACTTACCCCCGCCGATGAACGGAGTCTTCCCGTATCCATGACATTTGTTCTATTTTTTATGGAGCTATCAACTGATTTTAAGATTCCATTATCCCAAAATAAGGCTCCACTTATTCCTAGCTCTCTCGGAAGCCCAAGTGGAAAAGAAAATTCTGCGGTTCCGACGTAATAAATTTTTCCACCCAAAGCTTCACCAGAAGTAGCTCTGGGACCGATTCCCCAAAATTGAAACCCCCTAAAATTATTTCCGCCAACAAAGAAATTATTTTGAATATTAACGTCTTCTTTTACGCCATCGATGACACCGCCTCGAGTTAAAAATTTTAATATAAAATCATTATTAAATGTTGGAATAAAATAGCCCGCTCGACCTTCATGTTTTAAATTTCTAATATTACCTCCCAATCCATTATAGGCTTGAGAAAGCGATATAAAATAACCTTTTTTTGGATTTAAGCGATTATTGGTTTTATCAAAAGTTATGGTTTGCTCAATTGCAGAATAAGAATAATTTCCTTGCAATGATTGGGTTGCCAAAGATACTCCCTGAGTAATGTTGCCGATTCTCTGATTGCTGTAAGAATAAGAAACTAGATGATCTAAAAATTCCGTAATACTGTAGCCAGCGTTAAGTCTTAATCCAGAATTATCAGATTCATACATTCTTGAATTTCTTTTGGTTGAATTGATTTTGAAAACTTCAAATCCTGCATCGAGAGATCTGCCAAGAAAATAGGGTTTGGTGTAGCTCAAATCAGCACTTAAAGCACTATATGATTTTTGAACATTTAAACCTATTTTTCTGCCAGTTCCGAATAAATTATTTTCACGAATACCGGCGTTAATATTGGCGCGATCGATGGTTGAATAACCAATTCCCAAACTCAATTCTCCAGTTCTTTTTTCTTTAACGATAATTTCTAAATCGACGCGATCACTATCACCAATTCTTTTGGTATCAAATTCAACTTTTTCAAAAAATCCTAAATTTTCAATGCGTTGTTTAGAGCGATTTATTTTGTTAACATTATAAGGATCGCCCTCTCTAATTCTGAGCTCTCTGCGGATTACTTCATCAATGGTGCGCGTGTTGCCAAATATTCTTATTTGATCTATAAAAATTCTTGGTGTTTCGTTAATTACAAATTCAATATCGATGGTTTTTTTATCACGATCACGTTTTAAAATCGGTTCAATATTGGCGAAAGCATAAGATTTTTCTGACATGATTTCTATCATCTTATTAATGCTTTGCTCGATTGATTCGCCACTATAAATTTGTCCGGTTTTGAATAAAATATTTTTATATAAAATTTCCGGATCAAATTTCTCAACATGGTTGTTAATTGTTATTTCGCCAAATTTATATTTTATGCCCTCTTCAACTAAAAATGTGATGAAAAAATTATCTTTATTGCGATTGATTTGAGCAAGAGCTGAGGTATTTTCAAAGTCTGCAAATCCATTATTATTATAAAATCTACGCAAAATTTCTTTATCAAATTCGATGCGATCGGAATCATAAATATCGCTAGAAGATAAAAATTTCCACCACACTGATTTTTTGGTAGAAATTTGTTCGCCTAATTCGCGATCGGAAAATTCTTTATTGCCAATAAAATAAATTTCTCCGATTTTGGCTTTTGGTCCCTCGTTGATTTCGTAAATTAATTCGATACGATTTTTTTCTTTAGTGATAATTTTGGGTTCTATTTGCGTTAAAAATCTCCCACTTTTTACATATATTTCATTAATTCTTTTTATATCACCCTCTAGGCGTGATCTTGAAAATATGCTACGTTTTTTTAGAGTGATTTCTGAAAGCAAAATTTCTTCTTCTATTTTTCTATTTCCAATAAATTTTGTTTCATAAATTATTGGATTCTCAACGATTTCAACAATTATTTTTTTATTTTTTTGAAATATTTTAACCGTTGAAAAAAGCTCTGTTTCTAAAAGATTTTTACGAATTATTTCGACATTTTTCTTAAAATTTTTATCAATTTTAAAATTTTCAAAATATTGAGTTATAGTCGACTCCTCAACTCTATCAACACCTTTGACGATTATTTCATCTTGAGCAAAAGAGTTTTTTGCAAAAACAAACAACAAAAACAAGGCTAAGAAAAATTTGAATGTAGGTTTAAATATCGCTGTTTTTTGGCGATGTGATTTTGGCATTTTTAAGAAATTTAATTTTTTATCAAACAATAAAAATAAAACTCTTTTGAAGCAACCGCTTTTTGCTTTAATTTTATCGCAATTTTAATTTTATTTTCTCAATAAAAATTATCCAATCTTTAACTTGACATTGTTTTTAAATTGAGAAAAAATGACGAAAATTTTTCAAAGTGCTTTAAGTGCTTTTTAACAAGACCGTAACAAAATAATTAATTTCTTAACTTAAATTTAAACGGTTGTGTTAAAAATATTTTCTTTACTACTTTTATTGCCTAATTTGGCATTTGGAGCAAATTCTTTAGATACTTTATTTAAATCTTCGCAACGCTCGCATATTCAAATTGTTGGCTCTTCGACGGTTTATCCTTTTGTTTCAACTATTGCCGAAACTTTTGGCAGAGAAACAAAATTTAAAACTCCAATCGTTGAAGCTACAGGAACGGGTGGGGGCTTTAAATTATTTTGCTCGGGAATTGGCTATGATTTCCCAGATTTTGTTAATGCCTCAAGAAAAATCAAACCGAGCGAAAAAGAAAAATGTGCAAAAAATGGCATTAATGTTGGTGAAATAAAAATTGGTTATGATGGTATAGTTCTTGCTAACTCTGTTAATGGTCAAAAATATAATTTAACCAAATCACAAATTTTTTTAGCCTTATCCGCAAAGGTTCCAAATACTAATGGCGAATTGGTTGATAATTTTTACAAAAATTGGCAAGAAATTGATAAAAATCTTCCAAAAATAAAAATTGCAATTTATGGACCACCTTCAACTTCGGGAACGCGCGATGCCTTTGTTGAACTGGTTATGCTCGATGTTTGCATAAAAAATCTAATTTTCATAAAAAATTATTCCGACGAAAATGTTCTTCATAAAAAATGTCAAATTATTCGATCAGACGGAGCATTTATTGAAGCGGGTGAAAATGATAATTTGATTGTACAAAAATTGAAAAATGATAAGGACGCACTCGGAATTTTTGGCTTTAGTTTTATTCAGGAAAATCAAAATTCAATTCAACCTTCATTAATTAACGATAACACTCCGACCCTAGAAAATATTGTTTCGGGAGTATATAAAATTTCGCGCCCACTTTATGTTTATTATAAAAAAGAACATCTAAATTTAATTGATGGCATGAGAGAATTTATCGCAGAGATTGTTAACAAAAATACCCTCGGCAATGAGGGCTATCTTATGCAAACGGGACTCATACCTTTATCTGATCAAGAAATTGAAAAGATCGAGGTTGGGTTACGAAAAAATTTGTAAAAATTCTTTCGTAGTTTTTTAAGGGGTCTTCACTTACCAAATTATTTTTAATTTGGCTTGTTGATAGGCTTCTCGTCTTTAACTGTCAAAATTTCGAAACTATGATTTTTATTCCTTTAGCCGTTGTAGTTACGTTATCGATAGTTACTTCTTTAACTTAAGATAACTCTAGCTCTTAATTTCAGAAAAATTAAGTTTTTTTTAAACTTAAAAAACTGAAATTTAGATAACGCTAGCATCTTCTTTTTTTAGAAAGATGAGGGGTTTATCCAAGTGATAATCTCTGCTACGCATGCCCGCCGAGAAAGCATTCTCGGCGGGTTTTTTATTATTTTTAGTAAATATAAATTTTATCTGAATTTCACTAATATTATTTTTAAAAATTATTTCTTGTAGAAAATAATTGTTGTAATTAAAAAATTTAAGTTTTATAAATAAAAAAAATAAAATTTCACCATTTAAATCATTCACCATATGGTTGCCAAAACAAAAACCTTTTCTTTTAGCGGTATTGATGCTGCGCCCGTTGATGTTCAAGTCAAAATTTCCAATGGAAATCCATTTTTTTCAATCGTTGGCTTGCCCGATAAATCAGTCGGTGAATCCAAAGAGCGCGTTCGTGGTGCCATAACTTCAACGGGACTTTCTTGGCCTTTTGAAAAAATCACCGTCAATTTAGCACCAGCAAATTTACAAAAAGAAGGCGGTCATTTTGATTTGGCAATCGCTCTTGGCATCATGGTTGAAATGGGGGTTTTGCCACAATATTTTCTGGATAAATATTTTATTATGGGTGAACTTTCTTTGGATGGCTCAGTAAATAGTGTCGCGGGAATAATTTCTTCGGCAATAACAGCCAATCAATTGGGTTGTGGCATAATTTGCCCGCAGGCAAATGGCAAAGAAGCAGTATGGGCAGGCGATGTTGAAGTAATCGCCACCCCTGATATTCTTAGCCTCGTCAATCATTTAAAAGGCGAACAAATTTTAAATCGTCCCGAGAATTTTCAAAATTTTCATAATAATAAATATCCAGATTTTGCTGATGTCAAAGGTCAAGAGCAAGCCAAAAGAGCGCTGGAAATATCCGCAAGTGGTGGTCATAATATTTTAATGATTGGCTCACCGGGTAGTGGAAAAACAATGTTGGCTTCACGAATTCCAAGTATTCTTCCTGATTTAGAATTAATGGAAATACTCGAAATAAATATGATTGCCAGCGTTAGCGATAAAATTAACGACGGCAAACTTATTACCTCGCGTCCATTTCGCGAAGTCCATCATTCATGCTCAATGCCAGCAATGGTTGGAGGCGGGGTGAGGGCGAAGCCGGGAGAAGTTTCTTTGGCTCATAATGGCGTTTTATTTTTAGATGAATTAGCGGAATTTCCAAGACAAGTTCTCGATTCTTTACGGCAACCGCTTGAGAATCAAGAAATCACCATTTCTCGCGCTAATTCTTGTGCCACTTATCCCGCCAATTTCCAATTAGTTGGAGCGATGAATCCATGTCGATGTGGGTTTTTAGGCGATGCTACCAAAGAATGCAAAAGGGCTCCAATTTGTGGCGAAGAATATAAAAATAAAATCTCGGGTCCATTACTTGATCGCATCGATATCGTTGTTGAAGTTGGGCAATTTGATTTTTTTGCGGATCAGAAAAATAATTTTAAAAATGAATCTTCGGAAATTATTAAACAAAGAGTTTTAGAGGTTCGAAATGTTCAAAGACAACGCTTCTCACAATTTGAAGAATTGCAAAATTTGTCAATGTTAAATTCAAAAATTGACGGCAAATTTCTTGATAAATTTTGTAAAATTGACGAAGATTTACAAAATATTTTACAAAATTTTGTGGCAAAAAGCAAAACTTCAATTCGTGGAATAACTAGGATTTTAAGGGTGGCGAGAACCATTGCCGATATGGAAAATTGCGAGGAAATTGAAAGGAGACATTTGCTGGAGGCAATCTCTTACCGCAAAAAAATATAAAATCCTCGTCGAAAAATTAAATTTGCTTTGCAAATTTAGCTTTGAGTTGAATCGCTTCACGGCGAGTAAATCGCCGTATCCGCGATGAATATTTAGGTTTTTAGAATTTTTGTTTTGAATTAGCGCTTCGTCGCTCTTTTAGGCTAATAATTTTATCACGAAATCGTCAAGCAAACTGGGCAATGATCCGAGGCCTTTTCTTGGTCGCGGACGTTTTTGTCCTCGATGTCGCAATCAATAATTTTATCGGCGCAATTTGGTGAAATTAATAAATAATCAATCCGCGCTCCTTTGTTTTGCGCATAAGAATTGCCACGATAATCCCACCAGCTGAAGGCTTGATTATGAGGGTATTTAGCACGGTAAGAGTCAATCAATCCACCGTTTAAAATCTCGCGAAATTTTTGTCTTTCTTGTGGATGAAATAAAATTTGTCCATCAAATTTTTTAGCATCAAAAATATCGATCGCTTCACCCGCAACATTGTAATCGCCACCAAAAATTTGTAATTCATCATAGTGCGAAAGGTTGGCAATGTGGGCATGAAGGCGTTCAAAAAATTTTATTTTGTAAATAAATTTTTTAGAATCTTCCAATTTTTCTCCTTCCGCCAAATCGCCCCCACCATTTGGAACATAGACCGAAGCTACGCGAATCGCACCGCCTTTGAATGAAATCACCGCTTCGATATAACGCGCTTGTAAATCTTGACCACCATCAATGCCATCATTATCGCTTAGAGAGGGTAGACCTTTAACCACATCTTCAATTTTATATTTTGATAAAATGGCAACACCATTATAAGTTTTTTGTCCAAAAACCGCCGAATTATAGCCAGCATCGAGCAAGGCCTCAAAAGGAAAGGCACTTTCTTCGCATTTTAATTCTTGCAAACAAACAATATCCGGATTGGAATATTTTAGCCATTCGAGAAGCCTTGGAAGCCTTGCCTTGACAGAGTTGACATTAAATGTTGCAATTTTTATCATAATTTTTTTTGCAGTATTTTTATAAATTTTTAAAGTTCAATTTGGGCGAAAGCAATTTTTAAATCTGCAATTAAATCGTCAGGATTTTCAATGCCAATCGACAAGCGAATCAAGCCTTCGGAAATTTCAAATTTATTTCGCAATTCTTCGCTTAAGCCCGAATGCGTAGTCGAAGCGGGATGACAAACCAAAGATTCGGTTCCACCCAAACTCACCGCCGATTTAAAAATTTTCAAAGAATTAATAAATTTAAAAGCATTTTTGCGACCGCCATTAATCATAAAAGCAAAAGTACTTCCATAGCCTAGACACTGATTTTTAAAGGTTTCTTGATAGTTTTTGTCGAGCAAATATTTGGAATGATAAATTTTAATTTGTGGATAATTTTGCTTTAACCAATCGGCGATTTTTTCCGCCGATTCAGTGGCGCGATTCATCCGTAAATATAAGGTTTCCAAAGAACGCCCAATCATCCATGAAGAATGCGGATCGAGATGCGATCCAAATGCAATGCGAGCGGAACGAATTTTTTCCATCAAAGATTTTTTGCCAACAACCGCGCCCGCTACTAAATCGCTATGTCCTCCGATATATTTGGTGAGCGAATAACACACCAAATCAACACCCTGTAGCAAAGGTTTTTGAAAAACTGGACCGAGCAAAGTGTTATCGCAAATAATTGGAACTTCACAATTATTTTCGCGATTAAAATTATCGACCGCCTTGCGAACTTTAGAAAAATCGACCAAAGCGTTGGTGGGATTACCTGGAGTCTCGATAAAAACAGCGCCGATTTTTCCAATTTTTTTGCCTTCTTCAAGGGCTTGTGAAATTTTTTCATAATCCAAACCGCAAGTAAATTCTAAAGAATTTATCCCCCAATTTTTTAAGCCATTACGAATTAAACCTTCAGTTCCACCGTAAAGTGGCGAAGAGTGAACAATTACATCATTGGGTTTTAATAATGCCAAAAAGGTTGTGCTGATTGCCGCCATGCCACTGGAAAAAACCGCACAAGAATCACCATTTTCAAGTAAAGCGATGCGATCTTCAACGATTTCTAAATTCGGATGATTGATGCGACTATAAATTAATCCGCCGACCGAAGATTGCGGGGCAGGCTTTTTGCCGGTCGCCACTTCAAAAAAATCAGCACCATCTTCGGCACTTTTGAAGGCGAAGGTTGAAGTTAAAAAAACCGGAGGCTTGACCGAACCTTCAGACATAAAGGGGTCGTAGCCGTAAGACATCATTTGTGTTTCTAAACTTAATGTATGCTCACCGATTTTAGTTTTTTTGTAAGAATTTTTATTCATTTTTGTTATGGAATTTTATTTTTTATATTGAATATTTAAAAATGTTAATTTGCATGGCACAACAAGTAAACTTAAAATTATGAATGAGTTAAATTTTCAAGATATTTTATTGGCGGAAAATAGAATAAAAAATTATATAAAAAATACCGCAATTATTGCAAATAAAAAAATTGATGAAATTTTGGATGCAAAAATATTTTTCAAAATGGATAACCGTCAAGAAACCAACTCCTTCAAAGCGCGTGGAGCCTTTAATGCGGTTTTAGCTTTCAAAGAAAAACATGGATTTTTTCCAACAAAAATTGTGGCACAAAGTTCAGGAAATCATGCACAAGCCGTAGCTTTTGTTGGTAAAAAATTTAATATTCCCGTTATAATTTACATGGCAAAAATAACTTCACCAATCAAGGTCGATGCTACTCGTAAGCTTGGCGCCGAAGTAATTTTATGCGAAAAACGCAGTGAAGCCAATCGCTTAGCCGAAGAAAAACAACAAGAAGGTTATTTTTTTATTCATCCTTCAGATAATGATGATGTCATCGCGGGGCAGGGCACATGTGCCTTGGAAGCGATTAATGAAATTGGCGAAGTATCGGCAATTTTTGCTCCTTGCGGAGGTGGCGGTTTACTTTCGGGTTGTTTAATTGCCAAAAATGGTATTTCGCCACAAGCACAAGTTTTTGGGTGCGAGCCCTTGAGTGCCAATGATGCATCACGATCAGTTTTGGAAAATAAAATTGTTGGCTATGAAGAATCTCCAAAAACGATTGCGGATGGAGCTAGGACTTTGAAGGTTGCGCCCCGTTGTTTTCATTATTTAAAACAACTAAATGGTATTTTAGAAATTTCCGAAGAAGAAATAATTTTTTGGCAAAAAAAATTGGAAGAGGAGTTTCAAGAAAAAATTGAACCGACGTCAGCCCTTTCGCTTGCTGGTTGCGCACAATATATCAAAAATAATCCGCAAACAAAAAATCAAAAATTTTTAGCAATAATTTCGGGCGGAAATTTATAAATAAAATTTTTTTGCAACTTTAAGTTGAAAATATTTTTACTTTAGAATTTACTAAATTTATGTTATAGCAATTTCTTAAAAAAATAAATTATGAAAAAAAATAACCCAATAAAAAAACATTTAATTGATGCTGATGAAAAATATTTTGAACATTTTTCTTTCGCTTTTAAAAGCGGAGCTCACCTTGTAGGAGTAGGTATTGCATTAATTACTCATTCTATTTTGCCGTGTTTTTTTACGACCACCGCAAGTCGCAACGTAAGAAAAATTAATGAAAAATTTCATCATCGTTCTGAGCAAACAAAAATTCGCAAATCAAAAAGTAATTAATTTAAAAATATCATGAAAAAGATTGCGATTGTTGGTTTTGGCTTTTGTGGAATTATGGTTTTTGGCAATATTTTAAAAAAAATTTCTGCGCAAAATAATCAAATTAAAATCAAATTTTTAATTTTTGAAAAAAACGGCGCCGAAGCTGTGGGAGCGGGTTTTAGCGATTTTAATGATAATTATATTTTAAATGTTCCCGCTAAAAGAATGAGTCCGTTTGAAGATCAACCCAATGATTTTTTAGATTTTTTAAAAGAAAATTATCCCACTATTTATGAAAAAAATGGTGCCGACGGCTTCGTTCCTCGTAATGTTTACGGTCATTTTTTAAAAATACTTCGTGATGATTTTTTTCAACTTGCCAATGCTTTAAAAATTGAATATGAATTAATTCAAAAAGCTGTTATCGATATTGATGAGGGCTTTAAAATTCACACAGAAAATGCAATTTTTGATGCTGATGAAGTCGTTCTTTCCTCCAGTTTTGCTCAATCTAAATTAAATTATTGTCTTAATGATGAAAAATTAATTTCACCCTTATGGTCAAAAAATTCGCAAAATTTTCATCAAAAAAATAATTTTAAGGTTGATGATAAAATTTGCATAATTGGCACAGGACTTAGTGCAGTTGATGTTTTGGTTGGTCTTAATGCTAAGAATTTTTCGGGAAAAATTTATGCTATTTCACGCAGAGGAAATTTTCCAAAAGCACATTTTTTACCACAAAATATTATTCCCAATCAAGTTCCCATAAATTTTATTGAAGATAGCGATACTAAAACAGGAATCAGGAATATTTCGTTAAAATTTAGAAAATTTTTAAGAGATAATAAAAACACTGATTTGCGTCATTTGATTGACTCTATTCGCAGTAAAACCAAGTCTTTGTGGCATAATTTAGATGAAAAAAATAAGAGAATTTTTTTGAAAAAAATATTGCCTTATTGGAATATTTTTCGTCATCGCGTTCCCAATTCATCTTTAGAAATAATCAATAAAATGATTGAAGATAATCGGTTAGAAATCGTTAAAAGTTCGGTAAAATCAATCGAAAAAAGCGATGGTAAATTTATAATTAAAACCAATAATATGACTTTGGATTGCGATTATGTGGTGAATTGCTTGGGATTTGATTTTAACATTAAAAATTATCCGCTGATCGCCTCGATGGTGAATAAAAATTTATTAAAACAAGATTTGATTTTGGTGCAAAGCAATAATGCAAAAGTGCATTTAGTTGGCGGATTAAATATCGGTCGCGACTTTGAAATTACTGCGGTTCCCGACATTAGAAATGACGCAAATTCAGTGGCACAAAAAATATTTAATATTCTCGATTAGCTAAATCTAAATGTTGCGGAGTGCCAACATGGAAGTAATCACCCTTTAATTCAATTCCCTCAATTCGATTTAAAATATTGGCAGTATTTACAGCGTTTTTATAAAATTTTCCAACTGAAAAACATTTTTCATGATTGCCGAGCAAGACCTTTGGATTAAGGATTTGCAAGCCAACATAAACATGACTCATTGAAACTTTTTGTTCATTTTGTGATTTTTTATGATGTAATTTTTTACCAATTAAATCGAAATCTCCAAAAGATTGCGAACCGCCATCATAACCCCAATAATCTTCAACTTTTTTTAGTCCGAGCAAAAAATCATGCGAGTTAATATCAAAATTTTCACTTAAAAAATCTATATCTGAAAAATTATTTTGATCACGCCACAAAACATCGCCATTCAAGGTTAGAAGCGGTTTATCAATATCAATTTTATCGAGCGCGTAAACCAAACCGCCTCCCGTTTCGACTTTTTCAACTTCACGCGAAAGAATAATTTTTGGATTATTTAAAGAATGAAGATGTTTTTCAATTTCGTCAGCGAGATAAAAAGCGTTGATAATAATTTTTTCTAAAGAAGAAATTTTTTGCAATTTTTCTAAAATATAATCGAGAATTTTTTTATTTTTAACTTCCAAAAGTGGCTTGGGAGTAAATTCAGTAAGTGGTCGCATTCTTTCGCCTCGACCAGCACAAAAAATAAAGGCTTGGGTAATTTTGGTCATAATTTTTTAGGTTTTGTTAGGAAATAATTGCGTTGCCGTGGCTCCGCCTTCAATTTGATAAGTAAGAACTCCGCCCGATTGCGCACTCCACAATCTTTTGTAATAGCCATTAAGCTCAAGCAGCTCTTCATGGCACCCATCTTCAACTATTTTGCCATTGGAAAAAACTAAAATTCGATCCATCATTTGCAAAGTTGAAAGACGATGCGCAATTACCAAAGTTGTTTTATCTTTCATCAAACTTTTCAAACTTTCTTGAATAATATTTTCATTAACCGAATCAAGTTGGCTAGTCGCTTCATCAAGCACCAAAATTGGAGCATTTTTAAAGAAGGCTCGTGCAATTGCAATTCTTTGACGCTGACCGCCCGAAAGCTTGACACCGCGTTCTCCGACTTGAGAATAATAACCATCTGTCATCGCTTCAATAAATCTATGTGCCGAGGCTTTTTGTGCTGAATCCTTAACTTTTTGCATAAGCTGTTCTTTGTTTAAAGGCTCTTTGTTGCCGTAAGAAATATTTTCGATTAAATTACGATGAAATAAAATTGCCTCTTGCGGAATAACCCCAATCGCTTCATGCAAAGAGTCTTGCGAGACTTGAGAAATGTCTTGATTATCAATTAAAATTCTACCTTCTTTGACATCGTAAAAACGCAATAATAAATTGATAAAAGTTGATTTGCCACTACCCGAACGTCCAACTAAGCCAACTCGCTCTCCCGCCTTTATTTTAACTGATTTATCGCTAAAAAGTGGATTGCTATCATCATAAGAAAATTTAACTTTATCAAAAATTATTTCACCTTTAGAAACTTTGATTTTTTCTTTGCAATCCTTGACTTCACGGGCTTTTTCAATAACTTCCAACGCCTCTTTAATCACACTAAATTCTTCAAGAAAATTACGAATTTGCTTCATCGCATCTTGAATAATATTATGTAAAAAATTATTGATTCCAAAAATTAAAATAAAATCACCGACGGTGACTTTCTTATTGGCGTAAAGCCACACTAGAAAAGCAAAACACATGATAAAATAAAACGAAGAAATCAATCCTAAAACTGTGTAATATTTATTCAAATAAATACCTCTTTGCGAATAAAGATTGGCGAATTTTTTCTGAAATTTATCAACGCGATTAAGTTCAAATTTGGCGCTTGAAAATAATTTTATATTTTGAATATTAGCAAAAATATCAACAATATTTCCCATAATACGACTTTGTTGATTAGCCACATTCATTGAGACTCGATTAGTGATTAGAGCGGAACGGTAAGCAATCGGAATAATAATAATCACCCACACAACTAAACCAATGGCGAAAAAATAATTAATCGAACTAAGAACAAGAAAAGCAAAAAACACCGCCAAAATTCCGCCAACAAAATTATACAAAAATATTTCGATAATTTTTGGAGTCGAATTAAATAAATCTCGAACCTTATTTACCAAAGATCCAGAGAAATTATTTTGAAAAAAATGATGCGATTGATTTAAAAGTTTTTGAATTGATTCATGGGTAATTTGATGTCGTAATTTTGGCAAAAACATCGTCCACGCATAATCGGAAATTCTTAAAACTATATTTGGTAAAACTATTAAAAATGCCAAAAACATCATGATATGCATAGTCTCTTGAATCACGAGACTGTGGTCTGTGGTGATTATTTTATTTAACAATATTTTTGAAACAAGTGGCACCAAAGAAATATTTATTGCCGTAAAAATTATTACAAAAAAATGCAAAAATAAATAAAATTTAAAAGGTCTAATTGACCGAACAACAAAGGAAAAAACCTTTTTACCATTAGTCATTTAATTAAAATAGGGTTTGTGAATATTTAAAATATTTTATGAAAAATATAATTTAATATATCTTTATTTATACTCTATAAATTTGTTATTTATTATATAAAGTCAAGACCAATATCAACTATTTTTGCAGAATTTGTTAAAGAGCCGATGGAAATGAAGTCGATGTCAAAATTTTTATAATGATGAATATTTTCTAGACTAATACCACCCGAAACCTCGATTTCTATGCTTCTGGAGCATTTACGAATTTCATTAATTGATTTTTGTAATTCTATAAAATTCATATTATCAAGCATAATAATATGCGGATTAAATTTTAAGCACTCTACAACCTGCAAGTAATTATCGCATTCGATTTCAATTTTCACATTATTTTTATAAGCCAAAACTTTCTCCAAGGCTCCATCAATCCCACCGCAAGCATTGATATGATTATCTTTAATCAAAATTAAATCGGCTAAATTAAAGCGATGATTTTGTCCGCCACCGCATTTCACCGCATATTTTTGAAGCTCACGCAAATTGGGTAAAGTTTTTCTTGTATCAAGAATTTTTATTTTCGCATTATTCAACGCCTCAATATGCTTTTTTGTTGCGGTTGCAATGGCACTTAAATGTTGAATTAAATTTAAAATTATTCTTTCGCCGGCCAAAATAATTTTAACATTGCCAGAACCAGAAGCAATTGATTCTCTAGCCTTAACAACGTCTCCATCGGCAAAGAAATATTTCAAATCTAAAGTACAATTTTTAAATTTTGAAGAATTTTTAAGTTGAGAAAAAACTTCTTCAATAATTTCTCGACCGCAGAAAACTAAATCTTCGCGAGCATTAATTGCAAATTTACATTTGGTGTCTTCGGCGATTGTTAAATCTGAAGTTAAATCATTAAAAGCCTCATCTTCTTTTAGGGCTGATTCAATAATTTTTGGCAAAGTTTTCAAAGAATTTTCTAACATTTCTTCGGGTTAAAATTCTGGTTTTTTAATTTGGATAAACGATTATTTATAAAATGACGCATGAAATTCATTTCTTCAACTGAAATTTGTCTTTTACCACTTTCACTTTCATCCATTAAATTTTTTATAACCTTGAACGCCATGCATCCATCGCCTTTTTTTTCACTAATAAATGCCGGCATTTGTTTGGTCCAAAGTGGAGCCTCTTTCGCTTGATTTTTTGCTAATTTTTCAGCAAAATATAAAGATTTGTCAAGATCTTCTAAATCTTTTTTGGCGATAAAAGTTGCTTGAAAAAGCCACCACCAATTTTTATCAATATCAACCGAAGAATGCTCGTCTAGATATTTCAAAACGTAATTTATATGTTCCGGATTAGAAGATTGAGAATAATAATAACTTGCTAAAGATGGCACTATTCTTGAATCGTGATTTAGTTTATCTAAAATTGTCATCCAATCATAAACTCGCGAATAATCATATTTTTTTAAACTAACAAATCCGGCAAAAACATCACCAGAATTTTGAAATCTTAAAGTTAAAACTCGAAACAAAAATTCTTCATCGCCAAATGATGCACCTTTGACGAAATGCTTTGATGGCGCTGGCGGGACAATGTCATAATTTATGCGATATTTTTCGGTAATTCTCCAAAAAAATATTTGTAAAACAAAAACTAAAACAAAAAGCCAGAAGAAAATTTTATGAGAATAAATATAAAAAAATAATCTAAAATTTTTCACAAATAAACCTAACTAAATCTAAAATTGTTTTTTCTTAAAATCATGAAATGCCATGAAAATCATCAATGATAAATATATAATTGATTGAAAAAGAATAATTAATAAAACCACATTTTCCTTTACTCCATAAATTGCCCAAGAGCTTTGAGCGAACAAATCAAGACGCGGAAATAAAACTGATAAAATTTTTAAAGCACTTGCCAACCCACCCTGAGTAATTGACGAATAATCTTCGGGCATATCAATCGCCATTACAAACATTCCCATCAATCTGGAAAGGGCGTAGAATCCAAATGAGGCAAGGATCGCCGAAAAAGAATTTTTTAAAATTAACGAGCTTAATAAAGCAAAACTAATGATGATTAAATTTTCCGAGAGCGTTGTTAAAAACCAAAAAAGAGTGCCGATTTTATTAACAGAAAAAACTAAAAAAACTATTGCGGTGATTGGCAAAAGAATCAAAAAATTGGCAATAAAAAAACCAAGTAAATAACCGAGAATAAATTTTTCCCGCGAAATTGATTTGGATAAAATAAATTCGATTTCTTTATTTTCAAAGGCTCGATTGACATTAATACATACAAAAAGAATCATGCCGATTGATAAAATTGTTCTAATCGTCGCAAGAGAATAAACGATTGCCGATTGACTTTGCTCAACGAGCATAGTGGTTCCTAAAAATATAGAAACCGCAAAAGCAACGGCAATTGAGATGAAGAGTCCAAGATACAAACGGTCTCTAAGACCGTTTTTTAAAATATATTTAAGAATTGAATTCATTTTTTAAAAATAATTGCGACGATTAACATCATATTTTTCTTGCAAATCACGATCAACTTTATTAGCTCTCGTTCCACTATTTACAATAGTTGCCTTAATAAATATTACAGTTTCACTAACATCGGATGATTTTTCCATAGATTTAAATAACCAACCAAAAATTGGAATTCTTCTTAAAAACGGAATTCCACCTTGATTTCCAGTTGAAGTATCTTTCATCAAGCCACCCAATATAACCACATTTCCAGAAACAATTTTTACCGTAGTTGTTATTTCGCGAGTAGTAATTATTGGCACTGAATTAGCATAGCTAAAATTTGCTGTGTTGGCTGTTGCTGGATCTTTTACGTCACCAGTTTTTTGCGTAATTTTTGGCGAAATACTCATGGTGATTTCACCAGTTTTTAGATTAATCGACGGCGTAATTTCGATTTGCACTCCAACATTTTCTTCTTGTTTAGTTGAAGTAACGGTGGTTGCAACTGTTGAGGCTGCTGTTCCCGTAGTTGTTCCTTGCGCACTTTGTTGTGCCTCAACTTTAAAATAAACTAATTTTTCAGCAAAATTTAAAGAAGCTTTTTGATTATTCATAGCGTGAATTCTCGGACTAGAAATTGCTTTAGTCGAACCAAATTTTGACATGGCATCAACCGCAATATTAATATCGCCACCAAAAATTTTCAAAGCTGGATTTGCGACAGTTGCCATAGCGGCAAAGTTAGTATCAGCATCGGGCGAACTAAATTTAAAAAGATCTTGCGACCAATCAATCCCCGCCCTAAATTTATCCGATAAAGAAACTTCAATAACTTTTGCCTCAATTAAAACTTGGGTTGATGATTGCTTGCTTACATCTTCCAAATATTTTTCAATGGCATCATGTTGTTTTTGCGTAGCGTAAATTGTTAACATACCCGCGGTTTTATTGGGCGTAACGCTTGCCGAAGATGATGATCCTTCGGTTTCAGTTGAATCTTTTTCTGAAGTAAAAATATTTTCGATATTAGTCTGAACATCGTCCCAGAGCGGTGAATCATCGAGATAATCAACAAAATAATTTTTCATGAAAGGCTTATCGGTTTCAAAATACAAAACTTTATTTTTATAAGAGTAGCGAAGATTACCTTGCGTTGCGATGCGATCAATAATTTCTTTGAATGGACGATTTTTGGCGTTAATAATTACTCCACCAGAAATTTTTGGATCAACGTCAACGTCAATTTCAGCAATTCTTCCGAGCTCTATTAATACGTCGCGAAGCGGAACTTGCTCAGTAACGTAAAAAGAAATTATTTTTTCGCCACCAATTTTTGGAATCGGCGGGGCGACTATTGATCTATTGAGTCGCGGGATTGGAGTATCAGATTTAATCGCATCTTCTTTAGCTTTTTTTTGATCAATTTTTGATTTTATTATTGAATCTTTTATATCTTGTTCGGTAAGTCCAATATTGTCAAAATATGGATCTACCTTGCCTTGTGAACAAGAAAAATCGCAAAAAATTAGCGAAAACAAAAAGCTATATTTAATGGTTTTTTTGAATGCCTTCACCGAAATTTTAATTTTATTATTAATTTGCAAATTTATTTTATTTTTGATAAGTTATTTCAAAAAATTTTTTTAGCAAATAATTTTACTAAAATTAGGTTTATTTTTTTAAAATTTCTCAAAAAAATATTTTAATTTTGTAATCAATAATTTAAAACATTTTCCAAAATGCTCAAAGAACAAGATAAAATTTTTACCAATCTATACGGATTTCAATCAAACAATTTAGAAAGCTCTAAGCAAAGAGGCGACTGGTCGCAAACGAAAAAATTTATTGATAATGGAAGTGAGTGGATAATTGAACAAGTAAAAAATTCTGGATTAAGAGGAAGAGGTGGGGCAGGCTTCCCAACTGGCACCAAATGGTCTTTTGTTCCCAAAAAAACTGATCCAAAAATTGGCAAACCGCATTATTTAGTTATCAATGCCGATGAGTCCGAGCCGGGCACTTGTAAAGATCGCGACATCTTACGCAACGAACCTCATAAATTAATCGAAGGTTGTTTAATTGCATCGAAAGCAATCAATGCCAACACTTGTTATATTTATATTCGTGGCGAATATTATAATGAATCCGTCGCGCTACAAAAAGCCATCGACGAAGCTTATGATGCCAAATTAATTGGCAAAAATGCCTGCGGTTCAGATTGGAATTTAGATATTTTTATTCATCGTGGTGCGGGCGCTTATATTTGTGGCGAAGAAACCGCTCTTTTAGAAAGTCTTGAAGGCAATAAAGGTCAACCTCGACTTAAACCACCATTCCCCGCTTTAATTGGTTTATATGGATCCCCAACGGTGGTTAACAATGTTGAATCAATTGCGGTTGTTCCAGAAATTTTGCGTCGCGGAGCTCAGTGGTTCGCTTCAATTGGTCGCGAGAAAAACACCGGCACTAAAATATTTTGCATTTCTGGACATGTCAACAAACCATGCAATGTCGAAGAAGAAATGGGAATTTCACTCAAAGAATTAATTGAAAAACATGCTGGCGGAGTTATCGGCGGATGGGATAATTTGTTGGCAATAATTCCGGGAGGCTCTTCAGTGCCATTAATTAAAAAAGACATTTGCGATACGGTTTTAATGGATTTTGATTCGCTAAAAGCGGTCGGCACTGGGCTTGGAACGGCGGGAGTTATCGTTATGAATAAATCGACCGACGTCATCGACGCCATCGCCCGACTTTCACATTTTTACAAACATGAATCTTGTGGTCAATGCACACCTTGTCGCGAAGGCACGGGTTGGATGATGCGAATCATGGACCGCATGGTTCAGGGTGACGCCAAAGTTGCAGAAATCGATCAACTTTACAACTTAAGCAAACAAATTGAAGGTCATACTATTTGTGCTTTGGGCGACGCTGCAGCTTGGCCAGTTCAAGGTTTGATCAAAAATTTCCGCGAAGAAATGGTTAAAAGAATTGAAGATAAAATATAATTTTATTCACTAAAATCATGGAAAAAATTGTTGCCTTAATTACCGCTTGCGGAAGAGGAAATCGCTTTAATCGAGGCGAAGGAATTCCCAAGCAATATCTCCCGCTCGCAGGAATACCGATGCTTCGTCATTCGATTATGGCATTTTTAAATCATCCGCAAGTTTCTGATGTTTTATGCGTAATTCATCCCGACGATATTGAACTTTACGAACAATCAACCATCGGTTTAGATTTACTCAATCCTGTTTTTGGTGGCGAAACGAGGCAAGCTTCAATTCGCATCGGACTAGAAGAATTAATCGACTATAAACCTAACAAAGTTTTGATTCATGACGGTGTTCGCCCCTTCGTTTCCAAGAGAATAATCAACGGAATTTTAGAAAAACTCGAAAGCCATCCCGCCGTTATTCCGGCAATCGCCGTTGAAGATACCATTAAAAAAATTGGCGATGGTAAAATCGAATGGACCTTAGAGCGAGAAAATTTGTGGCGGGCACAAACTCCACAAGGATTTTTATATCAAGATATTTTAAATTCTCACATTGCCTTTAAAGATTTAAATTTTACTGATGATTCAGCTTTAAATGAATATGCGGGAATACCCGTCGCCATTGTTCCCGGCTCACAAAATAATTTTAAAATTACCACCGAAGAAGATTATGATCGCGCCAAACATATGATTCCATTTTTAATCGATGATTATCGCGAAGAAACCAGATCTGGCATTGGTTTTGATGTTCACGGTTTTCGTAAAATTGAAAATGATGAAAATAATTTTATTCGACTTTGCGGAACAGAAATTGAATTTGATAAAAAAATTCTAGCTCATTCCGATGGCGATGTTGGCATTCACGCCTTAATTGATGCGCTTCTAGGAGCTATTGGTCAAGGTGATATTGGCGAACATTTTCCGCCGAGCGAGCAAAAATGGAAAAATTGCGATTCGCGCGAAATGCTTAAAAAAGTTTACGAACTTATTCAAAAATTTAGTGCTTCAATTTTGAATATTGACTTAACAATAATTTGCGAAAAACCCAAAATTTTAAAATATAAAAACAAAATGAAGGAAGAGCTTTCGGCAATTTTAGGAATTTCGACACAAAGAATTAATATTAAAGCAACCACCACCGAAAAGCTTGGATTTATTGGGAGAGAGGAGGGCATCGCTTGCCAAGCCATTGCCTCGGTTCTAATAAATACCGCTTCCACTCTTAAATGATGCGACCGAATTTTGCGGAACTCGTCTTTGCGCGCCTACCTTAGAGTAGGCTTACGCAGACTCGTCCTTAAATTCAATCGCCTGATTTAAGATTGAAAGCGGTATTTTTGAGAGACTAATTAATTTTTTAACGCAAATCGCTTCACGGCGGATAAATCGCCGTATACGCGATAAGATTTTGGTTTTTTAGATTTTCCTGTTGATAAACGTTTCATCTTTTTCTTCGAAAAAGATTCACGACTGGGATTGCTTCGCTTCGCTCATGATCCCGTTATTTGCTAAAAATAGCCGTTTAGGCTATTTTTTTAACGCAAATAACCTAGATTTAAGATTGAAAGCGGTATTTTTGAGAGACTAATTAATTTTTTAACGCAAATCGCTTCACGGCGAATAAATCGCCGTATACGCGATGAATTTTGAGTTTTTGCTTAATCATAATTTTTATTTAAAAATTCATCGGCTTTTTTTTGCACAAAATTTAAACGCTCGGTGATATCATTTTTTTGTTTCAAAAAATCTTTATCATTTTCGGAATTTTTTTCAACTTCAAAATAAATTTCATCAACAACAAAACATAATCTTGAAAATGGCAAAGGAATCTTAAATTGATCCCAACTTTTTTTAATAATTTTAAAATTCGAAGATGAATAAGATAGCGCTATAACACAGGATTTTGTAAGGCGCGCAATATTTATTAACTCGCCATTAATTTGTTGATTAGGGCCCCTTGGTCCGTCGGGAGTAATGCCCAAAGAATATCCATTTTTTAAACCATCTATTATTTTTCTCATGCTTGAATAATCAATACCGCGAGAAGCTTTTCTGCCATCTTGTGTTGAACCTAAAATTGAAATTAGACCAAATTTTTCCATAACCATTCCAACAAATCTTCCATCGCCATGTTTCGATGCCAGAGTCATAAAATTATGATTTTTTATTTTCTTTTTAAATTTGTGAGTAAAGAATGGCATCATCATTAAGCGATTATGCCAAAAAGCAAAAATTATTGGCCTTTTATCTTCTATTTTTTTATAAATCTTTTCAGTACCAATAAATTTTTTAGTACTAGTTTTATAAACAAATATTAAATATGAATATATCAAGAAAGTTATTATTTTTTGCACAAAAAAACTATAAGCTAATTTTCTTAATAACAGCCTAAAAATTGCCTTAACTTCCCAAAGTTCAATCCGAAGTTTTAAATTTGTTAAGGGAATTTTTATAACCATTTAAGAAATAATATTATTGTTTTTGAGTATTTTATTTAAACCCTGAACTTCGGTTAGAACATCTTTAGCAATTGGTGCCGCAGCCATTGATCCACTCTTGCCATGCTCAACAACAACCGAAATTGCATATTTTGGATCATGCACGGGAGCGTATCCAATAAAAATGGCGTGATTGGCATTATTTTCGCTTTCGGCTTTTGTCATTTCCTTTTCTCTTTTGGAAATAACTTGCGAGGTTCCGGTTTTTCCGGCCATTTCAAAACCTGGGGTTAATATTTTTTTGCCGTAAGCCGTTCCGCCCGGCTCATTTACAACCTTCCTCATGCCTTCTTGCACTAATTTTAAAAAATTCCGATCGACGATTGGATCATTTTTTAAAGCGTCATATTGCTTAAAAATATTACTATTACGAACCAAATATGGTTTAATTGGAACTCCACCATTAGCAATTCTAGAAGCCACCACCGCAAGTTGTAAAGGCGTTGATAAAACATTACCTTGACCAATTGCGGTATTCAAAGTATCGCCTTTAACCCAAGGCTGATTGAATACTTTACGCTTCCATTCTTCGGAAGGCACCATTCCAGCCTTAGCGCCGTATAAACTTATGTCAAATTTTTCGCCAAATCCAAATCTCTTTGACATCTCAGTGAATTTTTCATAACCGATTTGATTGGCAAGAGTATAAAAATAAACATTACAAGAATTCATTATTGCTCCGACTAGATCAAGAGAGCCATGCCCTTTTTCCTGCCAACAATGAAAAGTTCTTTTACCCAATTGATATGAGCCGTTACAAAAAACTCTATTTGAGGGATTATAGCCGGCTTCTAGAGCACCAAGTGCCACCATTAATTTAAATGTTGAGCCCGGCGGATAAAGTGCTGAAATCGGCTTATTGTTTAGTGGCTTTCTTGGATCTTCATTAAGCTGTTTCCAATAGTCTTTAGAGATTCCTTCAACAAAATTATTTGCATCAAAAGACGGAGAGGACACGTAGCTCAATATCTCGCCAGTCTTAACATCCATAACCACCACCGAAGCCACATCGTTTTTTATTCTTTCCGTGACAAATTTTTGCAAACCAAAATCTATGGTAAGATTAATTCTTGAGCCATCGATTGGTTGCTTTACAGAAAGCGTCCGAAGCGGGACTTCATGCACATTAACTTCAACATATTTAACGCCATATTTGCCCCTAAGTGCAGCATCAAAAGTTTTTTCAATGCCAGATTTTCCAATTCTAAAATCTGGATGCATGAATAAATTTTGCTCACTTTCTTCGATCTCTTTTTCAGCTGGCAAAGAAACGTAACCTAAGAAATGCGCCGTTTCATATGGATATGGATATTTTCTAATGATTCCGCTTTCAATTGAAACTCCTGGAAGTTTGTGAAAACTGGTTTCTATTCTTGCTAAATCATCCCAACCAAGATTATCAATAAGAGAAATTACGTTTTTTCTTTTAGCATTTTTTACTTTGGCATAAAACATTTTTTTATCATCTTCACTACTGCCAAGAATTTGAGAAATTTTTTCAATAGCATCGGCGACATTTCTTTTTTTATCAAGATAAATAAGAAGACGAAAATTGCTTTCATTGCGCGTAAGTGGGAGGCCATATCTATCAAAAATAGTTCCGCGACCTGATGGATTAATTAAAGGCTTGATACGATTGCTATCTGATTGATTTTTATATTCATCATGTTTCCAAATTTGTAAATATCCGAGACGTAAAATTAAAAGACTTGCCAGCCCAGATTGAGCCATTCCAAGCACCATCGCTCTTCGGTTAAAAATTTTATTTTTTCTAATATCTCGGAGCATTTTATTCTCCCAACAATTTTGCGCTTAGATAATCAAAAAATTTATGCATCAAAACATAAAAAAATGATGATAAAAATAATTGCAAAAATAACGAACCAAATGAACTTGGTTTACCGCTAATAATAACAAAAATGGTCCATTTTACAAATAAAAATAAAAAGCAAAAAGCCACAAATTGTTGCCAAATTTGTATAAATTTTTCTCGTAACAAAATTCTATTATTAAACAGCATGAATAATTTAATGAGTATTATGTAGCATAATGAAGTAAGTCCCAAAATGTTGCCGTTTAAAGAATCATTCCAAATTCCTAAAAGAAAAACAAACCACAAACTAAATTTATCTTTGAAAATTGTAAAATAAAAAATTGCCATCAAATCAAGAAGTGGCATGATATCAGCGAATCCGGAGATTTTGATATTAGATAGATTTAGAATTGTTAAAAATATTGCGAAAAGATAAAGTAAACTGATTTTTGTAATTGATTTTTGCTCAAGCATGATAATAAAAAAACAGCGTTAGTTGCAATTATATCAATAGTCGACAATATAATTTAAATTCTTATTTTTGTAAAAATAATTTATTAAATTTGTTCAAATTTTTGACCAAAAATTGATATTGATTAATTTTGTTAAGGATAGAAATTGTATTTTATAATTCTAGTCAAATAATTTACTAAAATTTCTTCTTTTTCTATTTTTCCAATTACCTTCATGATAAGCGCTTGATGCTAACAAAGGAATTACCGATGTAGCTTCGGCATAAACCATTTGCTCATAAGCAGTATCAACCTTACCCCAAGAACAAGCCTCTTTCAAAGTTGAAGAAGAACAAGCTCCGTCTCTTTGATCGGCAACGGTAATTTGAATTGCATATTTATGCATATCGACTTCTTTGCCAAGAATTTCGGCACAAACCACCGTATCTTGTACGAAATTTTTTGGCACACCACCGCCAATCATCAATAATCCCGTGGTGCCGGCTTTAATTTTAATGTCGGTAAGTTCACGAAAATCGCGAATTGAATCAATTGTAAGATGTGATTTTGGGTTTTTAACTTGGTGCAAAACCAAACCGAATCCCGCCGAAGAATCAGTGAAAGCTGGACAAAAAATTGGCACATTATTTTCGTAAGCCAATTGAATTAATGAATCTTTTTTCTTGGCATTTTTTTGCAAATATTTGCCCATTTCGGCAATAAATTCACGCGAAGAATAAGGTTTTGCCTTCAATGAATTAGCGATTTCAAAAATAGCATTATCGCATTTTTGCAAATCTTGTTCATCGATGTAAGTATCGTAAATTCTATCGATATAATTATCGCGTAAAAATTTATCATCGATAAACGGCGTCCCTTGGTAATGCTTGAATCCCAAGGCTTCAAAAAAATCCATATCAACAATCGAAGCGCCCGTCGCAACGATTGCGTCAATCATGTTATATTTTATCATATCAGCATAAAGCTTCATGCAACCGCCGGCAGAAGTTGAGCCCGCCAAAGTTAAAATATTTGAGCAAGATTTATCGACCAACATCATATTAAAAATTTCAGTGGCACGCGCTAAATCTCTCGAAGTAAAAGACATATCATCCATTTGCTTAATTATTGGACGCGCATCGAAAGATGTAATATCGATATGTTTAATTTGTCTTTTTAGCAAATCTTTTTTTGTAACTTTTTTGGCGGTCATAGCGAATTAAAATTTAAATTTGTTAGATGATTCTTGAGAAGATGAAGTCAAATACATCGACTCCAATGGCTCGTCCTTAACTTCAATTTGAATGTTTTTATTGAAACCATTGAACTCGGTTCGAATGCTTCGCGAGTAAGCTCCAAGCTGACCGATTTCGATGTAATCCCCTTCGCCAATATTTTCTGGCAAATAAAATGGACCCTTCATGGTATCAAGCGAATCGCAGGTTGGACCATAAAATCCGAAAGCATCTTTTTGCGAAGAAAGTGCCGATTTTTTCGCAACACGAATGGCTTTTGTGTGATAAATAAAACCCGGATAACCCGCATCAAACAAGCCACCATAAGTTCCGTCATTGATATAAAGCATATTATTTTTACGCCCCTCAACTCTGACAACTAAAGAGCCCGCTTCCGCAACTAAAGCTCTTCCCGGTTCGCACCAAATTTTACATTTACCGCTTAAATTTAGTTGATTGATTGAATCAAAAATTTCATCAAAATAACTTTGAAGATTTGGTGGAGTCATGCCTGGATAAATTGATGGAAAGCCACCACCAACATCGAGCACATCAAGATTAACTTTGGCGTTCTCGACGACTTCTTTGGTAATCATGATAGCGTTTCTATATTCAACTGGATCCATACATTGAGAGCCAACGTGGAAACAAATTCCAAGCCTGATGGCAGAAGCGCGAACTTTTCTTAATAAGCCTACCGATTCAGAAGGAAGAATCCCAAATTTTCCAGATAAATCAATTGCGGAATGCGAATTTGGAATCGACAAGCGAACATGAAGCCCTAAGTCTTTAGCATTATCGGTTGAATCTAAAATTTTATGCAATTCGTCGAAAGAATCTAAAGAAAAATCCCTAATTCCAAAATCAAAATAGGCTTCTTTAATTGATTCGCGAGATTTAATTGGATGCATAAAATACATCTTAACTTTATCGCCAAAAAGCTCATTAATAAGCTTTACTTCAACGATTGAAGCGACATCAAAATGTTTAATTCCAGCTTCGAATAAATGCGCCAAAACCTGACGATCAGGATTGCTTTTTACCGAATATAAAATTTCTGTCGGATTTTTTGATGATTCAAAATTTTCTGCAAAAAAATCAACCGCTTTTTTTATAATTGCAGGACGCAGGCAATAAACGGGGGTTGATGGTAAAGAATTTTTTATAAAATCATTAACGGCAACAAGACTAGAGCTAGAAGCCTCTTCTCGGTTTAAATTTTTGGATTTTATTGTCGAATTCTTATTCGATTTTACGGATTTCTTATCCGCAGAATGCAAATAATGAATTTTTGAATTTGAAGAGGATCTTCGGTCGTATTCTTGTTCTGGTTCCATTTCTTTTTAAGGGTAGAAAATTAATAAAAAAAACAAAAATTTAAACAATTTTTGAAAAGAATGTCTATAAAAAAATATAAAAAGAGTGGCGCAAGTTAGAAAATTTATTTTAATTGTAAACAAAAAAATTAAATTTTATGAAAAAAAATTTTTTGCTTTTTAAAATATTAAAAATTAAACAACAAAAATTACAAAATTTTGGTGCCCTCGGCATGACTCGAACACCAGTCGTTGCGTTAGCACGACCTAAATTTAATTCGCCTTGCAGTCGTTGCGTTAGCACGACCTAAATTTAATTCGCCTGCGTTAGCACAACATAAATCAAATCCTTCTTACAAAATTTTGGTGCCCTCGGCATGACTCGAACATGCGCTCGGGGTTTAGGAAACCCCCGCTCTATCCCCTGAGCTACGAGGGCAATTTATAAATTTAATTTAAGCGAATATATCTTTTAATTTCATCTATTGAAAATTCTTGCAAATTACCTTTTAACCGCAAAACGATTTTTCCTTTTGGATTTACTAGCCAAGTTTCTGGGACCGCTTCCAAATCTAAAAATTTACTAAAAATCGCCTTATTATCAACGCCAACTTTTGAAAAAGGATTGCCATGTTGTTGCAAATATTTTGCAGTGTTTTTATCAATGTCACGCCAAGCAATACCATATAAATCAGCGATCGCTTCGGTTTGTAAATTTATCAAAAGATCATGCTCCATTCTGCAAGTTCCGCACCAAGAGGCAAAAACATTAATGATGGTATATTTTCCGATTAAATCTTTTTTGCTAAAAGCTTTACCCTTCTCGAGCAAATCAGGAATTGAAAATTCTGGCAAATCTATATCGGCTTTTGAAAAATTAATTTCCGATCCACTATCTTCTTTTCTTTCCCCCGAATCTTCAACTTCTTGAGTTGAAGAAATTTCTTGAGAATTTGTTGCATTATCACTTTGCTTATTGCTAAGATTGCGAGTGGCAATTGCAATTAAAAAAATTACGACAAATAAAATTGCCAATGGAATAAATTTATTCATAAAATTATTTTTAAAAATGACTAGAGAATTTTCTTTTAATTTAAAAGTTCAAGATAATAAAGCAAGAAGAGGAGCGATAAAAACATCTAGAGGAGAAATTCAGACTCCCGCCTTTATGCCCGTTGGAACTGCTGGGACAGTCAAGGCTATAAAAACTAGCGATGTTGAAAAAAGTGGCGCCGAAATTATTTTGGGAAATGTTTATCATTTGATGCTTCGTCCCACTTCCGAATTGATCGAAAAAATGGGCGGTCTTCACAAATTTATGAATTGGAGCAAGCCGATTCTTACAGACTCTGGCGGATTCCAAGTTATGTCACTTTCGCAAATTCGCAAAATTTCCGATGAAGGCGTTGAGTTTTCTTCTCATATCGATGGCTCAAAACATTTTTTAACTCCTGAAAAATCGATTGAAATTCAACATCAACTTGGCAGTGATATAACAATGATATTCGATGAATGCGTTGAATATCCAGCAACTTATGACAAAGCCAAGAAAGCCATGGAGCGCTCTATAGATTGGGCACTGCGTTCTAAAAATGCTTTCAAAAAACGCGATGGTTATGGCATATTTGGAATCGTTCAAGGCTCAACTTTCAAAGATTTACGCGAAATTTCTGCTCAAAAATTAATCGAAATTGATTTTAATGGTTATGCGATTGGAGGCTTGGCTGTAGGCGAAGGACAAAAAGAAATGTTTGAGGTTTTAGATTATTGCGTCGATTTTCTTCCACAAAATAAGCCGAGATATTTGATGGGAGTAGGCAAGCCCAGCGATATTGTTGGCGCGGTTGCACGCGGAATTGACATGTTTGATTGTGTAATTCCAACGCGCTCGGGACGCACTGGGCAAGCCTTCGTGCGGGATGGAGTTATTAATATTCGCAACGCAAAATATCGCTTTGATGAAAAGCCTCTCGACGAAAAATGTCATTGCTATGCCTGCGAAAATCATTCTCGCTCTTACCTTCATCATCTCGTCAAATCCAAAGAAATTTTGGGAGCGATGCTTCTTTCTGAGCATAATATTTTTTATTACCAAGATCTCATGAAAGAAATTCGCGAAGCCATTGAAAATAATAATTTTGAAAATTTTTATAAAAATTTTATTGAAAAAAACTTTCAAAATGAAATTGAAGAATAATTTTGTTTGCATTTCAAATTGGTTGTGTAATTTTGTAATTAAATTAAGTCTTTTTTTAATTTAAATTCGCAATCAAAAATCTATGAAAAAATTAATTCTTTTATCAACAATTTTTTCTTTATTCGCAACAAAATTAGTTGCCCAAGAAAATCTGGCACCAGCTTCCGCCTCAACTCTGACAACAACTCAAGAGGCATTAGATTCTTCAAAATCTAAAAAAGAAAAAAGGGAACAACGCTATGACAACGCTTCTCCTGAAAAAAAAGAAAAAATCGATAAACGTCGCGAAGAAAATAAAGGTCATTCAAAAGAAGAAAGAAAGAAAAAACGCGAAGAAAATAGAAGCGATTCTCGAGACAATAAAGATTCTTCCGAAAATGAAGATGGTAATAAAAATCAAATCTCTGAAAGAGAAGATGGCTATAAAAATCAACCATATGGAATGGGTGATGGCAAAGGAAGAGGTGGCAATGGACGCTACGCCAACGCTTCTCCCGAACAAAAAGAAAAAATGGAAAAGCACCGCGCAATGATGAGAAGCTTATCTCCAGAAAAAAGAGAATTGGTTAAAAAAGAAATGGATCGCCATCGTGCAGAAATGAAAAAAATCACTGGTTTTGATTTGCCTTCTCCGGGAAATCCTGATCAACAAAATGACAAACCAAAATAACAAAACATGATTAAAATGAAAAAAATAATTATTTTTTTAGCTTTTTTTGCAAGCTCCCAATCTTTAGCTCAAACTGCAAATCAAGACACTCAAGCCGGCAATACTCAAGTCAATAAAACTAGAAATGTTGGAATCCCTGTTCAGCAGGGTTCCAATATCAGAGCCACCGCACCACAACCCCAAGCTGGTTCCAATGTCAGAGCATCCGCTCCAACGCCACCAGCCAACGCTCCAACACTTACCCCGCAACAAAAAGCAATTCTTGATAAAAATCTCGCCGAACATAAGGATTTTCAATCCTCGATTAAAAAATTAACGCCGACCCAACAAAAAAAATTCCAAAGTATTAATCAAGATTTTGGCAATAAAATGGTAGAATATAACAAAATTCTAAATAACGAAATTTCAAAAATATCGAATATTCAGAATTTAATTACTATTCACAGCTATATATCGAGCGGAACTCTTAACGTTGGAGATAGATCGCTTCCAAAGGAACAGCAAGATTATTATCAAAAACAAATTACTATTTATAATCAACTTTCTCCCGATAAAAAGAAGTTAATAAAACAAGCATTGATAAAATTTCGTAAAAACATAAATGCTTTAGAAAAAAATCGTCGAGAACAGTTTAAAATTTTATTTAAAAAAGATTTTGAAACGTTCAAAGAGAGAGAAAGTAGCGAAGAAATAGAAAAAAATAGTAAATTGTAAATTATTTTTTATTACTTCTTTAGCTTGTTTCTTTAAATTATTGACGGAATTAGAAAATTCGTTAGGTATCCTTTTCATAACAATATCAGCGCCTTTTTTTAAATAAGGAAGGGTGAAAATAATAATAACAATAAAAACTATAATTCTAAGCAGAAACATAATTTGGAAATTGACATTTAATGTATTTTAAGAAAAATTTATTGTAAGAAATTTTATTACAATAAATCTATATTACAAATTATTATCCATGAATATTATAAAATCAATAAAATCGTTGCAAATTCTTGACTCACGCGGATATCCAACGATTGAAGCGACGGTTAAATTTGAAAATGGCACTATTGGCTCTTGTGCTGTTCCTTCTGGAGCCTCAACTGGAAAGCTCGAAGCTTGCGAACTTCGCGATGGCGACGCAAAAAAATATTTAGGAAAATCGGTTTTAAAAGCAGTAGAAAATGTTAACTCGATCATGGCTTCAAAACTTTGCGGAATTGACGCCACCGATCAACAAAAAATCGATGAAATTTTAATTGATCTCGATGGCACTAAAAATAAATCCAACCTCGGTGCCAATGCCATTTTAGCGGTTTCGCTGGCTTGCGCTCGCGCTTGCGCCAACAATTCCAAAAAACCTTTTTTTGAATATTTAGGTGGGTCGAATAGTAATTTAATGCCGGTACCGATGATGAATATAATCAATGGTGGCAAGCATGCCGACAATAAAATAGATATTCAAGAATTTATGATTGCACCCGTCGGTGCAACAACCATCGAAGACGCAATTCGCGCCGGCGTTGAAATTTTTCATCACCTAAAATCTACACTTAAAAAACAAGGCTTTAATACCAATGTTGGCGACGAAGGAGGCTTTGCCCCGAATTTGGATTCGGCACGTCAGGCTCTTGATTTTATTTCTCAAGCAACGACTCAAGCTGGATACAAATTAGGTTCCGACATCATGCTCGCTTTGGATTGCGCTTCTTCGGAATTTTATGAAAATGGTATTTATAATTTATCCGGCGAAAACAAGAAGCTCAACAACTCTCAAATTATTCAATATTATCAAGAATTAGTAAATTCTTATCCAATTTTCTCCATCGAAGATCCTCTCGCCGAAGATGATTTCGCTGGCTGGAAAGAAATTACTAAACTTTTAGGAGATAAAACTCAAATTGTTGGCGATGATTTATTTGTTACCAATCCACGAATTTTAGAAAATGGTATTAAAGAAAAAATGGCAAATGCGGTTTTGGTTAAAGTCAATCAAATCGGCACTCTAACCGAGACTTTACAAACAATTAATATCGCTAAAAATGCCGGCTATAATAATATAATTTCGCATCGTTCGGGTGAAACCGAAGATGCCACAATCTCTCATATTGCCGTCGCCACCAATGCTGGACAAATTAAAACCGGCTCGCTTTGTCGCTCCGATCGTACCGCAAAATATAATGAACTTTTGCGGATTTCAAATTATCTCGGAAGCCAAGCCAAATATGCCGGCAAGTCAATTTTAAAAAAATAACATGACTCGTATTTCTTATTTAAATGGTGAATTTTTACCTCACGAAAATTGCTTTGTTCATATCGAAGATCGCGGTTTTCAATTCGCCGATGGAGCTTATGAAGGTACGCTGTTTGAAAATGGCAATTTAGTTGATGGCGATCTTCATCTTCAACGCCTAATGCGTAGTCTTGGCGAACTAAATATTGAACATAATTTTACTCTCGAAGAATTAAAAAAAACTCAGCTTGAATTATTTTCTAAAAATAATTTTGCGACCTCGGCATTTTGTTATTTACAAATAACGCGAGGCGTTGCCAATCGAATTCCTTGTTGCCCGAAAAATTTAAAAACCACCATAATCGCCACGGTTTCTGCGAAAAAAATTATTAGCCCCGAAGAGTTTGCCAAAGGATACACGGCAATGACCCACGACGATATTCGCTGGCAAAGATGCGATATAAAAACTGTTAATCTTTTAGCTTCAACTTTGGTCAATCAAAAGGCCAAAGATGCCGGTTTTGATGATGCGATTTTTGTGCGAGACAGCATTGTTACCGAAGCAACTTACGCTAATGTTTTTATAGTTGATGCCAAAAAGAACTTAATTACCCACCCCGCCAACAATCATATTTTATGCGGTATCACACGCAATCGTTTAATTAAAATTGCTCGAGAAAAAAATATTAATGTTATCGAAAAAAAATTTGGAATTGATGAAATGATGCAAGCTTGTGAAGTTTTTTTAACGAGCTCAACTTTAATAATTCGTCCCGTTTTTCAAATTAATGGACAAGAAATTTCTGGCAAAAAAAACGCCTCATCGCCAACATTGGCAAAGATTCTAAAAGATGCTTATGAAAATTTTATTGATTCTTAAATAAAAATTTCGTTATTTTTATCAATCGAACTTAAAAAATATTTTGTTTTTTATTTGAAATTGGGTCTGGATGCGGTAAATAACAAATCGGGAAAGATTGTTTTTACCGCACCCAACACGCATTTTGCGGGTTTGCGTTAGCAGTTCGTAAAATTAAATTTTACATAATAAAATATAATTATACTAATCTAAGACTCAATAAATTTTAAATCACTTTAATAATTAAAAAATTGTGTTGTCATTTTGAGAATCTGATCAATTTAGAATGTGAATATTTCTTTGGCGAAGACTGAGTAAGTAGGATTAGTGAATATTTAATCAGAAAATTAAAATATAATTTCAATCGGCACGTGATCAGAAGGAGAATTTTCTAAACGAAAATCACGATAAATTTTAGCATCTTTTAAAGCAGATTTTAAATCTGGCGTTATCCAAATGTGATCAAGCCTACGTCCGCGATTGGATTGCAACGGATCCTTGGCTCTGTAGCTCCACCAGCTATATAATTTTAAATCTTCGCCCGCCAAAAAACGATGCGAATCAATAAAATCCGAAGATTTCTGTAATTTTTCTAATTTTTCAACTTCGATTGGAGTGTGCGAAACTACTTTTAATAATTGCTTATGCGACCAGACATCCTGTGGCTTGGGAGCAATATTTAAATCTCCCAAAATAATTGTTTTTGGTTGAGAATTTTTTAAAAAATATTCACTCATCCAATCAACAAATTTTAATTTATGATCAAATTTTGTATTCAGCGTAACGTCAGGAATATCGCCACCCGCCGGCACATAAAAATTATGTAGATTTATTTCGTCAATTGGAGTTTTAATTTGGGCAAAAATATGACGCTTATGTCCATAATTTAAAACGTCGATTTTCTCAACTTTTTTAATCGGATATTTTGAAAAAATTGCAACGCCATTATATGATTTTTCGCCGTCAAACTCAACAAAGTCAAATCCCAAGGAGCGAACTTCCGCCAAGGGAAAGTCTTCATTGCAAACTTTAATTTCTTGCAAACAAATTATATCGGGACAATTATTTTCAACGAATTTTTTTAACAAAGGCAAACGCAAACGAAGCGAATTAATATTCCACGAAATTATTTTCATTATTCAAACTCATAAGTAACAATCACCGAAGAGCGAATTGTTTCTTCGCCAGCCTGAATTTGTGGATTTTTGAATTCATTATTATCATTTAAAGCCATTGCACTTCTTGCATAAAGCGGTTGAAAGCCATTATTTTCATCTTCTGCAAATTTTACAATTCTTTTGAGTTTAACATTAAGAGCATTTGCCGTTGATTGGGCTTGGGTTTTGGCATTTACAATTGCCTGCATTCGCGCTTGATATTTTATTTTTTCCATGGAATCAATGACGAAGGTTAATCCCCCAACCTCTTCAACCCCAAGCGAAGAAAGCTCATTCAATATTTCCGAAGCCTTGACGATATCGCGAACCTTAACAGAAAAAGTTTGATTGGAAACAAATCCTTTAAGGGTATTTTTTGAGGCGGAGCAAAAGCCGTCTGAGCACTCTGGGGATTTGCTATATTCTGGATAAGTTGAATAATTTATGGTCTTAATATCTTTTTTAGCAACACCTTTTTTGTCAAGAATTTGCAAAGCTAAATTTGATATTTCAATCATTTTTTGCTGAGCATCCTTGGCTTCTTTTTGCATTTTTTTTACCGAAAAAACGAAATTTGCAACATCGGGAATAGCTTTTACTTCAGCACTCCCGCGCCCAACTATAACTTTTTGAGAAACATTATTATTTTCTTTCATTCTCCAATCTAAAACTAAAGAGGTGGCAAATAAAATTGCAAAAAGAATTATCACCACCAAAGAAATTTTGATGAGATTTCTTAAAACTTTGTCGAAAAGCAACATGGAATTTATTATTTAAATTATTTTTATCAAAACTAATTTAAAAAAAAATCAAAGCACTATTTTTTTGAGAAATTTTTAAAGCACTTCAAAAATTGCATCAACTTCAACCGCCACTCCAAAAGGAAGCGAGCCCGAACCAACCGCTGCTCGAGCGTGCTTACCCGCATCGCCAAAAACTTCGGCGATTAAATCAGAAGCTCCATTGGCGACCGCTGGATGATCTTTAAAATTGGCGCCACCATTAACAAAAACTCCAAGCTTTATACATTGAGCAACCTTATCAAGATCGCCTTTGCAAGCTAACTTTAATTGAGCGATAATGTTGATAGCACACAAACGAGCGGCTTTTTTCGCCTCTTCAACAGAAACCTCAATATCTACTTTACCAATCGCTTGCAATTTGCCGTTTTCCATCGGCAATTGCCCAGAAATAAAAATTAGATTTCCGGTTTTTACGAAGCCAACATAATTGGCAACAGGCGCTGAGGGAGTAGGAAGTGCAATTCCCATTTCATTTAATTTTTTTTCGTAGTTTGACATGAAGATTAATTTTAAATTGGAAGTATTTTATTTGAAAGTTTCGCTAAACGAATGGTGAAAGCCTCTTTAGATACTTGGAATTTCTTTGATAAATAATCTAACCAAAGAATATCAATATCAATTTCGCCTTTGACCGATTTAATTATTTTGGTTAACTTAGCTAGAGCTATTATCGCTTCTTCTGGCATTAGAACTTTTGCTGCATAATCATTGGCTTCGGCTTCTTGAGCGTTGGTAATTTTATTATTGGTGCGATTTAATTTTTTATACTCCTTATTGTCATCTACGCCATTGCCAATTAAATCTTTATGCAAAATGAAATGCCCTAACTCATGAGCCATAGTAAATCTTTTACGATAATAATGATCAACCCAACTTATGTTAATTATAAATTTACCATTCTCTTTTTTTAATTCGCCACATGTACCTTTTTCAAAATCTAGATAGCTTTTATTTAAAATAATTCCTTCGCTACGAATCTGCTCTTCGATGTTTACTGGAACTTTATGTTTCCAAAGAATAGTTTCGATGTCTTTTAAAATATTTGGATTCATTTTGTAAATAATTTTATGTTTAACTTATTATAAATTTAGATGTTATTTATTGTCAATTTTTTTAATCTCATCTCTCATTTTTTTAAATAATTCTTCATAATATGCTTCAGCTTCATCATCTTCATCCCCTTCTTCGCCAAGAGAGGGATCAATTGGGCGACTTGACATTTTATCAAAAGATTTTTTTGCTTCTTCTCTAATCATTTGTTGAGCCCGCCCCCCTTCTTTAAATTCTAACTCAATAGCTTCACTTATTTTTGTTTTAACTACGGTCTCGATATGCAAAAATCCGATTATCCCAGCCAACCCAAATAATATAGCAACAACTCCCAAGAGAATAGAAATCACATCGAGGCGACCAACTTGGTTAGCGTAAGAAATTGCGTCAGCACTTTGTTTTAGCAATTCTGTGGCTCTATTAAAATCTTCTTTATCATTGATAACCCAAATATTTTTGGCATCGCTAAATTTGGTTAAATCGGCAATTTGTTTTTGGGATAATTTGCCTTGTTGGATGACAAAAAAAGGAAGGTCATTTTTATCCATTTTATTGTAATCTTTTATGGTAAAAATAAACCAGGTGAAAATAACAACAGCTAGGATTACGACAGAATATTGGAAAAAATTAAAAAGTTTTTTTAGTTTTTTTAACATAAAAGTGGCAATTTATAAATATTATATTTTTTGGGTTTTTACTAAAAATAAATAACAAAAAATAAAAGTAAAATAATTTTTTGATTTAAAAATATTTTACCAACTTGTTTAAATTAAATATTTTATTTTAAACTTCGGTTTTTTAAATAGAAAATATTCGTTTATAATTTAAAAAATAATAGTTCTAAACCCCTTTAATTCCAAGCTTCGCAAATAATTCTTGATCTTTTTGAGTTTGTGGATTTTGCGTTGTTAAAAGTTTTTCGCCATAAAAAATCGAGTTGGCTCCGGCCAAGAAACATAAGGCTTGGGTTTGCTCGTCCATTTCCTCACGACCCGCCGATAATCGCACTTTTGCTTTCGGCATCATGATTCTAGCCACCGCAATTGTCCGAATAAATTCAAAAGGATCAAGATTCGCAACATTTTCAAGTGGCGTCCCCTTAACTTTGACCAACATATTAATTGGGACCGATTCGGGTTGTTTTGGCAAGTTCGCAAGCACGATCAACATTTTGGCGCGATCCTCTCGCGTTTCGCCCATTCCGACAATTCCGCCCGAGCACACATTTAACCCCGCTTCGCGCACATTTTTTAAAGTGTTGAGGCGATCAGAAAAATTACGAGTAGAAATAATTTCTGAGTAAAATTCTTCGGAAGAATCGATGTTGTGATTGTAATAATCCAAGCCCGCTTCTTTTAATTTTTTACTTTGCGAATCTGTAAGCATGCCTAGAGTCATGCAGGTTTCCAAGCCAGTCTCTTTGACGGCCTCAACGATTTCACAAATTTTTTCGACATCGCGATCATGTAAACTACGCCACGCCGCCCCCATACAAAACCTAGAGGCTCCAGCTTTCTTGGCATTTTCCGCTGATTCTAAAATTTTATCAATTGGCATCAAGCCTTGTTTTTCTAGGCCTGTATCATAATGTGCAGACTGCGGACAATATTTACAATTTTCGGGACAGGCACCGGTTTTGATGCTCAACAAAGTGCTAATTTGCACTTCATTGGGATTGTGATTTTGACGATGAAGTGTCGAGGCCTTGAAAATCAAGTCGTTAAACGACATTGAAAATAATTTTAAAACCTCTTCAACTTGCCAATCTTGTTGAATATTTTGATCGAAATTTTGGTTATTAAAATCGTAATTATCGCTATTTTCTGTGGAAAATTTTTGAATATTTTTCATGATTCAAGATGGTTAAATTTATTTGAATAGAAAAATAATAAAGGAGAAATCTAAAAGTTCAAATGAATAAAGAATTTAGGAATTCAACTCTAGGGGCAAGATATTTGCCCCTAAAGTTGTTAAAAGTTTTGCGAAAATTATGTGCAAGATCCAGTGATGGTACAAGTGATAGTCCAGTTTGAAGAAGAGCAAGTACAGCTAGATGGATTAGTACCGCCATTTTTACAAGTAAGGCTAATACCAGTGCCAGGAAGAACCATAGTCTGAGTAACTTTTAGGGAAGGTAAAACAAAACAATGTGATTGAGCACAAGTCGCGTTGCCCGTGTTAGTAAAGGTCAAGTTAGGCGCCCCTGAACAACCTGGCGCCGCCCCTGGCTGTGTATAAGCATATCCAGGCAAACAAGAAAAACTAGTGGCACCAACCGCCATAGTGCCAACAGAATTAGCAACAGTGCTAGTTGAGCAAACACCTGCTTTCGTAGCATCTTTCTCAATTTTCCATTTTTTGAATAAATAAGTTTCGATATCAGCTTTTTCAGAAACTGCGAGATCGCGCTCATAAATTATTAACTCACCCAATCTACCATTGGCATGATTTGTTGGAGTTGCGGCATTTTTAGCACCGATTATTAATTCATCTGTATTTATAGCAGAAGTGCCTCCAGTTCCAACAATGGCTTGAGGCACATCATCTACCAATATAGTTAAATTTGCGGAAGAACTTCTGTTTAGCCTAATTATGTTAACCTTTCCTGTGGAGGCTTTTTTGGCACCAAAGGCAGCGCCGGTGCTATCAGAAAATTTATAAAATCCGTTAGAGTCAATCTCTAATCTATATGGAAAAGTTGCTCCTTCTGAACTTCTTTTTTCAAAAATAACTTGCGTGTTTCCGCTGGATGGCAGACCAAGGGGTTGATAAACCAAGTAAATTGTGTAATCGATTGTTGAATTATCAAATCTATCGGTTAATTTAAAAAAAACTGAACCGTTTAGATTAAGTCCTGGCAACCCACTAACTTTATTAGAATTAAAAATTGAATTTCCAGTTAATGTAAGCTTGGCACTCGATCTTGGATTCAAATCTTTCAATTGCGTAACGGTTTCACTATCAACAGCTTGTTTATTAAGTGCCGTAAGAGAAGCCCCATCCGAGGTGGCATCTAACCACAAAACTAAATCTTTAATTCTACCAACTCTCGACCCCTTAGATGCGGTTCTCGCTCCTTTTAAAGCTGCGTCATCAATCATATCTGAAGCCTGAGAAATGCCAGCTATTAATACACCGATTATTAAAATCACTACCGAAATTTCGATGAGAGAAAATCCTTTGCGGTTTTTTCTGAATCTTTGAATTGTTTTAAATATGTTAAGAGTCATTTTTGAAAATAAATTAAGATAAAAAGATTTTGTTTTTTATTTTTAGTTTTTAAAATTTTGTTTGCAATTTATTTTGCACATTAATCGATTTATTTTATTTTTTCCAAAAAATATGGGATTTGAAAAGTTTTCCCATTTGATTTTTATCAATTAATCGTGAAAATCCGCTTAAAATTTCTTGCGATAAAAGCGGATTTTTTTCAAGCAGAAACTCAACTCTTTGTTGGGCTCCCAAGCTTAACAAAAATTCTTCTTGTGTAATTAAAGAAGAATTAAGCCCAAAATTTTTAACAATTTTGTCGAGAGCTAAAAAATCAACTTGAGCGGTGATGTCGCAATCAAAAAGCCCTTCTAAAAATGCAATTTTTTGATGATTTTTTATGGCTTGTAACGTATTGGCAAACTCATATTCACTATAACCATAATCAAAATTAATTGCCATTCCGCCAGCTTTTTTAATGGCTTCGCACAATTTTTTCATAAATTTTTGAGCGGATTCTGAATATTCAAAAACCGCTTTTTGCGGAGCATTTTGCGATAAAAATTTTCCCAATTTTTCTTCAACAAAATTATTAGTTTCGGGTTTATATTTTTCAAGAAAAAATTGCGGATTTTGTAAATTTTTTTTATCGCTAAACCTTACTAATCTCTCGCGCCAACCCTCATTGGTTTTAACATATTGATCAATGGCGAAGCAATCAAAAAGTTCGTTCGAAATAAAAAATATTTCACCATTTTTTTCTTTCAAAAAATCATCAAAATTTTTATGCCATTTTATTAAAAAATTTTGCAAATTTTGTTGCTGAGTTTTTTGTAAAACTGGATTTATTTCAATAATATGAAATTGTGTTCGACTCAGAAAATCAAGCGCTTGCGGATTATTTTTTTGAGCTAGTTTATTTATGCTTTGCAAAATATCTTTAAACCAAGTGCCTTTACCCGCACCCATTTCGACCAAAGAAATCTGATTTTTTGATTGCGAAGCGACATGAAGAAGATAAACAGCCACAAGCTCTCCAAAGATTTGCGAAATTTCTGGGGAGGTTATGAAATCAGCATTTTTACCAATCGGATTTTTGGTTTTATAATATCCTTTTTTTTCGTCAAATAAAGATTTTTCAATTAAGGTTGAAATTTTCATTTGAATCAAGATTTAAGGGCGCCAAGCCAAGAAGTTTTTGAGGAATTTTAGCCCCACTTCGCCACTTTTTTCGGGGTGAAATTGCGCACCGACAATATTATCTTTGGCAATGATTGAGTTAATCTTTGAGCCATATTCTACATAGCCCAAAACGTTATTATCATTTTGGCAAATAAAGTGGTAAGAATTGGCAAAATAAAAATTTTCTTCATCTTTAATATCTTTAAAAATCGGATGTTTCGGCTGTTTTATTTTTAATGAATTCCAACCCATATGCGGAATTTTTAAATTCTCATCGCCAACAATTTTTTCAACCTTACCATTAATAAATCCCAAACCTTGATGCTCGCCATTTTCTAAACCTGAGGAAGCCAAAACCTGCATGCCAACACAAATTCCCAAAAAAGGTTTTTTGTATTTTAAGACTTGATTACGTAATTCAGAAAGAAAGCCGTCGACCGTTTTGAGCCCTTCCATGCAGTCGCCAAAGGCTCCAACTCCGGGTAAAATAAAATAGTTTGCCGATTTTAAATCGACCACTTTATTTGAAATAATTATATCTGATTGACCATCAATCTCTTTAATGGCGTTCGAAACCGATTGTACGTTTCCCGCTCCATAATCAATAATTATAATTTTCATTAAAAAACCTCAGATTTACTTAAAATATTTTGGATTTAGCAAAGATTCGCTAAATATAATTTCTTCAGGATTTTCTTTATTATTTAATTTAATCTGTTCAATAGTTTTTATTTTAGCCTCAACTGCATTTGAACCAAAAACCGCACCAACAAAAGTATATTTTTTGTACTTTGTTAAAAAATCAATATACCAAGTTTTTGAATTTAAAGCTATCATAAAAATTAATGATATTTCCATAAAAATATCATAATCTCCAAATCTAGAAAAGATGCCGAAACAGAAAAATATCAACACAAACATTATAAATTCAATCCACATTCGGTGAAATAAAAACCATAATGGATTAAAAAAAAGCGCCTTCCACGAAAAACCATCATCAACAACAACGATATTTTCGATTTTATTTTCTTTATCAAATTTAACTAACGCTCTAAACAGCTTCATTGACAGAATTTAAGAATTTAAATAAGCAAAATTTTTTTAATTTTGCTTAGAAAAAATGTCGCGAATCCTTACGGAAAAACGCGGGTTTGATTTACTTAATATTGATTGTTGGAGCTTTATATTTAATTCAACAAAAGCATAAATTAATTTACACAAATTTACTTTATAAATTTTGGATTTAATATAAAAACTCCCGAAATTATATAGTAAATTTAGCGATAAAAGTTCAACCGTTACCGCTAAATTAGTTTATGCTCCGAGAGATGTCTTAGCTTTTTCAACGATTTTGGCAAAAGCTTCTTTGTCACGAATCGCCAAATCAGAAAGAACTTTACGATCAAGATCAATTTTTGCTATTTTCAAACCATTAATGAATTTTGAATAAACCATTCCGTGCTCTCTAACTCCGGCATTAATACGCTGAATCCACAAACCACGAAAATCTCTTTTTCTGGCTTTACGATCGCGATAGGCATAACGTAATGCTTTCTCCACTTTTTCAATAGCAACTCTAAAGCAATTTTTGGCGCGACCACGATAGCCTTTTGCCATTTTAAGAATTTTTTTATGACGCGCTCTTTTGGTAACGCCTCTTTTAACTCGACTCATTTTGTCTCCTAGTTTAGATTATTTTCAACATATTTTAAATTACCTTAGCGACTGTAAGGCATTTTGAACTTTAGAATGCTGTGTGCATGACCCTCGGAGAGAGCTACACCTTTGCGTAAATTTCTAATACGTTTTTGACTTTTTTTTCCAAGATTGTGTCTTTTTCCGGCTTGTTTGTGAGTTAATTTTCCAGTTCCTGTAACGCGAAAACGCTTCTTGGCACCGCTATTTGTTTTTACTTTTGGCATATTGATTTATTTATTTTACTTAAGGACAATTAGGCAGAAATTAATTTCATTTAAACGCCCAAAAACCACGATTGAGTAGGAAGAAAAGTTAATTTCTTTGATAAAAAATGATTGTTAAAACCACAAATTTATTTACTCATTTTCGATTCTAAGCGACGAGAAAAATAAAATCAAGTTATAAAATTTAAAGCTTTTTGGATTTATATTTGAAATCGAGAAATTATTTTTGAATTTCTTTACGGATAAACGCTTAATCTTTTTTGAAAATTGTTTTTTATAAATTTTACTTTGGCTCGAGAGCGTTGATTATATCGGTATTTTGACCCCCCACCGCATCGCCAACAAGTTGGCTCTGCGACTCCCCCTCAAGGGCTTACACCCCTACAAATTTTATCAACACGTAACTTTTAACTTTTTTATTCTAAATATTCGTCTGAGGAGTATCTCCATAGATTGAGAGTAGAAATTGGACATTGCTCTAAGGCCAATGGTAAAAAGGCT
>SXGQ01541593.1_pt1 | contig 47164 bp, 54 predicted proteins | sample 3178371 | NCBI WGS metagenome assembly SXGQ01 (sample SAMN11356859, study PRJNA531348) | freshwater metagenome | isolation source: freshwater sample F1-20 | place: China: Fuxian Lake, Yuxi | collected 2017-12-25 | reverse complement strand
TTGTCATTGCGAGCCCGGCTTGGCGGGCGCGGCAATCCAGCTAAAATTCCAGATGGATGGCCACGTCGCTGCGCTCCTCGCCATGACAAACCGCGTTCATCGGCTGCTTCACCCAACGGCCCGACGTTGGTCCTGCTCTCGTAATGACAGTCTGTTTACCAAGGGACGTTGGTATTAAACTCAACCGCCACTGTTGTAATTGATGTGGAGGCTATGTTCCGGGATTGAAGGTTTGATTCGCCGGTTAGGTGCGATGTTCACCCTCCGTTAAATCGCCCGCAAGCGGGCTCCTACCTCGGAGGCCGTTTCTCCTTCGGAGCCCGACACCCTGAGCTGAACGGCCCGACACGAGGTCGGGCCCTACAAAGATGCGAAATTGTAGGGTCTCACCTAGCGTGAGGCCGTTTCCCCTATTGATCCGGGTTTATTCGCGTCGATTCGCGTCCATTCGCGGTTAAAATTTTGAGGGGAGTTGCGTGGGGTCGGCTCGCGGGCGCCGGCCGCGAGGAGACTCTGTCACGACCACAGCATCGAGATCGGCACCGCCCACAAGTTGGGGCCGTAAGCGATGATGTCGTTGCCGGTGTAGAGCACGAAGCCGCGATGAAAACGGTCTCCCGCGTCATCGGCGAGTGATCGCAGGCCTTTGAAGTCCGCCGGGGATACGTCCATCGAGGATTTCACCTCGAGGCCGACGATACGGGTGTCGGCCGCTTCGAGCACGGCGTCCACCTCCGCTCCTTGCTGGGTGCGGTAGTGAAGCAACTGGCAGCGAGTTTGCGCCCAGCCGCGTTGCTTGGTGAGCTCCATGACGACAAAATTTTCCAAGGCGCCGCCCAGGAGCGTGCGTTCGCGTTGCAGCGCGGCTTGGCCGAGGCCGCGCACGTAGCAGAGCAGGCCGGTGTCGTTGAGGAACACCTTGGGGCTTTTCACGAGTCGCCTCTCGTGGTTGTTGCCCCAAGCGGGGACTTCAACGATGAGAAACACGCAAGCAAGCAGGGTGTAATAGCGTTTGAGGGTGACGGCGTTGAGGCCGGTCACCCGCGATAGATCGGCAAAGTTGATGAGGTTGCCCGCGCGCGCCGCGATGAGTTCGAGGAGCCTGGGCAGCTCCATGAGGCCGGCGATGCGGGCGATGTCTTGGATGTCGCGTTGGAGCAGGGTCGTGAGGTAGGATTGGAACCAATCGGCTCCGCGGCCCGCCTGCATTTGGGCCAGGGCCTCGGGATAGCCGCCCCGCACCACGGCCTCCAAGTAATCGGCTGGCGAACAGGGCGGGGGCGCGGAGGGTGTCTCGTCGGAAAAGGCGAAATCGATGAATCGCTCTTTGCGCCCGCGAATCTCGCCTTGGGAGAGGGGCCAGAGCGTATGGATTTCCATGCGCCCGGCGAGCGACTCCGAAAGCTTGGGCAGAGTGAGAATATTGGCCGAGCCGGTGAGCAGGAAGCGGCGCGTGGCCCGGGCTGCGTCGATGACTTTTTTTAGCGGCAGTAGGATCTCGGGCGTGCGCTGGATCTCATCAATCGCCGCGCGCTGAGGCAGCTGGGCGACAAAGGTAACCGGATCGTTTTTGGCGAGGCGCAGCAGATTGAGGTCGTCCAAGTCGGTGTAGGCAAAGGCGTCCTCGGCAACGAAGGTGTTTTGAATAAACGTGCTTTTTCCGGTTTGGCGGGATCCGTTGATCAAGGTTGCCGGGCTGAAGCGCACGCTTTCACGAACTTTTTCTAGGAGATTCCTTTGGTACATGTTCGTTTTTATAACAGTAAGTGTTAGATTTTACATTAAAAACGTAAAATTATTGTCTAGTATGTCTTTCCAGCGGTGAAAATGGAGCAGTGGCAGCTTTCTGACCGTAGTTTTCTGAGCTGTGCTGGGCCTGAACCTAAAAACGGCACTTGAACCCGAATGGTGCCCGCTAATTTTCGCTAATTCCCGCTAATCCATGAGGAAAAATTGTTCCGGAAGTGAAATTTGGATTCGCCGATTAGGTGAGTCACGCTGAACGGCCCGACACTCAGGTTGTCGTGCGTAGGAGCTCGCTTGCGGGCGATTTGAGGCTTCGACGTTCACCACCGGTAAACGGGATATGCACTTGAATGCCACGCTCTCTCGGCGTCCTGCGGTTATCGTTACGGACGCGTGAGACGTGGATCAAAATAAAACGGGTTTGGCCCTGCGACAACCCAGCGGATGTCGAATTGCGGATGGGCTGGGTTGATCAGGCAATTAAGATCATTTGGCACGAGTGCACTGGGGACAAAGTGCGCGACAGATTTCCTGGCGCTCAGCCAAGCGTCACCAAAGGCCTGAGTGAAAGGAACGTCGTTCTTCCACTCTGGAGGCAGGGCTGGGGTGCTAAGGATGAGTGCATCGGGAACCTCGATTTCCCAGTGATTGAATGCCTCAATGCTGTTCGAGCGTTGGAGGTGAACGAGAGCCTCGGCCATCGCGAGAGCCGTATGATCGGCAGTGTAGACAACTAACTTGCCGCGGACATGCCATCGTCCGAGGCCGTGAAGCCCGCCTTGGCCATCGAATGCCGCGGCCGCAGTGGCGGAATGTTTCGCGAGCGCGATGCGGTGCAATCGCATGGCCGCTCACATGACATTGCCATACGCGATGCCGTGGAGGACGGCTTCAATTTCGCGGGCCCCGGTGTCGGTGTCGATCAAGTCGATAGGTTTGATCCCGTTGAGCGCCGGCGCAGGTGCATTGAGCCATTCGGCGACTGCCGCATCCGTTGAGAAGATAGAGCGGGCCAACGTTTGAATCCGGGCGATCCTAACCAATTTTTCGGAGTTCTCAGAAGAAAGCCGCACCTTTTTCTTACGTTGGTCGCGGATGGTCCGGGGGGATATCCCAAGTTTCGCCGCGAGTTCATCGACCGTAAGGGATAGAACTTTAGCTGCGGCGTCGAAAGATCCGGCAGGCAACCCCACCCGGATGAGGTCGATGGCGGAAGTCGGCGGCATTCTGGCAACTTGGAAGGCGGAGAGTGGCACACGATTACCAAGTGGCAACACTGCCGTATTTTCAAGCAAAATTGCCGCAACTTGCGTGCGCGCGCACCGCGCACTCGGGTCCAGTCGCGGTTAAAAAACTGCGAGGGTTGGTGTTATCAAACCCACGGGCAAGATTCCCGTGCCACCGCGGAAACCGGCGTCAAGAAATCAACCGCCAGTGGTATCAGACCATCGGGTCGCCGCTTTTGAGGGCGGCTTGGGTTTCGATCTCGATGATGAGATTTTGCAGCGCGGTGAGACTAAACGGCTTCATCAAAATCGACACGTTGTGCAGTTGGCCGAGTTTGGCGGTGTCGTATTTCTCGGTGTGGCCGGTCACGAGGATGATTTTTAACGTGCTGCCACGCGTCAGCAGGCGGCGACAGAGCTGTACGCCGTCCATGCCGGGCATGCGGATGTCGATGACCGCGAGTTTGATCGTGGCTTGGGCGGTGGGGGTGTAGTCTTCGAGAAATTTTTCGGCGCTGGCATACGCGGCGACTTGATAACCAAGGTCGTGCAGGATGTTGGCGCTGGTGGCCAACACGATGGGGTCGTCGTCGATGACGGCGGCATGACCGGATTGTTTGGCGGACGGGTACGGAATCGGGAAGGGCGATGGGCTGAGGGTGGGCGCCCCGGCAAACATGGGGAGGGTGAGTTCAAAAATAGCGCCGCCGGAGAGAACGAATTTGGCTTCGATGTTGCCGCCGTGGGCGGTGGCAATGGCTTTGGCGGTGGCGAGACCTAGGCCGGAGCCTTTACCAAGGCGTTTGGTGGTGAAGAACGGCTCGAAAATGTGCGGGATAATTTCCTCGGGGATGCCGGGGCCGGTGTCGGAGAGCTGGACAACGACATGCGGGGTGGGCTCAAGGCTGATGGCGGGTCGGACGATCTCGGCGTAGTCGATGCGCAGGGTGATGGTGCCACGGTTTTCCATGGCGTCACAGGCGTTGATCATCAAGTTGAGCAAAAGGGTAGCGAGTTCGTTGCGGTTGCCGACGACGGCGATGTGGGCACTGGAGTTGACGGATTCGAGCAGCTCGAGGTGAACGCCGCGGGAGTGGCGCACGAGGCGCGAGGTCTCGTGGATGATTTCACGCAGATCGAGGGGTTCGTTTTGGCTCGGAGTGCTGCGAGAGATGGCGAGGAGGTTGCCGCTGAGGTCGGTGCAGCGTTTGGCGGCTTGGACGACGATCTCGAGGTGGGAGCGTTGGGCGTCGGTGACGGCTTCGCGCAGAGCCAGCTCGCTCATGGCGATGACGCCGGTGAGGATGTTGTTGTATTCGTGCGCGACGCCGCTGGCGAGGAGGCCGATGGCTTGGAGGTGTTTGGCCTCGAGGAGTTGCTGGCGGGAGTCGAGGGCCTCGGTGATGTCGGTGAGGCAGACCATGGCGTGGTTGGATTCGGCCACGGAGGGCTTGAAGGGAATGAAACGGGCTTTGTAGGTGATCGTCTCGCCGTCCTTGGCGGTCCAGTTGAGGATCCCGGCGTGGATTGAACCTTCGAGGGCTGAGGCGAGACCGTGCCAGAATTTTTCTGCGGTGTGGACGGGTGTGCGGCTGCGGTCGTAGTTGCTGAAATTGGAGTGGCGCAAAAGCGGCGTGATGCGTTCTTGGTAGGCGAGGTTTTGAGTGACGAGAGCGCCGTTGGCGTCGAATTCGGCGCAGGCGAAAGCGCCGTGGCGCACCAAGGCATCGAGCATGGCGGTTTGCGCGAGGTTGTGTTCGCCCAGGCGTTTGTTTTCGCGGACGAGGACCTCCTCGTTCACGCGGTCGATCCACATAAAAAAGATGATCCCGGTGATACCGTAAAGAGCGGGGGCCACGCTGCCGTTGATCACCTTCATCCCGGAGAGGAGGTTCCAAGTCATGACGAGGAACAGGCAGATCGTGGTGATCGCCATGGCGCGGCCGATTCTCCGGTCGCGTCGCTGGGCGGTGATGTTGCCCAACACGAGCAGGTAACCCAGTCCAAAGACCCCGCTCAGCATCAATACCGCGCGATAAGGGGTTGGCGGGCCATATTCGGGGCGGAGGAAGATGTCGCCGTTGAACATCGTTTCTTTGGCGAATGTGGCCTCGCCCCAGTAGCCACCGCCGGGCAGGAGCATGGCCCCGATTGCCACGAAAATGAGCGCGGCGTAGAGAGTCTTGGCCGCTACACCCGGTTGGCGCTCGGCGATGGTCTCAAAAATTTTGATCCACAGAACCAAAATAACGAAGACCGTTGCCACCCCCAGCTGCAGAAAAGTGTTTTGCAGCTCCAATGGAGCAAAGGCTCGCACGATTTGCAGGGCGCTGAGAAAAAGCACCGCGACGCAGAAGGCATTGCGGTAAAATTGATAGCGGGTCCCGGCGCGCGTTGGATTCATCCAATTCAGGGCGACGTAAAATAGGGTCACCCCCAAGGATGTGACCGCCATGAGAAAATTGAGGGGATACATGTTTTTAAATGGACGTTTTCGCGCAGCCTAAGGGGCCGAGCATGCGGCGCCAGAGGGGGCGCTAAGCTGGACGGTGGGATCGATCGACCGCCGTGCTCCAGCGCTTGCTCGTTCCACCGCGAAACTCTCGCGCCCGCAGCGCCGAGTAAAATGAAAAGAATCCAGTAGCCTACAACCCTGATCGAAAGCGGTTGGTCGCCATCTTCAACGCGAGCCGTAAATCCTAAAAACGGCAGTTGAAGCACGGCGACAAACCGCGGGTAGATACGAATGAACATGGCACCCAAACTCCCGGGCACGATGCCATACCAGCCCGGAATCCGCCGTCTAAAAATCAACCGCCATTGGGATTACCCGGGAGGTGAATCCGCTTCCGCACGCGGGATCGGTTTTGGAGCGAAAGCCTGCATCCTCAAACTCGAAAAAATCTATCCGCCCCGCCGATCTAACCCAAGCCGCGGCCGAAAGAGTCGGGCTCACGAAAAGCACTTTGGTCTCCATAAAACTTGCCTCATAATAAAGTAAAATGCCTATAGTGTGGGAAGTGCGGTTCCCTAAGCTTCAATCTTCGCCCCCGGCCGAACGTTCAAAACCCTGATCTCGCGTGCCCTTGGATCGAATACTTATCGTCGATGACGACCCGATCATCGCCAAGTCGATGGAAGAGATCTGCACGCGGGCGAATCTGGCGTTTGAGTGCGCGCCCGATCTCGCCACGGCCAACGGCCTGATTCTGCGGGAAACCTACGACCTCGTATTCCTCGACGTGCGGCTGCCGGACGGCGATGGCCACCAATTTTTGGAGCGCCTGATGACGTTACCGGACCGGCCGATCGTCGTGCTGGTAACCGGTGCCGGTACGATCGAGAGCGCCGTCGCCTGCATGCGCGCGGGGGCTTTTGACTATGTCGTTAAGCCGTTCAATGCGTCGCGCATCGAAGTCCTGCTTAAGAAAGCCGACGCTTACAACCAACTCGTCAAAGTAAACCGCTACCTCAACGACCGCGGCGCCGGCGGCGATGAATTCGTGGTCGGCGGAAGTCTCGCGATGCGCCGGCTGCGCTCGCACGTCGAGCGCGTCGCGCCCACTGAGGCCACCGTGCTCATCACCGGCGAACACGGCTCCGGCAAGGAAATGGTCGCCCGCGAGATCTTCCGCCTCTCCTCTCGCCGCCGGGAACCTTTTATCAAGGTCAACTGTGCGGCGCTCTCCGAGACACTGATCGAAAGTGAATTATTCGGTCACGAACGCGGTGCCTTCACCGGCGCGACCGAAAAACGCGAAGGCCGCTTCGAACTCGCCAATCGTGGCACGCTCCTGCTCGACGAAGTGAGCGAGATCCCGCCCAACCTGCAGGCAAAACTTTTGCGCGTCCTACAAGAGCGCGAGTTTGAACGCGTCGGCGGCAGCAAGCCCATCAAAGTCAACGTGCGCATCCTCGCCACGTCCAATCGCGAACTTCTGCGCTACGTCGAGCAAGGCAGCTTTCGCGCGGATTTGTATTACCGCCTTAACGTGTTTCCGATCCACGTGCCGCCGCTGCGGGAGCGCGGGGAGGAAATTCCGATGTTGGCCGAGTCGTTTCTGCGCCTGAGCGCGCGCCGTAGCGGTATCCGCATTTTGGGCTTCTCGCCGCAGGCGATGCACGCCCTGCGCTCGTACCGCTGGCCGGGCAACGTGCGTGAACTCCAAAACACGATTGAGCGCGCCGTGATTCTCTCCGAAAACGACCGTCCGATTTCCGGCGCAGCGCTCGGCATCGAGCTGCCCGCTGGTGCGGTCGAGGATGTCGTGGAATCCGATTGGCAACCGCCGGTGTCGCGGGAGACCGGCCCAAGCGCGGAACTCCTGCCGCGCCGCGCCGCGCCGGCACCTCCGCCCTCCGCCGTAGCGGCATCAGAATCGGCCCCGGTCTTGCAGTCGCTCGCGGAGATGGAAAAGCAGGCGATCTTGGCGGCCATGAAAGCCAAAGACGGGAACCGCGCGCAAGTCGTCGAGCTGCTCGGAATTTCTATTCGGACCTTACGCAATAAATTGCAGGAGTACCGAGAGAGTGGCGATTTTTCGGACGAGTAACCGTGTGGCGCCGTGGGCCGCGATGAACTATTTTCGTCGCACGTAGAGATTGCACTTAAGCTTTCGGTTTCAGCTCCGTTTAGAAGGGAGCGGACGGTCGCTTACGACGCGCAAAAAAAAAGAATTTAGCGGACTCCGGTCCGCTACCAACGCGAACTGCCCCGCGCTTCTTCGAAGGAAGCGCGGGGTCAGTGGCTTAAGTTAGATGGATTTCTGGAATTTTCCTTTAGCTTTCAGCTCGGGGAGCCGTTGATACGGTATCTGTAATAACCTTTCGGCTATCGTCATGTCTTGTTTTCACTTCCTTCGCGTCTTGTTTCTGACGTCGTGCCTCCTCGCGGTGGGCCCGACGGCGAGGCTGGTCGCGGCCGAGAGGGATCGCTTCGGCACTGTAGATTTTCCTGAAGCCAATCCGCTCGCGCCCGGCCCCGTTTCTGGCGCTACGCCGACGCGGGCGGAGTCCTCGCCCGTCATCGCGCCGGAAGCCAAAGTCGCCAAGCCAGGCTTCGTCGCGAGGATTGTCCCTGCGATTCGTCGCCTGTTCACTTTTGAGCGCGGTGACACTAAGGCTGGGGAAACCCCGCCGCTCGTTGAATCTACTCCGCCAGTCGTAGTTGAAAGTTCCAGTGCGCTGCCCGCGCAAGTGAGCGCGTTGAATGCGCCTACGCCTGCGCCCGTGCCTGTGGCCACGACCACGCCAATGCTTCCGGCCACTCCGGCGGTAGCCCCCGCGCCGGCAGCGGTGCTCGCGGCGAAGCCGGCGGCCACGCTTCCCGTCGATGCGCCGCAGGTGGAATCCGAGGCGGTCGTTGCTTCCACGCGCTTCAATTGGCTCAAGCGCAAACGTGAAACCGCGGCTTCCGTACCGGCGCTGGTTGCCGGAGCTCTGCCAAGTTTGCGGGCGGAGGCGCGTCGGGGCCGAGCGCCTACTATCCCTCGGCAGTTGCGCTTGGATGTAGATCAAAGGATCGAGCGCCTCGGTCCCGAACTCGAACCGGTATCCGGCTCCGATGTGCTCAGCGGGGTGAGTCTGGCTGCCGCGCCGACGGTTGCGGGAATTGAAGAAACCGTTCTCACGCTCGAGGCGGCCGCCTTGGCGCAAACCAAGGCCGGGGGTCGGATCGACGCGGATGGGATGGTCGGTAAAGTCACTCGGCGTTCGGATGAAGTAAGACTCATCCCGAACGACGCGAAACAGCGCGAACGCTTCCGTGAAGTGAGCGTCTTTTTCGATCCACCTCCTCCGAGGTTATCCAATCCGGCGGAAACGCCGAAGAGTTCCGCGACCTATGAAACAAAGTAAGCGTTGGTGGGCGCGGGCCGCCGGATTTTGGTTCTTTGGTATCTTGGCTGTATCCGCCGCCGAAGTGCCCCCCGCCGTGCCTGCGCCCGGGCCTACACCGGCGACGGTAGTAATGAAGGCCGAACCGATCACGGCATCGGCGCCGGATGCCGTCGCTCAAGCGGCGGTCCCGCCCGCGGCGGCGCCGGGGGCGGCACCTTCCAGCGGGCCGGAGAAGGCCCTGGCTACGATGGTGGTAGATTCTGCGGAAACCGCAGGGGGCAAGGTGGATAATCCTCGGGCAACGCCGAAAGCGGCGGAGGCGCTAGCCAAGCTCAAGTTGGCCCGTTCTTTCCGGCGAAACCTGGAATGGGGTCAGGCAATCCCCTTGTACGAAGCGTATATTTTGGAGAATCCGAATTCGCCCGACTTGCCCCTGACGTTGCTTGAACTCGGGCGGACTTATGCGCAGGCGGGGGCCTATGAAGCGGCGTTGTCTCGGTTTTATTCGGTGCTTGATCTGGCGGTTAATCAGGAAGGTGCCGGGCTCACTCCGGGGCGGGAAGTAGCGTTTTCGGCGCAGTACGAAATCGCGCGGACGCAATTGGCGCTTGGGCGGTACGCGCAAGCGGCGCGACTTTTTCTTGGCATGCGCCGGTTACCGCTGATCGATGGGGATCGCGCGAGTATTTTTCTATCAGGTGCACGAGCGCTAAACCTCGCTGGAGACAAGCCCGGTGCGGTGGAGGAATATCAGGCTCTCTTGCAGTCGTTTTCGGATAGTCCGCTGGCGCTTGAGGGGCGTTTCGAGCTGGCGGTCATCTACGCCGAATTAGGACGGCGCGATGACGCCCTGCGGGAAGTGATGGCCTTGTTTGAACGCCAGAAGAATCCCGGTAGTTCCGATGAAACGTGGGTGTATTGGCAGCGTCGCGCGGGCAATCAGCTGGCCAATATGTTTTACACTGCGGGCGACCTACCGGAGGCGGCGGAGCTTTATGGGAAACTGTTGCAGCTTTCAGGCGACGCGCGTTGGCGGTGGCCGTTGTTGTATCAAGTGGGCTTAGTCGCGGAGCAGATGAAAGATTTTGCGAAGGCGAAGATCAGCTACACCGAGTTGGCTGCAGCGAAAGCCGAAGGCCTGAGTGCGGAAGTCGCGGAGTTACCCAAATTGGCCCAGTGGCGACTCGAGCACCTAAAATGGGCCGAGCGCATGGATGCTGAGCTCAATAGCTTGAAGCCGGGCGCTTGAGCGTCTTTGCTCGCCCGCCTGCATGAAGCGCATCGAAGCCGTCGAAATTCACCTCAAAATCTGCGAAGAATTGCACGCGTTGGTGATGGAGGAGAATCGAATCTTGCGGGAAGAGCAGCGACTCCCTGGGGCGGAGATTAGCACGCGCAAGGAGGGGTTGTTGCAGCGCCTCAACGAGAGTGTGGCGGCGTTAAAGGCGGCGGATAAAGCGGCGGGCGGAGGTCCTCGGTTGGTCCTGGCGCGTGAGCGCTCAATGCAGATTTTGCGGCTCGATCGGGAAAATGAGCAGCTCTTGCTACGGCACAGCTTGGGCACACGGCGGCCGGTGGTGGCTCAATCTCTCTCGGCGGCCGCCCAATTGTACGCGACGCGACGGCCGCAACAATAGCCTGCGCGGACTCAGCCCAAGGTTTGCAGGCGTTGGCCCAGTTGAGCGCTGCGGTCGATGGGAGGCGCGAGTTTTTTCACGAGGTCTTGAGTCGTGAGGCTGGTATCGAGGTTAAACGCGCCGCCTTCCAAGCTGAAGACCGGCGCGACTGGAGATTGACCGATGCCAGGCCGGCCGGGTTGCGGTGCGCGGAAGAGTGCGGCGTCGTCAACGAGGTTCGGGATGCGGAAAAATAGATTTACCGCGGCGGGATCGAGGGCGCGGCCGGCTTGCGCGAGCAAGTGCTCGAGCGCGGCGGGGTGGGGCACGGGTTTCTCGACGAGATAGACCGCCACCGCGAGACAGCGGGCTAGCCATGGAATCGCATCGCCTTTGATGCCGGCGGGAAAACCGCTGCCATCGAAGTGTTCGTGGTGGTTGCGGACGATTTCTGCCACGACCGGATCGGAGTCAAAGTGGCAGGCAAGGTTATGGCTGAGGATGGGGTGCGTCTCGTAAGTCTCGGCATCGGCATCCGTAAGGGCTGAGGAATTACCGAGAACGCGCTCGAGCAACGCGGGTTCAAATCCAATCATACCGAGGTCGCAGACAGCAGCGGCGAGTACGAGGCGGCGGGCGCTTTCTGGGTTAAATCCATCGAGGCGCGCGATTTTGTGCACGATGGCCAGTAGATGTTGGCTGCGGGCGGCGAGGGCGGGGTGGCGGGACGCGAGCAAGTGATGGCAAAAATGTTGGGCGTCCTCGAGCCCGCGTTGCCGGAGCTGTCCTTGAGTTTGGAGCGTCCGGAGCTTGGCGCTTAATTCGGCGTCAAGGCCCTCAATGCGCAATTGGAGTTGAGCGGCATGGTGGTTGAGGTCGCGCAGTTCCTGCTGGAGGCCGGCGTTTTCCTTACGCGTGTGAGCGGTGGCGGCCCCGGCGGCGATCGTGGCGATCAATTCCTCGCGGAGCCACGGTTTGGTGACGAAGCCGAAGATGCGGCCGGCACTGACTTGCGCCATGGCTTGGTTGACGGCGAAAACGCTGGAGAGGGCGACGATCGAGGCATAGGGCTGCCGGATGGCGGCTCGACTTAGTAAATCGCTCTGATCGCGCATGAGTAATTCGTGGTCGGCGAGAACGACGGCGAAATCCTCGCGTTCGAGCAACGCGAGCGCCGGGGCCGGCGCGGGCGCTTGGTGCACCGTAAAGCCCTCAAATTCTAAAGTAAGTTGCAACGCCTCGAGCGTCACTGCCTCCGTGTTCACCACAAGCACCAGTGGGCCGGCGCGATTCTCCCTCAGGCCGCGGGCAGGCGGCTCTTTCGGGATCGCGATCGGAACCCGTGGAGCGAGTTGAGCTTGGGTGGACACGTTTAGGCCCAATGAAGGTAAATGGTAAACGACCCGTTTGGCCTCAAACTTAAGGGAAAAAATTAGGTTTCTCGCTGTTTCCGGTGGGGAGATCGAATATTCGGCATTTTCATGACCCCATTTTTCTGACCGACGCAATCTAGCTGGATTGCTTCGTCGCTGCGCCACTCGCCATGACAGCCTGTTGATCAAGGGGGCTGCGGCGGCTTGGAGGCTTCTGGCGTAGGAGCCCGCTCGCGGGCGATATGACGGGTGTGTGGTGAACGTCGAAGGCTTCAAATCGCTCGTGAATCGAAGCCTCAAATCGCCCGCACGCGGGCTCCTGCGCACGGCAATAGGAGTAAAGCTATTGGTATGAGTCGTTCACTGCTCCCCTCTGTTTGGTATTCGTGTCCATTCGCGTCCAGTCGTGGTTAAAAAACTGTGAGGGTCGGGCTGCTGCTCCCCGGCACCCTCTGGAAACAGCAAAGAGCCCAAAAATATCGTTCGTTTCGCGGCAAAAATTGCCTGCCTTTTTGGCGTGATAGCCAAGGTCTAAATAAGGTTTTGTGTATTTTAATAAATTGTAAATCAATAATTTATGTAATCATAGTGCAGACTGGAACTGCATTTGCTTTATCGTTGGCATGATCCAAGGAATCGAGCCCAGTCTCAACATGCGCATTGCGCAGAGATCCTTGGATGCCTGCGTCCTCCGGCAGGAGGCACTGGCATCCAACATCGCCAACGTAGAAACCCCTGGTTACAAGCGGATGGATGTCGCCAAGGATTTTGCCGACCGCCTCAAGACTGCGGTGCAACGCGGCGGTGCCAAAAATACGCTCCCGACCCCGCGCCTGATGGAAGACAGCCAAGCCCGCGCCCTGCGGGTGGACGGCAACACAATCGACCTAGAAAATGAATTGTTGCAGATGAATAAAAATCAGGTCGACCACGAGTACCTCACGACCCTGATCGGCTCCAACTTCAAGTCGCTGAAAATGGCCATCACTGGCCGGAGCAGCTTCTAATCCGCCTTCGCCCAACCATGGAACTCATCACTGGCGTAGGTGCCACCGGCAGCGCGTTAAACGCTCAAAAAACCCGGCTCGATCTCATCGCCCAAAACATCGCGAACGCCCAGACGACGCGCTCGGCCGACGGCGGTCCTTACAAGCGTCAGGTCGTCACGTTCGAAGCCCAACTCGCCAACCGCCTGGCCCGAGGTGGTCAAGGCGCTGGCCCTACCGGCGTCAAACTTGCCTCCATCAGCACCGATCCGACCCCCGGACAAAAAATCTACGACCCACGTCACCCCGATGCCGATGTTCAAGGCATGGTGGCGATGCCCAACGTCAACGTTTCGACCGAGATGGTCGATTTGATCACGGCCTCCCGCACCTACGAAGCCAACCTCTCCGTCGTCAAAGCCGCCCGCCAGATGGCGCAGAAAACGATCGATATCGGCCGATAATCTTTTCCCTGACTCATGTCTATCATTGGAGCCATCACCGCGAGCGGAATTAGTCCTCAGGCTGCCACGCGGCTGCCTGCGCTAGATCTCAAAGGTCTCAACCCTGGTGGCGCGGGGGACAAGGCTGCCACGGGACCAACGGATTTCGCCGGCGTGCTTTCGCAACTGGCCTCCCCGCTGATCGACAAGCAAAGTGAGGCCGCCGCTTTAACTAAATCTGTGCTCCTCGGCCAAGGTACTCCGCTCCACCAAAGTGTGATCGCGATGCAGGAAGCTTCGGTGGCATTTAGCCTCATGGTTGAGGTCCGCAATAAGGTCGTCGAGGGCTTCCAAGAGCTCATGCGCATGCCCGTATAATTTCCCCCTAAGTTCGACTAAATGAAACCTTTTCTTGATTCCTTTCTGCGGGTGTGGCGCGAGTTCACCGTCGGTCAGAAAACATCTATCTTCCTCGCGGCTTTTCTGGTGTTGGGTGGGCTCGTCGCCGCGGCTGTCTGGTCCAGTCAGCCCGATTACCAGCTCCTTTATGGCCGACTCGCGCAGAAGGACGCCGCAATCATCATCAGCTCCCTGCAGGCGCAGAACGTCAAGTATCGCACCAGCACGGACGGCAGTTCGGTCTTCGTGCCGGCGGCAAACATTCACCGCTTGCGCATGGATTTAGCCAGCAAAGGGCTCCCGAGCGGCGAAGGCGTGGGCTTTGAAATTTTTGATAAAGGCCAGTTCGGGCTGAGTGATTTTGCACAGCGCACCAATTACGCCCGCGCGCTCCAGGGTGAATTGTCCCGCACGATCGCGCAGCTCGACGGCGTCGCCGCAGCGCGCGTCATGATCGTACAACCCGAAAACCGACTCCTTCTCATCGGTCAGAGCATTAAGCCTACGGCCTCAGTCTTCGTAGAGCTCCGCGGCAACCGTTTGCCCGTTGAGGCGGTGAACGCGATCCGTAATCTCGTAGCCAATTCTGTCCAAGGCCTGGTCGTCGACGAGGTAGCGGTCGTGGACCAAAAAGGCCACGTGCTTTCCGCCGATCTGAAGGACGACCCGACCTTGGGCGCTGCAACCAGCCAGATGCGCTACCGCCAACAGGTCGAAGATTACTTTGCGCGCAAAGTAGAATCCTTGCTGACCCCGGTGATCGGACCCGGCAACGCCGTCGTGCGCGTCTCCGCCGACATCGACAGCGAGACCGCCAATCGGAGCGAAGAGCGTTTTGACCCAGAAAGCCAAGTCGTCCGGTCTCAAACCAATATTGAAGAAACTTCCACCGCGGTGGAAAAGAAGAAGTCCGGCATCGCCGGCGTGACCACCAACACCCCGGATGCCGCTGGTAAAGAAGAAGCGCCGCTCGTAGCCAATGACCAGAACACCAAAAACCGGACCACCAGTTACGAAATCAATCGCGTTCTGACTAATTCGTCCCGCACGCCGGGCACGATCCGTGGACTTTCGGCCTCGGTCTTCGTCGCTCAACGCGTGGTAGGCACGGGCGCCGACGCCAAGCCGCAGCCCCGCACCGCGGAAGAACTCGAGGGATTGCGCAAGCTCGTGATCAACGCGATTGGGCTCAAAGCTTTTGCTGGGGCCAACGCCAATGCTAACGTTGAGGATTTGGTGACGATCCAAGAAGCCGCGTTTCAATCATCCTTCCCTACCGCCGTTGAGGAAGCGACCGTGCCGGCGAAGGTCCGCACTTGGATCGAGCTCGGCGCTAACTACACCCCCGTGCTGATTGCCGTGCTCGCTTTTGGTTTTTTCTTCCGCCTTTTGCGCACCCAGCGGCCCGAGACCGTGCCGATGGAGGTCATCAATCCACCGCGCGTAGAAGAAGAATCAGAACTGCCCGCCGTGGTGACCGCGGCCTCGCTGAACGAATTGCTCCGCAGAAAACCCGGCAATATCGGCGCCGCGCTGCGGGACTGGTCGGCCGAGTCGAAAACCTAAATTTGATCGCCCGTGACTTCCACCGAATACAGCAAACTTAGCCGACCGCAAAAACTCGCCGCCCTGTTGATTGTGGCCGGCCCGGACGCTGCGGCAGACATTCTACGCACGTTCCCCGATCGCGAGGTGGAGGAAATCTGCCGTTTGATGGGCGAGTTTGAAGTCGTGTCCCAGGAGCTGAAAGATTTTCTCATCGCGGAATTTGAACCGCTCATCATCGGGGGATTAAAATCGATCGAAGGTGGCTTCGATTTCGCCAAAAAAGCCCTCGAACTTTCGCGCGGCGAATTTAAAACCGGCGCGATGTTAAGCCGGATCGGTGCGAGTGTAAGCCTCGCTTCCGCTAAAGTGCTGGAACGTATCTCCGAAATGGAAGGCCGCGATGTGTTCCTCCTGTTAAAACGGGAGCAATCGCAAACCATCGCCTTCGTGCTTTCTTACATCGACAAAGTTAAAGCCCGCGACGCCTTTAAACTATTTTCCCCTGAACTGCAGGCGGATATTTCGCTGCGCATCGGTCTGATTGACAGTACTTCGCTTAAATACATCGAGAAGATTGCCAACCAACTCGGCGCTCACATCTCGCAGACGGAGGTGCCTGCGTTTCACCGTAGTGGCGGCGCCGAAACGGTGGCCAACATGCTCAAAGGTGTTTCGAAAGACGCGACCCGTGCGGTCATGGCCCAGATCGAAGAGAAAAATCCCCGGCTTGCGACCGCAGTACGGCGGAAACTATTCTCTTTCGAAGATCTCTCCCGGCTGCGTCCAAGCGATATGCAACGCCTCATGCGCGATGTGGATTCGGCCCAATTGGCGCTCGCGCTCAAAGGTGCCTCAGACGGCATGCAGGAAAAAATCTTCGGCGCACTTTCGAAACGTGCTGGACAAGGCTTGCGCGACGATATCGCGATGCTCAGCAACGTCCGCACCAAGGAGGTCGAGACGGCGCAGGCCGCCGTCGTCGATATGCTCCGCAAGCTCGAGGAATCGGGCGATATCATCCTCGACGAAGACGACGCGGAGGGCGCTGCTTAATCTCATGGCTGTTTCACGTCATTCGATTTCGTTCACCGGACCGTTCGTGCTGGCTGCCGAAGCGGTTGAACCCGTGCGGCAGTTCTCGGCGGCAGAATTTGCGGCCGAGTTCGAACGGGGCCGCCGCGAAGGTGCGCGCCAGGCTGATACGGGCGTGGACCGTCGGTTCGTGGAATTTCGCTCGGAAGTGAGTGCGGTGCAGACGGGGATTTTTTCTCGCCTCGGCGAGGCAGAGAAGATGATCGCTGATCAAATCCGGCTGGTTTTGCCCGATCTCGCAGTCGAAGTCGCCAAGCGCGTACTCGCGGGTTTCACGCCGCCACCTGAAGTGGTCGCGCAACTGTGTCAGGAAGCCTTGGTCGCGCTTTTTCCCGAAGTACAGAATCTCGAGTTGGTCGTTGGCGAACGCGATCATGAGATCATCGCCAGTTTGGTGCCGGAGTGGAGGGTGACGTATCCCGGCATCTCGGTGACGATCGATCCGGGGTTTGCTTCGGGCGAATGTCAGGTCCGCAGTCGTTTCGGGGTCATCGATGCGCGCCATAACGCGAAGGTAGAAGCCTTGCGGCGGGAGCTCTCGCGTAAATGAACTCCGGCGTGGCAGACATCGTCTCGTTGGTGCGCGGCCAGGTGCAGCAGGCAGCGACGTTTAGCCGCAATGGCCGCGTGGCCTCGATCTCTGGGCTAATCGTGGAATCCGAGGGGCCGAATGTCGGCCTCGGCGAACTCTGCGTGTTGCGCAGCCAGCGCAATGCGTTCGAGGTGCTGGCGGAAGTGGTGGGGTTTCGGGCGGAGAAAATTTTATTGATGGCGTTGGGCGATGTCGGCGGCTTGCACGTCGGTTGCGAGACGGTCGCAATGGAGTCGCTGTCGTTACCCGTGGCCAATGATCTCTTGTTGGGCCGGGTGCTTGATGCGCTTGGCCGGCCAATGGATGAAGGGGCGGCATTGTCGCGCCAGCGTCAGGCTTGGGCGGCGCAGACCCCGCCGCCACATCCTTTGCGCCGGCAGCGGATCTCTGAACCTTTTTTAACCGGCGTTAAGGCAATCGATGCGTTTACGCCGTTGGGTCGGGGTCAGCGCATGGGCATTTTCGCCGGTTCTGGCGTCGGTAAGTCGACGTTGCTCGGAATGATTGCGCGCGGTTCCTCGGCAGATGTCGTCGTGATCGGCCTGGTGGGCGAACGCGGCCGTGAGGTGCGGGAATTTATTGAGCGCGATCTAGGACCCGACGGTTTGAAAAAATCGGTCGTGGTGGTGGCGACTTCGGATGCGCCGGCGCCCATGCGCTTACGGGCCGCGTTTACCGCGACGGCGTTGGCGGAGAGTTACCGCGATCAGGGCCGCAATGTATTATTGTTAATGGATTCAGTGACGCGTTTTGCTATGGCGCAACGTGAGATCGGGCTCGCCGTCGGTGAACCGCCGGCAACGCGTGGTTACACGCCCTCGGTGTTTGCCTTGCTGCCACGTTTGCTCGAGCGATCTGGCGCGGGTGAAATCGGTGCCATCACGGCGTTGTACACCGTCCTAGTCGAAGGCGACGATATGAACGAGCCGGTGGCCGATACCGTGCGTGGTATTTTGGACGGTCACTTGGTGTTGTCGCGGGCGCTGGCGCACGCAAACCATTATCCGGCCATCGATATTTTGGAAAGCATCAGCCGCTTGGGGCGCGAAGTGGCCCCGGCCGCGGTTTTGCAATGTTCGGCCGCGGCGCGGGAACATGTCGCGCTGTATCGGCGGAACGAGGATTTAATCAACATTGGCGCCTACAACAAAGGGTCGAACCCCGCGCTCGATCACGCGATCCGCGTACACGGGCCGTTACAGACTTACCTGCGGCAGAGCATTGATGAGGTGGTCTCGAGCGAGGCGATGGCGGCTGGTTTGAAGGGCGCACTCGGATGAAACGTTTCTGTTTTAGGCTGCAAAGTCTTCTGCTCCTGCGTGAATTGCGCGAGACGCAGGCGGCGACGGTGCTGGCGAAAAAACTCGAGCAACAACGGCGCTTGGAGCATGAATTGGCTCAGGCGCAGGCTCGTTCCGAGGTGGCGCGGGCGAACTTACTCCAAACCGAAGGTAAGCGCTTCGCGCCGCAGGATCATGCTGCGGCCTTGGCTGATTTTGATCGCACGGTTGCGCAGGAGCGCGGGGCGGAAAAAGCCTTACTCGCCCACACCAAGATATTGGAAGAAACCCGCCAGGCCTGGGCCGAAGCCGGGAAAGAACTAAAGGCGGTAAAAAATCTTCGGGGCCGGGCGGAAGATCGTCATTTTCAAGATGCGGCTCGCCGCGAGCAGGCGGAGATGGACGAGGCCGCTCGTCGGATCGCAGGTGCTTCGTATTCCCTTCTGTCATGAAATTTATTACCTCCCCTCTAGTAATTATTCTGGTGGCGACGTTGTTGGGCGTCGGGCTTTCCAGCTACCTCGTGCTGAAACGTATCCCTGAATATGCGGCGCTGGCCGCCGCGATGCGTCCGAAGCCGAAGGTCATTCCTTCGCACTTGCCGGATCGTCCACCGCCGGTGGATGTCACGAGCCGCGCGGTCAGTGAGTTGAAGTTAGCCAAGGATCAATTGGCGGTGCGCGAGGCTGCACTGGTCGACCAACAGAAGCGCGTGGAATCTGAGCGCCTAGAGCTTGCCCGGACGCGAGCTGACGTCGATCTGATGCGCAAACAGGTCGAGGGTTATTTGGCGGAGGCGAAAGGCCTAAATGCAAAATCGCGCGCTGAAGATGCCGTGAGTGAACTCAAAAATCTGAAAACGCTGGTGCAAACCTACTCAAATATGTCGCCGAAATCCGCGGTGACGATCATGCTCGAGATGGAGGACGCCAGCGCGGTCAAAATTCTCGCGCTGATGAAAGTGGACGTGGTCGCAGGAATTTTTGAAGAGATGGGCAAGCAGGCCGCTGGCGATCCGCTGATGGCCAAGCGGGCGGCTAAATTAGCCGAGGGTGTTAAAAATTATCGGGCCCCAAAATGATGTCTCCCTTCGAAGCAAAAATTTCGGGGGCCGTGTTGTCGGCTCCTAGAGATCTACCGACTGAAGCATTTACGGTGGAGGCGGGGGCCAAGACGGCGCGTAATTCGGCAAAGCTGAAACGTTCGTTCGCGAGCATGCTTGGGCCGGTTAAACGCGAAGCCGCGCCCGCTTCGATTGACTCCGCTGGAGTTAAGTCTCCTTCGGGAGCCGCTCCTTCCCATCAGGTGCCGCAGGTGGCCGAGGGCGTGAAATCGAAGTCTCCCCATCCTGCACGTCTGACCGCGGTTGAAACTTACGCAAAGTCGGCCGGCGATTCGAAGGGGCGCGTGGACAACTCCGGCGAGCAAGAGTTGCCGAGTGATCTGGCCGCCGACCGGCGGGTTGACTCCGCCGAGGTTTCGCCGAACACCGACGATGCCGTGGGTAGCGTCCCGCCATGGATTGGGCAGCCGTTGCCGATCGAGGAAGCGGCCCCAATCAATTTTGGGGTAGGTGAGACGCGGTGCGAGTCCGCGCCGGTTGAAGCGGAAGCGAGGGCACTCGCAATCACCGCAGAAGCGAGATCGACCGCGGGCGGTGAAAGTGCAGGGGCATCACTCCAGGCGATGCCTGAGGGAGTGAATCGAGGCGAAGCGGGGCGTGAAGGAGCGCCGCCGGCGCCACTTGCAGCCGAGCAATCGCCGGCCACAAAAACTCCAACCACACCGACGCACCAAACCGAAGGCGTGCAGTTGACTTCAACGACTGGATTCGGGGTAAACGCGGACGAGAAACGCGCGATTCCTCAAGACCAAGCTACGGCGGGCACGTTCAAGCTTCCGGCTGGTTTGAACCCTGTCGCCGCACAACCGGCTCCGGTCTTGGCTGCGGCTGAATTGCCCCGCTTTTCACGGGCAGAAAAAACTGCCGCTCAGTCCTCTGCCGCTGGCTACAAGGGGGGAGATGGCGTAGCACAAATTATTTTTAATAGTGTAGAAAAATATGCTAATCAATCGGTTGTTAAAGTTAATGACGTAGTTGGCTCAGTCAATGCTAGGGTTGATACGAACATGTTCAATCCTCTGCTAGATTTCTCGGCCGGAAGCGCCTCGGATGCACCTGCAACCGAGGCGGTGACGCGCGTGAATCTGGTGCAAGTCGTTGACGAATTGGCGGCGATCACCGAGACGGTGCGGATTTCCGGTCAACAACGCTGCGTGGTTGATCTCGATGTCGCCGGTCACGGTAAGCTCCGCGTCGAAGTGGTGCGTCGTGCGGACCAAGTGGAAACGGTTTTGAGCACGGATTCGGTTTTCTTGCGCGAATCGTTGCAGGCGGCGTTCGATCGATCGGATCGCTCCAGTAGTTTTTCGTCCTCGTTTCAATGGCAGGGTTCATCGGATACGTCCGGCCGAGGCCAAAATGGGGCGCAAGCCGATGCGGATGCTCGGCAAAACATGCATTCTAAACCCGAGCCCGCGGTGCGGGTGGGGCGCACCCCATCACTTTCGAACAGCCCGGTCGCTCCCATCGGGGCACCTGTTTTAGCCGCCAACCACCGTTTGCAAATCTTCGCCTGACTATGCCTATCCTCTCTACCACGCCCGCACTCGCGGCAGCTGCGCCGGTCGCTGCTCCCGCCGCTACCCGCACTGCTAAGCAGACTATGAGCCAACAGGATTTTTTGAAGCTGCTCACCATGCAGTTAAAAAATCAGGACCCGATGAAGCCGATGGATGATAACTCGTTTGTTACAACCATGGCCCAGTTTACCAGCCTCGAGCAATCGAGCCAGATGATCACTTCCTTGAACGGCATGGGTGATGCCAACAAGATGATCGCGGCGAGCAGCATGATCGGCCGCGAAGTCACCGTCAGAGATTATACTGGGGCAGAAACCACGGGCATTGTTGATGCCGTGGAAAATTCGGCCAAAGGCCTACAACTGCGCATGGGTACATCACTTTTCTCGTTCGATTCCGTGACCCGCGTCGCGCCCACTTCCGTAAAAACTCCTCCCGCGACCGTTCGGACCTAAACCTGATTTTTAAACGCAAACTCAAACTCGGAATTTAAAACTTATGCCTATCTCAGCCTCAATCCAGTCTGGCGTCACTGCCATGAAGGCCTTCTCCAAGGGTGTCGAAACCATTAGCGCCAATATCGCTAACGCTAACACCACGGGCTACAAATCCAAGACCGTCTCGTTTTCGACGATGATGGACGACTCGATCAAAAACTCTCAGGGCTCGCTCACCGTGACGGGCGTGAAGACCGATCTCGCGGTTTCGGGCGAGGGTTTTTTCAGGGTATTGAAGACCGACGACAACTCCCAGTACGTCACGCGTGCGGGTGATTTCCACCTAGACGCCGAGGGTTATTTGGTCAATAGCAGCAACTATCGGGTGCAGGGCTTGACCGGCGGTGCCGCCGGCGCCGCGCCGGCGGCCGTCGGCAGTATTCGCGTCAGCCAGACCCCGCCTGCCGGTGCCGAACTGCTCAGCTTCGCTTTTGATAAAAAAGGTAATTTCACGGAAACGTACTCGAACGGGACCACCGCCGTGACCAACCGCGTCCTCATCCAGCGCTTCTCGAACCCGACCGCGCTCAAACTTGACGGGTCTAACATGTTCACGAATTTCGAAAATGCTGCGCCGGTCGGCGGTTTAGCGCTCAACGGAATAGCTAACCTTCCGGGCGGCGTGGGTAACGGCACGATCGAACCGGAGACGCTCGAACTGTCCAACGTGGATCTCACCAACGAATTCGCGACCCTCATTAATGCGCAGCGCAGTCTTCAGGCTTCCTCTCGCATCGTAACCGTGTCCGACTCCATGGTCGAAGACACCGTCAACCTTAAGCGCTAAGATTTAGATTTTCTTTCCCCATGTCAGACTCCGCTTCCGATAAACCAGCCGAAAAAACGGCACCCTCCGCGGGGAAATCTGCCGGCGGCATGCTCCCGGCGATTATCGCGGTGGTGCTCGCTCCCGTGCTTTCATGGGTGGTGGTCAGTTTTGTGATCATTCCTAAACTCACTAAAGAGATTAAGAGTGAGCTCACCACGATCATGGCTGAAGCCAGCAAGCGTGATGGGACGCAAGTTGAAGGGGAGGCGGGAGCTGTTGCAGGTGCCGATGGCGGGGCTAACGCCGCGCCGAAGGCTGACGCAGGCGGAAAGGAAAAATCAGAGGGGCGCCCAAAGTTTGAAAATCTCACCGTCAATATTGCTGGCACGCAGGGTACCCGGTACCTGAAGGTCACGTTTAATGTCGTCGGCAAGAACGACGCGGCTAACCAAAAAATCGACGCAAAACACGCCGAATTGGTCGATGCGACGCTGACGATCCTTTCCAGCCTTTCGATGCCTGAGCTGGATGATCCCAGTGGTAAGGCGGTGGTGCGTGGCCGCCTTGTGGCCATCTTCAACGATCTGCTCAAAGCCCCTTTGGTGGAGCAGGTTTTCTTCTCTGACTTTGTGGTGCAATAATGACGGCCGAAACCCAGACTGAGTCGGCGGGTCCCGTGATCCAGCTCGATCCGCTTGGTAATCGCGTCACCGCCGAGGTGGGCCCGGCGGTGCGGGCTTATGATTTCCGGAACCCCGTCATGTTGACGGCGGGGCAACTGGTGCAGCTGCGCGAGTTGCAGACCCAGTTCGCCCGCCAACTTGCGACCCGCTTATCCTTAGTTTTGAAACTCGAGTGCGTACTCGGCACAGTCGGCTTTTCCGAATGCACCTTCGCCGAATTCCGCGGTCAAATTTCCGAACGTTCTTACAATTGCACCTTCAAGGCCGAGCCCCTGCGCGGCCTAGGCCAGATGACGTTACCCGCCTCTCTGGCCTCGACCGTGGTCGACCGTCTTCTAGGGGGTCCTGGTGTGGCCCAAACCGTCGAGCGTGAACTCACCGAAATTGAGTGCGCCTTGCTCGACGACATGATGGTGCAAGTGCTCGAAGAATGGTTCAACCAGTGGGGTTATGAACAAGCTCTGCTCCCCGCGATCCTCGGTGGTCAGCGTTTTTCGGGCCTCATGCAAAGCTCCTCCAAGACCGCGTCCTTCGTGAATCTCAGCATTGAGATGACCCTGGGTGGAGCTACGGGACCGCTCTCGTTGTGTGTGCCCGAAGTCATGGTTGAGCCGCTCGTGCGCTCCTTCCAATCCCGCCAGGAAAAAATGCAGCCCGACAAACCCGTGGTGCGTGAGCCTAACTGGCATCCTGCTTTCGAAGACGTGTTGGTGCCGATCACCGCGCATTGGAACGCTTTTACGCTCACCCTCGCGGAAGTTTCAAATCTTGAGATCGGCTCTGTCCTGCCACTGCCCATCAGTATTTTGGAGCAGACTTCGATCGTTGTTGGCTCCGAGGAGAAATTTATCGGTACCATTGGGATCGAAGGTGAGCGCATCGCAGTCTCCATCACCTCGGCCATTCGCTAACTTTTCACCTAATCCATCATGGAAAACAAATCTCTCGACCTCGTTTTAGACATCAAGGTGAACGTTGCCGTGCAACTGGGCTCGTGCGAACTGCCCATGCGCGAGGTACTCGCACTCGCCCCCGGAACAATTTTGCAATTGGCGCAAAAAGCTAATGAGCCAGTCTCGCTGCACGTGAATCAAAAACTCGTCGCTCGAGGCGAGGTTGTGCTCGTCGGCGACAGTTTCGGGATTCGCGTCACCGAATTCGTGGGCCGCACCAAATGAGTCACCCCCCGCTCACCGCGCCGGGTTTCTGTCGGCGTCGCTTCGTCCTTTGGGCTCTTGGTCTGCTCTTCGTTAGCGGCTGGCTTGGGGCGGCGACGCCGACCGCGCCCCGCTCCGCCGATACGGTCATTTTTCCCCAACCGGTCGAGCCGACGATTGCGCGGCCTGCGGATTCACCTTCGACCGGTTACATCGTATTTGTCGTACTCTGCCTCGGGGGCGGTGCTTGGCTCTGGTTTCGGGCCAAAGGGAAAGGCCGGTCGCTTAAAACTACTGGCTCGGAGATTTCGATCGACGAAACGCGGCCCCTTGGGAATCGGCAATACCTCGTGCTCACTTCCTGTCGTGGTCGGTCGTTTCTTATTGGCGTCAGCCAGGGTCGCGTCGATCTGGTCTCGGAAGTGCCACCATCGGAACCTGCGCCATGAATCTGATTTGGTTCCGGCGCCTGCGATTACCGATTTTGCTTTTGTTCACGGCCTTGGTTTTTGCCCAAGGTTTGCTGCAAGCCCAGACGCCGCCGGCGGCTCCAGGCAGTGGCTCGCCCGTAGCGCCGCCGGCACCGTGGAAATTGGCGGTAAATCTAGAAGGTGCAGAAAAACCCGGCGAGATCAGCGTGGGTTTGCAAATCGTCGTCGTGATGACGCTCCTTTCACTGGCGCCCACGCTCGTGATGTTGATGACGAGTTTCACGCGTATTGTCATCGTATTCGGGTTTCTCCGTACGGCCATAGGGCTCCCTAATGCGCCCTCGAATCAAATCATTACCGGTCTCGCTCTGTTTCTTACTTTATTCGTGATGGGACCGACCTTCGAACGCGTGAACACTCAGGCTTTGCAGCCCTATTTGGCGGGTAATTTGGCTTCCGGGGCTGCGTTAGAGGCGGCCGCGGAACCGGTCAAAGGTTTCATGCTGAAACAGACGCGCACCCGTGATATCGAATTTTTCCTCAAACTCGGGCGGTTTCCGCCGACAAAGGTTCAAGATTTGCCGTTACGAGTAATCGTGCCTGCGTTTGTGATCAGCGAATTACAGACCGCTTTCCAAATGGGCTTTTTCCTGTTCCTGCCCTTTCTGGTGATCGATCTGCTGGTCTCGACGATCTTAATGTCTCTCGGCATGATGATGATGCCTCCCGCCGTGGTGGCGCTGCCGTTTAAATTGCTGCTCTTTGTCTTGGTGGATGGTTGGCAGCTCGTGGTGAAAAGCTTGGTGGAAAGCTTCAACGTCTAAACGCCCATGACTCCAGAAGCCGCTATCGATGTTTTAAAGGAAGTGATCGTTTTCTCGTTGTTAGTGTGCAGTCCGTTCTTAATCGGGTTGTTGGTGGTCGGTTTGATCACGAGTATTTTTCAATCGGCGACGAGTATTCAGGAGCAGACCTTGACGTTTGGGCCTAAGTTGATCGCGGGTGGGGTGTTGTTCGTGCTGCTGGCGCCGTGGTTAGTTCGAGTGATGAGCGAATTTACGATCAGCTGTTTTGCGCGGATGGCTAGTTTAGGCAATTAACGCGTCGAGCCCATGCCATGCTCATTTGGTTGATTGCATGGGTTTTGATTAGTTTGCGCTCATTGGGCGTGATTGCCGCGTTGCCCACGCCGGGGGGAGGTACGTTACCCACTCGTGTCCGCGTGGCGTTAAGTATGATTTTAGCGGTTCTGCTGGTTGGGGTGGTACCGTTACCGGTGGCGTTACAAACTGCGGATTGGATCCAACTGGCGATGGCGGCGGTGAGCGAGGTGTTGCTGGGTTTTGCGATGGGTTTGGTGGTGCGAGCAGCGCTTTCGATCACGGCTTTGGGTGGTCGATTGATCGCCAATGAAATCGGATTGAATTCGCCGCCAGGCTACGATGTGCCGGTGCCGGCGCAGGAGCCTTTACCGGCTTTCGTTACGGCGTTTGCGGGGGTGTTGTTTTTTGGGATGGGGGTGCATCTTGATGTCTTGGCGGCTTTTGCCCGGAGTTTTGAGTTTTCGCCGTTGGGCACTTACACCGTCACGGCGGTGGCGTTAGAACGCTTGATCAACGTGACGGCGGGTATTTTGGCGGTGGGACTGCGGATTGCGGCTCCGTTTATTGCCTTAAGTTTTATCATCAACCTAGCCTTTAGTATTTTGGGTAAAGCGGTGCCGCGGATGAACGTATTCATCGCGAGTGTATCGGTGCGGCTGTGGGCTGGATTGTTGCTGCTCTCTGGCTTCGGCGCGCTGTTATTGCGTAATCTCGATCCACTGTGGCAGGCACTGCCTTGGGATATCTTGGAAGTGAGTCTGCGCTCTGCGGGGCCTTAGTTTTGGGAAAAAAATGCCGCGTTAGACCGGCAATTACTTGAGTTAATTCAGTATAAATAAAATCATAAATCGTTATAGAAAATAATTTTGTGATCGTACTTAAAGGCTGGCGTCGAACTTGCTACATGGGCGGCATTGAGCGCTGAAGATCAAGATTCAAAAACCGAAGCACCGTCCGCGAAGCGGCTTTCCGAAGCCCACTCGAAAGGGCAGTTCGCGCGCGCGCCGGAGTTGACCCTAGTGTTTACGTTAGCGGCGTCGTTGTTTGTTTTTGGTCTGGCGGCTCGCGAGGGGTCTGAGAAAATGATGCAATTAGCGGTCGCGATTTTCGGTCGCTTGGGCGAGTTGCGGGTGCAGGGCGACGAAGTCCCAGCGGTGGCGGAATTGGCGATGACGACGTTTATTTCGATTGGATTGCCGGTGGTGCTCGCTACGGCCTTGGCGGCGATTTTGGCCGGCGGGGTCCAGAGCGGATTTCAACTCACCCCGGATGCGATGAAGCCTAGTTTTGAACGTTTCGATCCGATTGCTGGCCTAGGTCGCATTTTCGGAAAAAAAATCTGGGTAACCGCGTCGCTTGATCTTTTAAAAGTGATCGCGGTATTCGCCTGTCTGGCGGCGGCGACCAGCAAGATTTTTAGCGATGTGATTTTCTCGGCTCCGGTGGAGCTGCTGTATCTTGCGAATTTTTTGCACACCAGCGCGATGTCGCTGATGTGGCGATTTCTAGGAGCAATCGCCGTGATCGCGGCCATCAGTTACGTGTACGAACTGTATAAATCGAACCAGGAACTGATGATGTCGCGGCAGGAAGTTAAAGACGAGCACAAGCAATCGGATGGTAATCCGCTGGTGAAAGCAGCTTTGCGCCGATTCGCCCGTCGGCTGCTGCAGAAGCAGATGATGGACGCGGTCCCGACCGCAGATGTGATTGTGGCTAACCCGACGCACTATGCGGTGGCGCTACGCTACGTCAGGGGATCGGATGCGGCGCCGGTGATTGTGGCCAAGGGCGAAAATCGTCACGCGCTTAGGATCAAAGAATTGGGTGCGCAACATGGGGTGCCGATCGTGGAAAATCGTCCCGTCGCGCGCTTGCTCTATGCGACGGGCAAAGTGGGGGAGCCGATTCCTCAGGATATGTTCGAGACGGTCGCCGAGATCCTCGCTTTCGTCTACCGGACTTACCGCTACTATTATTTCACACTTCCCAGCCGGCGGGCGGCGGCGCTTTCTAACTAACTAATTTTCATGCCTGCCGCTGTTCCAGTTCCCGCGACGACGTTTTCCCGCCAACTTTTAGGCCGGGCTGATCTATTAGTCGCGTTCGCCCTGTTTGGCACGATCATACTGCTGGTGCTGCCGGTGCCGCCGATGGTCCTAGATGTGTTGCTGTCCTTCAGTATCGCTTCGTCATTGTTGATCATGCTGGTGGTGATTTATGTCCGCCAACCGGTAGAATTTTCGGCGTTTCCGACCGTGTTGTTAGGTCTGACGCTTTTCCGCTTGGCGCTCAACATTTGTTCGACGCGCCTGGTTCTAACGGAGGGTGAGGCTGGGCACATTATTGAGGCGTTCGGCAAGATCGTGATTCAGGGTAATTACGTGGTCGGATTCGTGGTGTTCGTGATCTTGGTCGTGATCAATTTTGTCGTAATCACCAAAGGCGCGGGCCGGATCGCGGAGGTATCGGCGAGGTTTACTTTGGATGCCTTGCCGGGTAAACAGATGGCGCTCGACGCGGAGTTGAACGCCGGGGCGATCGATGAGCCCACGGCCTCCGCCCGGCGGCTTAAATTGCAACGTGAAGCGGATTTTTATGGCGCGATGGACGGTTCGTCTAAGTTTGTGCGCGGTGAGGCAATCGCGGGTATTTTGATCACTTTGGTCAATGTTTTGGGCGGCTTTATGATCGGCGTGTTACAGATGGATATGTCGCTGATGGAGTCGTTGGAAAAATTTACGCTACTGTCGATCGGTGATGGTCTGGTAACGCAGATTCCAGCGCTGGTAATTTCAGTGGCCGCGGGTTTGCTGGTTACCCGGGCGGCGGATAACGGCGACCTCGGTCAACAGGTCGGCGGCCAACTGGTGCGATATCCGGTTGCGTTGAAGATGGTCGGCGCGGTGATGTTACTCATGGGCTTTATGCCTGGCTTGCCCTTGTTGCCGCTTGGATTGATGGGTGGATTTTTTCTCTACATCGGCTTTAAACTTCCAGCCGTTCAGCCCGAGGCTGAACCGGTCGCTAAGACCGCCGCCGAGAAGGCCAAGGATAAGGAAGCCGCGCCGCCGAAGAGCGGCTCGGTCGAAGAAGTGCGGCGATTGATCGACGTCGACGTTTTTGCGGTTGAAGTTGGTTTCGGTCTGGTCGGCCTAGCGGATCAGAAACAAGGCGGTGATTTACCTGGGCGCATCACCGGCGTGCGTAAAACTTTGGCCCGCGAACTGGGGATCATTGTGCCGCAGGTAGCGGTGCGCGACAATCTCGAGCTTGCGAGCGGCGAGTACCGTTTTCTTTTGCGCGGCCGCATCGTGGGCCGTGGTTCGCTCATGATGGGGCGTTGGATGGCGATGAATGTCTCGGGCAGTCGCGTGCAGTTGCGCGGCGTCGCGTGCCAAGAGCCGGTCTTTGGTCTGGCGGCCGTGTGGATCGAAGAGGGCGAAAAGAAGAATGCGGAGATCAACGGTTATTCCGTGGTCGATTGTGCCTCGATCATCGTTACGCATCTATCCGAGATTTTGAAGTCCAACGCTCATGTGTTGCTTGGGCGGCAGGATGTGCAGGCGTTGATCGATCATGTGAAGCAATCGCATCCGGCGCTGGTCAGCGAGTTGCTGCCGGACTTGGTCAATCTCGGTATCATCCAGCGAGTGTTGCAGAATTTACTCCGCGAAAGTGTGCCGATCCTCAATCTGCCGTTGATCTTGGAAGGGATCGCCGATTTCGCGGCCTTGACGAAGAATCCCGACGATTTGAGCGAATTGGTGCGTCGACGGCTCGGGCCCTATTTTGTGCCGTTGCTGGAATCGGCTCCGGGCACAGTGCGGGCTTTGACGCTCGATTTGCGCCTAGAAAAAGAGCTGGTGGCAAAAATTCATCGGACGGCGGCAGACTTCGGTCTGGCACTCGATCCGACGTTGAGCGCCCATTTACTCCAAGCGATCAATTCCAAGCAGGCGGAATTTGCCGCCGGCGGGAGCGCGCCGTGCATTGCGGTGGGCGCCGAGTTGCGGTTGGCGTTACGGCGTTTTCTCGAGTCGACGTTCCCGCGGCTGACGGTCGTGTCTTTTCAAGAAATACCAGGGACTTACCAGATCGAGAATGCCGGTATAATTTCGGCTCCGCTTGAGCCGGCCCGCTCAGCGGCTTAATCAGATGGCTTCATCTGCTCCTAAATCTCCAGCGCCGGGCACCTACCGGTTCATTGTGCGCTCCGTGAACGAGGCCCTATCGGTGCTCAAAGCGCAGTTAGGGCCGGAGGCGCGCGTGCTTTCGGTGCGGCCCGTGCGGCAGAATTTCATTAAACGTATTTTCGGTGGGGCCAAACTGGAGGTCGTCGCCGAGCTTGCGGCGCCCGAATCGGTTCTGGAGCCAGTGATGGCGCCTCCGGTGCCCGGGGTGTTGAATTCTACGTATGCGGCAGGGTTGGCGCGCGGGAGTCGGCCCGTGGACTTGCGAACCGCGTTGAGGACGGCGGGATTTTCAGAATCGCTACTTTGGCGAGTCGAAACGGAGCGGCGGTGGTCGATCTCGGGCGATAAACCTTTAGGGGATGCGCTGGCGGAGTTTGTGCGTGAATTGCGCCAATTGGTTGGGGCGTTTCCAGTGGTGCCGCTTAGTCGGCGGGTAGTTTTTATCAGTAGTTCGCAGGCCGATAAATCATTGGCGCTTGGGCAATGGCTGACATGGGAAGTGTTCCAGCAGGGCACGAAGTGTCGGGTGCAGCACGTGGAATTTAGCCGGCCCAATCCCTGCCTCGAGTTGGAAGTCTTTTGCGATGCGGTGGGTGTGAGACTAACCCATCATACTCCGGATTTGCGGTTAAGTGATGAGGGCGCTCGGGTGTATTGGGATGTACCCTGCTTCGGTGCGGCCGCGGGCGACGAAATGCCCCTGTTAGCCGATTTGTTGAAGCAACAAGCGATCGAGACGCGGGTGCTCGTGCTCAATGCGGCTTATGAAACCGAAAGCCTCCGGGCTGGCTTGAAATCGGGGCGTGCCCTCGGGGCCACCCACGTGGTGCTTACGCACCTCGACGAAGCAAAAGACGTCGGTAAACTTTGGGAAATATTGCTCGAGGGGGAGATGCGTCCTCTTTTCTTCTCGCATGACGGCAATTTGCTTGGCCCCATCGGATCTGATCCGCTCGATTTCTTGGTCCAAAAAACTTTGGGTAAAAGCTGACTCGTATGCGTTATATATTTTTGGTCTTCGGTTTTGTTTTCTTCACGCTGGTCTTCACCGCCGGCCTCTGGGCCGATCGGACTTTTGCTTTGGTCGTGCGCGATGCTTGTATCGCCGCCGTTGTGGGCGGACTTGCTGGTCAGTGGTTTTGGAATCACGTTTTGGATGCGATGCGCATTACCGTTGCGGTGAAACGCGCGGCGGCCGACGCCGCTGCAAAAGCGAATCGTCAAAAAAAGGGCGAAACGGCGGTCGCCAAAGCCAAAAAGTGAACGGGTTGATTAAACGGGGATAATACCATGGAATCTACTCCATCATCCGATACGCCTCCACCGCCGATTTCGCCTTTGGCGTTCAAAGCGTATCAACAGACAACTGGTGCTTCGACCGCTTTAGTCGAGGAGCACTTACCGTTGGTGCGTCAAGTCGTCGGTCGGATCAAGCTGAGCCTACCCCCGCATATCGATGCGGATGATCTTCACTCCATGGGGGTGATCGGTTTGATTGCGGCGGCGCAACGGTACATTCCGCAGGAGGGCCGGACTTTTGCCGGTTACGCGTACACTAAAATTCGCGGAGCGATTCTTGATGAACTAAGGCGCTTGGATTGGTGTCCCCGTCGCACCCGGGCAAAGGCACGCAAAATAAAGGACGCAATCGCCGAGCTGGAGCAGAAGCACCAACGCGCGGCGACGGCAGAGGAGATTCAGCGTCAACTACAACTCACCCCTGCTGAGTACGATGAGTGGTTGCAGGAATCGAGCCCGGTCACCTTCATTAACATCGATGCGTCAGCCTATGACGACGGCGATGGATCGAAGCTGCACGAGACGATCGCCGACGAAAATCTTGAGCCAGCCTCCGCCGGCTTAGAGCGGGCTGAATTATGGCGTTTGGTCGCCGACCGGATTGAACTGCTGCCTGAGGCGCAGCGACAAGTTCTGGCGTTATACCATTTTGAAGGGCTGCGGCTCGCTGAAATTGCCGAGGCGATGGATTTGACGGAAGCCCGGATCAGTCAGATCCACACTCAAGCGATCTTGACGCTGCGGGGCTTTATTGAACGGAATCAGAATAAATAGGATTTTATATGCTTATTATTATAGGACTCGCAGTTGTATTGAGCTGTACGGTGGTTTCATTCATCATGGGGCAGAATTATGATGTAAGCATGTTAAGGCTTCTGCTGCATCCGGCCGAGCTTATCGCGATTTTTGGGATTACATTAGGTGCAGTGTTAATCGCTAGTCCTCTGCATGTTCTGAAGGATACGGTCGGCAAAATTATGCAAGTTTTGACCGGGAAAACAATCAAAAAGACTCACTATTTCGAGCTGATCGGGGCGCTGTATGAGCTGTTTCAAGCTGGTCGAAAAAGTGGTCTGCTGGCCCTCGAAGAGCATGTTTCGGCTCCAACTCAGAGTTCTATTTTTCGGAAATATCCAACTTTGCTGGCCTCGCCGGATCGCCTCTCGTTTATTGTTGATAGTCTAAAGCCCTTGGTCGATGGACGGATCAAGCCGGATCAACTTGAGGGTGTGATTGAAATGGATATCCAGACAAAAACTCGTGAAGCGGAGCACTCGGCCCATGTTCTCAATTTTGCCGGAGACTCTTTGCCGGGTATCGGCATCGTCGCGGCGGTCATGGGAATTATCACGACGATGGGTCAAATTGACAAAGGCCCGACAGTTGTTGGTCAGTTGGTGGCTGCAGCTCTTTCTGGAACGATGCTGGGCGTTTTTGCGGCCTATGGTTTTGCCAATCCTTTAGCCAGTAGTATCCGGGGTTTGAACGAGGGCTATATCCAGTATTTGCGTTGCACCAAAATTGCGGTGGTGGCTTTTGCCAAAGGCATGGCGCCCCTGACGGCTGCCGAGTTGGCGCGCCGCTCGCTCGACCACTCCGTGCAGCCCTCGGCGGAAGCCTTGGAAACCGCTCTGCGTGGCGGTGCCGCGGCCAAATAATCACCCTCGACCCCCTCAAATATCATGGCTGGAAGCGGCGGAGCTTGGAAAGTGGCCTTTGCGGACTTTATGACCGCGATGATGGCGTTTTTTTTATGCATGTGGCTGATGAATCAGAAGCCCGATCTACTGGAAGGCGTAGCCAAGTATTTTAGGGAACCGCCCAAAATTAAGATGCCATGGAACACCGGCGTTCTCAAAGACCAAGCCAAAGAGGCGACGGTCCGTGACATTAATTCCAAGTCACGCAAGGAGGACGCATCTAAAGCCGCCGCAGCTGAACAGAAAAATCTCAATGCGATCGCGATGGGATTCTACGGTATGATCAACGTGAAATCGGACGATCCCAACCGGCCTGTGGATGTGGTCGTCTCCAGCGACGGTGTGTTGATTACGCTCTACGATCGGCCCCGTAAACCGCTGTTCCGAGGTGAAGCCTCCGCTGAACTCTCGCAATGGGGTGATTTTGTTTTCCAGAATCTTGCGTGGTTGGTCGATCGCCACGCTTTCCGCGTGTCGATTGAGGGGCACTCGCGCGGTGGTTTGAAAATGTTATCCCCGGCGTATTCAGCTTGGGAACTATCGGGCGATCGCGCTAACACCGTGCGGCGCCTCATGGCGGATGTTGCCGTCGCTGGCGAGCAATTCGACCGTGTAGCGTCCTTCGGCGATACCCGCCCGGCCAAAGCCGAAAAAAACGATCCCGAGAATGACCACCGCGTAGAAATTAAACTGTCGGTCGCGGGCAGAAAAATCGCCGACCCGGCACCAAAAAATTCACTCGAAAGGGTAGTACCATGAAGTCTTTTTTATCCGGCCGTGCGGGCGTTGCCGTTTTGGATTCGCCACATTCTGCCGAGGTCGAGAAGTCCTCGGGCCTATCTCTCTTGGTCTCTGCTGCTGAGCTGCCGGGCGCCGCCGCGCCAAAAGCCGGGGCCTCCTCGGTTCAGTGCGTTCGCGAGGGCGACGTCATCAAGAAATTGATCGTGACGTGTGAATGCGGCAAAATTGTTGAGATCGACTGTCAGTACACGACTGGCGCGCTCTAAACGTCTCCGCTATGGTCAGTCTCAAACAGCTCACGCAGCTGGCTGCGTCGTCAACTGGGGTATGGCAGGTGTTTCAAGCTGATGCCTCCAAGGGTGCTGGGACTGATGCCGCCGAAGCTATCGAAGCCGCCGACGCAAAGGAGCGGGCCGAAATCCAACTGCGTCGCGCGCGTAACCAACTAGGGGAGCTTTCCTCCCGCCTCAAAAGTTTGGCCGACGAAGCGAGCGCCAGTCCAGCGATTCGGGCCCGGATGCTCGCCGACAATGCGCTTAAACTCGAAGGACTCGATGCGCGGATGTTGGCCGCGCGTGACGATAAAAACCGATACGCTCAACTCATTCGTGAGTATCAATCTACCTTTGATTCTCTTCGGCTGAATCTCGGTGAGGACAGCATGAGGGCTTTGGCGGATACGTTTCATTATCCTGAGCGCATTTATTCGCTCGGTGAGTTTGTGAAATTGCGCCGCGAGAAAGCCGGACTGGAATCGCGGGCGATGGGCATTGAAAAGAAGGTCGAAGAAGCCCGAGAAGAGTTCGCTCAAGCCGAAAATGAAAATGCCTGTGTCGAAGCGTTTTTGCGGACACGCAAGGCCCAAAAAGGCTCAGCGATTGCTCTGGGCGTCGCACTGTTAGGTGTGGTTTTGCTCAACGTTTCGCTCATCATCGCGGCCGCCGTTGGCGTGCTGGGATTAGCCCTCCTGATCTTAGGGCTCTTGTCGTGGCTGGCAAGTGGCGTGGCCTTTGCGGCGTTTGACGAAGAGCTGAAACGGAAAGTGAGTGGATTTAAGGAGGAGGGTTTTTTGGCAGTCAGTCAGCGGTTGCGTAAGGCGCAGGAAACAATGCGCGGCTTGGATGTACGCCTTGAGGAAATTCGCAAAGAATTACGCGCCCTCGTCGCCACGCTTGGTCAAGCGACGGAATTGGAACGTAGCTGGAGGTCGATGACAGATTCAGAGGCGGATAATTTGACCCAGAAAATGACCGAAAGCTGTAAGCAGCTTTTTGGCGAACCGGGCGCGCGATTGATTTTCCAGAACAAAAAAGAGCTCGCGCAGTTTTGAGCCGCCTGTGCGGCGTCGAAAATCAAAAGTCCTTTTGCTGGATGACAGTTTCTCACCCTCAAAGCGAAGATGAGGGGGTGCTTTCGCGGTCTCCGTAGGGGTGAAATTTGGCGGTGCCGAACTTATCGTAAACCGTGCGGCGATGGATGGCGTCCTACAAGCTGAGATTGTTTATGCGGCAGCGCGGATCCGAGCCAAGGCAAGTAGCACAGTTAGGGTGGTTACCGGGAGAAAAGTATAGGCGGGCTCTACGGAGCAAACAACCAATGAGGCGCTACCGCATTCGACTCAAGGAGGAGAAATGGTCCCAGCGAGTTCTTCGAGCGGATACGTCATGATCTCAGCCAGAGTAGGATGATACCAAGGGGCGCGTAATAAATCGAAGACCGTGGCTTTCATCGCCAATGGACCACTAAACGCGTGAATGAGTTCACCGGCGTCTTTTCCGACGATTTCTGCGCCGAGAATCCGACCGCGTTTCGGTTCGGCAATCACCTTCACGTAGCCGTAGTTGGCCTCCATGAGGATGGATTTCCCGTGATCGTTGAACGGATAGCTCGCGACCAGATAAGGCGTCCCGGCCTCATCGAGTTCGCGTTCGAGCCGTCCGATGGTCGCCAGTTGTGGATCGGTGAAGACGACATTCAGGAGCAACGACCAATCAACCGGTTTCAACGCCTTGACCTTCGCCGCATGACGGGCGGCGAGCTCGCCTTGTAAAATCGCGGTGTGCACGATCTCGTGGGGGCCTGAGCAATCGCCGGCCGCGTAGATGTGGGCAGCGCTGGTCTGTTGCCAGCGGTTAATGCGGATCCGGCCATCGGCACGGCTGGTGACGCCGGCGGCGGCGAGATTGAGCGGTGCGGTGTTGGGCTCGCGGCCCAGCGCGTTGAAGAGAAAGGCCGCCCGACGGGTCAGTATTTTTCCGTTGTGGAGGAAGGTTGCCGCCACGCCTCTGGCATCCTGGCGAAGTGACTGAATTTGGGTGCCGGCGAACAGCTCGACGCCCTCATCGACGAGTGCTTGCTGCACCACTTTGGCTGCGGCTTCTGAGTGGTCCCGGAGGATGTGCGCGCTGCGCTGAATCAGGACAACGCGGGTGCCGATGCGGTTGAGAAATTGGGTGAGTTCGCAAGCGACGATACCACCTCCAAGGACGATCACGCTTGGAGGAATGAAATCGAGATTTAGCACGTCGTCGCTGGTCCAAAACTTGATCTCTGCCAGCCCGGGCACGGCGGGCACGCTTACCTTGGAACCGGTCCCAATCAAAAAGTGCCGAGCTCGGAGCGCGCGACCGTTGCTCAGTACGAGCGTATGAGGATCGGTGAAGCGGCCATGCGCGCGGATCAGATCAAACTTGCCGGAATTGAGCGCCGCCTGACGATAAGCCGCGAACTCATCGATAATCCGTTTCTTGCGGGCGTGGATCGCCTTCATGTCGGCCCGCGCCGACGGGATCTTGAGACCAAAGCTCTTGGCCTTTTGGGCAAGGTGTAACACCTCGGCCATGTAGAGCAGCGTCTTCGAGGGCATACAGCCCTTAAGAATACAAAGACCGCCCAAGTCTTCGGCGCCGTCTACAATTGCAGTCTTTAGGCCCAAATCTGCGGAAACCCGGGCGGCGTTGAAACCGGCGCTTCCGCCGCCGATGGCCACAAAATCATAGTCAAACTTCATCAGTTTACGGTTCAGCATCCCTTGCCAAAAATCATGATGGCGATTCTTTGTAAGGCGATCGAGGCGTCGAGTAGAAATGGAAAATGGCGGATTTAGTAGCGGTCGTATTCGAATTTTATAAGGGTGTCCTCCATACTGGCTCCGTAAGGGTAATTGACCTGCGCCAAGCCGGCATCACGCCGTGATCGCAGCTGAGATCATCGCCGCTTTTTCGGCCGAAACCAGCGACGTGACCATGAGCAATGCAAAGTCGAGCGATGTGCCTGCGCCCCGGCCGGTCAGCAACCGGCCGTCGGCGACAGTGCGATGATCTGACAGGATCGCCGGCAACTCGGCGGCGACGGAAAAATGCGCCGTGTAACGCCGCCCGGCGAGCAGCCCAGCGTCGTGCAACACGGCCGGAGCGGCGCAGATCGCGGCGAGCCAACGGCTGGCCGCGTGCTGGGCGAGGACGAGCGCGCGGATTCGCGGGTCGGCGCGCAGCAAGGCGACGCCCGGCCCACCGGGCAGAAAGATGCAGTCGAAGTCACGGCCTGCGATCGCCGACAGCGTGGTGTCGGCGTAAAGGGTGACGGCGCTGCGGCCCGTGACTTGAAGGTGCTCGCCCAGCGCGGCGGTGATGACTTCGACGCCGGCGCGGCGGAGCAAATCGATGGGGGTGATGGCTTCGATTTCTTCAAAACCCTCGGCGAGGATTGCCAGAACAGTGGGCATGAGGGAAGATTGGCGGTCATGGACGGCGTTGCCCACGGTAAATTTTTTGCAGGAAAGCGATTGGTGATTTTCGGCTGTGGCTATGTGGGCGCGGCGGTGGCGAAACAGGCGGTTGCGCACGGGCTGGAAGTGACCGCGCTGACCCGAAACCAAGCCAAGGCAGACGCGCTCAAGGCCGACGGCGTGGCGCAGGTGATCGTCGCCGACCTGACCCGGGATGACTGGCACGGTCGCATCGCGGGTGGAGCGGACTTGGTTTTGAATTGCGTGAGCTCGGGCGGCGGGGGACTGGAGGATTACCGACGGAACTACCTTGAAGGCATGCACAGCGTGGTGACGTGGCTCCGGGGCACCCGGGCGGTGAGCGCCGTGGTCTATACCAGCAGCACTTCGGTCTATCCGCAGGACGGCGGGGTGCGGGTCGACGAGTCGGCGGCGACGGGCGGAACCGAGCGGGCCGAGGTGCTGTTGGCGACTGAGCACACGCTGCTGGCGGCGGAGGACGCCGCGGTGACGCGGGTTGTGCTGCGGCTCGCGGGGATTTACGGGCCTGGGCGCCATCACTTGCTGGAGCAGGTGAGATCAGGCGAAGCGGCGGGACGAGCGGAGTCGCATCTCAATCTGGCTTACCGGGAGGATGTTGCGGCGGCGGTGTGGGCGGCTTGGCGGGCGCCGGAGGGCGCGAGGATTTACAATGTCGCCGACGACGGGGCGGCGACCAAGGGCGAGGTGGTGGCGTGGTTGGCGGCCCGGCTCGGTGTGGGTTTGCCCCGGTTTACCGGCGTGCCGGCAGGCGGGCGCAGGGCGGTTACGCCGGATCGGATTATCGCCAATGACCGTTTAAAGTCCGAACTGGGCTGGCGGCCCGGTTGCCCGACGTTTCGGGACGGTTACGAAAAAATCTTGTCACTTTAGGCGCAGGGCCGTCTCTCGACGGTTAACGTTCGAAACCTTCCACCCTTAATTTTTTCCCACTATGGCCGGCGTAGGCAAACTCCTCAAACAAGCTCAGAAAATGCAGCGCTCGATCGAGTCGCTCCAAACCCAGTTGGCCGCGAAGGAAATCGACGTCGCGGCCGGCGGCGGTGCGGTGAAGATCAAGATCAACGGCGCGGGCCAGTTTACCTCGCTCGCACTCGATCCGGAATTTTTGAAGGAAGATGCGAAGCTCGTGAGCGACACCGTGCTCGCCGCCGTGCAGGACGCCGCCAAGCAGGCGAAGGACTTTAACGATGCCGAGATGCAAAAGGTGACGTCCGCGTTTCAAATGCCGGGCATGATGTAGGCCTTTTCGGTTTTGGATTCCCGATTCTCGATGCCTGCGCAAGGCCTTGGGCCCCGAACCTTCCGGAGCCGCGATTCGGGCATCAACATCGAGCATCTCCATGACGCCCGCGTTTGAGCGGCTGCAAAAGCAGCTGAAACAATTGCCCGGACTCGGCTACCGCTCGGCGGAGCGCATCGCTTTGCATCTGCTTGTCGAAAAGCCGGCGCAATTGCCGGCCCTCGTGGACGCCCTTGAAGCGGCGGCCGCCGGCGTGCGCCGCTGCGAACGCTGCGGGAATATTGCCGAAGGCGAACTCTGCGCGATCTGCGCAGATGATCGGCGTGACCGGGCGGTGGTGTGTGTGGTCGAGCATGTGCCCGACCTCGTGGCGCTGGAGCGGAGCGGAGCGTATCGTGGGTCCTACCATGTGTTGCATGGAAAGCTATCGCCGATCCAAGGTATCGGACCCGAGCAGTTGAACTTGGCTTCGCTCCGGGCGCGGTTGGATGCGGGCGAGGTGACGGAGTTGATTTTGGCCCTGTCCAACGACGTCGAGGGCGAAGCCACCTGTCATTATCTCACCGAGCAATTGCCGCCGGAGCGAGGGGTCAAGACCACGCGTATCGGCTTCGGTTTGCCGAGCGGCGGCGGCGTGCTTTACGCCGACTCGGTGACGCTGAAGAGCGCGTTGGACGGTCGGCGAAATTATTCGTGATTGCGGCGGGAAATTTTTCCCCTTTGATGCTGGCGTTCTAAGCGGGCGTAGTATACCGGTATTATGTGTGCTTCCCAAGCATGAGAAGCGGGTTCGATTCCCGCCGCCCGCACCAATCCCAAAACAAAACAAAAAGATGAAGACCTCAAAACAACTGTTTGTGATCATTGCGTTGCTCGGTGCCAGCTTCGCATTTGCCGCTGAAACCAAACCGGCCGCTCCGGCGGGTAAAAAAGGTGGCTGCTGCGTGAAGGCTGAAGCCGCCGGTGCTGCTTGCGCGCACCCGTGCTGCGTTGAGTCGGCCAAGGCCGGCAAGAACTGTGAGAAATGTGGCGGCACCAACGTCGCCGCGACCAAGAAGTAAGCGACCGCGAGCTTCTAATTAGTTTCAAACCGCGCCCAATTGGGCGCGGTTTTTTTTGTGGGCGAGAGGTTGGCTGCGCTCGCAGGGGCGAGAGGCTGGCGCGGGGGCGGTCCGGAGCCCGGGCCTTATTTTCTTTGCGGCGCGCGCTTCGGTGCGGCGGCTTGACGGGCGCGGAGAGCGGCGACGCGGGCGATAACGAGGGCGAGGCGAGCCATGAAATAGACGGAGCGGACCTGAGTCGCGTGGTCACCGCGCGCTTGTGGGCGGAGCCTCGGGCGGGACCGGTGCGCCGGTTTCCTCGACCGGCGACGTGAAGAGGTAACGCCACACGGCTTCGTGCAGGAAATTGCCCGCGGCGTCTTTGGCCGATGCGGGGCCGGGCGTGATGGAGCTGTGCGCGCGTTTGACGTCGCCGTTGACGTCGAAGCGGGTCGTGAGGCGGCGCGAGTGGCCGTAGGGCGGGGTCGTAGAATCGACGTCCATAATCGGACCGAAGCGGTTGAGACCGAGCATGAGCCATGATCGCGGGTAATGGTTGCCGGGCCAGCCGTCGTCGAGGACGTGGGTAAAACCAAAAATACGCTGGGGCGGCGTGGCCGAGGGAAAACCCTGCCAGCTTTCGTGTTGGTCACGCGGACCGCAGAAGGCGACGACGCGGGCGACGCGTTGGTGGACGGCGAAACGCGTGGCGCTGGTCGCGCCGTGGGAAGCGCCGGACATGATGACTTTTTCCCAGAGCAGGTCGTTGCCGGCGGCGTTGATGAATTGTTCCCAGCGGCCGGCCGGGTGAGTTTTCGCAAGGTGCCGGACGAATTGGAGCGCGCGTTCCTTCATGCCGTCGGGCTTGGGGATCGCGCAGAGCGGGGAAAAATCTTCGCCGGTGGTGGCCTCGAGGCGCAGCTTGCCGAGGGTCGTGCCGTCGTCACGGGCGGCGGTGGGGATCAGGCCGAACCATTTGTTGGCGTAGTGCACTTGGATCGCGTGCAGGCCGTAGTCGCCGAGACGGTCAAAGAGCGGGGCTTTGTAATCCATGAGCCAGATCACGAGTTGGCCGCGCGGGGTGACGCGGGTGTCGACGACGGCGTGCTGGAGGTCCTGCGGTTTGCCGGCTTTGTCAGCGAAGACGAAACCGATTTCAGGATGTTCGCGGGCGCGCGGATCGATCTCGTGGGCGCGGGCGGTGAGGTGAAAACGTTGCGGCGCGGGGTCGGCTGCGAGGGCGAGGCCGGCGGTCGCGAGAAGGAGAATCGGGAGTCGGAACATGGGGGAAAGTTATACCAACGTCCTTAAGTTTTTAGGCTTTGGTCATCGCTAGGTGCACAAAGTGTGCCGCGGCAATCCGGCTGGATTGCGTCGTCGCTGTGCTTCTCGCAATGACAGTCTGTTTAGCAGCGCACGGATTAGGCGAGCAGTTGGGCGATGGCAGTGTGGAGCTGGGCCTCGGTACCGGGATCGCAGAAGGCGACTTCGATCTCATAGCCGCCGTTGGGAAACTCGGCGCGCGTGGGAATATACCAAGGGCCGCCGTCGCCATACGCGGCGACCGCGACGGGGCGGCCGGGGCGGAGAGATTGGGCGTGGAGTTGATACTCGAGGAATGACTCGGCGGGCAGGTGCAGGAGGGCGATGTCGTCGAGATGCAGCGCGCTGAGGAGAAACGGGACGCGTTGCGCGCACCGCTCCAACAGCGCGAGGCGAAAGGCGGGGATGATGCGGCGCACCGGGAGTGCGGTGGCATCGGCGAGTTGGCGGCGCAACACGACCGGGTCGAGGTCGGGGTGGGGCCGGGCGTGCACATCGGCGGTGCGCCATGAGACGTTTTTCAACGGCACCGGACGAAGCGTGGCGTCGGCGGCGACGATGCCCCGGTAGATGCGCTCGGTGAGGCGGACGCGGGCGGCGGGTGAACCGTCGTTGTATTTACCGGGGGCGATGTTGCCCGCGCAGCCGGTGAAATAGAGGTGTGTGCATCCAGGCTCCTCGCGCTGGCGCTGCTTGCGGGCGAGGCCGACAAAATCGGCGGTCACCCGGCCGTCGCCGTAAAAGCTCATCGGGTGCGTGGCGTAGTAGTGGAGGGCGGCGATTTTTTCGGTGCGGTCGTAGAACGCGACGGTGCGCAGGAGCGGGTCGATCGGGCCTTCGGGCAACGCGAGCAGCTCGGGGTCCACGCACTTGCTGCCGCGCATTTTCCCGACGCGGCCCTGGGCATCGCGGGCCATGCGGCGATTGGAGGCGACTTCGGCGATGAGCGCCGTGCCGCTCGCGACGTGCGTGACCGGGCGGGCGCGGGGCAAGGCGGCGGTGACGGCGGCGCGGGCGGCGACGAGGCAACGATTGAAGAAAGCGGGATCAAACGTGGGGGGCAGATCGGGCTGCGTCGCGACGAGGGCCGCGGTAGCCGCGCAGACGAACAGGGCGTTGTGCTGGTGGACGCAGTGCAGGGCGACGCGGTCGGGCGTGGTGCCGGCCGCTTCGGCGAGGGCGGTGCGCCACGCGAGGTGCGAGGCGTTGAGGATGCCGGTCCAATCGACCGCGCAGAGCACGATGGGCGCACCGGCGCCGAGGAGCACGAGGCCGATGGCTTCGAGGGAATCATCGACGGCTTCGACCGGTTTGATCCAGCCACCGCAGAGCGAGTGACCGACGGGCGGCGTGACGTCGAAACGGAATGAGGCGAGGCGGAGTTGGCCGGTGGCGCTGGCGGCGTTCGCGGCTTGAAGCAACGAAGGCGAAAGCGCGGCGGCGGCGGTGGCGGCAGCGGTGTGGCGGAGAAAGCGGCGGCGGTTGAGCGGGGGCATTTTTTAAGAAGTTTAACGGGCCGGAAGGAAAGGTGAGACAAATCTCAACTGATGAGCAAGAGGCGGGCCGGGTCGCCGGGGCGGGTGGCGGGGGCGCGGTGGACGCAGGGTGGGACGGGGTTGCCGGGGTAGTCGGTGGCGATGCGCCAGAGATTGAAATGGCCGAAGGAGTAGGGCTGGGCGCCGGGGGCGGGGGCGTAGTGGAGGTCGTAGCAGAGCTCGTTGAGCCAGACTTTGAAATCGGCGTCTTCGGGGCCGCCGTAGAGTTTGAGCAGTTCGGCGCGGAGGGCGGGGTCGTCGACCTTGCGGCGGGCGGCGGCGGGACTCAGGCCCTCGCTGGGCGGGCCGGAGTAAGTGCAAAGCCAGGTGTAGGCCTCGATGGGGGCGCTGTCGGCGTGGTAGGAAAAAACGTCGGTCTGGATCGGGCCGGGTTCCTCGTCGCGCGGGTAGCCATGGATGCAGTTGAGGACGGGATCAAGGTCGTGGTCGCGGAGGAGGCGCAGATCGGAGAGCATGTGCTCGGCGGCGATGCGGCCGGCGGGGCTCAGGGGCAGAGCGAGCAGAACGGCCTCATCGAGCGTGGTGATCGCCTCGCCGTTGCCGTCGCCGAGGAGGCTCACGACCTCGGCAAAGTCACCGGGCAGCGAGCGCTCCCAGCAGAGGGCGTTGATGCCGTGGGCGAGAGGCGTGGTGGCGAGTTCGTAGAAACTATGCACCTGCAACACGCAGGATTCGCTCGGCGTCACGGCCGCTCGCGCACGAGTTTACCCGCTTTGAGATAGACGACCGGCACGCGATGCATGCGGGCAGACTTCACGGCAATTTTCCGCGCATCGCGCAGTGATTTGAGAATATCCGCCGTGCGGCCATCGGGTCTGACGCTGCCAATAATCGGTGGAGGGGAGGCTTTCACGGCTTGGTTAAAATCAAGATTGGAGCGGAGCCGCTGACGTCAAACACGGATGAGGTATCGGAAAGGGGTTGGTAGTGGTTTCTAAAGTTCGCCCAACTACGAGGAAATCGACGCCGCACATCGGCTTCCGGCACAGTGTGTCCACCCGACCGCACGCGGGCAGCGACGCGCTCCAACGAGAGCCGCACGTCGTCGAGTTTTAGGTAGATGATCTCAATGCGATAGCCCGCTTTCTGCCAAGTGCGGAGCCGCGGCAGGTAGGTGAGCCCGCTCAAGGTGCTCTCGAAAGCGAAGTCGTTGCCCCCGGCGGAATGGCGGTCGAGTTCCGACAGAAATAAACGTCCAGCTGCCAATTGGGCTCCCCGAGGATCTAGTGCTTACTTGCAATGATAAATGATATATGCCAGACAGGAGGCATGTCGCGAATCCCCGCCCGGATCACCTGCAATGAGGAAGAGCGTCGAAACCTGGAGGTGCGGGCAGCAAGCCGAACCGAGGCGAAGCAAACGGTGGAGCGGGCGCGCATGATTCTGGGCTGCTTGGCCGGGGATGCGGTGACGGCGATAGCCGAGCGGTATCAAACTCGGCCGAATACGGTGATCAAATGGCGACAGCGGTTTGCGGAGAACGGACTGAAGGGGCTCGCGGATGCGCCGCGCCCGGGGGCGAAGCCAGTCTACGACCAAGCGTTTCGCAACCGAGTGCTGGCGACCTTGGAGCAACCGCCGCCATCCGGCCAGGCGGGGTGGGACGGTCCAGCGGTGGCGAAGAGGGTCAACGGCTCGGTGCATGCGGTGTGGCGGGTGCTGCGCAAGGAAGGCGTTTGTTTGCAGCGCCAACGCTCGTGGTGCGTGAGCACCGACAAACAGTTCGCGGCGAAGGCGGCCGATATTATCGCGCTGTATCTGAATCCGCCGGAAAAGGCACTGGTGATCAGTGTCGATGAGAAGCCGAGCATTCAAGCGCTGGAGCGGGCCACGGGCTATGTGGAGACCGACAACGGCAAGATCGTGCGGGGCTGCAAGAGCACCTAAAAACGTCATGGCACCCTCAACCTGTTCGCAGCGCTGCAGGTTGCGACCGGCGCGATCACCACGAGCCAGACGACGCTCAAGCGGCGCGCCGAGTTCCTGCAGTTTATGGATCAGATCGTGGCAGACGCTCCGCCGGAACGCGAACTGCACGTGATCCTCGACAACTACTGCACCCACAAAAAATGCGACGACTGGCTCGCGCAACATCCCAACGTGCACTTCCACTTCACCCCGACTTCGGCGAGCTGGCTCAATCAAGTTGAAATCTGGTTTGGGATCATGTCCAGAAAGGCCCTCCGCGGCGCCAGCTTCCGCAGCGTCGCCGAATTGAGTCAGGCGATCAACGCGTTCATCGCCGCCTACAACCCTACCGCGAAGCCCTTCAAATGGCGCAAGCGCGAGGTCAAAGGGGCTCAATTGAGAAATACTATCGTTAATTTACGCAATTAAGCACTAGCTGAATCGCCCCGGCCCGCGGGTGCGGGCCTCGCGATGACAAGCATGGTGAAGGTGCGCGCTATGGAAGTTCTTGCAGGCGGATGCGGCGGTATTCCATTTGGCCGCGGTCGCCTTCCAAGCCGATCGGGCCGGTGGCGGGGACTTTTTGCGCGGCTTCGAGGATCTCGCCGTTGCAGGTGCTGACGGCGACGCCGTCGGTGACGGTGATCACGATCTCGTTCCAATCGCCCGCACGGTAGCGCTGGAGTTTCGAATAAGGGCCGGCGAGGAGGTAGTCGCGGCATTGGAGCTGGGGGCCGCGCACGTAGATGCCGCTGTCGGCGTTGGGCGTGGCGCGGAACTCGAGTTTCAAGACGAAGTTTTTGGGAAACTCGCGGGTGGTCCAGAGCTGTTGCACGCGGCGGCCGCCGGGAGGCGCGGTGACAATGAGGCGGCCGTTTTTGGCGACGAAGCGGGAGTCGGGGCTGGCGGTGAGGCCGTCGAAGGCGACGGGGTCTTTCACGATCGGCCAGTGGGGCGCGGCGATATCGGCGGCCTGGATGCGGCGGACGGTGGCAAGGTCGCCGTCGGTCGAGGGGCGGTAGCCCCAGCCGGTGAGATCGCGGCTGTTGAAGAGACTCACAAAGCCGGGCTCGGGCGTGAAGGAGTCGGGCTCGCGTTCGGTGAAGCCGAGCGTGGCGAAGACGGGCCGGAGGGCGGCGGCGAATTTCGTGTAGCCGGCGGCGTTGGGGTGAAGCAGATCGGGAAACTCGGTGGGCTGGGCGTCGTTTTGCGCGTCGGCGAACAGTTTCCAGGTATCGACGAAGGTGACCTGCGGTTGGTCGAGCGTGGCTTCAAGGAAGAGCTGGTTGACGCGGCGGATGAGGAAGGCAGGACGCTGCTTCGTAGCGGAGCTGGGCATGACGGCGCAGAGCACGACCGGGAGCGCGGGGTCGTGGGCGTGGAGTGCGGCGAGGATGAGGCGGAGGTTGGCGGCGACGGTCCAAGGCGTGGCGTTTTCCTCGAGGTCGTTGGTGCCGATGAGGAGGACGACGGCGGTGGGGTTGAGCGAGAGCACGTCTTCGCGAAGACGAAGAAGGACGCCGCGGGTGGTGTCGCCGCTGATGCCGCGGTTGGCGACTTTCACGCCGGGGAAGAAGGTAGCGAGGGAGTCTTTCCAACCCTGCGTGATGGAGTCGCCGAGGAAGACGACAGCGCGCTGGTCCTGCGCGATCTGGCCGGCCCACGTGGTGCGACGCTCGGTCCAGAGTTTTTGGAACCACGGGTAGCGGCGAATCGGGCCGGCGCCGGGGAGACCGTCATCGGTGGCCGGAAGGGCGAACCGGGAGGAAGACAGCGCGGCGGTGGCGGTAGCGGCGGGCGACGGGTTGGCCGGAGGCGTCGGCGGGGGGGGCGGGGTAGCGCAGCCGGCGAAGGTGAGGGTGAGCAGAGCAAAGAGCGGGGTTGGGCGCATGGGAATGGGAGAAGAGAGGAGGGGACGAGGAGTAAGAGAAAGAGGAAATAGAAAGATTTCGATCGTTGGCCCACGGAACACACGGAGTAAACGGAAAGGGACCGGCGAGGGGGCTAGAGAAAGATGCGACAAGTCGCGATTGGGCGGAATCGCGGGCGGGCTGAGGGGGCGGGAGAAAGAGGAAAGCTTGGGCGAAAAAATCGTGAGGGTGGGCATGAAAAGCCCGGGCGGCGAGGCCCGGGCTGGGAGAAAGGCAGGAAGCCCGATGGGGACATCGGGCTCCACCAAGGTAGACCGGCTTTAGCGGACGACGCGGGCGCCGCCGCCACCGATGGTCTTCTCGACTTCTTTGCGGGTGGCCATCGAGGTGTCGCCGGGGGTCGTCGAAGCCAGCGCGACGTGGGCGGCGCCGTATTCGACGGCTTTCTGGGCGTCGTTGAACTCGAGGAAACCGAACTGCAGGCCGGACGCGAACGAATCGCCGCCGCCGACGCGGTCGAGGATCTCAAGCTTTGGGTATTTCTTGCTCTCGTGGAATTTGCCGTCGTGCCAGAGAATCGCGGACCAGTCGTTGCTGGTGGCGGTGTGCACGTGGCGCAGCGTGGTGGCGGCAACCTTGAAGTTCGGGAAGTCTCGCACGGCGGTCTCGATCATGGCCTTGAAGGCGTCGGTCTCGATGTGCTTGAGGTCTTCGGCGCCCTTGACGGCGAACCCGAGCGAAGCGGTGAAGTCCTCTTCGTTGCCGATCATGACATCGACGTATTTGGCGATCTCGCGGTTGACCTCCTGGGCCTTCTTGAGGCCGCCGATGGTCTTCCAGAGCGAGGGACGGTAATTCAAATCGTACGAGACGATGGTGCCGTATTTATTGGCGGCCTTGACGGCCTCGACGGTGACCTCGGCGGTCGACGCGGAGAGCGCGGCGTAGATGCCGCCGGTGTGGAACCAGCGGACGCCGAGCTTGCCGAAAATGTGATCCCAATCGATATCCCCGACCTTGATCTGCGAGGCGGCGGTGTTGCCGCGGTCTGGATTGCCGACGGCGCCGCGGATGCCGAAGCCGCGCTCGGTGACGGTGA